>Ga0307374_10010206_pt1 | contig 13669 bp, 11 predicted proteins | sample OX3MG_FD_202532 | JGI IMG/M metagenome (GOLD analysis project Ga0307374, IMG submission 202532) | Soil microbial communities from Risofladan, Vaasa, Finland - OX-3 | ecosystem: Environmental > Terrestrial > Soil > Coastal area > Acid sulfate soil | place: Finland: Risofladan, Vaasa | collected...
TCATCTTCGGTGGGCTGGCCGCGTCCGACCTGGACCCGTCCCCGCCCGGGAAGAGGTCGTGAGGATCCCGTTGCGCCGATCAGGGAGCGGTGATTGGCCCGGGCCTTCTCCGGGTGGTCTTTGTGGCTCGCCTCGAAGCGACCGCAGATAGTTAGGACGGGTAGTGCGCGCCCTACTCCCGTGGCCCGGTAGAACCTCTCGTAGAGGTCCCCGTCGGGGGAGACGTAGATCTCCTGGGTGATGCGCACAGAGGAGTGCCCGAGCAGGCGGGACACGTCCTCCAGCCGAGCCCCGGGAGAGAGGTCTTGCTGTCGGAACCCCGACGTGGCGGCGTCGCGTCAGCTGTGGTGGGTGCTCCGGAATTGTCGCCCGGATCCGGCGTGTCACGTTTGTGTCACGAAGCTGCTCCAGAGTCTCACCGGAAGACGGCGATAGCTCCTGACCTGGAGGTTTGCGGTCTGGCGCTTCGGCGAGTTATGGGCCTGCAAAGCCCTGTCGGGTCGCGCGACCTGATCGCCGCTAGTCCTGGTCAGCGTGGGCCAGAAGGTCGCGATGACCAGGGCGGTACCGAGGGAATAGGCCAGCAGCGGCCAGGATTGACCGCTATCGCGTGTCACGATCGTGTCATGAGGCCAGCAGACGGCCGAGGACGGCGAAACCGCGATGAGGAGGCGGCCCGGGTGAACTTGTGCCCAGTCGGTCAGGCCTAAGACGACCCGAACGCCTGGCGCAGCCGCCCTACGGCCTCGACGGTGTCGGCCCAGAGCCGGTCGGGGACGATCTGCGAAGGTCGGTAATGGGCGTAGACATTGCGGGCCGCGATCAGCTCGGCCCAGGGGTCGACACCGTCGTCGATCCCCTCGGCGCGGCAATGGGCCTCGGCCAGGTTGCCTGCGTAGATCCATAGCCGCTCGATCGACCAACGCTGGCGAGGGTCGGAGTCGAATGCCTCCCGGCCGTTCGCCACCAGCTCACCGAGCTGGCCGAGAACCTGGGCCAGCTCGCCCAGGAGGCTCACAACGGGTCGGTGTCGACCTCTGCCGCGGAAGCGTCGTCTGTGATGACATTGACCCAGACGCCGAGCTGGCGGGCAGCAGCCGAGGCGTAGCGCCGCACGGCGGCATAGCCCAGCTCGTCGCTGTGCACCACGACGGTGCCAGTTACGTCGACGCGGGGACGGCTGAGCCCGTACTGACCGGCCAGCTGGCGAAGCACCTTACGCGCCGCCAGAACCTCAGATCGGGTGGCGCTGCGGTCCCCGGTGACCAGGCTGGACATGGGTTGGAGGCTACAGGGAGGCGGCCGCGGGTCAGGATTGATTCCCGTGCCGCAGCTGACTCCTGTGTCGGGCTCCCAGGACCCAGAAGCGCGGGCAGGCGATGCTCCACGACGCCGGCGCCGCCCCGCCCTACTCCGTGGCCCGGTAGAACCGCTCGTAGAGGTCCCGTCGGGGGAGACGTAGATCTCCTGGGTGATGTGCACAGAGGAGTGCCCTTGCAGGCGGGACACGTCCTCCAGCCGAGCCCCGGGCTGGGAAAGGGCCCAGGTGGCGAACACGTGGCGCAGGGAGTGGAAGGTCCAGGCCCAGCCCCCGCCGGGGTCCCGGGGCCAGCCCGCCGCGGTGGCGGCGGGGGAGCAAGCTGGGGGACGACCACCTGACTTGCCGGGGGAAAGGGGTGAATGCCCTGGTGGGAGCGCTATCCCTTCGGAGCGTGCATGCGGTCCCAAAGCAGGTGCGCTACCACTGCGCTACTCCCCGTGGGCCCATCATCCCCCGGGACGCGGTGCCCAGGCCGGCCGCCTGAGGCCGGGTCTTACCCACGGCCGGTCGAATCCAGCCCAGGTATCCCGCCGGAACCGGGGAGCGGACCGTTTAGACTCCCCCTCCTCGTATGAAGACTGTGGTCGAAGCCCTAGAGGGCAACAAGGTCAAACTGTCCGTCGAGGTCGACCAGATCGAGTTCGAGACGGCGCTGGAGGCGGCCTTCCGCCGAATGTCGCGGGAGGTGCGCATTCCCGGCTTCCGGCCGGGCAAGGTGCCCCGCCGGGTGCTGGAGGCCCGCATCGGTAAGGACGCCGCCCGGCAGGAGGCCCTTCGGGACGCCCTGCCTGAGTACTACGCCCAGGCCGTGAGGGAGCAGGACGTCGACGCCATCGCCCCCCCAGAGATCGACATCACCAGCGAGGGCGAGGAGAGCCCGCTGACCTTCGACGCCGTGGTCGAGGTCCGCCCCACCGTGGCCATCCCCGGCTACGGCGGTCTGCAGGTGACCATCCCCCGCCTCGAGGTCACCGAGGAGGATGTGGAGGGGCAGGTGAGCCGGCTGAGGGATACCTTCGCCGAGCTCAAGGAGACGACCCGGCCGGCCCAGACCTCCGACCACGTGACCATCGACATCTCCGGCACCCGGGGCGGGGAGAAGGTCGAGGAGGCCTCCACCGAGGACTTCCTCTACGAGGTCGGCTCCGGTTCGTTCCTCCCCGAGATGGATGACCAGCTCCGGGGGGCCAAGGTCGGGGACATCCTCACCTTCGACGGTCCCGCCGAGGAGGGCTCCGAGCCCCTGTCCTTCCGGGTCCTGGTCAAGGACATCAAGGAAAAGGTCCTCCCCGATCTCAACGACCACTGGGCCTCCGAGGCCTCCGAGTTCGCCACTCTCGATGAGCTCCGCGCCGACCTGCGCAAGCGCCTGGAGGTGGTCAGGCAGGTCCAGGGGCGCATGGCCCTGCGGGAGGCCGCCCTGGCCGCCCTGGTCGAGCTGGTGGCCGAGGACGCCCCCGAGCCCCTGGTCAACGCCGAGATGGAGCGCCAGCTCCATGAGCTGGGCCATCGGCTGGAGTCCCAGGGGGCCAACATCGGCCAGTACCTGGCGGCTACGGGCCAGGACCAGGAGACTTTCGTGGCCGAGCTGAGGGAGCGGGCCCAGCGGTCGGTCAAGGCCGACCTGGGGCTGCGGGCCCTGGCCGACGCCGAGTCCGTTGAGGTGGGGGACTCCGACATCCAGGAGGAGCTGGCCGGCATGGCCGAGCGCTACAACGCCTCCGCCGCCGATCTGGCCCACCAGCTGGAGGACGCCGACCAGATGGCTTCCCTGCGCTCGGACCTGCGCAAGGGCAAGGCCCTCAACTGGCTGATCGACCACGTCGAGGCGGTGGACGAGGAAGGCCGGCCCGTCGATCTCTCCTTATTGGCGGAGCCCCCTGCCGACCTGGCCGTCGGGTCCGTAGAGGCTGAGCAGCCTGGCGGGTCCCAGGACGCCGAGGCCCAGCATCAGGAAGCCGAAGAGTCGACCGCGGAGGTACCCACGTGATCCAGCCCGCCTACAACTACCTGGTCCCGACCGTGGTGGAGTCGAGCAGCCGGGGGGAGCGGGCCTACGACCTTTACTCCCGGCTCCTCAAGGAGCGGATCATCTTCCTCGGGACGCCTATCGACGACACCATCGCCAACCTGGTCTGCGCCCAGCTCCTGTTTCTCGAGTACGAGGACACGGACAAGGACATCAACATCTACATCAACTCCCCGGGTGGCGATATAACCGCGCTGTTTGCCATCTACGACACGATGAAATTCATCAAGCCGGACAAATCGACCTTCTGCTACGGCCAGGCCGCCTCCGCCGCCGCCATCCTCCTGGCCGGAGGCACCAAAGGGAAGCGCTTCGCCCTCCCCCATGCCCGCATCCTCATCCACCAGCCCCACGGAGGAGCGGCCGGTCAGGCCACCGACATCGAGCTCCAGGCCAGGGAAATCCTGCGGATGAGGGATCTTCTCAATCAAATGCTTGCCATGGACACCGGCCAGCCGATAGAGAAGATTCAGAAGGATACGGACCGGGACTTCATCATGAGCGCCGATGATGCCCGTACATACGGCATTATCGATGAGGTGATCTCGACTCGGGAGCTGAGCGGCATCCCGCAGGCAGCAAGCGTCGCATAGGGCGGAGGGGATTCGTGGCGAAGTTCGGGGACGGGAGCGATCTCGTCAAGTGCAGCTTCTGTGGCAAGTCCCAGAAGCAGGTCAAGAAGTTGATAGCCGGCCCCGGTGTGTACATCTGCGACGAGTGCATCGACCTCTGTAACGACATCATCGAGGAGGAGGCGGCCGAGTCCTCCGAACTCCGTTTCGATGAGCTGCCCAAGCCGCGGGAGATCTTCGACTTCCTGAATGACTACGTCATCGGCCAGGAGTACGCCAAGAAGATCCTCTCGGTGGCCGTCTACAACCACTACAAGCGGGTCCAGTCGGGCACATATCACGATGCCGAAGTGGAGTTGACCAAGTCCAACATCCTCCTCCTCGGCCCCACCGGCTGTGGGAAGACGGAATTGGCCAAGACCCTGGCCCGCATGCTCAACGTCCCCTTCGCCATAGCCGACGCCACCGCCCTCACCGAGGCCGGCTACGTGGGTGAGGACGTCGAGAACATCCTGCTCAAGCTGATCCAGGCCGCCGACTACGACGTCAAGAAGGCCGAGACCGGGATCATCTACATAGACGAGATCGATAAGATCGCCCGCAAGTCGGAAAACCCTTCCATCACCAGGGACGTCTCCGGCGAGGGGGTGCAGCAGGCCCTGCTCAAGATCCTGGAGGGAACCACCGCCTCGGTGCCGCCCCAGGGGGGTCGCAAGCACCCCCACCAGGAATTCATCCAGATCGACACGACCAACATCCTGTTCGTGTGCGGGGGAGCCTTTGCCGGGTTGGACCAGATCATCGGCAGCCGGATCGGCCGCAAGGGGATCGGCTTCCGGGCCGACATGGACCGGGTCGGGCGCACCGACCAGAGCGAATTGTTCCGCCACGTCCTGCCCGAGGACCTGCTCAAGTTCGGCCTGATCCCGGAGTTCGTGGGCCGCCTGCCGGTCATCGGCCCGGTGTCCAACCTGGACCGGGAGGCTCTGGTCCGAATCCTGGTCGAGCCCAAGAACGCCCTGGTCAAGCAGTACCAGAAGGTCTTCGAGCTCGACGGGGTTGAGCTGGAGATGACCGAGGACGCCTTGGAGGCGGTGGCCGACCAGGCCCTGCTCCGGGCCACCGGCGCCCGTGGTCTGCGGGCCGTGCTGGAAGAGGTGCTCCTCGACGTCATGTACGACCTGCCCAGCCGGACCGACATCGGCCGCTGTGTGGTCGATCGCTCGGTGGTGCTGGACCGGGTCAACCCGACCCTGGTGCCCAAGACCGAGGTTCCCAAAGTCGATCGCCCCCGCCGGGCCGCTTCCTAACCCAGCCCGCGCCGTCCGGCTCGTCCGCCCACGGGCGGGGGCCGACGCATGCAACATGAAGACTCACCCGAAAAATCTTGCTTTTTGTCTCTTGGTGGAGAACAAATGTTCGTTCCGTAACCATTCTGTAATAAAAAATGGGTGGGTGTCCAAGTTGCATGTGCCGGGGCTCGTGCCGGTCCGCGGCGAGGAGGGGGGCCGCCCCCGGGTCAGTGGGGCGGCCGGGCTGGCCGGCGGCTGATGCGGTCGGCAACCATGTCCGGTTGGTGAACCTCCAGGAAGCGCTCCAGTACCTAGAAAGCCACATCAACCTGGAGGCCATGCTCTATGGCCGGCGGGAGGTGCCGACCCTGGAGCGGATCGAGGAGCTCTGCCGGCTGATGGGCGATCCCCAGCTGGCCTACCCGGTCATCCATGTGACCGGGACCAACGGCAAGGGCTCCACCGTCAGGATGGCTACTTCCCTGCTCAACGCCCGGGGGCTGTCGGCCGGCGCCTATACCAGCCCCGACCTGGAGAGGGTCAACGAGCGCATCGCCCGCGACGGGGAGCCGATCTCGGATGACGACCTGACCGAGGCGCTGTCCGCCCTCGCCGACCTGGAGGACCTGATGGGGGCCAGGCCCCACCGCTTCGACCTGCTGACGGCTGCGGCGTTCCGGTGGTTCGCTGACCAGGCGGTCGATGCCGGCGTCATCGAGGTGGGCCTCGGGGGCACGTGGGACGCCACCAATGTCGTCCGACCCCAGGTCTCGGTCATCACCAACATCGAGCTGGACCATGTCGAGGTGCTGGGTCCCACCCGGGCCGACATAGCCGCTGACAAGGCCGGGATAGTCAAAGAGGGCTCGATCCTGGTGCTGGGAGAGACCGACCCGGAGCTGCTGCCCATCTTCGAAGCCGCCGCCGACCGGGTGGGGGCGGAGGGGGTGTGGCGGAGAGGGGAGGAATTTGCCGTGGTGTCGAACGCGGTGGCGGTCGGCGGGCGCCTGATCAGCCTGCGTACGCCGGGGGCGACCTATGAGGACCTTTTCCTGCCCGTGCACGGCGCCTATCAGGCCACTAACGCCGCCTGTGCGGTGGCGGCGGTGGAAGCGTTCTTCGGCCAGACGGCGTCCGAGGAGGTGGTGGCGGCCGGGCTGGGGGTGGTGCGCTGCCCAGGGCGCCTGGAGGTGGTCGGCCGCCAGCCGCTGATGGTGCTGGACGGGGCCCACAACCCGGCCGGGGCCCGAGCGGCGGCGGCGGCGCTGGACGAGGAGTTCCCCGGGGTGGGGGGCCGGATCCTGGTGGTGGGGCTGCTCAAGGGCCGATCGCCCGAGGAGATGTTGGAGTCGCTGGGGGCCAGGAAGGCCCGGCGGGTGATCGCCACCGCCCCGGCCACGCCCCGGGCCCTGCCGGCCGAGCAGGTGGCGGCGGCGGCCCGGGACATGGGCATAGCCGCCGAGGCGGTGGACGACGTGGCCGACGCGGTGGCCCGGGCCCGGGAGGTGGCCGAGACCACCGACCTGATCCTGGTTTCGGGCAGCCTGTACGTAGTAGGAGCGGCCCGGTCGGCCCTGGTCAGCGAGTCCGCCTGACCCTCTACCCTGCGGGGCATGGACAGGACGCTGGTAATAGCCAAGCCCGACGCCGTGGAGCGGGGTCTGGCGGGGGAGATAATCGCCCGCCTCGAGCGGAGGGGCCTACGGCTGGTGGCCGCCGAGCTGCGCGGCATCGATGCCGAGACGGCCGGGCGGCACTACGCCGAGCACCAGGGCAAGCCCTTCTACGCCTCCCTGGTGGAGTTCATCACCCGCTCGCCGGCCCTGTTGATGGTGGTGGAGGGCCCGGGGGACACCTGGAAGGTCGTGCGGACCATGATGGGAGCGACCAATCCGAAGGAGGCGGCGCCCGGGACCATCCGCGGCGATCTGGCCATCGAGATGACCGAAAACCTGGTCCACGGCTCGGACGGCCCGGAGTCGGCCGAGCGGGAGATCGGCATCTTCTTCCCCTCTCTGGTGGGCTGAGTTCCCATCTCTGGTGGGCTGGAGCCCGCCCAGGGAGTAGCCTCCAGGGCTGCCCTACACCGCCCATAGGAGGCCTTGGGTGTCCGACAGCATCTTCTCCTCTTTCCTCGGCCGGGACATGGCCGTCGATCTGGGCACCGCCAACACCCTGGTCTACGTCCGGGGCCGTGGCATCGTGCTGAACGAGCCGTCGGTGGTGGCCGTCAACGTGCGGGACGGCCGGCCCTTGGCCGTGGGTGTCGAGGCCAAGCGGATGATCGGACGCACGCCCAGCCACATCCAGGCCATCCGGCCGCTCAAAGACGGGGTCATCGCCGATTTCGAGATCTGCGAGAAGATGCTCCGCTACTTCATCCACAAGGTGCACCAGCGCCGCTTCGCCAAGCCGCGCATGGTCATCTGCGTCCCTTCGGGCATCACCGGTGTCGAGCAGCGGGCGGTGCAGGAGGCGGCCGAGTACGCCGGCGCCCGCAAGCCCGCCTACATCATCGAAGAGCCAATGGCCGCCGCCATCGGGGCCGGCCTGCCGGTCCACGAGCCCACCGGCAACATGGTGGTGGACATCGGCGGAGGCACGACCGAGGTGGCCGTCATCTCCCTCGGCGGCATCGTGACCAGCCAGTCCATCCGCATTGGCGGGGACGAGATGGACGAGGCCATCATCCAGTTCATCAAGAAGGAGTACAGCCTGGCGCTGGGGGAGCGGACGGCCGAGGACATCAAGATCGCCCTGGGCTCGGCCTGTCCCCTGGAGGAGGAGTTGCACGCCGAAATCCGGGGCCGGGACCTGATCACCGGGCTGCCCAAGACCATCATCACCACCACCGAGGAGATCCGCCAGGCCCTGGAAGAGCCGCTCTCGGCCATCATCGACGCCGTCAAGGTGACGCTGGACAAGACCCCGCCCGAACTGGCCGCCGACATCATGGAGCAGGGGATCGTCCTAACCGGGGGTGGCGCCCTGCTCCACGGGATCGACGCCCGGGTATCGGCCGAGACGGGCATGCCAATTGTCGTGGCCGCCAACCCGCTCCACTCGGTGGCCATAGGCGCCGGCCAGTGCCTGGAAGAGTTTCCGGCGCTGAAGGCCCTGCTGACCTCTTCGCGCGGCCGCTGACTGTCGAGCGGCCGTGGCCGTCCGGCGTCCGACCAGGCCGCGCTTTGTCCTGTTGCTCCTGGTTCTGACGGCCGGGACCATCATCACCCTGGGTTACCGCACCCAGGCCAACGGCTATGTCGGAAAACTCAAGGGCTACGCCTCGGATGTGTTCTCGCCCGTCCAAAGCGGCGTCCTCGATGTCTTCCGACCGGTAGGGAGTTTCTTCCGGGGCGCCTTCGACTACGGGTCCCTGCGCAAGCAGAACGCCACCCTGAAGGCCGAGCTGGGCTCGGCCCGCCGGGCGGGAACGGCGGCAGCCAGCCAGCAGCAGGAGCTGCAGGCCCTGACCCAACTGGAGAAACTCCCGTTCGCCCCGTCGCTGCACCAGATAGCCGCCGAGGTGGTCGACACCGGGTTCGGCAACTACCAACTAACCCTCGAGTTGGACCGCGGCAGCTCGGCCGGCGTTCAGGTCGGCATGCCGGTGGTGTCGGGCGGCGGCCTGGTCGGACGGGTGGTGCAGTCCAACCGCTCCACCAGCACGGTTCTATTGCTGACTGACCCGTCCTCCAGCATCGGGGTGCGGGACGGCTCGGTGATCGGGGTGGCGTCGGGCCAGGGTCTCGGCCAGGCCCTGCGGGTGGACTACATCTTTGCGCCCGCCAAGGTGACAAAGGGCGACGTCATGGTCACCAGTGGGCTGCAGGGTGGGCTATTACCACCGGGCATTCCGGTCGGCCGCATCAATCGGGTCCGGGATCACACCGGTGATCTCCAGGAAGAAGTCAACATCGCGCCGCTGGTGGACATGAATTCGCTGGAGTTCGTCGATGTGCTGGTCTGGGAGCCGCCGAGCACGCTGCCGGGGGCCGGATGACGGCGGCCGTCGGGGAGCGGCGCTTCAATGCCGTGGCCCGGTCCCAGGTCCTGCTGGTTCTGTTCATGGCCGTAGTCCTGCAGCTGACGGTGGGCGCGGAGCTGCGGCTGTTCGGAGTTCATCCTGACCTGATGCTCCTCGTGGCCGTAAGCGGTGGCCTGGTCGGTGGTGAGGAGCGGGGAGCGATGGTGGGCTTCACCGCCGGGCTCCTGGCCGACCTGTTCCTCCAAGCCCCCTTCGGACTGTCGGCATTGAGCTTCACCATCATCGGCTACGCCGCCGGACTGTTCAGCGGGACCATCGTGCGGGCGTCGTGGCCCATGGTCTTCTTCGGAGCGTCCCTGGCCAGCGCGGCCGGCGAGATCCTCTATGCCCTCCTGGGAGCCGGCCTGGGCCAGAGCCAGATGGTCTCGGACCGGCTGGGTCCGATCGTGGGCGTGGTGGCCGTGTTGAACGGTGTCGGCGCCCTGCTGGTTGTACCCGTCATGCGATGGGCGATCTTCCCCGATACCGCCAGCGGACGGCGGCGGTGGTGAGGAGGGCGGGGGACGGCGGCGGTGGTGAGGCCACGAGGCCCTCGGCGGTGAGGCCATGAGGCCCTCGGCCACGTCAACGGCCCGGTTGGGGGTGATCGGGCTGATGGTGGCGTGCCTGTTCGCGGCCATGTTCGTGCGCCTCTGGTATCTCCAGGTCCTGGAGTCGCCCCAGCTGGCGGCGGCGGCGACGTCCAACCAGACCCGGGTAGTCACCGAGGCGGCCCCGAGGGGGCTCATCCTCGACCGCAACGGAAACGTAATCGTCGGAGATCAGACGGTGGTGGCCATCACGGTGGCCCGCTCGGTGGTGCCGACGGCCTCGTGCGGCGGCAAGCTGCCGACCAAGTACCCAGCGGTCATCGGTCATCTGGCCGACCTCTTGGGCCTTACGACTGCGGCGGTGCTCACCACCTTGAGCGACTGCCGCTACAGCCCCTATGAGCCGGTCCCGGTGGCCATCAATGTCGATATCAGCAAGGTCGTGTACCTCCGCGAGCACCAAAGCGAGTTCCCCGGAGTGGCCGTCCAGGAAATGTCCCAGCGCTTCTACCCGGCCGGCACGGCCGCGGCCCAGGTGCTCGGGTACGTAGGGCCCATCAACTCCACCCAGCTGAGCCGGCTCAAGGGCCGGGGCTATCAGCAAGGGGACCTGATCGGGAAGTCCGGGGTCGAATCCGCCTACGAAACCTGGCTGCGCGGGCACCCCGGCATCACCAACCTCGAAGTGAATGCAGGAGGGCGTGTGCTCGGCACATTGAGCGCCACCGCCGCGATTCCGGGGGACGACGTGCAGCTCAGCATCGACCTCAACCTGCAGAAGACGGTGGATAACGATCTGGCCACGGAGATAAAGGCGCTCCACAACCAGCGCGACCCAATTACCGGTGGTTACTACCCGGCCCCCAGTGGAGCAGCCGTGGTGCTCGACCCCAACAACGGTCAGGTTCTGGCCATGTCCTCCTATCCGACCTACGACCCGAGCGTCTGGGTGGGCGGCATCAGCTCTTCGGCTTACGCCCAGCTGGCCCCATCGGATCCGAACAAGCCTGACGCCCTCATCAACCGGGCCGTCACCGGCGCGTACACGCCGGGGTCGACCTTCAAGCTGGTCACGGCCACCGCCGCCCTGGACGACCAACTGATCAACCCCGGCTACTACTACGACGACACCGGCACCTTCACCATCAGGAATTGCACCGCGGGCTGCACGTTCCACAACAACGAGAGCGAGTCGCTCGGCTCCATCGACTTACAGACGGCCCTCACCGCTTCCGACGACGTCTTCTTCTACAACCTCGGCTACATGTTCTATGAGAACCAGGCCCGTTACGGGCCCCAGCCCATCCAGACGGTGGCCAAGGAGTACGGGCTGGGCCAGCCCACCGGCTTCGACCTCTACGCAGGGGCTGGGGCCACCCGGGTGGACAGCCCGGCCGAGCGCATCAAGCTCCATGACGAGGCCCCGGCCGCTTTCCCCAACTACCAGTGGTACGCCGGTGACAACATCGAGATGGCCTTCGGCCAGGGGGCCACCGTCATCAGCCCGCTGCAGTTGACCGATGCCTACGCCACCTTCGCCAACGGCGGCAGCCTCTATGCCCCCCATGTCGGCGCCCAGATCGTGACCCCGCAGGGCAAGGTGGTTCAGACCGTGCCGGACAAGGTCCTGAACCACGTCAGCCTGCCGCCGGCGACCAAGGACACCATCCTGGCCGGCCTGGAAGGGGTGGTGTCCAGCCGCCTCGGCACGGCGTACGGGACCTTCCTGGGCTTCCCCGACGGCACCTTCCCGGTGGCGGCCAAGACCGGTACGGCCAGCACCAACAAGGTGGAGCCCAATGCCCTGTTCGTGTCCTTCGCCCCGGCCAACGCCCCCCGATATGTGGTCATGGTCGTCATCGACCAGGCCGGCTATGGAGCCAGCGGGGCCGCCCCCGTGGCTATGCAAGTCCTGAGTTATCTGATGCAGCATCCGATCGGCCCGGTGAAGGTGCCTTCGCCGGGGCATTGAGCCTCGCTGGGGCTGGCGGACCGCACCTCCGGCCACCCGGCGCGACCCCCTGACCGCCGGGAGGGAAAAACCAGGGGCACCGGTACACTGAGCGGACCATGTCCACCCTCTGGCCCCGCCTGGAGCCCCTCCTGGCCCGGGTGCAGAAGCCGGCCCGGTACATCGGATGTGAGGACGGCGCCTACGTGGCCCCCTGGTCCTCCTCACGGGTGGCGTGGCTCCTGACCTACCCCGACGCCTATGAGGTCGGCCTGCCCAACCAGGGCCTGCAGATCCTCTACGAGATCCTCAACGACTGCCCCGACGCCCTGGCCGAGCGGACCTATGCCCCCTGGCCGGACATGGAGGCCCTGATGCGGGAGCGGCGCATCCCGCTGTTCTCGGTGGACAACCACCGGGCCGCCGGGGACTTCGACGTACTGGCCTTCAACCTGTCGGCCGAGCTCGTCTATACCAACGTGCTCAACTGCATCGACCTGGCGGGTACGCCGGTCCGCTCCGAGGCCAGGGACGAGAGGCACCCGCTCATAGCCGCCGGCGGCCACTGCACCTTCAACCCCGAGCCCCTGGCCGACTACGTCGACTTCTTCGTGATCGGTGATGGTGAAGAGGTCGTCTCCGAAGCCAACGCCGTCATCCGTGACTGGAAGGCCTCCGGGCGGACTCCGGGCTCCCGGGCCGGAGTGCTGCGGGAGCTGTCCCATGTCCCCGGCGTCTACGTGCCCTCCATGTACGAGGCCTCCTATGACGGCCAGCGCCTGGCGGCGGTCACGCCCCGGTACCCGGACGTGCCCGAGGTGGTGGAGAAGCGCACGGTGGCCGACCTGGCCGAGTGGCCCTATCCCCGCCGCCAGCTGGTCCCGCTGACCGAAGTGGTCCACGACCGGCTCAACGTGGAGATCTTCCGGGGCTGCACCCGGGGCTGTCGTTTCTGCCAGGCCGGCATGATCACCCGGCCGGTGAGGGAACGCCCGGCCGAGCAGGTCCGCCGCATGGTGTCCGATGGCCTGGCCCGCACCGGCTATGACGAAGTTGCCCTCACCTCCCTCTCGAGCGCCGACTACTCCGGCATCGATGCGGTGGTGGAGGGGATCATCGATGACCCCGCCTGCTCGGGGCAGGTGTCGGTCAGCCTGCCCAGCCTGCGGGTGGATGCCTTCACCGTGGGCATCGCCTCCCAGATTCAGAAGGTGCGCCGGACCGGTTTGACCTTCGCCCCCGAGGGCGGCACCTGGCGCATCCGCCAGGTCATCAACAAGTTGATCCGGGAGGAGGACCTCTACGGGGCGGTGGAGTCGGCCTTCTCCCAGGGCTGGAGCCGGGTCAAGCTGTACTTCCTCACCGGCCTGCCCACCGAGACCGATGAGGACACCCTGGGCATAGCCGAGTTGGCCCGCAACTGCGTAGCCGTCGGCCGCCAGCACGGCCGGTCCTCGGTCACCGCCTCGGTGGGGGGTTTCGTCCCCAAGCCCCAGACGCCGTTTCAGTGGTTCGGGCAGGACACGGTGGGAGAGCTTCGAAGGAAGGTCGACCTGCTGCGGGATTCCACCCGCAAGGACAGGGGTGTCACCCTGCGCTGGCACGATCCCCGGGCCTCGCTGGCCGAGGGGCTGGCCAGCCGGGGGGACCGGCGGGTGGGCCGGGTCATCGAGCACGTCTGGCGGGCCGGGGGGACCTTCCAGGAGTGGACCGAGTACTTCGACCTGTCCCTGTGGGAGGAGGCGATGACCGCCGAGGGCCTGTCCTTCGACTGGTATGTCCACCGGGACCGGGAGTCCGACGAGGTCCTGCCCTGGGACCACATTTCGGCCGGGCTGCACCGGGACTTCCTCTGGGGCGACTGGCAGGACGCCTTGGCCGCCGCCGGGGTCCCCGACTGCCGCTGGACACCCTGCTACGACTGTG
>Ga0307374_10010207_pt1 | contig 13669 bp, 12 predicted proteins | sample OX3MG_FD_202532 | JGI IMG/M metagenome (GOLD analysis project Ga0307374, IMG submission 202532) | Soil microbial communities from Risofladan, Vaasa, Finland - OX-3 | ecosystem: Environmental > Terrestrial > Soil > Coastal area > Acid sulfate soil | place: Finland: Risofladan, Vaasa | collected...
ATCCTGAAACACCAATTATGGAAATGGGTTTTTATCTCCGGATTGATATATCTGGGGCTGTTTATTTCCGGCATGTATTTGATCTGGCATTTCTCGGGAAGCCTGACTGCTATACTGCCGGGGGACAGGGCAGTCAGCCGGTGGATCGGCAAACTGGAAAATGGCTGGGTTAACTTCCTGTTTATCCTGCTGGGCCTGGCAGTCCGGCTGGTTTTCCTCTCCTTTTATTTTTCCCTGTTCAAATATATCATCATGGTGCTGGGTGCCCCTTTCTTTGCCCGACTGTCTTCCCTGACCGAACACCTGGTCAACCCCAGGGCGCCAAGTAGCGGCGAGGGGCTTTCCGGGAGTATCAAACTGGTCGGCAGGAATTTACTGCTGCAGTCCTGCACCCTTGTCCTGTTGCTGCTGCTTTCCTTCATTCCTATTGCCGGCTGGGTCACTCCGATGCTGTGTTTTTTCCTGGAATGTTATTTTTTCGGATTCAGCCTGCTTGATCATACCCGCAAGCAATATGGGTTCTCCTACCGGCAGGGGATTTTATTCATCCGCAGGCACCGGGGGCTGGCAATTGGCAACGGGCTGGGTTTTTACCTGCTGATGTTCATTCCGGTAGTCGGTTGGATCCTGGGACCCTCCTATGCCATCATTGCTGCAACCTTAAGTTTTCACCAAAAACAATGAGATGGGTGCCGCTCACCTTTACCTGATTCCCTGCCCGCTCAGCATTGAGTCCTTATTTACCATACCGGACTATGTCAGGGTAAAGATTCTGGGTATTGACCTGTTTTTTGTCGAAAATGAAAGAACTGCCCGAAGATTTCTCCGGGCGCTGGACTCCGGAATACCCATCGGAAAACTCCAGTTCTTTCCGATGAACCACCATGCTCCGCCGGACATCCGGGCAGCAAAGGACTTCCTGACCGGTGGCCGGGATATCGGACTGATCAGCGAAGCGGGTTGTCCCGGGGTGGCTGATCCGGGAAGTGTGCTGGTGGAAACTGCCCATCATCTGGCTATCCCCGTGGTTCCGCTGGTTGGACCTTCTGCGATCCTGCTTGCCCTGATGGCTTCAGGTATGAACGGGCAGCAGTTCAGGTTTGCCGGATATCTGCCGGTCAAGCCCCTGCTGCGGAAAAAAAAGATCCTTGAACTGGAACAAAGATCCCGCAAATGCCAGGAAACCCAGATCTTCATTGAAACCCCATACCGCAACCGGCAGCTGTTAACCGATCTGCTTTCCTGTTGTTCCCCGTCAACCCGGCTATGCATTGCCGCGGATCTAACCGGTCCTGGCGAATTCATCCGCAGCATGACGATCGCGAAATGGAAGGAGGGGGTGCCGGAGTTGCATAAGACCCCGGCTATTTTCCTGATCTGTGTTCCCTGATATCCGGGCTGACCCGGAACCCGGGAACACCGCTTAAGTTCAGGATTCCAAAAGCTCCTGATGATAACCCCCTGAGCCACAAGGTGAGGAACGGTTTTCCCCCTATCTTTGCCTGCTATACTCCTCACTGAAAAAGGACCCAACCATGCGTATCGGTATTGTATGTTATCCCACTTACGGCGGCAGCGGAGTACTGGCAACCGAACTGGGGAAGGCCCTGGCTGACAAGGGTTACCTGGTGCATTTCATCACCTATCAGCAGCCTGTCAGGCTGAACCAGTTCCATGCTAATATTTATTATCATGAAGTCCGGGTGCCTACTTATCCGTTATTTGATTATCCTCCATACGAGACTGCCCTTTCCAGCACCATGGTGGATGTCATTTCCAATAACGGGCTGGACCTGCTGCATGTGCATTATGCCATCCCTCACGCATCAGCGGCGTACCTGGCCAAGCAGATCCTGCGCAAACAGGGAAAAAACCTCCCGGTGATCACCACTTTGCACGGCACGGACATCACCCTGGTGGGCAGGGACAAGACCTATGCTCCCGTAGTCACTTTTTCTATCAATGAATCAGATGCCATTACGGCCGTGTCTGAGAATCTTCGGGAAGAGACCTACCGGTCCTTTAAGATTGAAAAAGAAATTAATGTCATCCATAATTTTGTGGATATTTCCCGGTTCAGCCGCCGCAGTATGCCGGAATTCCGCAAGGCGATCGCTCCTTCGGATGAGAAGATCCTGTTGCATGTGTCCAATTTCCGGCGCATCAAGCGGGTGCAGGATGTGGTGCTGATCTTCAAAAAAGTCCGCCAGCAGATGCCGGCGAAATTACTATTGATCGGGGATGGCCCCGACCGTCCGCTGATCGAAGAGATGTGCCGGGAACTGGACATCTGCAGGGATATCCGCTTTATGGGCAAGCAGGAACCTCTGGAGGATATCCTGACCATTTCAGATCTTTTTTTACTCCCCTCCGAATATGAAAGCTTTGGCCTGGCCGCTCTCGAAGCCATGGCCAGCGGCGTGCCGGTGATCTCCAGTTCCGCCGGAGGATTGCCGGAGATCAATATCAGCGGAAAGACCGGATATACCAGTGCGGTGGGAGATGTGGACGGCATGGCAGCACATGCGATCCGCTTGCTTCAGGATGAAAAGCTACTGCTTACATTCCGCGAGGGGGCCCTGGAGCAGGCCAGGAAATTCGATATCCATGATATTGTACCCAAATACGAAGCCCTGTATGCCCGCTTTGCCACAATCTAGGCCCTTCAGCGGCTCATCAGCCAGAGGGCTGGGTTGAGGAAGGTTCCGTTTTTCATCACCAGGAAGTGCACATAGGTCTCTCCGGTATCCGTATTGGTATATGCTACCCCGATAGGTTGCTTGGTTGTCACGGTCTGGCCCTTTTTAACAAAAACCCGGGCCAGATTGGAATAAACGGTAAAATATTCGCCGTGCCTGACCAGGACGGTCCACTTGGTGTACTGATCATTGGCAGCGGTCACCACATCCCCCTTGAACACCGCCCGCACCACGCCATTCGGGTCGGTGCTGATATTCACCCCGTAATTATCCACCTCCACTTTATCCAGCAGGGGATGCTGATGCGGTCCGAAAGGATCCGAGATAAACCCATTTTTTACCGGCCAGGGCAACTTCCCCCGGTTGGATTCAAAATTTTCTGACAAGGCCAGGGATTCAGGGGTGGCTTCCAGCGGATTGGCAGGGCGGGCAACCGTACCTGCCGAAACCGCAGCAGGATGCGGGATGGCATTGCCTGTACCGGAACTTGCTGCCCCTGGTGCTACCACACGCACCGGGTTTTTTTTGCTGGCTGCGGATGCTGCGGCATTACGCCTGGCCTCCTCGATCTCCCGCCGGATCAGGATGGATAATGTCCGGCTCAGTTTCATCTGGGCCCTTTCCTTTTCCCGGATATCAGCCATCAATTCTTTTTCATGGCCCTTCAGATTGGCCATGAATTCATTTTTTTCCTGTTTTTCCTGTTCCAGTTTTCTTTTTTCTTTTTCCTGACTGCCCAGGACACCGGACCGGCTTTTCCGCTGCAAAGCCATATAATGGATCTTTTCTTTAAGCAGGTTCTCTGTCTGCACAATACTGGCAGCCTGGTTAAGCCTGAATGAGCGGTACTGCTTCAGGTATTCATAACGGCGGATCGCATCATTGAAGCTTTTGGAGGAAAGGATGAAATTCACATAATCATAGGCGCTGCGGGTCATATAGGAATACACCACCATCCGGGCGTACTGAGTCTTCAGGGTGTCCAGGTCCTTTTTCTCGAGACTGATGTCCCGGTATGCGGACCGGATAGCCTGGTCGAACAATCCGATATCTTCGTTGATGTTTTCAATGAGCTTATTACGCAGGGAAATCTTTTTCTGCAGCAGCCGGAGCTGACCCAGCGTGAGCCGCCGGTTGTTTTTAGTCTGGAGGAGCTCCCGGTTGGCCCGGTTCAGTTCCCGCTGTAACTGCTCCTTGTTTTTTTCCAGTTCAGCCCTGCTGGGACTGGTTTGGGCTACCCCTAACAGGGGCAGTCCGCAACAGGCTACTGTGACCAATGTCTTGACCAGGTTCAACAGGATGATGGATTTATTACCGGACAATAATAATCAAAGGTCGGTTATATTTTTCAAGGCTATGTCTACTTCCGTTGGTAATCAGAGGGGACATAAAACGGAAATACCATGGGCACATTGAACCTCACCCGGGTAAAATGCAGGGTGATCTGCTCCACGCTGCGGTCCATGACAAATATTTTTCTCAGGGTGGAAAACCCCATTCCGTCCACACTGGTATAATCCCCGTAAGTGATATCCATATGCCGGTGTAAAGTCGTATCCGTATCCGAGATCCTGCATTGCTGAAGCCGGTAATCGTCGGCAAATACATCAAACTCATTTTGCATCGTACTATCCCTGCAGGTGAAGGAAACCAGGGAGGGTGTCCTGCTGAAATGGTGCAGTTGAGCGGAAAAATAGACCGGATTTCCGATGATCATGTCCTGTAGGGTCCGGAAATTCATGGGAATGTTGATGAGCTGTTCGATCAAATCCGTTCCTTTCACAGTCAGGGTCTTGTGCATTTTATCCATGAGCTTCACGCTGTCGGGGGTGATGAGCAGCCGGGCCACCTCGATGCCCAATAGTGGAGTGACCGCAATCCATATGGCGCTGTCCTGCTGCATATGCACAAAGGCTGTAAGGGTTTCCTGCACCCCCTTGTCATTTTGATAATCGATCTTCATCTTGGCAGAAAAGGTGCGGAATGGGATGATGTTGGAGGATATCCGGTTAAAGACATAGGCTTTATCCGCCCTTACCGCTTCAATGGAATCCCAGCGGGGCAACAGGGCTGCAGCGGTATCTATATTGGTGGGCATCGCGGATTCCTGCAGTTTTGCAGCGGGGCCGCAGCCCAGAATGCCGAGCAGAGCTAGGCCATTCAACGTAATCAGGATGGCCCGGATAGGCTGCATGTATAGCCGTGGTTTAAGTTGTGCTGAGACAAAGGTCCCTATTTTGACGGATGTCTAATCGGATAGTTTTTTATTGTCAATCTTTCGATCCAGGGAGGGAGAAGGTCCTCCTTTTAACCGGGCCAGCCTCCAGTATACCTCCGCCGCGGCGATCCGGTTCAGCCGGTAGAGGATATCCCCGTAATGTTCCAGGTATCCCGGGCTGCTGCGTGCCCGGGGATCCTTCAGGGATTTTTCCATCCATTTTTTAGCTGCCCTGTACCTGCCCAGGCGGAAAAGCACCCAGGCATAGGTATCTTCAAAGGCATAATTACCCGGTTCCAGGCTGACGGCAAGGCTGGACATCTTTTCCGCCCTTGGAAGCTGCTCGTCCCTTTCAGCGAGATTATAACTATAATTGTTCAGTACCAGCGGGTCATCCGGATACATGGCCAGGGATTTTTCCATGCAACTGTCTGAAGCCGGAAAATTGCCAATCGCCATGTAAGCATTCCCCAGCAGGATATAGATCCTGTCCATTAGCCGGAGGTCAGCTGTGCCGATGGCCAGGGCCCTGGTCAGCGTGACAATACCGGCCGGAAACTGATGCAGGTATATATTTGCCGCACCGTTAAAATAATATCCCATGAAATCATCCGGAAAACGGTCCATCACCCGCTCGCTTACTGCCAGCAGGGAATCATCCTGTTGCTTGCCTGCATAGACCAGCAGGACCTGCTGCCAGGTGCTGGCTTTGGATCCATCCAGGGACAGCGCCTGGTGGTACTGCACCAGGGCGCTGTCCGGTTCACCACTCCTGAGGAGCATGTCCCCGAAAAGCCTGTATCCCCCCGCGTAGCTCGGATGCGCACGGACGATCATCCTGCAAAGCATGAGCGCCTCCTGCTTTTTGGTGGAATCTGTATCCACGTAACGGAGATAAGGGTAAACAAAAGCGATTTGATCCCGGACATCCATGTCCGGATTGGCAAACGCCTTGGCCATGGTGGCTTCATATTTTCGGTTATGGCCCTGTTCCCTGAAGTACAGGGCCATACCGATCAGGGCCTGGGGGTTATAGGGGATTTTTTGGAGCCAGTCCCGGTATACCTGAAAAGCTTCCTGCGGTTTGTCCGCCCGGATATAGAGCTGCGCCAGCAATCCATAATACCTGGGTTCATAGGGATCCCGCCGGATCAGCTTTCCGATCTCACCGGCTGCAGCCTCCACCTTCCCCTGCTTCATATCGATCAGTTGCTGCTGATAGACCAATTGCTCGCTTACTCCGGTCCTTTGCTCAATCTCATCAAATACTTCCCGGGCGCTGTCATATTCATCCAGGCCGGATAACAATACGCCCTCATTGAATAAGTAATCCAGGTTGGACGGATACTGGAGGTGCAGCTTGGCGAAAACAGCCTCCGCCTGCCTGTATTGCTTATTGAGCACCAGGGCATCTGCCAGGGAAAGCCGGTACCACCGGTTGGTGGTATCCAGTGATGCTGCCCGGATAGCAAAAGTCAGGGCTCCCTGCGGATTTTGCAGGCTTTCAAACATCCGGGACAGTTCATAACAGGCGGCCCCGTTGGATCGATCAATGCGTAGACAGGAATCAAAATCTGTAATGGCTTCCTTATTGCGGCTCATTATTTTGGCATTCTCCGCACTGATGAAAAAACTGTCTTCCCGGTTTTTCTGCGCAGCGGACAGCAGGACCGGTTTTTGCATCGCAGCCCCCCTGGTGCGCAGAGATGTTTTTCGCGAAGAGAAGCATCCCTGGAAAAGCCAGCAGCACAATAAGCCAATCAGGAAAAGCCGGATAACTCCCATACTCCCTGCGTTATATTTTTCCGGTATGCCCGAAACCCTGTCCGCCCCGGTCCGATTCAGTCAGCGAGCCCACTTCTTCCCAGTCCAGCCTGGTAAATGAAGCGATCACCATCTGGGCAATCCTTTCCCCTGCTGCGATGGTTTGCGGTTCCGGGGACAGGTTGACCATCAGCACCTTGATTTCCCCACGATAATCCGGGTCAATGGTTCCCGGGGAGTTCAGTAAAGTCAAACCTTGTTTTACCGCCAGCCCGCTACGAGGGCGGATCTGCGCCTCAAAGCCCCCCGGCAGTTCGATAAATAATCCTGTAGGTACCAGGACCCGCTGCAGGGGTAAAATCACCAGGTCCTCCCCCAGGTCAGCCCGCAGATCCATCCCTGCAGCCCCCTGAGTGGCATAAGCGGGCAGCGGATTGCGGGAGCGGTTGATCACCCTGATTCCCTGATCAGTTTTCATTGGAACAAAGTTAATGGATATTCCCTCTTGATACGGATCACGATGATCCCTTCAGGAAATGATTGCCGGACCATGGCCAACCCCGTATCCGGAAGTTGCTAAGGCCATCAAAAATTGTCCGGATTTTATGTTTTTTAGTACCTTTGGCTGAAATCTTCCATGCATTCCCCGATGTCGCACCGGATAGCTCGCCTGCTCCAGAACAAATACGTGGTGGTCACCCTGGCGTTCATCGTTTGGATTGGTTTTTTTGATCGCAATGACCTCATCACCCAACTGCACCTGAGGACTTCCCTGAGGGATCTTTACCGGAAAAAAGCATATTACAGCAACCAAATCGCCCAGACCGAAAAGGATAGCCGGCAATTGCTCTCCTCCCCGGCCAGACTGGCCAGATTTGCCCGGGAAAAATACCTGATGAAAAAAGATAATGAAGATCTGTTTGTCATTGTGGATTCTACACAAAATCCGAAATAACCCATATTTTCGGGTATTTTAATAACCTGACAATAGGGGACCTATTATCCCCGTTATATGCATGAATTACCTTTCATGTTGTAAAATCAATTCGCATGCATACATATACACACGAAAAATTACCCCTTCTTCCCTTCCCCTGCGATATTCTGCCTGAAAAACACCGGCAGATCCTGTCTGAGCTGGACATTCCCGAAGAAGAAATGGCGGCCACCTGCCAGGTCCTGGAACAGCTGGATACCATCCACTGCACGCCCAGGCCTGCTACGGTAACCCAGGTACTGAAGGAGATCCGCAGGGATAGCCCGGTCATTAAATAGGTCCTCATCCCCGGGGCTGCCGAAGAAATGCTATCCATGACGATCACGGAACGCTACCGGTATGTAGTGGAATACTTTGAAAAGCATATGCCGGATGCGGAAACCGAGCTGGTGTACCATGATCCATACCAGCTGCTGGTTGCCGTTATCCTTTCCGCCCAATGCACAGACAAGCGGGTCAACCAGGAAACCCCTGCCCTGTTTGCCCGTTACCCCGGTCCGCATTCACTCGCCAAAGCCAGCTTTGATGATTTGCTTCCCTTCATCCGGCACATCAGTTATCCCAACAGCAAGACCAGACACCTGATCGCCATGGCTGAAATGGTGGTGGAACGATTTGGCGGGAAGATTCCATCCGGAACGGATGACCTGATGCAACTGCCTGGAGTAGGCAGGAAAACTGCCCATGTCCTGGCTTCGGTCCTCCACCGGCAACCCCTGATGGCTGTGGATACCCATGTATTCCGGGTTTCGGCCAGGATCGGACTTACCCGGGGGGCAAAAACACCCCTTCAGGCAGAAATGCAGCTGATCCGGCACCTGCCGGAGGAAAAAATCCATCTGGCCCATCACTGGCTGATCCTCCATGGCCGCTATACCTGTTTGGCGCGAAAACCGAAATGCCCGATCTGCGGATTAAGGCCCGTTTGCCGTTACTACTCCCGCCAGCCCCAGCCTCTCCCTGATCCCCCGGAATCTTTTCTTCCTTGATTTTGCCGGATCATTTTACCTGCAGCCATTATTTTTCAGGCAGCTGCGGATCAGGGTCCCTTCTTCCGTCCTGCCCCGGGAGACTGCTTTACCGGCATGAATGGAAAAAGGGGAATGTCTTCCGGCAAGCTGGGCTTTCAGAAAAATCCGGGTATTCCTCTCCCTGAAAAAAAACGGGGAAGGATCTTACCCGAATAACCGGTCGGACCAGCATCATCTGCAGGGTTACTTTTCAGCCCCCAGTCCCCCCTAAAGGAACTGCAGGGGGTTGACCGGTTTTGGTTAATTTTGCAGATCCTTTGCAGGACTGGTCATGACGGAAATCACCCCCTATTTACAATCCGCTGATCTGGCTCTCCATCCAGACTATAACCGTCTGCATGCCCTGATCGCCTCCTTTGACGATATGGTGGTGGAAATGGACGAACATACCCGGGTGCTGAACATCTGGACCAATAACAGTGATCTGCTTTTTCAGCCCATTGACCATTATATGGGGAAGACCATACTGGAATCCTTCCCCGGAGCATTCGGGAATGAACTGACCTCCCAGGTGATGCTCGCCCTGCAATCAGGAAGGATCCTTAACTGGGAATTCCCTTCCCCGCAAACCGGCAGTAACCGGTGGTTCAGGGCCCGGATCAATCCCTGGGATAAACAGGAAGTCGGGTATAAGAGAATATTCTTTGTCATCTCGGACATCACCAATCAGGTCCAGGCGGATATTGCAAAAAAACTGGAAGAAGAACGATACAGCCTCACCGTAAAAGGGATCAATGCGGGGATCTGGGACTGGGATATCGGGAAAGGCACGGAATGGTGGAGTTCAAAATTTTATGAACTGCTGGGATACAAGGACCAGGAAATCCCTTCCGGATACCACACTTTTGTCAATTCCCTGTTGCATCCGGATGACCGCCATCAACTGCTGGCCTTGGGCCGTCAACACCGAAAAGAATTCACGCCTTACCAGATGGATATCCGGTTGAAGAACAAATCCGGAGACTACCGGTGGTTCGAGACCTTCGGGGAATCCCAGCGTGATGCTAGCGGACAGGCTATTCGGATGGTGGGTACCATCATTGACATCCATGCCAATAAAGAAGCCCTGCTTACCCTGAAAGAAAGTGAAGAGCGGTTCGCCCAGGTCTTCAATTACGCCCCCATTGGCATTTCCCTGCTGAGTCCCGATGGGACCTGGCTGAAAGTCAACCGGATGCTTTGTGAGATGGTCGGATACTCCAAGGAATATCTGCAGGGACGCAATTTCCGGGATATCACCCATCCGGATGATCTTCCCAGGAATGACTCGTTAACCGAACAGCTCGTTCGGGGTGAAATAGATCACTTTGAACTGGAAAAAAGATATATACACCGGAAGGGTCATGAGATTTGGGTATTGCTCCGGTCAACCCTGATCCGCGATGAAGCCGGCAACCCGCAATATGGGATCTCCCAAACCCTGGATATTTCCAAACGCAAGGAGCATGAAGCAGAACGGGAAAAAACCATACAGGTGCTGAACAGGCAGAATAATCAGCTGCATAACTTTGCCCATATCGTATCGCATAACCTGCGCAGTCATTCGGCCAATCTGCAGATGCTCAATGACATGTACCAGGATGCGCGCAGCCCGGAAGAAAGAGCCTTGTTTTTCGAAAAAATAAAAAACATTGGGGATTCCCTGTCCACCACCATCGGGGACCTGAGCCAGATCGTGAAAATTGCTCCGGACAATAACCTGCCGCTGGAGATCCTATTCTTTGCTGATTTCTTTGAACGGGTGAACAATGCCCTGCAGGCGGAGATCATGAAAACGCATGCCAGGATAACCACAGATTTTTCCGATTGCCCATCCATCACTTATCCCGCCGTTTATCTGGAAAGCATTCTGCTGAACCTGCTGAGCAATGCCCTGAAATACCGGTCCCCGCAGCGGATTCCGGAAATCACTTTCAGGACGCAGCTGGCTGAAGGAAGCCAGGTGCTGACCTGCACAGATAACGGACTGGGCATTAACCTGAAGAAGCACCGGCAGCATGTATTTGGCCTCTATAAAACCTTTCACCGCCATCCCGAAGCCCGCGGCATGGGCTTATACCTGATCCGCAACCAGATTGAAAGCCTGGGGGGAACCATCTCTGTATTCAGTGAACCGGACAAGGGCACCACATTCAGGGTCTCCTTCTGATCGCGGGCATAAAAAAGGCCCCTGACCTCAGGAGCCTTCCCGTTTTTTAATAAAACATCCGCTAGTTAATGGAGTTCACCACGAGCCCCTGCACACCACCCCTGTCTGCATAGGTCCCGGTCACTTGGATCTGTTCGCCGGCCTTCATCTTGACCTTGGAATATGCTTCAGGCTTATCCTGGTTTGCCACCAGCAGGTACACCTTCCCTGTACTGGTCAGCAGTCCCACAGGTGCCCCGGCTTTGATGCATTTCTCGGCACAATCCATATGGGATGCACCATGAGCGCCAGAAGCCATGTAGCAGGACATATCCAGTACTTCTCCTTTAACAATCATTGGTTTGGGTTTCGCCATTGCCAGGCTGGAAAGAGAAAACAGGGTCATACAAGCCATAAATAGGCCCAGGGCCCTGCGCAGTTGAAAAGAACTTTTTTTCATAATGGTTTATTTTAATTAATTAAACAAGGATTTATATAACCTAAATATACGAAAAAAATGAATCCCCTGGATTTCCGGTTTCAGGGACGGGGAAGGGCGGGTTCGCACTCAACCATCCCCTGGGAAATATCCAGCTGGGATGCCATGTCATTTATCGGGAAATTTCCCTATTTTCAACCCTTTACTTTTCTGGAAGGATGAAGTTAAGCACCCGTTCGCTGCTTTCCGGGATGATGTTCCTGGAATTCTTTATCTGGGGATCCTGGTATGTGACCATGAGCACCTATCTGTCCCATGCCCTGCACGCCAGCGGGATCGAGATCGGGGCAGCTTATAGTGCCATGTCGATTGCTACCATCCTTTCCCCGCTCTTCATCGGCATGGTCGCAGACCGTTTCTTTGCAGCCCAGAAATTGCTGGGTTTGCTGCACCTGGCAGGCGCCTTCCTGCTTTACCTCATCATATCGGTGAAGGCCCCTGCTCATTTTTACTGGTACCTGCTGCTTTATTCCCTGATCTATGCGCCTACCCTGGCCCTGGCCAATTCCATTGCATTCCGTCAGATGAAAAATCCGGGTACCCAGTTCCCCGGGATCCGGGTGTTCGGCACAGCAGGATGGATAGTCACCGGGATCCTGATCGACAAGGTGTTTCATATATCCCCGGGGGCCCTGTCCTTCACCTTCCGGATGGCCGCCGTGGCCTCCCTCGCCCTGGGTCTGTTCAGCTTCCTGCTACCCCATACCCCTCCGCAGGCAAGGGGGGAAAAAGTGACCTTGGGCAAACTACTGGGCACCGATGCCCTCGGCATGCTGAAAGACCGGTCCTTCCTTGTTTTTTTTATCGCTTCGATACTCATCTGTATCCCCCTTTCCTTCTATTACAGCCTCGCCAATGATTTTCTGGTGGATACCGGCATGGCCAACGCTACGGCAAACATGACCCTGGGTCAGTTTTCCGAAGCGCTGTTCATCCTGGCCATCCCGCTGCTGATCCGCCGGATCGGGATCCGCAATATGATCCTGATGGGGATGATCGCCTGGATGCTGCGGTTCCTTTGTTTCGGGTTTGGCAATGCAGGGACTGGGCTCTGGATGCTGTTTGCAGGCATCATACTACACGGGGCCTGCTTTGATTTCTTTTTTGTCACCGGCCAGATCTATACAGATTATAAAGCCGGGGAAAAAATCAAGAGTTCCGCCCAGGGCCTGATCACCCTGGCCACTTATGGCATCGGCATGTGGATCGGCACCCTGATGTCCGGATATGTGGCCCAATATTTTTCCACCGGACCGAACGAGTATAACTGGAGGGCCATCTGGATGGTTCCTGCGGTTATTTCTGCTGCAGTGTTCCTTTTCTTCATCAGTTTTTTCCGGGAATCAGTGCGATCTGTCCACCAGCCTTTACCCACCTGACCTACTTTCACTCAAACCAATCTCATGAACCAAAAAATTGTCATGCTGGGTTCGGGGTTCATCGCCCGGTTCTACGGCGATTCCCTGCAGGGTGCCAGGAGCCAGGATAAAATAATTTCCGTGTATTCCCGCAGGGAGGCAAGTGCTGCAAAATTTGCCATCGATTATCAGGTTCCCCACCATACCACCTCCCTGGAGGAAGCGGTTCATCATCCGGAGGCCGGTGTGGTGATCATTTCCCTGCCCAATAACCTGCATGAACAGGCAGTCCTGGAATGCTGCAGGGCTGGAAAAGCGGTGCTATGTACCAAACCCCTGGGCCGCAACAAGGCAGAAGCCGCCCGCATGCTGGAAGCAGTGGAGAAAGCCGGGATCTTCCATGGCTATCTGGAAGACCTTTGCTACACCCCCAAGTTCCTCAAAGCTATCCGGAGTGTCCACCAGGGCGCCCTAGGAAAAATACTCTGGGCCAAATCCCGGGAAACTCATCCCGGGCCGCATAGCAACTGGTTCTGGGACAAGGAACAGGCAGGTGGCGGAGCCATCCTGGACCTGGGCTGCCATTGCATTGAGCTGGCCCGGAATTTTATTGGAAAGGATATCCGTCCCCTGGAAGTGATGTGTTGGGCGGCCACCCAGGTCAAACCCATCGAAGCGGAGGATCATGCCATCGGCCTGGTCAAATATGAAAATGGGGCCATCGGACAGTTCGAGGTAAGCTGGACATTCCGGGGGGGCATGGATCTGCGGGATGAGGTCATGGGTTCCGAAGGGACCATCTGGATCAATAATTTCCTGCGTACCGGCTTTGAGATGTTCACCACGGGCAAAGGAGCGGATTATGTATCTGAAAAAACGGAATCGAACACCGGCTGGTTGTTTCCGGTCGGCGATGAAATCAATGACCTGGGTTACAACCATATGTTCACCGACATGTTCCGATCCTTGGAAAAA
>Ga0307374_10010208_pt1 | contig 13668 bp, 14 predicted proteins | sample OX3MG_FD_202532 | JGI IMG/M metagenome (GOLD analysis project Ga0307374, IMG submission 202532) | Soil microbial communities from Risofladan, Vaasa, Finland - OX-3 | ecosystem: Environmental > Terrestrial > Soil > Coastal area > Acid sulfate soil | place: Finland: Risofladan, Vaasa | collected...
AATTGGGGTGGGAAGGGGCATGAATCTTCTCCTGAGTAACAGAATGCTTTGATCAGCTTCTATCTTACTCCAAGAGGGCTTCATCCCCTATGCCTTTCCCAAAATTGTACAAAGTCGAGTCGAGAGAGTGTCCGTGACGATTGAGTTTCTGGTAACGAGTCGAGTACCTTTCGGACCCAATTTGGGAAGAATACATAGGATTGGCTCTCTTTACTTTGCGGCTGGTGACAGCTTGCATGATACCTGGCCTACATGTAGGATAGGTATTCATAACGCAGAATAACAGTTCCATCAGTAAGTAAGGCTCGTAGTATCACACACGCCGCGAGCCTACGTAGCTATATCCTCGTCCACGTCCCGCAGTTCGTAGACTCGAATCCCTTGTCAGATGCTGCTATGGTCACAATCGCACCACCATCCGTCAGGTTGTTGGCAATAATGTCATCCGTACTGTTGCTGAATCCGAGCAACCTGGCGTAATAGCACCCTTGCGAGGCGGTGTTTTTGTACGTCCCTGGCGCGATATCGGTTCCCACAATGTACATGCCATCGGCAAAGGTGGTTTTACTTGTGGTGATCTGGGATAAGTCCGCTGTCCAGGTGCCACAACTTTGCGAACTAAAGCCTTTGTCCGTCGCGAAGATCGTCACGATAGCCGGGTAGTCCGTGAGATTATTCGCCAGGATGTCGCCAGTGCTTCCACTAAATCCCTTGAGTCGGGCATAGTAGCAGCCCTGCGAGCCGGTCTGCGTGCGATAGGTACCAGGCTTAATGTCGGTGCCGACCTGGTAGGTGCCATCATTGAAGGTGGCAAATGTTGGAACTGGTGTGACGGGCGGAGCCGTTGCCAGTGTCGTCGGTTGCGAGTTGCTTACTGGCTGATTAGCCTGGGCCGTCAAGGTACCCGACGCAGCGGTCATGGCAAGATCGCTACTGCTGAGGGCTGGTGCTGTTGGCACTGGCGTTGATAACGGCGGCGTTGGTTGCGAACCGACAATGACGCCAGCGATCACCAACACAGCGATGAGGACAGCAGAGAGTGAAACAAGGATGAGCGCAAGTCGGCGTTTCTTCTTTGGTGGCTGTGGTGCTGGCTGTGGCGCATAGGGGGGCTGTACGCCTGGAAACGACTGTTGTGGCTGCTGCGGCCATTGTGCCCATCGGTCGCCTGACGGGGGCGGTTGGAATTGTGACATTGGTTACTCCTATCCGAAGAACTGGTGAATCGTCCCGATGAACGACCCCCATAAGGCGACGACGATCACAAGCAGGGCGATTGCCAGCGTGAGGTGATGGTACCAGTACATCGGCAAGTACTGCGGCTGTGCTGGCTGTACCTGTTGCCACACAGGGACGGGCGGATACAAGTAGGGTCCCGGTTGCATTTGAGGGGGATACATCCATGGCTGTTGGAATGGCAGGTTCTGTGAGGGTGGTTGCTGCCACTGAGGTTGCTGCGGATACTGTGATGGAGGCCAGTTGTTATACTGACCTGGTGATGGTGGGTATTGTTGAGACACAGTGGCTACTCCTTTAGGGAAGTATAGAGCTTCCCTTTTTATTTCTACGACTGTGCAAGACTGAGCACACACATACTCGCGCCAAGTTGCATGACCACCTCGCCGATGCTACTATGATAGTCGGTCAAATCGGACACGCTGTTGAATGCGCTGGCATCTGCTGGCAAGAACTGCGAACAGTACTGCTGCATCTGCGTATTGCTCCAATTCGCCCCAGTTGTCACGGACACGCCGGCGACTTGAGCGTTTGCATCTGGCGTTGCATTAACCAGCACCGTTTGCTGCTGATCGACAATCCAAGTCTCACTTGTGCCAATCCCCTGATTGTTGGGTTGGCCATATTTGCCATAGAAGTCGCTCATTGGCCCGCCGATATGGGGTGTTCCATTCGTGACCCCATTGGCGGAAGATGCTGTAGTCGGCTGTGTGGTCGGAGCCGTTGTTGACTGTGAAGTCGCAGTACTGGTAGTAGCTTGCTGAGTATTCGATGAAGAGGGTTGCTTTGATAATGAAACGGCGAAGGCGATGATAGCAATCAAGATCACAAGCATAGTTGCTCCGGTGAAACTGAGGATGAACGTGAGCGCACGCTTTCGTTGTGCAGGGGTAAGCGGTTTGGACTCGATAGCTCGTTGCGGTGGAAGAGAGGACTGCGGCAACGCATTGACTTTCTGGTAGGTCACGATGATTTCCTGCTCGTCCTTTTTGAGCATATGATGTTTCTTGTTGGTTACGGTGCCAGCCACTGACCAGCCTTGCCGTGACATTCGTTTCACATCGTGCTGGTAGTCTCCCGCATTCTTGTAGGTTTTGACCTGCGTTGGGATTTTTGGCATGATAGCCTCCTTTTAGTGCGAATACAGGACCCGCAATATCCCACCATCGCGCGAACACGCACCACTCACACCGTCTGAATGCGTGTACTTCCCGTTACCACATTCAGCAACATAGCCATTGGTATCTACCCAGAAAGTGCTGACACAGCTAAAGTAGTCGCAGAACGCCGCTTGTGGGCTATAAATCAGCGAACCTGCCGTGAAATTGTAGCACCAGGGATTGTTATTGACGGCTTGACATGTAGGCGCAGGTGGTTGCGTTGGCTGTGGTTTGGGGGTCACTATCGGTCTTGGAGTTGCGTGTACCACGGCTGTTGGCGTCTGCTGAATAACTGTAGTCGGTGGCAGAACACTCGGCTGGGTATACGGTGTTTCAGCAGCTTGAGTCGCCAGATTATTATCAAATTGCGCGCTTTGCGCGTCTTGCGTAGCCTGAGTATCGACTGTCACGGTCGGTTGAGGCGACACACTGGCACCTTGTGCGGCATTGCCAACAGCGCCAAACACGATCACCGCAATGACGATCACGAGCGTCAGGAGTGGATGCTTGATGCACCAGCGCATGACGCGAGGGAGACAACCTTTCATAAAGAACTCACTTTCTACTCGACCAATTTTAATCACATAATTTGTGCATAACTATAGGATTTATAGCAGAAGGTGAAAGGCAAGCATATGTGGAGTTGGTTATAATATGGTAAATATTAGAGGCGGGAGGTGTATATTGTGAGTTTAGAAGGGATGTATGAGAAGAAATGGACGGCATGATGCCATGTTGCAATGCCCTCTATCCATTTGATACCACTGCAACGCACCGTTAGTAATAGATTCGTTGACCAGGCGCGCATATGTGCTATCATCCCCTACGACTGACGACAGAGACGAAAGGATGAAACGAGATGGCAACAAAGGACACGCCGAACTGGCAGCCCATAGCACGACTACCGCTTATCGCTCCTCACATCGATGGCATGCTGGCCGACGCCACAGAACAATACGAGACGCTCCAGGAGGCCCGGCCCAAACCCTTTGTCCTCGATAATTATACTGTTGGGCGCGTGAGCGAAGTCTTCACGGTACAGCGTGACGATTTGTGGGTGTTTGACGAGCAATTGCGTCGATGGCAAGCAGAGAAGCTGACCGCAACGCAAGGCAAGGAAGTAGCACGCCTGGTGGAGCAGATGAAACGGCTGCGCGAGGTGATCACCGCGATCCTGGCACTGGCCGACGAACTGAAAGAGGGCACGATAGAAAAGGTCATGGCGAAAAGTGACATGGAACTCGGCATCGAGGCGCTGCTTCGCGGATTGTCCGGCGAGCAGTAAGGAGGCGAAGGAAGCACATCATGGGAAGACGATGAGGAATAGGTATGCACATGGATAGCATGACTGAGCAGGCTGCACAGGCAGCAAGAGCAAGCAGGGGCGCGAACTGGCACCTCGACGAAAAGCTTTCAAAAGGGGAAATAGCCTTGCCTGAAAATCTTCCCATTCGCATGTGGATATTCACGATGAAACACACTGCGATGGGACACCAGGGGTATGAGATTGTGGTGTGGAACCGAACACGGTTTGTCTCAATTGAGATGCAGTGAGCGCAACTAGCTAGCCATTTGTCGCACCAAACCGCTAGCTTTCCTCATGCATACAGTGACCAGTACCACTGCTTTTGCACCGAGGAAATTCTTCTCATTCAAGTGTTCGATTTGTCCCCGAATTGGAATGGCCTCCTTATCGGTCAGTACAAAAACGCCCGTTTTTCTACGGCTGATGTATTGCCTTGTCCAGTACCCTCCTTCTTCTCGTGTTTATCCAGTGCGCGAAGTCGTTTTCTCCTTCCACTTCTCGCCTGCACAAGGAGAATACAAGCAGGGTAAAAACACCTGCGCAAACCTCATTTGATGTTTCCAGCTTCATTGCGTTTGTTTCTTTTGGTATAGGATGTTTGTTCGACAGATTGGATGCTGTCGTTGTTTTGGTTGTGACACCGGAGAGGGTATCGATGAGCATCTTCAGTTCAAGTTATTGGCAAGGGATTGGAGCGATCCTGGGTTTCTTGGGAGCTCTCGCCAGTCCCCTCCTCACTATTCTCTATGATCGGCTCCTCTTCTGAAAAAGTCCTCACCCTTCCCCCCCAAAAGCTCATCCGGCCTCAGAGCGAGGTTGCAGGTCGACCTGGTAGCCCAGGCGTTCGAGCCGTCGCACGAGGTGCTTCTGGACCATCTGCCGATCGTGTTCGTCGAAGTAGTTGCCGCCCAGGTCCTGATAGGTGCCGCGGTCGCGCAGGAGATGATAGACGATGACCAGGATACTATGGCCAACGGCGACCGCCGCGCGCTTGGGTCCGCGGCGCGCAGCGATGCGGCGGTACTGGGCAGAGAGGTAGGTGTTCTTGCTGTGAGCGGCGGCGTGGGCAGCCTGGATCAAGAGCCGACGCGCGTAGGGATTGCCTTTACGTGTCTTGCCGCTGAGCCGCTTGCCCGCACTTTCATGATTGCCCGGGCAGATGCCCACCCAGGACGGGGTAGTGCTACGTAAGGTGACATGAACCGCAAAGTAGGAGCTTGGTTAATTCCTGATTCGCATGGAGACAGTACTGGTTTGGCAAAAGAGGCCAGAAATGAGGCCGTTTTCGATCTTCTGAACCTGAAAAAGGACTCGTGTTCCGTTTCCAATCAGCAATTCGGTCCTCTATCACCTCTTGGGCCGTCTTACTTTGCGGCCCATGACAGATCGGTAAGCACCTTTGTCTGAATCAATTCTCAGCAACCGTGGGAGGCTCAATGACTTACAAACTACCAGCGCATAGCGACGCCCAACATCCCGCCCCGCGCGGGGCGGGATGTTGGGCGTCGCTATGCGCTGGTAGTCGATAGATGATTGCCCTTGCGCACAGACGCGAATGCGTTTCCCGTGCAAATGGTTAAAAACCTTACGTAGCGCTACCCCTGGTTATCGGATACCTCAAGCAGGAGACAAACAAGGCTGTGCAGGAGGAAACCGTCACATTTCCTCATTTGACCAGCGAGTCAACAGAACATGGGATACACTTCTTGCTCCTTCGCACTCAGGGAGAACTCTACGGTACGTGGAAGACCTGCGAGTTGGACCAGCATCCGATGTACCACCAACCACCGATTCAATCCCAGGTCCTTCTCCCATCTGCCAGGGACGTGATCGAGGCCCTCGATAGTCGCACCGGCACAGCTCCTCACATCGTCAAACTACGTGACTTCTCCGATAGTGACTTCATTTCGCTACTGGAGAAGGTGGTATCTTCCTAATTCCTTAAGAAAGGTAGGAAGGGTGATGCTGACCGATGCCTATAAAGCGCCTGTGTGATCGGTATCATGGTAGCTCAACAAGAGGAGAATCCGAAATCAGGTGATGATTAGCTACCCAAATTTCGCCCAAATTAGCGACAAGCTATTCAGATGGCTTGAAAGCTCAATCCTGTGAGCAGGATCGTGAGTGACGAGAGCCAACCTCCTCTCAAGAGGTTCTCGCTAGTGTTGTTGTGATTTGCCAGAGATAATGTCCAGGGACTGGCGCATATCGTGTCCATGCCTCAAGGCGCTTCTAGACCGGTTTCTGACGCTGGACACTTTATGGTTCAAAGTGGACATTATCTCTGGCAAATCACAGTTGTAGAAGCCGCTTTTCACCGCGTCCCGACACTGGCTCATGTGAGTAGTGACACATGTTTAAAATAGTTGTTGCAGTAAAACCGCGCTCTCCTCGCGCTCTATCGGCTCTGGAAGCAGAGCCTCATGTTGAAGGGGCCAGTTTTGTTGCAATGAAAGCTTTAAATATGAGTAACCCATCATAAGAGTTGATGTCGTCAGGGGCTGTAAACTTTGACATTAAGCTGCCGATTTTCGGGTAATTATCCTGGCGATGGCATTGCTCCTCCTTTGGCCTCTCAAGGCAATTTCTCAGAAACTGGCCAAGAAAAAGATCCTCCCATCAGCAGAGTAATTACCAAAAAATCAACAGCTTAATGTCAAGATTTACAACTCGCTTGCACATGAACTCGGACACTATGTGCTCCATATTGATCGTGGAAGCCTCAATACTCTTCTGCTTCCAGAAGCAAAGGAACAATCTGTTGTGCTTTGCCGTATGAATTCTGTTGAAGAGCAGGACCGAAATGCAAAACGAAGGGAACTGCAGGCAGAGCGTTTTGCTGCCTATGTTCTCATGCCGCGAGATCTCTTAAGAGAGGCGTGTGCTGATATGGATTTATGCCAATGGCGTAATCTCTACCGGCTCAAGGACGAGTTCCATGTCACCATTACCGCTTTAACGAAACGGCTCAAAGAGCTACACTTGGTTACGGTTACGTCAGATCGTAGACTCGTGCCTTACCAGGATAAACTCGCAACTCAGATGCACTCCCTATGGGAGTATTTTTTTGAAAGGAATGTTGAGTGGATGTGTCAACACAACACAACAGGCCAGGCCCAAGTCCACCTGTTAGGTTATCTTTCCAGAAGGGGGTCACATAGTTATTGGAGACAGAAATATTGAAGGAAAGGAGAATGCCTACATGAAGTGGTATCATGTCGCTCTTGCAGTAGTGGGTGTTCTAATCGCTGCAAGGCGCTTAAATAAAGCGCTCAATGAACACTAACCTTTTTACTGGGTCTAAACCCACCCACCAGCCTGGTACAGTTCCAGGTTGTCGTTAGATAGTTTTATGGTAGAAGTAACACTCATGGCAAATGTACAAGTAACCTGTGTGAATAAGCCAGACAGAAATAGCTCACATGAGCATATCACGCACCTTGGCGGGCGAACCTGGCGATGGACGGTCCAGGATGTAATAGCATCCATTGAAAACCGGACAAACACCTTTTATACCGATGACGGGCGTAAGAGAGCTGAAGTCCAGGTAAGAGAGCGAAATGGGCGGAAATTCGTCCAAACTCAAGCGGATGGAGACTGGACAAATAATCTTCTCGAATTAGACACTTGCCCGGTTCAATAGCTCCTAAAGCGAGTTATTGAGAGGCTGGAGTTACTCTGGCCTCTTTGCCTGGCACAATCAGGTGGAGCTTGAAGTATCGCGTGATGTAGTACTTTAGGCAACTTACCTGCTGTAATACCGCTTTTTATCCCTTGTTTAAGATACTCTACATATAGAAATATTGTTCAGTTGCACGTCTGAAATGATGTGTCAACGGTTTTGAGAGTTGTCATTCATGTACAGCGTATTATGAACAAAAAATGAATTCGAGCTGCCGTCGGGTAGGCGTCTTCATAGAAAGGAGGAAAGCTTATAATGGGAAAGAGTAGTGGTATGCGTGGCGATCGGTCGCGCAACGCAGATGGGCGTTTACGAACGGTACGTTCGGACAAACACCTACAGACGATTCGCCAACAATACGACAAACCAGTTGTTCCAGGACGTGGTGATACTCATCTCGGTACTATTCGGAAGCAGACTGGCAAGAGCGAGACAAAACTGATAAAAGACTAGCTTCGCCCTGCGCCTTTGGAGACTGCTTTTCCAAAGGCGCAGGATTTCCTAACATCATTGTAGGGATCGTTCGACAAAAGGGAATTTGAAGCATCTAGAACTCCATTTTTATATCTCTGGCCGCGCTTGCAAGTCGTTCCAATACATCTGTAGCTCTTGCCAGCGCTGCCCGATGCCAACGCGGTCGGCAGGGCTGGCAGTCACGAGCGCCGTCTCGATGGCGGTGCGGAGCTGCTGGTACTCCAGCTCGGAGAGCACCTTCGCCAACCCGAACATGGCAATACTGTGTTCGCAGTCGAGAAAGCGCAGATAGAGCCGACGTTGGGCGCGGGCTTCTTCCACCGAGGGGAGCGGCGATGAGACCGTGTGCGAGGCTGGAAGGGCGGAGATACACAGCGTCACCATCTCTGTGAACAGCGCATATTTCTGGTTCCACTGCTCATCCGTATCCGGGTCGGATAGCTCCATCTCCACGCTCACATGCGTCATCCCAGGAGGAACCATAAAGGGGACAGGCGCGATGCGAAGAACGCCTAATTTCCCCACGTCCTGATGCGCAAAATGATAGAGCACTGTGCCGTTCTCCAGCATTTCCTGTGTTGTCTCGATGCCGGGCGGGACACGCGCCGCCAGTTGCTCACGCCGGCGTTGCAACTCCAGGAGATGATCCAGTTGCGCGAGTGTTGCCAGGTCATCACGAGTCAGGCTGCTGCTCCGAGTGGGAGATGTTCGCTTCTTTCCTGGCGATGCTTTGCGCTTTCCTGATGGCTGTTGCTTGTTCATGCCCATTCCTTTACGTGTGGCTCGTCTGCTCTCTATTTATAAACGAGGAGGTCACGAGGGAGCGCATCAGGTAGACCGAATGGATAGACAAGAAACGGGGGATGATGCTTTACGCCCGTGGGCAGTCTGTAAATGAGATCATTAGATGGAGGCAAAATGGGCCTCTTTGCTTTACCTCAGATAATTGTCCCATTTACAGACTGCCCACGGGCGTAAAGCATCATAAGGCGAGGAGGCGTCTTCCCTCATCTCCTCTACTGAAGCTTCAATTCACCGGAAACCTCTCCCAGGAGTTGATTAAACTTCTCAATATGCTCTTTCGTTGGCTGTGATTTAGGGTTGATCTCTAAGCGAAGCGAGAATTTGGGTTCCGAGCCAAAGTAATCGACACCGGCTTTGGTCAGGGCCGCTACCTGGTCGTTTAAGTCCTGGATCTCCCCTACACTCAACGTTGCATCAGCGACAAGGGCACCTGACGTATCATAGTTAGGTTTGGGTGTTGATCCTTCTTCCGACGGCTTTGGCTGTGAAGGTGTTTGTTCGCTGCGCTGGCACACCCGTACCATGCCTGCTCCTGCATAGTCGCAGGGCCATTGGCCACCTGCACGCTCCACGAAACGCGCATTGAATGCTAATGTCAGGGCGTCACGCACGATCAGCCAGGGTAACACCTTCCCAGCTTTGGCCGAAAGCGCCTCGGCAATATCTCGAGCGGTTGTCTCTCTCCTTCCCTGCCACGCCTCTGGCACATTGTCTGGGATGACATCTTTGGCAGCCAGAGGCGGCGGTGGCGTCTGTAACGTGGCTTCGTCGGTGAGCAGATCGGCAGGCACATCTTCTGCGAGCAGGCTTGCTCGTCCAGCGAGGAACCAGAGTCTTTTCTCTTTGACTGCTGCCTGGATCGCTTCGTTGACGACGCTTCGCTCTGCTCTGGGGACCGCTTTGGTCTCTCCTGCGTACTCCCCTTGCATGCGTGTGCTGCCGGAGAAGTAGCGGTATACCTCCTGTAACGCCAGTTCAGGGCCATGCCACAGTTCTGGCAAGGTACCTGGGCTGAGTAGCCGTGAAGGGATGTCTGTGAGTGCGGCTTCCTCTGAGAGCACCACGACCAGGTTCAGCTCTTTGACATTCCCTATATCCGGCGCGTCATACCAAAACGTTTTGAACGAATGATCCGCACGAGTCGAGCGCAGGACGAATAATCCGTTGCGGCAGCCATTCAGCAGCGTTTCAACGATGGCTTTGCGGTTGAGCATCTTGGGCAATCGATAGAACTGGGCAAAGGCTTTCTCCATATCGTTGACCCGGTATTCGCTCTCACCTTCGTGCCAGAGATTATAGGGGCCACCCGGTAGCAGTGCCTCGGCGGTCACTACCCCCTCAAGAATGCGAGATTGTGGGTCGGCCTTGATAACGTTAAAGAGAGACGTGCTATCTCGCAAAACGACCTTGAAGGCCTGCATGTCGTTCTTGTCGGAGACGGTGACGACGATCGTATAGGCCTGTTTGACGAGTTCAGCTGCGCGCGCTTGCGTGTCCTTCTTCGCTAATTCAAGCAGTTGCTTGCGGTTATTGTCAATGTCCTGTCCCTTGAGCTGGCTTTCAACCTGTAGCCAGCCCTGGTTGTCACGGATCGCATTGCGCACTGCCTCCAGCCCTTCGACGGAGGGAACCGCCAGTATTATCGCGTTACGGTACACGCGGGGTGCCTCGGGTCCGCTCTTCTCGGTCAAGAAGCGCCGGGCTTCGCCCGAAGGGCTCCCCGGGCGTGAAGCTCCCTTTGGCCCCAGAATGACATACCGGAAATCGCCATCATCATCCACTTCACTCGGCTTTTCGGGCAGAAGGTGGACATGCACGCCAGAGCCGGATGCCCCGGCAGTCAGGCTGCTGCACTTGCGTATCGCGTCGATCAGCTTGTCCTCGACCACACCTGGTAAGACGCGGGTACAAGCATCGTGATGCATCTGTTTCAGGTTCGGATGCGAGCCTAAACGCCAGTACCCGGGAAGCCCCTTGTAGATAATCTGTCCCGTTTCCGCATCCTGGAACGCACCTTCATCGAGGAACCAGGAGACCTCTGTCCATTGTCGCAGGGCCTTCTCCAACTCGATCTTGTCAGGCTTCCCAGAACCAAGCAGCGTCAATATCTCGCGGGTCTGCGCCTTCTGACCGATGGGTTGAGAGTGCAGGAAGGTGGCAAATACGGCCTGCTCGACCTCCCGGTAGTCCAAGGCATGCACCTCAGCCTCGATCTCTCGCGCTTTGGCAAGCTCTCCCTCGAGGATGCTTGTCCAACTTTGCCGCTTCCCTTCGTACTCCTCGGTCTCTGCCACGTTGGTCAGTTCGCGTGCCGACTCGGATAAGGCCGCTTTTCCCGGTTCACCCAGAAACACATTCGTCGCCACCAGCGGGCTCGTATCCCACTTCTCCGCGTCGCGCAGGGCCAGGGCAAAAGTACGCAAGATACCGCGCGTACGCTGGAAACTTTCGAGCTGCGTCCACTTGGAATACAACACCTCGGTCAGATCTGGGTGGAACGGATAGCTCTCGAGGAAACGGCTTTCTGCCCCTTTCATATCCCTTTTCGTTTGCTCGTCAATCTCAGCGATGCCCTGGACAATGGACGTGACGTGCTTGCGAAAGGCGCTGCGATCTCGAATACTCTCCGGCTCGAAGAAGCGGCGGCGCAACACTTCCGCCACATCCTCTTTGAGCACCGGCTGCACGGACTCCTCTTTTTCGCGTCGCAAGATAGCCGACAATTCCCGAGTCAACTCCTTCCCCAGGGTGTCACTCTTCATCGGGTCGGTGGCCAGCAGTGAGGCGACAATGGCGCAGGTGCCGACCTTGGTGGCGGCCTGGGTGAGATACTGGAAGAAGTTGGTCAACTTGCTGCGCCACCCAGGGTCAAGACCCACTTTTTCGCGGGCATACATCAGGACCTCGTCAATCAGGATGAGCGGGGCCAGACCCTCTCTGATGGGAACGGAGAGAAGGTCAACCAGCAAAGGCTCCGCCGGGGCGCTTTCGCGCTCAAACTCCTCATCGTTCGCGTTGAGGATACGCAAGCCTTCCCGCCCGGCCAGTTGAAAGGCCAGTACGCTCCATGGATGCTTCAGCCAGCGAATTTCGCCATCAGGCCCATGGACCTGCATACCTTTTTCTGCGTCGAGCTTGTCGAAGGCTAGCACGGCGATCCGTGCCTGCGGCGGCCTCTGCCCGATATGCTGCGTAAATTCCTGAACTGCGGGAAGGTCAGCAGGGAGGGAGCTTGGATGGTTCGTCAGATGATAGAGGGTAATCAGCGTATGCGTCTTGCCACCACCATAGGTCAGCTCTAACTGGCGAATGGCTTTATCGTTCTTGCCTGCCAGGCGCAACACCACATCTCTGGCCAGTTCGCGCAGGTTAAAGGTGGGATAGGTCAGGCTAAAAAATTGATAAGGGTCCTGGTAGACCGGACGTGCCTTGTCCATCGCCACGTCATAGAGGTCAGCCGCGAAGAGCGAGAGGGATAGCTCGCCCGTTTTCAGGTCGCTGCGAAGTTGCACCACTTCATGCCATGGAGTCAGTTTCAATGCTTGTTGTCTCCTCTCACTTGCTCTGCTCTAATCAGCCCAGCTTAAGCGGTTGGTCTGGAGGCCGCTGCGCTCCGCCACATGGTTACTGATACTTTCCAGTAAGGCCCGTTCGTCGCTCTGAGCAGATGCCAGTTCTATCAGTGCCTGTAACAATTGCCCGAAGAGGGTGTTATAGCCCAATCCATGCAGATCCAGGTACTCATCGACTTTGAGCGCATCTCCAGCGCGCCAGAGATGCATCAGGCGGTGGACCTTGTCGATAAGCGGGCTGGTCAGTCCCGCCGACTCTATGCCTGCATACTTGCGCTGTGACCAGGGCTTCAACTTGACGGTACTGCTGGTACCCTCTTCCTCTTCGTCGTCCTCTTCTTCCTCATCTTCATCTTTGCTCTGCCCGCCTGTACGCACTAGCAGGTCACACTTACCAAGCAGCAGCGAGTCCGAGAGATTACACGAGACGGCATAGAGAATACAGGGGCCTATAGGCGCACTCTCCAGGCCGAAGTTATAACGATGTAGCAGATAATAAGTAGTCACATCATCCAACCCGCTCACCATATCGGTTCCACCATTCCGCGTGAGGACTCGCCCAACCACAAAATCCGCCACCATACGCCGCACATGTCCCAGGAACTCCGTCACGCTCAGTGTCTTCCCCTGCTCATTGGCCTTTCTCACAACAGGGTGTTTACTATATGCCTCCAATGCTGGCCCTGTAGCCGCCCATACGAAGTCAGGGCCGCGAATACCTGCATCCCAGAAATTTCGCAGGCGCTGAATAATATTCTTCTGCATCTCTTCAAGCACCAGGTTATCCCACCCTGGTCGAGCATTTTCAGGACGTTTCTTACAGACAAGCCAGATCGAAGATGCAAGTGCCGCCGATGAGAGCGCACGAGTCCGATTACCCATCTCCGTCTGGATGGGCCAGCTCCCATCAACCACAAAACCTGCACGAATGAGGGCAGATACGAGCGTTTCCCATGCATCAGGGTGCTTATGCGCAAAAACGATAACCAGTCGCCCGTCTTGGCTAAGGGATGAATAACAAGCCTGGAAGGCACGAGCCATACCATTTTCGTAGTTAGTCTTAGATTTTTGCTTGTCACCTCCAAAACGACTGGAATCATCGATGAGTTCACCATCGTTTTGCTCGTGATCCCATTTGGGCGAGAGCGGATTTTGAAATGCCGCGTCTATTTCAGGAGAAAGGCCATATAATGAGCGACGAAGCCAGACATAGAAGAAATCCATCATATCAGAATAAGGTATGGCATCATAGTATGGAGGGTCTGTTATAATCACATCAAATGCATTGGAAATTTGAGAGATCGCAGACATATTCATGACATGTGGGTTGGGAGCATCTATCTTCCAGGCCGTATATGTATCTAGAGCAGTACATATTCTCTCATAACATAATTTGTAACTTCCAGCCAAATCCCCTATGGTATTGCCTTCTGC
>Ga0307374_10010209_pt1 | contig 13667 bp, 8 predicted proteins | sample OX3MG_FD_202532 | JGI IMG/M metagenome (GOLD analysis project Ga0307374, IMG submission 202532) | Soil microbial communities from Risofladan, Vaasa, Finland - OX-3 | ecosystem: Environmental > Terrestrial > Soil > Coastal area > Acid sulfate soil | place: Finland: Risofladan, Vaasa | collected...
CCAGGAAAGCGAAGTCGGATTCGGCAATGAGCTTCTCCGACTGCTGGGCGATGGCTTTCAGCGATTGCGAGAGCGCGCGCAGCCTGGGGATGGCGGGTTGCATGGCAAGGGCAAGCTGTTCGGCCAGGGATTGGCCGCCGTTGGATACGCGCTGGGCATGCGCCAGCTTTCTTTCCAACTGTTCTGCAAAGCCGATGGCCGCATCGACGGCGAGTTGATCGGCGGCGGCGTTGATTCCGAATCCGGAGACCTGGCGCAGGGGTTCGAAGCAAGGATCGGACCACGGGATATAGTCACGGACGAGCTGGAGCACAGCGTGAATGCGGTGGCGAGTCTCGGCGTACCACCAGGGGTCGCCATAGGACGGCGCGGGGCCGGAGTCAAAGGCGGTCGCTGCCGAATGCAGCCAGGCGAGCCAGCCGGCAAGCGGAGCGGAAGCCGGAGGAGGCGCGAGGCGCGCGAGCGGCGCCGGCAGCTTGCCCTCTTGCTGCATGGTCTCCCAATGTGTGCGCAGGCCGGAGAACAGCGAATGGGAGAGGAGCGGGCGGTTGAGCTGGGTTTTGGTTCCGGCGTGGAGTGCGAAGAGGGAGGCCACGAAGTTGCCGCTGTCCACCGAGGAGACGAACGGATTGGCCTCAAGCGGCGCGCCGGTGCGGGTGTCGTACCAGTTATAAAGATGGCCGCGGAACTTCTCCAGGCGGGCGATGGTGGCGAGGCTGCTCTCCGTGAGGGAGGCGAACTCGGGCAGAGTGATGAATCCGAATTCCACGGCGGCCTGGCGCGCGTTGAGCAGCAGGCCGATGTTGGTGGGGGAGACCCGCGCGGCCTCCTCTTTTCCTTGTTCTTCCACGTTGTCGGGAATCAGGAAGCTGTGGCGGTCGGTGCCGAATTCGTGGAAGTATCGCCAGATGCGAAGAGCGTGGCAAAGGAGGAGGTCGCGGTCAAGGGCGCTGAGCTGGCGGGTGACATGGGGAGGCCGGTTCAGCCAGGCTGTCAGCACTGTGGCCATGCACCAGAGCAGCAGGATGGGAGAAGCGACCAGCAGGGCGAAATGATGGGGGGAGACGAAGAACAGGATGATCGCCAGGCTGCCGGCGATGAGGGGCATGAGGGCAAGGTAGCGATCGACGGGAGTGATCCTGCGGGCCTGAGTCTCGGCCTCTGCGGCGGTCTCCCATTCCAGCAGGCGCTCGCCGGTGATGAAACGGCGGATGAGGGAGCGAGTGACGGCGTCGAGCACCAGCATGGTCTGGTGAGGAAGGAAGGAGAGGTTGAGCAGGGCCATGAGGGCAGCGTGGCCGGAGCCTTCCAGGGCCTGGGCGACAGCGCCTTCGCGGTCGCTGGCCAGGGCGCGGCCCAGGGCGAATGCGAATTGCAGCAGGGTGGGGATGAGGAACAGCGCAAGAGGGACAATGGTCCAATAGACCGGGCCGCCGGGAAGCCAGAGCCAGCCGGCCACGAAGAGGATGAAGGTGAACGGTTCCACCAGCGAGCGGCGCAGATTGTCGAACACCTTCCATCGCGAGACCAGCGAGATGGGATTGGGCACCATGCGGTTGGATTCGTCGGGTACGCGCGAAAACACCCATCGGGCAATCTGCCAGTCGCCCCGCACCCAGCGATGCTTGCGCCGGGTGTAGGCGCTGTAATGGGAGGGATAGTCGTCGATCACCTCGATATCGGTGACCAGGCCGGCGCGGGCGTAGGCACCTTCAATCAGATCGTGGCTGAGCAGGGAATTGCGGGGGAAGCGGCGGTTGAGAACCGCGTGCAGGACAGAGACTTCGTAGATGCCCTTGCCGGTGAAGATGCCCTCGCCGTAGAGGTCCTGATAGGCGTCGGAGATAGCCATCGTATAGATGTCGAGTCCGCTCTGGCCGGAGTAGAGGTTGGCCAGGCGGGAGCGCGAGGCGGAGCTGACGCTTACGCCGACGCGCGGCTGGAGGATGCCGTAGCCCTCGACCACGATGCGCAGCTTGGGATCGATGATGGCCTGGTTGAGGGGATGGGCGAGCGCGCCGATCATGCGCGCTGCCGAGCCCGCGGGGAGCTGGGTGTCGGAATCCAGGGTGAGAATGTAGCGGACGGTATGCAGCGCCTCCAGGCGGCCGGCCTTGATGGGGAAGGCGTCGTATTCGCCGACCAGGAGCTTGTTCAGGTCGAGGAGCTTGCCGCGCTTGCGCTCCCAGCCCATCCACACTCCCTGGCGCACACTGAAGATGCGATGGCGGTGCAGGAGGAGGAATCCTCCATGGTCGGGCGAGCTGTAGCGCGCGTTCAGATCCTTGATCAATTGCACTGCCAGACTGACGAGAGGACTGGAATCGTTGTCATGCGGCTTGTTGACGGAGTCGGGAAGATCGGAGAGCAGCGCAAAGTGCAGGTTGGGGTCGCGGTTGGCGAGGAAGCGCACTTCCATCTCGTTGACGAGCTCGCGCACCTGGCGCTCATTGAGCAGGAGGGTGGGGACCACGACCAGGGTGGCGCAATCGGCGGGAATGCGATCGCTGAAATCCATCTTCGGCAAAGGCTCTGGATCGAAGATGGCAGTGACGGAGTTGTTCATCAGCTCGACCACACACTGCATGGCTGGCATGATCATCAGGACGAAGGTGACGGCCAGCTTGCCGAAGACCGGGTAATTGGGCAAGAGCGGAAACAGGGCGGCCGCGATAAAAAAGATGGTGATGACGGCGATGCCGGTAATGTAGAAATCGTCGGCATTGGCGCGAATCGAGGAGCGGATGCGGAAAGAGATGGGCGGGTGGAAGTTGACCCTCTCGGCGAGCAACGCGAAGCCCTTGTTTACCAGGAAGTAGCCGATGTGGCTGCAGCGGGCCAGGATGCGCGGGTCCTTGTAAGTGCGCCACGAGGCCTCCCGCGCCAATTCAAACGCCTGCTCGGCCACTTGCGATTCGGTGACATCGGAGTGGCGGGCGATGAACGCGATGCGCCGCCGGTACTGTTCCCGGGATTCGAAATCCATGTTCCCGAAGGTTCCCGTAGGGTCTCGCCGCAGTATGGCGTCGAAGACGATGAGCGGCTCGAGCAGGATCGCCCACTCCGTATTGCCAACGGCCCGCAGGCTGGCCATGTAAACGAGCAGCCGCTCGCCGGAGCGTGCGGCGCCGGACAGGACGTTGTCGGCTTCCTTCAGCAGTTCTTCAAGAACGGCAAAGCGAAGAAATGCTGGGAGCTGCCAGATTTCGGCCAGGGTAAGCGGCTCGTGGGTCTGGAAGGCGCGAAGAAAGACGGCGAAAGTGACGCCATCGGCCTGTCCATGCACGGCAGGGAGATAGGCGCTTGCCAGCCCTGCTACGCGCGGTTCCTCGCGGGGACCGCCGATAATGCGGGGCAGTTCGAGCCGATTGCGGGGTTTGGGCTCCACGTAGGTGGCTGCCGCCCGCAGCAGGCGCGGGCTGGTGCGCAGCTCAAGCAACGCGGCCACCCGGGGATCCGCAGGATCGGCGTTCTTCGCAACTGCGGCGAGGTTCTTCTCGAGGGCCAAAACGGCTTCCCGCACGGCCGCCACTCGTTCTGGGAAAGCTCCACGCTTGGCGGGCCGGAGATCGACATCCCAGGAAGCGGCAAGCGCGGCAGCGCCCATCAGGGCATCGCGCACGTCGGGAGGGAGAGCGCTTTGCGAATCGAAAGTGGGAGAGGTAATAGTCATTCGGGTATCAACGATAGCTGGCTGCCTGCATTTCAAACATGGCCGCATAACGGCCGCCGAGTGCGATCAGTTGAGAGTGGTTTCCCTCTTCCACAAGGCGCCCGCCTTCAAGAACTACGATGCGGTCCGCCATGCGCACGGTGGAGAAGCGGTGGGAGATGAGCAAGGCCATCTTGCCTTCGGTGAGCTCGGCAAAGCGCTCGAAGACCTCCATTTCGCTGCGGGCGTCAAGCGCGGCCGTGGGCTCGTCCAGTATGAGCAGTTGCGCGTCGCGCAGATAAGCGCGAGCCAGCGCGATGCGCTGCCATTCGCCGCCGGACAGATCCACCCCGCTCACGAAGCGCCGTCCCAGCATCTGCTCATAACCGCCCGGCAGCTTCTTCACCACCTCCGCCGCCAGGCTCTTCTCCGCCGCCTCTTCGATCTCCGCCTTGGTATACGGAATCTCCACGCGTCCCACGCCGATGTTTTCCTCTACCGTCATCTCGTAACGCATGAAGTCCTGGAAGATTACTCCCATCTCACGGTGCAGATCTTCGATGGAGTAATCGCGCAGGTCCACGCCATCCAGCAGGATCTGCCCTTCCGTCGGATCGTAGAGGCGGGTGATGAGCTTAACCACCGTGGTCTTGCCCTGTCCGTTTTCGCCGATCAGCGCAATCCGCTCTCCCGGCTCCACTCGGAAATTGAAGTTCTGCAGAACCATCCTTCGGGTTCCGGGATACGCGAACGACACATTGCGGAACTCGAAGCCGCGCCGGATCGGCTTGGGAGCCGGCTGCGCATTGGGCTTGTTCTCCACCGTTGGCTTGATCTCGAAGAACGCGATCAGGTCGGTGAGGAACAGCGCCTGGTCCGCTATGCCGGAAGCCGTGGAGAAGGCTTGCTGGAAGTTGGAGCTTGACTGCTGAATCGCCTGCGTCACCAGGACAAATGCCTCGATGTTGGGATACTTCCCCGTGACCGCTTCGAAGATTGCATACACATAGGCGCCGTAATAACCCAGCGTGCCGATGAGCGATAGCAGGCCGCCCCACGCCATCTTCCTTTTGGCCAGGGCCACGTTCTCTTCGTAGATTCCCTGCGACAAATTGCGGAAACGGTTGGTGAAGTAGTCGCTCAGGTTGAAGAGCTTCAGCTCCTTGGCGGACTCCTTGCTCCCGCCGACCAGCCGAAGGTAATCCATGATCCGCTTGCGCGGGGTCTGATTGAAATTCTTCTGATAGCCGAGGAACGCGAAATGAGTCTCTCCCACAAACGACGGAAGAACACCGGCAAGCAACGGCAGGATCATGAGCGGGGAGCGGTAGATGAGCACCGTGCTCCAGATCAGGGTCATGATGACCTGCTGGAACAGCCGCCCCATCTGCTGGATCATTACCAGCCGATCCGTCGCCTGCACCCGCGCCCGCTCCAGCCGGTCGTAGTATGCGGGATCTTCGTAGGTGGTCAGGTCGAGCTGCGCCGCCTTCTCCATCACCTGCACGCTGACGTAGTTGGTGTAGCGATCCGCCAGGATCTGATCGGTGTAGTCCATGGCGCGAGTCAGGATTCCATTGAAGAGCGCCAGCCCGACCTCACCGGCTACCAGCCACCAGAAATAGGTCAACTGGGGACGATGTTCCAGCGCCAGCGTGACCCCGTAGACGATGTAGGAGGCGACAATGCCGATGGCCAGCGAAGCCGCCGGCTGCACCACCCGCAGGACCAGGCCCCAGGCGACTACCGACCGCCCCGCCTGCCAGAGAATCTTCAGGACCGGCGGCACGTTTTTGAGCGCGCGGACGCGATCGCGCCAAGCGCTCTCGGCCTGTGGCGAATTCGCCGGAGAGGTTTCCGTTGCGTTGTTATCGTTCGTGGCCGAGGACATATCCCCCATTTCGACGAAGCGCACGCTGCATGCGAACGCCTGCATGTTCCACGCATGATCGAAACCAAGGACTTGGGCTAGATTGCAGGATGGGTCTTCGTTCCGGGTTGCTCACAGATCCTGCCGCTTCGAAGCGTGCTTGCTCTTATGCGGCGCAGGCAGGCATCTTCTACAACGAAGGACAAAAGCTGATTCTTTCTACAAACCTATTAGGAGAAACCCTCTGAAGTCAATAAGAAGGTGCAGCACTTCCCGTGGAACCCGATTGCGCCTGTTGCCCGTACTCCTTGGTCTTCTAGGCTCCCGCACTACCCATGGTGAGATGCGCAAGCTCGCTTGCTATTGCGATGCATCCCGCTCGGGCTACGTTGTTTAAGCCGGGTCAACCGCTGGTGGACGACGGAAACCAGTTACGCCGCTGGCGGGTGGGCCGGCGGCGTATCCGGCTTGAATCCGGCTACCGCCATGCCTTTTTGGGCCTCAGGGTTCTTCATGAAGGTTTCCCACACGAATGCCGACCGCGCGTTTTCGGCCATCAGCATGGTGATTCCCGTATCGATGCCCACCACGTCCGTGTCGTACCAGCCGGTGATCGGATTGAAGGCGTCCACGAAGCCGTAGCGGCACCAGGCATTGGGGTAGCGGTCGTGTATGGTGTGCAGCACCCGCATGGTCTCCTGCGGCAGGAAGGGGATGGAGCCGCCGGCTGCCGCCGGCACCACGGTGCCGTCAATGGGCCCCATGGCCGGCGGACCGCCCCAGACCACGTAGCCGTGCTGCGAATCGGAGGCGGTGATCCCCCACAGCGCATTGCTGTAATCGGAGAACTGCGTGTTCAGCTCGATGCAGAACCGCCGGTGCACGTCGGTGGCGATGGTTGAGTTCTGGAAGTAGTTGGCAAACTTGTCGTGTTTGTTACGGAAATCGAACCATGCCTGGGAGTACTGGTGGATAAACAGAGGCGCAAAGGACCCGATATAGCGCAACCCATCGTACTCAAAGAGGGTGCGTTTCCAGGCATGCCACGCATCCGGGGGCAGGGGGTGCGAGGCCGATCCCATGCCCAGCAGGTACATCATCATGAGCTCGCTGTAGAATTCCCAGCGCGAGTTGGTGAAGCCCATCTCCGGCGTCCAGCCCATGGAGAGAAGGGTTGTATCCTCCGCGACCCAGGTCCAGTCGACGCGGTCGAAGATGGCGTGGGCCAGCTCATCGATGTCGCGATGGTGGAAATACGCCTTGCAGGTGAGCGCGCCGCACAGGAAGATGGCGGTATCGACGGAGGAAACCTCCGAGTCCCATATCCGCTCGCCGGTATTGATATTGGCAAAGTGATAAAAGAATCCGCGGTGAGTGGGCAGCTTGTGCCAGATGAAAGACAGGGTGGATATGACACGCCGGCGGGCATCCTCGTGGCCGATGTATCCGCGTTTGTCCGCAATACAGATAGCGGTCAAGCCGAATCCGACCGAGGCGATGCTTGCCGCCATGCCGGTATCTTTGGCGCGAACGTTGGCGCGGTCCTTGATCAGCCCGGTCTGCGGATTGGCCTGTTCCCAGAAAAAGCGGAAGTTGGCTCGTTCCAGATCGTCGAGGAACTTGTCGTCTTGCGGCGCCAGCGGTTTTGGAACCGGCGGACGCGCTGGTTCGGATAACGGCTCATCGGCAAGGAATTCGGAGGAGGCGATCGCGCCCGCCCACGCCGGCGCGGACACCAGCGGAAGGCAGGCGGATGCGCGCGCCATCCGCTCAAGGAAGTCGCGCCGGGAAATCTGGAGCCATCCGGGTTTTCGCTTCATCATCCCTTTCAATTCTTATTCCATGGGACCTATGATTCGGAAGGCCCCTGGGCCGCTTTGGGGGTCCTTTTCCGCACGCTAGGAGGCAAGCGCCCCATACCCCTTTATTCTCATCTATTTGGATGCAGGGATTGCCGATGCCTGCCCCGATTCGAAGACAGCGAAAGGGAAGGCAACGGCGTCAAAAACCATGAAAGGTGCAAATGGGTTCGATGAAATGGAAGACCGTCACCATCGTCACGGCGGGTGCGCTGGCAGTGGCCGCAGTCATCGTGATCCTGGTTGTTCGTAGCCATCGCTGGCGGCCGCGCGAGGTCGTCATCCAGGGGGCGGTGATCCGCAAGGATCCGGACCCGCCGCGGCAACTGCCGATCGGCAATGTGAAGATCGTCGCCACCGATGGCGTGATTACCACCTCGACCGAATCCGACGCCTCCGGATATTTCCTCCTCCGGTTCCGCGAGAATATCTGGCCCGGTGAGGTTCTTCAGATCGCATTCGAGAGGCCCGATTACAAGCCCTATGTGCTGACCGTGCCCCTGCGTTACCGCATGGCGGTAAAGGAGCTGTACGTGGCGGCGCTTACGCCGAAAGCAGAGCAGAAAGAGCCGCAGCCAGGCAAGAAAGCGGCTGTCGTTTCCAACGTGCGCATCCGCTACACCGTAAACGGCGAAGGGGACGAGAACATCGCCAGCGTGGCCAAGACCTTCGAGGTGGCGAACCAGCCGAATATTCCGTGTAACCGCCAGGGGCCGTGTTCGCCGGATGGAAACTGGAAGGCGTCGGTGGGATCGATCACCCTGGACGCGGGCCCGGGTAACGAGTTTCGCAACGTGCGAGCGTCGTGCATCGCAGGCCCATGCCCTTTCACCCGCATCGACTCCAGCGGCTTTGAACGCGGCGGCCGTTCGATCACCGCCAGCGCGCTGGATTGGTCGGGCACCGCGACCTTTCTGCTGGAGGCCGAGGTCTTTCGCAAGTCCATCACCTCGAGCGTGCGGGAATCCTACCCGGTCATCTTCGGCCGCACCCTCAATTTCGTTCTGCCTGGCAGCCAGGAGGGCGCCAGCATTCTGGCCGAGCTCGACGGCACGTCCATGGTGTTTCCCCTGGGTCCGGAGCTTTATCTGAGCTGGGCCACCTGCTCGTCCCGCCCCAGCCGGGACAACGCCCATTCCAATGTGTTTCGGTGCGAGCTCAGGCCCGGCTACCGATTCTGAAATGCGCATTGGGCGCTCCCGTCCCTCGTGGGCGGGCCGATTTCGCCTTTTGACTTACCATGAAAGAGGATGGAAGCGGGCCACAAACCGTCTGCGGTGGTGCTCCTGAGCGGGGGATTGGACTCATCGACCGCGCTCGCAATCGCACGGGCGCAGGGCTTCGAAGCGAATGCGCTGTCGTTTGCTTATGGGCAGCGGCATGCGTGGGAACTGGAGGCGGCCAGACGGGTGGCGCAGGCGGGAGGAGCGGCGCGGCACCGCATTGCCACCATCGACCTGCGTGCTTTCGGCGGCTCCGCCCTCACCGACGACATTGCGGTGCCCAAGGGGCGAGGCCTGGACGAGATGGCCCACGGCATCCCGGTTACCTACGTGCCCGCGCGCAATACCATCTTTCTTTCCTTCGCGCTGGCCTGGGCTGAGGTCCTGGGAGCGAGCGACATCTTCATCGGCGTGAACGCGCTGGACTACAGCGGCTATCCCGATTGCCGCCCGGAGTTCATCCGGGCATTTGAGGCGATGGCCAACCTGGCCACCAAGGCGGGCGTGGAAGGCCGGCAGAAGCTCAGGATTCACGCGCCCCTGATGCACATGACCAAGGCGGAGATCATCCGCAAGGGCGTGGAGCTTGGCGTCGATTTCAGCCTGACCAGCAGTTGCTACGATCCGGCCGCGGACGGCGCCCCCTGCGGCGAGTGCGACTCGTGCATCCTGCGGCGCAAAGGCTTTCGCGAAAACGGCATGGAGGATCCTCTGGTCTATCGCGGCCGCCCGGCACGGGTAGCGCCATGAGCTATGCGGTCAAGGAGATCTTCTATACCTTGCAGGGCGAAGGCGCGCAGTCAGGACGGCCGGCGGTGTTCTGCCGCTTTTCCGGCTGCAATCTCTGGTCCGGCCGCGAGCAGGATCGCGCCTCCGCCGTCTGCCGCTTCTGCGATACCGATTTTGCAGGCGTGAATGGCCCGGGAGGGGGGAAGTTTGCCGATGCCGACGCCCTGGCGGACGCGGTTGCGTGCAGGTGGCCGGCGCACGGCGCCGGGGGAAGAAGATTTGTGGTCTGCACCGGAGGAGAGCCGCTGCTTCAACTGGACGAGCCGGCGATCGAAGCGCTGCATGCGCGCGGCTTTGAAGTTGCCGTGGAAACCAATGGCACCATGATCGCGCCCGAAAGCCTGGACTGGATTTGCGTCAGTCCCAAAGCGGGCGCACCGCTGGTGCAGCGATCGGGGGATGAGCTGAAGCTGGTGTTTCCGCAGCAGGGGATCGAGCCCGCGGAGCTTGAGGGACTCCGGTTCCGCCACTTCTTTTTGCAGCCCATGGACGGGCCGGAGCGCGCCGCCAATACCGAGCGGGCGGTGAGATTCTGCATGGACCATCCGCAGTGGCGGCTGAGCCTGCAAACGCACAAGATTCTTGGAATTCCGTAGGGAAGTTAATGGAAATCCTTAAGGAGTTCTCGATAGAAGCGGCGCACTGGCTGCCTCATGTGCCCGAGGGCCACAAGTGCCGCCGCCCGAATGGACACAGCTTCCGTATCGAAATTCACGCGGAAGGCTCGGTGGAGGAAGGCTTGGCTGGGTCATGGACTTTGCCGAGCTCAAGACGGACTTCAGCTTCATCGAAGATCAATTAGTTCATCGCTGCTTGAACAACATTGCAAGCCTCGACAATCCGACCAGCGAAAATCTCGCGCTGGATCTGAGATCGTCTGAAACCGGCCCTGCCCGTGCTTAGCGAAGTTGTGGTGCGCGAAACCTGCGCCAGCGGTTGCGTGTGCCGCGGCGAGCTGCGGTGTGGTCGTGGACGGTCAGGCACTCAAATAAACTGTCCTCCCCGCAGGATCATCCAAGCGCAATCACGATGGTTCCTACTTACGACTTACCGCGCTCGGGTCAGCGTGTCGAACGCCGCAACTTGACACCAAGTGCCGCGAGGAAGATCATGGCGTGAGGTCTTCCGTCAAATTCCCGCCCGAATGTTGCCTGCGCTGTTCACGAGTGGACGCAGCCAATCCTCAGACCGCCCGGTATGAAAGCGATGCCGGAGTCTCTCTTGTCCAACCGTCTCTTCGAGGTTCGTTAAAGGAGATATCTCATGAGTTTGGGTGTCCGCTTTCGCTCCGTGGCGATCTGTCTTTCCGTTTTCGCGCTTCTCCCGTCTTTCGGCTGCAAGACTGCTGAAATCCAGGCCGTCGGCCAGGCAGGAACCGCCAGCCTCTCCGGTCCGCCAGTATTCAACGCCGCTTTTCAGGCGCGAGAACCGCGAAAGTGCTCCAGGGTCACTGGGCCACCTTCGGCTGCTCAGGCAGTGGCGCTGATCCAATGCTTTAGGGAGAAGATCGACGCCCACGAACTTTGGATTACTTCGAACGTCCAAGCCGAAATCGGATCGCCCCGCGCCTTCCTCTACGATACCGATGCAAACTGGCCCGAAATCGACACCAACTCGAAGATCTACCCGCTTCGTGGCAGCCTCATAGGTTATGACTGCACCCACATTGGCGAGGTTGGAGGCGTTCGGGGCAAGAATTGCATGAAATTCGTTATAGCAAGCGCGAAGGGTGCCTGCTGGAAAACAACCTTCGGGGACTGGAAATGCGACGAGGATGGGAATATGAACCCGTCGACGGCGGACGAGCCGCCCCCCGCTCCAGTTTACTAGCTAGCCGCATTCTCTCTTGCGCTGCGCAGGTCGGCGGCGCTCGATCGCGCCAGAGAAGTCAATACGGCCTTGGCGCTCGCTACCGCCGGTTAGCAGTTGGATTGGGAGGGCGCGCATCCGGGCCCACCGGATGCGCGCCTTGGCTCACTTGGTTTCCGAGTCCGTGCGCGTGATGAACGCCGCCACGCGGTCGTGCAACTGCTTCAGGCTCTCGTCGCGGACGTAAACCATGTGCCCGGACTCATACCAGTCGTACTCGACGTTCTTTGCCAGCGACTGCGGGATGGGCAAGTGCTTGTCTTCGTAGTGCGCGGCAAAGAACGGCGTGGCCAGGTCGTAGTAGCCGCCGTTCACCATCACCTTCAGCCGCGGGTTGGTCTTCATCGCATTGGCAAGATCGGGCGCCACGTTCAGGTTGACCGGATTTCCGTTGTGCGTCATGTCCCACTGGAACGAGCCAAACAGCGCCTCGGGCAGATAAGTCTGTCCCTCGCCGTACTTCAGGACCTTGCGCACATACTCGTTGAAAAGGGATACGTAAGCCGACGAGATGGCAGAGCTCTGCGGATCGTACTCGGCGAATTGGCTCAGTGGATCGATGGTTGGCCCGGAGAAGCGCGTGTCCAGGCGCCCGGTGGTCAGGTCCTGCTGGTCCTGAAGGCTCTTCTCGAACTCGCCACCGCTGACGCGCAGGTCGGCCTTCATCAAGTACGCAACCGGAAGGCCGGTGTATTCGTGCAGCTTCTCCGCGGTGGCCTGCTTCTCGTCCGCGGAGATGTCGGTGCCCTGCGCCAGCGCGTGCGTGTAGGGGCCCATGGTGAAGCCTTCCACTTCCTTCAGAAACGGCTCCAGCGCCGGCGGCTGCTGCGGCAGCTTCTTGTGGTACCAGGCCGTTGCCGCGTAGGTGGGCAGCGCCAAAACATAGGGGAGATCCACCCCCGGGTTGCCCTGCGGACCGTCGATATCCGTGGTGAAGTTGAAGATCTGCGAGAGGAGGATGACGCCGTTGAGGTCAATGTTCTTGTTGTTCTCCAGGATGTTGGAGAGCACCGCCGAACGCGTGGTGCCGTAGCTCTCGCCGAAGATGAACTTGGGCGAGTTCCAGCGGTCGTACTTGGTGAGGAAGCGCTGAATGAACCGCGCGAAAGCGTTGGCGTCCTCGTCCACTCCCCAGAAAGCCTTATCGGCATCCTTGCCCAGCAGGCGCCCGAAGCCGGTGCCGGGCATGTCCACAAACACCAGGTCGCTCACGTCGAGCAGGGAATTGGAATTGTCCTCCATGGTGTAGGGCGCTGCCGGCAGGTGAACGTCGGTATTCGTCATCACGTGCTTGGGGCCCAGCGAGCCCATGTGCAGCCACACCGTGGCGCTGCCCGGGCCGCCGTTATAGAAAAAGGTGATGGGACGGCTTTCCGGCTTGGCGTCGCGCTTGAAATAGGCAACGAAGAACATGCGCGCCGTGGGCTGCGCATCCTTTGCTTCCTTGGGTTCGGAATTCGCAAGCTGGCTTCCCGGCTCCGGTTTGCCATCCATTCCGAGCTGCGCGTCCTGCGCATCGGTGGCGCCCACCGTGATGGTGCCGGCGATGGCGTTGTATTGGATCTGCTGGCCTCCTACGGTGACCGCCCCCTGTGTGGTCACATCGGTCTGCGCCGCGGCCGGCTTCTCCGCGGGTTTGTTGTCGGTTTTCGATTTTTCGTCGTCCGCGCGAGTGAGTGCGGCCGGAATCGTCAAGGTGAGGGCAGCGAGCGTGGCAAGCGCACGAACAGAGTGTCGCATCCGGAATTCTCCAGTCTTGAATCTCGATGAAATGGGATATCTGACGAGTGTCAGTATCGAATGCGGGTCAGGGTAAACGCAATGCCATGTTCGAATTCGGACAGTGCGATGGATTGCGCGGAGCCATTGCTGCGAAGCTCGCGCGCCGGGTTGAAAAAGGGGCGATTTCCTACTCCTGCTTATCCGTAATCTTCGGCCGATCCTCGCTCTGCAATTGTTTACTCACGGTCTGCACCTCGCGGAAGACGCGGAGCAAATTTCCACCCAGAATCTTGCGGCAGTCTTCAGCGGAGTAGCCGCGTTCCATCAGGGCCGCCGTGATCTTCGGCAAGTCGGCCGGCGAGTCCATGCCTTGCGGCGTCTGTCCGTCCACGCCGTCGAAGTCCGAACCCAATCCCACGTGATCGACGCCGGCGACCTTGGCGATGTGGTCGATTTGATCGATGAGATCGGAGAGCGGCGGCCGCGGAATCTTGTCGGCAAAATCGCGCTCCATCCGGGAAATGTCCTCGTAGGTGAGCTGGCGGCCTTCGGCGCGGGCTTTTGCCTTCAGGTCCGCGATGGCCTTATCCACCTCCGGCTTCTGCGCCTTCTGCGCGTTGCGGTAGGCCTGGGAAACGAAGGCAGAATAGAAGTTCACCTGCACCACGCCCCCCTTGGAATCC
>Ga0307374_10010212_pt1 | contig 13664 bp, 9 predicted proteins | sample OX3MG_FD_202532 | JGI IMG/M metagenome (GOLD analysis project Ga0307374, IMG submission 202532) | Soil microbial communities from Risofladan, Vaasa, Finland - OX-3 | ecosystem: Environmental > Terrestrial > Soil > Coastal area > Acid sulfate soil | place: Finland: Risofladan, Vaasa | collected...
TCTAAGCGGCGGATTGCCTCGCGCTGATGTGCCGCGCTCAGATGCGCGTACCGCTGCGTCATAAGTGAACTTCGATGTCTCATCAGCGCCTGCAGTGTGTAGAGATCGACGCCGCTCATTGCCGCGCGCGAGGCGAACGTGTGACGGAGATCGTGAAAGTGAAAGTCGTCTATGCCGGCGCGACGAAGGGCAGGGTACCAGTATCGCTTGAGGTTCTGGATGAATCCTCCTCTCGGTGCTGTGAACACGAAAGAGCTTCTGTCCGGACCGCCCGCCTTCAATTGCACGACCTTCGTCGATGAATCCCAGAGACTTTTCAGGGTCTGTTGGGTCGTCGAGTTCATAAGGACGTGCTCGTCTTCGCCTGACTTGGGATCACGAATGGTTATCGTCCCGCTCGTGAAATCGACATCACGCCAGCGGAGGTTCAGGAGTTCGCCCTTTCGCATCCCGGTGTTCAGTGCGACGGTCACTAACGGCTTCAGCCAGTTCGGTAGGGCGTCAAAAAGCGCAGATTCCTCATCGTCCCTGAGCCAGCGAAGACGCTTATTTTTTTCCTTGCAGAACTTGACCCTGCTTACTGGGTTTGACGCGACGGACTGCGTGCGAACGGCGCGCATGAAGATCGCGCGAAGCAACTTCAGATGAAGGTTGACGGTCGCGGCGGAAAGCTCTTCCGCGAGCTTGTCGCGAAATGCCTCAATTTGCGCCGGAGTGATCGAATCGGCTCTCTCGGGGCTACTGAGCGCAAAACTCGCGCAAGATTCTCTGTTCGCGATTTTGGCATGTCCATCTGCGAACCGGCTGACCATCCTGCGGGAAGCCAAGTACGTCCTTGAACCCCTAACGCAAGCGACTCAGCCGCGTAAATCTATCGGGGTTCGAGCGCTTGCTGTTGCGCGCTCCAGAGCGAGGAGAGTTCGATTCTTTGGGTCATGGCTAGAGTGCTGAGGTCTGCGGGCTGGCGGCCTTTGGCGATCGCCTCGACCATCCCGGGTCCCTCCTGTATTCGCTTTAACTAGTTTTTCCGCTAGAACGAATTTCCCCGGGCAGACCAGGCCAGGTCCTCGTTTATTTCCTTCGCTGACTTGTCCAAAAGGTTCAGACGACGTACAGTCGAGCCGCTTCGCGGTAGACAAGTGACCTCGCACAGGCAGACGTCGGCTCCGAATCGGGTTGGCCGATCAAGCCAGAAGCCAAGAGAACATGCAGTTATAATGTTAATTTGTGACCGCAAGACGAACCGGATCTCAAGGAGAAAATGATGGAAGCCGCAGCAGCAACGCCGATAACTCGCGCAACAACTGGGACAACGAACAATCCGAAGCGAGCAGCGTTTTGGGGCGGCGACTCCGGCTCGGTGTGGCCTGAAATCGATCTTGGCGTCAACACTACGCTGAAGAATATCAGGGTAGTGCAGACCGTTATAATCGGCACGCAGCTGGCGGGCGTGTCAGTTCCCGACGAACCCCTCAACATCAGGCAGATGAGCATCGAAGAGGGTCTGACCAAGCCCTATATCGAGCTCGCCGTGAAATTTTCGCTTTCCAACGGTCAAGTCCAGGACCCGACCGGCTCGGTTGCGTTGAAGCTCGCAAAGCTCGCGGCGAGAGACCTGGCGCTAGCTGAGGATCTGGTGTTCCTGCTTGGGGAGAAAGCCAAGCTCCCGGAAACCGTGCGAATTGAATCGGGTAAGAGTTTTCTGGGCAAAGGTCTCCTGGGCTTGGCCAAAGACACGATTCCCGTACCCGAAATCGGTCCTAAGTCCGACAATGATGGCAAGGGGATTCTACAGGCGGTTACGGAAGGACTAATGAACTTGATAGGTTCGAGCCAGTCGGGGCCCTACTATCTCATTCAAGGGTTGGACGCGTTCATCGCCACCAACAGCACGACGGTGAACGGCACTCCGACAAATCAAGTCCTGTCTCCATCGTTGCTCGGTGGAAGCATCTCCGCGAGCGCAGTGATGCCCCGGGGTATGTCGTTGCTTATCGCAACCGGCGGAGACCCTACGACAATCTATGTCGATACGGATCCTGTCACCGAGCCGACGAATCAGGACGACTCCGGGCAGTACTTTTTTCGAACATTTGAGCGGGTGCAATATGTCGCTAGCGACGCGCGCGCCTTCGTAAAGATTGATTTTTCCAAGGCGATAAAGAAATAGCCCCGTCCGTATCCGGTAACGCGATTCGCGGAGACTCAAATGCCGAATAGTTCGGATGTGAAGGGCTACAACGAGAAGTTCTGCCTGATTGTGGCGGCGGCGCGGGGGAACTGAGATGCCAAGTGTACGGCTCTCGGTGGGGGCGTACGGCGCCGAGGTGTCGCGGCTGCAGCATTCGCTCGCGGAACAGGGATTCCCGATCGCAGCGTCGGAGGTGAATCGAAGATTCTTCGGTCCGGCGACACGACAGGCGCTGCATCTGTATCAGAAGACGCACGGCCTGGAGGGAACCGGCGCGGTGGACGCGGCCACCGCCGCAGCACTCGCGGGGGGATCATCCGCAAGCGCATCGCCGCACGCCGCCGCAGTGTCAGCCTCGGCGGGTCATCAGTCGCGACCCACCGCGGTCGGTGCGCCGGGCGATATGGGAGCCGGTCCTCAGTCCATCACGCGCCATCCGGCGCACCCGCACGAAGGTGATCACTCGGGTGCGAAGGGCTACAACGAGAAGTTCAACGAGATTGCAGGTGCGGAGGGGGTACCGCCTCCGCCCGCATCGGTGGCGAACTATCTACCGTATCGTATCGTGGGCAACCAGTTGCTGCTGTCCGGACAGGCGCCGTTTTTTGGGCGCACTCTCAAGTACACAGGCAAGGTTGGCGATTCGGTATCGATTGACGATGCGAGGGCGGCGGCAAGACTTACGGGGCTGAACCTGCTGTACGTGGCGCAAGAGGCGTTGGGCACACTAGACAGAGTGCAAAACGTAATTGAGCTCGAGGGCATGGTGAACTGCACGTCGACGTTCAACCAGCAATCGAAGGTTATCGATGGATGTTCCGATCTGATGGTCGAGGTATTCGGGAGCGAACACGGCAAGCACGTTCGCTCGGCGGTCGGACAGGTAGCGCTGGTCGCAGACATCACGGTCGAGATCAAGGTGTCGTTCGAGATCGACGAGTCCACACTGAACGGCGCGAAGGGTAGTCGGACGGTGGCGGCCCAGAGAAACTGAGATGGCAAGTGTACGGCTCTCGGTGGGGACCTACGGCGCCGAGGTGTCGCGCCTGCAGAACTCCCTGGTCGAACAGGGATTCCGGATAGCAGCGTCGGAGGCGAATCGCCGGTTCTTCGGTCCGGCGACAAGACAGGCGTTGCAGCAGTATCAGAAGACGCACGGTCTGGCGGCGACGGGCGCGGTGGATGAGGCCACCGCCGCGATACTCGCGGGGGGGTCATCCGCAAGCGTGACGCCGTACGCCGGCGAAGTTTCAGCTTTGCTGCGGCATCTGGCGCGCGGGCGCGACGACGGCCAGTCGCGCGTGAAAGATCGCCTGACTGTGGCCGAGCTGTTGCTGGATTATCTCGCGCTTGAGGGCGCGACGAAGATCTTTGGCGTGCCCGGAGGCGCGCTTGTCTTCCTTCTCAACGAGCTCAAGCGGCGTCGAGACCAATTCGATTTCTTTGTGTGCCGTCACGAGACGGGCGCCGCCTATATCGCTCATGGGTATGCGATGGTGACTGGTGAACTCGGCGTCGTGTTGACTACCACCGGACCGTCGGCGACCAACGCTTTGACCGGCGCGATGAATGCTCAAACCTCGAACTGCCCGCTGCTGACCATCACAGGAGAGGTGCCGCAGCAATACTACGGCGAAAGCTATCTTCAGGAAGGCGCGGATGCGCGACTCGACATCGGCGTGATCTTCCGGAACGCCGTGGAGTACAGCGCGGTGGTTTCCAGCGAGAAGAACTTCGCCACACTGTTCAAGCAGGCGCTGCGCGTGGCGCTTTCGCAGCCACCCCGCGCCTCGCACATAAGCCTCCCAAACGACATCGCGGGCACCTGCGTCACCGGCGACGACAAGGATCACCCTTATCGGATCTCGTTTCCCGATTCGCCAAACGAATATCGGACGGTGCCGCGTGGGACAGACGTCAACCAGTTGCGCGAGACGTTGCAAGAAATTGCGGCCGCCACACGTCCATTGGTCTTCCTCGGGAATGGCGCTCGTCAGGCTCTCAACGACCCGGGGCGGTTGCACAGGTTCACCCAGCTCGTCGAAAGGTTCGCGCTCCCTGTGATGACGACACCGGACGCGAAGGGCATCTTCCCCGAGAGCCACGCACTGTCGCTGCGCAACTACGGGATGTGCGCGTGCCCGTGGCCTAACCTGTACATCGAGTCGCCGAAGTCCGCGGACCACTACGATTCGTTGCTGGTGCTGGGGTCCAGCCTCGGCGAACTGGCCACGACTGTCGTGGACGAGGATCCCTACTCCAGGAACCTGATTCCGACCTCCAGGTTGGTGCAGGTCGACCTGGACCAACGGGTGATCGGACGCACATTTTCGATTACGCGAGGGATCGTCGCGGAGGTTGGGGCAACGATCGACGCGCTGTGCGACCTGAGCCAGATGCAACGCCCAGACGCGACCAAAGCGGCGGAGCGCTGGCGCATGATTTCTGAGATCAAGGCGAGCAACTCACCGTTCTCAAACCCGCAAGGGCGCTCATCGAACGAGTCCCCGCTTCATCCCGCAGCTCTTGTGCGAGTGATCAACGAAGTCATTTCCGATGGTCATATCTTTGTCGACGCCGGAAATTGCGTCGGGTGGTCTCTCAACAACTTTGTTATCGATCCGCCCGTGCGCTACCACTCGGCTCTCGGCATGGGTCCGATGGGATTTGGCGTCGGCGCGGCGATCGGCGGCAAGGTCGGAGCACCCGGCAAGACATGCGTGGGTCTGGTCGGAGATGGCGCTTTTCTGATGCACGGGGCGGAAGTCTCGACCGCGGCACAGTACGGCATTGGCGCGATCTGGGTCGTGCTGCAAGACAACGATTTGTCGATGGTGAGCCAGGGGATGGGAGAGCTGTTCCCGCCCTCCGCCAGCTGGAAGCAGTACTACGACCTTGGGGCGCCGGACCTGGTGAAATTCTCCGAAGGGCTTGGCGCGCAAGCCGTCGAAATCCGGCGTGACCAGGGCCCGTCTGCGTTCGGGGCGGCGCTCCATGCCGCGACTCGGCAGGCCGGGGCCAACCGACCACAAGTGATCATCGCGAACATAAACACCGCTGCGATGCCGCCTTACGGTTGGCCGACCCTGCCGGCACCTGCGTACCGATAGTTCGCCTTCGGGCAAAAGAGAGAGCATGACCGGCCAAACGAATCTTACACTGGACTATGCGATTGTCGGCGGCGGTGCTTCCGGAATTTATAGTGGATGGCGCCTGCTGAGCGATGCGACTGCCCACGCGGCGAAACTTCGGGTCGGTCTGTTCGAGTCGAGCGACCGACTGGGTGGCCGGTTGCTTTCAGTAATTCCGCCGGGGATCCCCGAAGCTCGCGTCGAATTGGGCGGCATGCGCTACATCGATCCCGCTCACGCGTGGGTGTCAGCGCTCGTTGAGCATCTGGCGCTCAAGACGGAGTCGCTTCCGGCAGACGAGCCGCAGAACATCTCGTACATCCGCGGCCGTATGCTGCGGATGTTCGAACTCACCGATGCGTCGAAGTTACCGTATCAGCTCGGGACGGCATTCACGCCGCACGCTCTGAGAAACCTGACGGCGCATTCGGCGATGCAGGTGCTCGCGCATTCGATCGAGCGGGCGGTCGGAATCAAGATCAACGCCTGGAACGAACTGTCCACGAAAATGAGCGACGCAGACTGGAAGAAATTTACGACGGAAGGCACCCTGGACGGCATCCCCCTCTCGGACCTCCCGTTGCGATTCCTGATGGCGCGCGTGCTCGGTCACGAGGCCTTGGCTCTGACGGAGGATAGCGGCGGCTACAGCAGCATTCTGCATACCTGGAATGCCGCGGATGGGTTTCCGTGGAATGTCGGTGACTACGGCCCGCTGGTCACCTATCGCCACCTGACCGACGGATACGACAGCCTCCCGCTGACCTTGGCGGAGCAATTCAAGAGCGACGGCGGCGAGATTCATCTCAATAGCCGTCTACAAAGTTTTACCAGCGAACGACCAGACGGCCTAATCACCTTGACGCTGAGCAAGGACGGAACCGAGCACACGGTACTGACCAGACACCTGATCCTTGCGATGCCGCGCCGCTCTCTGGAATTGATTGAACAGATCGGTCCGGTTCTCGGTCCCGAAAACACGGACGTGCACGACCTTATCGGGTCCGTCGTGCCCATCCCGCTCTTCAAGCTTGCGATCTGCTATTCGCGACCCTGGTGGGAAGAGATTCAACTTGTAAATCCGGGAACGGGCTTGATGGCCAAGATCCACAGCGGGCGGTCGACCACGGATTTGCCGATCCGCCAGTGCTACTATTGGCAGGTCGATCCGGCCACCGGCCACGCGGTCATCCTCATGTATGACGACGGATGGGACCTCGATTACTGGGCGGACCTGCGCAAGGCTGACGAACGGTTTCATGGCGATCTGACTATAGGCGGCGAGTCCCCGTTGTGGTCACAGCATCGAGCGCCGCAACGAATGGTCGAAGAGGTGCATCGCCAGTTGCTCGAGATGCACGGCATCACGGACCCTTCCGTCGTACCCCAGCCGTACGCCGCGGCTTATCGTGACTGGGGGGAAGACCCCTATGGAGGCGGTGCAAATTTCTGGCCGGTTGGAGTCAGGAGCTACGACGTCAGCGAGCGAATCGTCCAGCCCAAACCACCGTATCCGGTCTACATCTGTGGCGACGCATACTCACATTCACAGGCCTGGGTCGAAGGCGCACTCGAGACGGCAGAGGACATGCTGCAGCATAAGCTCGGGCTGAAACCGCCGGCGTGGAAGGCAAGACACGCCGCGCACAAAGAAAAACAGCGATGAGTTCGGCCGACCGAATTGGGATCATCGGACTCGGATACGCGCTTGGGAATGTTATCCGCGGGAACGACGATTCCATCTTCGACTATATCATCGCGAACCCTCCTCCTGATCGCGACCTTTTCGAGGGGCTGAAGTACCGGCGAGCCCTCGCGGAGGGGCAGACCGCCGTGAGCATCACGGTCGAAGCCGCGCGCGCGGCGCTGCACGATGCCAAATTGTCGGCGGGCGATGTTGATATGCTACTTGGAACGGTTTCGGTAGGTCAGTATTTCGCCCCAAGTGCCCTGGCGGGGGTACATGCGGAGCTCGGGTTGCCTGACCGATGCCGCGTGATGGCGCTGAACACCGAGTACACGGCTTTCCTTGACGGCATGAAACTGGCCCATACCCTAATCCAGACCGGATCGATCGGCCGGTCGCTGATCGTTGCCGGCGTCGACTGGTCCCAACACATGGATTACCGCCACGAAGCAGTGAGCGTTGCAGCGTCGGACGCCGCTGGCGCTGCCGTGGTTGGGCATACCGCGAACGACTCTCTCTTTACACTGATCGATTGGGACAACGAGACCAACTCGCAGTTTTATGGCGCGCTGCGCATGGCTGCTCTAGCGGTCGGTCCGGTGCCACCGACATACGCAGGTCCGCAAGATCTGTTTACGGCGCCGGTGTTAGAGCTGGATGCATCCAGGGGCGCATCGGCAGTCAGAACTTTCGGTCTGGCGGTGCCGCCAATGGTCGTCAATCGCCTGCTCGCCAAGCACGGGCTCACAGGGCGGGACATCACCTTGGTGGCTCATCAGACATCCGGGCTAATTTTCGACGAATGGAACAAGCGCATCCGCCCGGCCTGTTTCATCAGTACCTTGACCGAGTTGGCGGACATGGTATCAGCGAGCGTGCCGGTCAATCTCGCGAAGTGCTATGACCAAATCAAGACCGATCATTTGGTCTTGCTCGGCGTCGGGATGGAAATGCACGCGACAGCGATGCTCTACGCGCGAAACGCGGGCACGTCGCTCAAGCCTTGAGCGAATCTCCTGAATCCGCGCCCGCGCGGGCAATGATACGCGCCAGATTTTCGGGTGCGAAAAATTCCGTCACGGGCACGGTCTGCGCAAAGACCCCGAAGTAGGAATCAATAGCGTCCTGATTCCCCGGCAGCGCCCCGAACAGATCCATCACTGCCTGAGATGGCGGATCGAGCTTGGCCGTTTCACGGGTAAACTCATACAGAGGGATCGAGATCGCGTCACGTGCCGGCCCGAAGCCCGCGACGGCGTCGTCGAGCGGCTGCGATCCCGCGAGCCCATCGTGGATGGCGTCGCTGAGCAACTCAGCATCGCGGAAGGCGTTGGTGATACCGGCCGCCGTGATCGGGTCCATCGTCAAACCGGCGTCGCCTACCAAAGCCCAACCCGGCCCGGACGCTTGGCGGCGAATGCCCTTGGTCGAGCGAGTCAGCCATTTACACTCCTGGTGGCTCGCTTCAATTTTTGCGCCGAGCGCAGGGATCAGCGACTTGAGTTCGGCTAGCACGTCTGCGTCTCGGCCTTTGGCTAGTTCCGCATAAGCCTCTTGGCGAGCGCAAATGCCGACGAGCGTCTGGTCGTCGTTGGTTGACCAGGCCAGGATCATACGTCCCGGCCTCGCGAAGAACTGCACTCCATCGACCGGCAGATTGCTGAAATAGGACCAAACGACACCCTGTAGAGTCGGATGCTCGTCTAATACTGGTGCCTGCGCGAGACGCGCGACGATCGAATTGATCGCGTCGGCGCCGACGACCAGCCTTGCCCCGAACTCGACGGCCGAGCCGGAGGCGTCGGTGCCGGAAATCCCGCTTACTCGTCCGTCCGTTCGGATCAGATCCCTGACCACGAAGCGCTGCCGGAACTCGACCCGTGCTTTCTGCGCGGCATCGAGCAATACGTTATCCAGCGCAAGTCGACGCGGAGCGTAGGCATCGACGGTGCGCCCCGCCGGCCGCGGTGTCCCGCGGAGGACTAGCCCGCCGAGGTCGAGACTGACGGTTTGCATGGCGGGGCAGTTGGTGGCCTTGAGCTGATCGAGCAGCCCCCATCTCGTTAAGCTGGCGATGCCGCTTTGCCAGATGAGATGCGTGGAGGCGGGCATGTCGCTGGGAAACTCGTCTCGATCCACCAGCAACACAGAATGTCCGCGACGAGCCAGTAGCATCGCGGTAGCGCTTCCCGCGCATCTTGCTCCGACGACGATGACGTCATAGCGACCTTGTTCCTTCATTTGGCCCCCCTTCGAGCGTCAGTTCTCGGCAAGATTTTTCCAGACTAACGTCGCTCTCTTCATATCATGAATGGGCCCGAGATCGATGAAGTCGGACATAACAGGCTGAAGCAGCGCTTTTGCCTCCGAGATCCGTCCCGCGTTCCGGAGCGCGTTCGCAAGATCAATGCATGCGCGCAGTTGCCAGATCTTGGCTCCCTGGCTCGAGCTGATAGTGATCGCTCTACGATAGCTCTCTTCGACCAATGCGGTGCAGCCTGAATGGAGAATGGCTAAGGCGTTGCCCTCGACTCGATGCACCTCCGCCTCCTGCCACCGTTCCCCCCATTGGGCGATCCGATGCTTCGTCAGTCGCAGCAACTCAAGCGCTTCGTCGCAGAGACCTTGTTGCACCAGCAACTCCGCCTGAAGCGTTTCGAAGAATGGAGTGGCGATGTCTGCGCCAGTTGCGCGGAACTGCGCCAGCCCGTCTTTGATGATCGCGGCGCCGCCAGCTGGATCTCCGCGCTGTCCAACGATCCAGCCCGAAATCATTCTCCCCATCGCCGCGACGTAAGCATATCCATGTTCCTCTGCTATCGCCATGCCTTTCTCGACGCTCGCGTTCAGGTGCGTCGTGTCCCCGGCGAGGAGCGCGACCATCCGGCCCCAAGTGCAGCACCAAGCGGTTGAATACGGATGCTCCACCTCGGCTGCGTGGCTGTGCGCCCGTCCCGCAACCGCGACGGCGCGGTCAGGCTGACCGAGAATCCAACGCACGATGGACTCATGGACATCGCTGACGAGCTCGAGGTCGATCGAGTATTGGTCGGTCAACCGTCGATGCTGTTCGGGCTCGTAGCGTCGCCGGAACTCCTCGCAATGCTGCAGCGCGGCGGGGAAGCGACCTGCATACGTAGTGGCCTGCAACCCTATCATGTCCGCAACGAGCAGCGACTCGACCGAACGGTCGCGTTGGGCAAGCGTCTGGATGCGTTCACTGGCCGCGAGCGCTTCTTCAACGTGCCCGCGCACAAAGTAATAGACCCACGCGCCCCACAAAATCCAGATTCCTTCGGCGGTAGTTTCGGCGCTGTCGCTCAGCGCGGTTGCCGCCAGATACGGCGCTTCCGCTTCAGGAGCCGCCCAGCCTCGAGCCTGCATATAGGCCGTACCCAATGTCGCTTGAAGCCGCAGTTCGGCCCGATGTCGCTGCAGAGATTGGGGCAATGTCTGGACGAGCCTCAGACCGGTCGACAGATGTGTGATGGATTCACGCGTGGCGCCGCTTTGCAGCGCCTTTCGTCCGGCGCGGAGCAGGTAGTCAGCAGCCAGGTCTGGGCGGCCGCCCTCTGCATAGTGATGCGCCAGCAGGTCCAGATGTTCCTCGAGCCGCCCGCCAAAAATCGACTCCAGCGCTACCGCGACACGCTCGTGCAGTTGCTTACGCCGCTCGATCAACAACGAGTTGTAGGCCACTTCCTGCGTTAGCGCGTGCTTGAAGATATACTCGACGTCGCCGGTGGACGGTTGTTCGTAGATGAACTCCGCCATCTGCAAGTTCGCAAGCTTTCGGTCCAGCTCATCATCTTTCGGACCGTCGACCACCCGCCTGACAAGCGATAACGCGAACTCTCGTCCAACTACGGCGAGGGTCTGCAACAGTTCCTTCTCATTTGGAGGCAGGCGATCTATACGCGCTGCCAGGATCGCCTGCACCGTGGCGGGTACCTTGATCGCGTTCATCGACTTGGACAGCTTCACTGTCCCGTTGCGCTGGAGCACGCCATCTTCGAACAACGCTTGCACAATCTCTTCCATGAAGAAGGGCGTTCCCTCGGTCCGTTCGATAATCAGCCGTTTGAGCGGAAGTAAATCCGTACCGTCGCCCAACAACGCCGCAAGCATTTCCTCGGCGCTCTCCCGGCCGAGCGGGTCGAGCCGCAGCTGCGTGTAGTAGGTTTTATTGCCCCACTCATGGCGGTACTCGGGCCGGTAGTTCACCAGCACGAGCAGCTTTGCAGTCCCTATCGAATCGGCCAACAGATTCAGCAACTCCTGGGTCTCTCCATCGATCCAGTGGAGATCCTCAAAGATCACCATTAGCGGCTGATTGAGTGATTCGCGCAGCAGGATGCGCTTAATCGCCTCGAGCGTGCGACGCCTTTTGATCTGCCCGTCCATCTGCGCCATAGGGTCATTGGTGTCGACGATGCCGAGCAAGGAAAACAGGTAGGGCCTCGCATCCTCAAGGGAAGGGTCGAGCATCGACAGCCTGCCGGCGACCTTCTCGCGGCGCCTGCGCTCGTCGTCTCCGAGGGAAATGTCGAAATAATTTTGCAGCAGATCGATCACCGGCAGATAGGCCGACGCCTTGCCGTGCGAAACCGAGGACGCCTCCAGCACCATCCAGCCCGATTGGTTCTTTGCCTTGAACTCGTGGAACAAACGCGACTTCCCGGTGCCCGCTTCCGCCATCGCGGCGACAAGCTGCCCGCGACCTAACTTGGCGCGCTCGGCCGCGGCTTCCATTGCGCTCATCTCGCGCTCGCGACCAACGAACTTCGACAACCCGCGACCTGCCGAGCGCTGCAACCGCGTGCGCAGCGGGCCGAGGCCAGTCACCTCGTAAACGTTGACCGGCTCGCTCACGCCTTTGACCTTGGCCGGACCAAGCGGCTTGAGCGCGAAATATCCTTCGACCAGCTTGCGCGTCGTCTCGCTTATGACGGCCGATCCGGTACGCGCGATGCTCTGAAGTCGCGACGCCAGATTGGTGGTGTGCCCGATCGGTGTGTATTCAACCTGCCCCGCGCCAGTTGGGATCGATCGCAGAACTACTTCGCCTGTATTCAAACCGACGCGAATCTCGATTGGCGCGCGGCCCTCCGCTTGGAGCTTGGCCCCATAGCGTCTCAGCTCCTCCTGCATCCGGAGTGCCGAGTACACCGCGCGCTGCGGATGGTCCTCGTGCGCGACTGGCGCGCCAAACAACGCGAAGATCCCGTCACCGGTCGACTGCACTACGTAACCGTCGTAGCGCTGCACTGCGTCGATCATCAGCCTGAGCGCAGGGTCAACGATCGAGCGTGCTTCTTCGGGGTCGAGGTCCTGCTCCAGCTCGGTCGATCCCTTGATATCCGCAAACAGCGCCGTGACGGTCTTGCGTTCGCCCTCGAGATTTTCAGGGGCGGATGTCTCAGCTACGCGGATTGGGGAATCATTCGATTTCTTCGTCGAGGCAACCGCTGAGGTCGGTCCGAGCGTCGTGCCGCATTCGCCGCAGAACTTTTCAGCGGCTGCGTGTGGCGCGCCGCAGGCCGCGCAATTCAGCGGCAGGCGAACGCCGCACTCGACGCAGAATTTTTTGCCCGCCGGATTTTCAGTTTTACAATTCAGGCAGCGCATCGATCCCAGTAACCTCGCGGAACAACGCCATCTTGTATCACCCGCCGCCGTTTACGGACATCGCCGAATCGGAAACGATTGAGCCAGCACCGCCAGGCCTCTGAAGCATTTCCAAGTTGTCGCCCGCGGTCAATCAAGGCCCCTAAGCCAAGCCGATCAATTTCTGGCCTTCGCACCAGCCCTGCGTCTCTTTGCCGACGCTCGTGTGATTGCCTCCTTCTACGACTCCGCGGAGACAAGTTGAGTCCGCGGACTGCACACTCAGGCAGGAAGATCTGAACTCAGAACATTCGCCTGATCTTCGGTCCTACAAGATGCGAACCTCAGACCACTACCAAAGGTGGACCAAAGATGGGTAGAGCGCAGCCGAATCACAGGCGGATGAGGGTCCTCCAATTCTTCACCCACTCGGAGAGTGAAGAATCCGGGTTCATGGGCCGGTGTTCCGTGCGGCACCGAGAACGCCAGCATCTTCGCCACCGTCCGCGGGTCGATCCCGCATCGCCGCGCGGCCTCGCGCCGGCTCAGCCCCTCAACATAAACCGCTCGTCGCACCTGCCCATACAGTTCCATGCCTTTCATCCCTCCGCCTTCAACCCTCCACGGCTGAAGGCTATCTCGTGCTGGAGTTTTACTCCGGCGCGTCCGGCCTATCCGGCCGCTTCACTGAGGGATTTTCTCTCCGGCGCTTACAAGGGTTCGGATTGCGGCCGATGTCGAACTTGAACGGCTGATCGAAGACCTCCTCGTCGCGATTGGCGGACGGGTAAAAGAGGCATACCGATTCGTCGGCGCGAATCTTCTGTCCGCGCACGACGGCGTCCTGCGTAGCGGTGCGCGTGAACTGAATAACCGGCGAGGTCAGCGCACGATTTCCTCGACAGCCGTCTTGATCAGCGTCGGATTGGACTTGAGCCGCCGGAATTGTTTGGGGTTTTCGATGAACGCGAGCAAGCCGCCGCTGGTGGCATTGCGAGTGGTTTCGTTGCCCGCTACCACAAGCACAAGCAAGTAACAGAGAAGTTCC
>Ga0307374_10010213_pt1 | contig 13664 bp, 15 predicted proteins | sample OX3MG_FD_202532 | JGI IMG/M metagenome (GOLD analysis project Ga0307374, IMG submission 202532) | Soil microbial communities from Risofladan, Vaasa, Finland - OX-3 | ecosystem: Environmental > Terrestrial > Soil > Coastal area > Acid sulfate soil | place: Finland: Risofladan, Vaasa | collected...
TACCGGGAGCTTGCCAAGGAGGTACTGGAGCGGTGGCGGCAGGACGGGCGCGTGGGTCCCGCTCACGCCGGGTAAGTCTGCCGGGAGTCCATGAGCTGCTCCGCACCGCCGGCCCCGGCCCCGCCAGTGACTCCGGGCGGCAGGCCAGCGGACGGGAAGCTCATCCTCAGAAGATCACCGTGTACCTGTCAGCGGACGAGTTCCTCGACCTGGAGCGTGCCCGCCTGACCCTGCGCGCCCGCGGGATCGGCGTGGACCGGGGCCGGCTGGTCCGGGAGGCGGTCGCGGTGCTGCTGGCGGACCTGGAGGGCGGGATCGACGCCAGCGTGATCGCGCGGCGCCTGCGCGCGGCCGGCGAAACCGGCCAGTCCGGGGACGCCCCGGCGGGCCCGCAGTGATCGAGACGGTGACCAGCGATCCTGGTGGCGAGGTGGCACCATCTCAGGGGACAGGCGGATTCGAGGTCCACCTCGACGTGTTCGAGGGTCCCTTCGATCTCCTGCTCGGCCTGATCTCCAAGCACAAGCTGGACATCACCGAGGTCGCGCTGTCCCAGGTCACTAACGAGTTCATCGCCTACATCCGGGCCCGGTCCGAGGGCTGGGACCTGGACCAGGCCAGCTACTTCCTGGTCGTGGCGGCGACCCTGCTGGACCTGAAAGCGGCCAGGCTGCTGCCGGCCGGTGAGGTCGAGGACGAGGAGGACCTCGCCCTGCTGGAGGCCAGGGACCTGCTGTTCGCGCGGCTGCTCCAGTACCGCGCTTACAAGGAGGTGGCGGCCATCTTCGCGGGCAGGATGGCCGTCCAGGCCCGCCGGTTCACCCGGCGGGTGCCGATGGAGCCGCGGTTCGCCGAACTGCTGCCCGAGGTGCTGCTGGGGCTCGGCCCGGCCGAGTTCGCCCGCATCGCCGCACTGACCCTCACCCCGCGCCCGGCGCCGGTGGTAGCCACCGAGCACATCCACATGCCGCGCACCAGCGTCCGTGAGCAGGCCGAGATCCTGGCTGGCCGGCTGCGGTCACTGGGCCGCGCCAGCTTCCGCCGGCTGACCTCCGACTGCTCGGACACCTACGAGGTGGTGGCCAGGTTCCTCGCCCTGCTCGACCTCTACCGGGAGGGTAACGTCTCGTTCGAGCAACTGGTGCCCCTCGGTGAGCTGCATGTGACCTGGGCTGGCAGCCAGGCCGGCCCGCTGGCCGTAACCAGCGAGGAAGACGACTGGTCATGATGGACAACGACACCGCCGAGGGCATGCCCGGCGACACCGCCGGTGACACGGCGGCTGACGCGGCGGGTGACGAGGGTGCCGCGGAGGCGCAGCCCGGCCCGGGGCTGCGCGCCTGCCTGGAAGCGATTCTGCTGGTGGTGGACGAGCCGGTCGCCGAAGTCGTGCTCGCCCAGGTGCTTGAGTGGCCCAGGGAAGAGGTCGCCTTGGAGATCCGGGAGCTCGCCGCCTCCTACGACGCCGAGGGCCGCGGGTTCGACCTGCGGGAAGTGGCGGGCGGGTGGCGCTTCTACACCCGCGAGGAGTGCGCGTCGGTGGTGGAGCGTTTCGTCCGCGACGGGCAGGAGGTCCGCCTCACCCAGGCCGCACTGGAGACGCTGGCGGTGGTCGCCTACCGGCAGCCGGTCAGCCGGGCACGGGTCTCGGCGGTGCGGGGCGTCAACTGCGACGGGGTCATGCGCACCCTGACCCTGCGCGGCCTGGTCGAAGAAGCGGGCACCGAGCACGAGACCGGCGCCATCCTCTACCGGACGACCGGCTACTTCCTGGAGCGGCTGGGCCTGGCCGGCCTGGAGGACCTGCCCGATCTGGCTCCCTTCCTGCCCGATCACATCGAGGACGGCGAGGACGAGCTGCCCGGCCCTGCCGGGCGCGGCGGGCCCGGCGGCTACCGCGAGCCGGGTGACAGCGCCGAGCCGGATGACGGCGGCGAGCCCGATGACAGCACGCAGCCACGTGACGGCGGCGAGCCCGATGACAGCACGCAGCCACGTGACGGCAGCGAACCCGATGGAGAAACTGACAGTGCCGGGGATAGGGACGATGAGGCCGCGGGCTCCTGACGGCGGCCGGGGACGCCGCGGTGGCAGCGGGCAGCGCCCGGGCCGCGGCGGGCCGGAGCCGGCCGGCCAGCCGGAGGAACCGCCGGACGAGTTCGGGCACGATTCCCTCATCGACGTGCCCGGCGGGGTCCGGCTGCAGAAGGTGCTCGCCGCCGCGGGCGTCGGCAGCCGCCGGCAGTGCGAGGAGCTGATCGGCGAAGGCCGGGTCGAGGTGGACGGGGAGACGGTCCGCCGGTACGGGGCCCGGGTCGATCCCGATCTCCAGATCATCAAGGTGGACGGCAGGCGCATCCCCAGCCGCCAGGATCTGGTGTACCTGGCGCTGAACAAGCCGCCCGGGGTGCTCACCACCATGTCTGACGACCGCGGCCGGCGGACCATCAGCGACCTGCTCGGCGACCGCGGCGAGCGGCTGTTCCACGTCGGCCGGCTCGACTACGACACCGAAGGTCTCATGCTGCTGACCAACGACGGCGAACTGGCCCACCGGCTGGCACACCCCCGGTACGGGGTGCCCAAGACCTACCTGGCCGACGTCACTGGGCCGCTGCCCCGCGACCTGGGCCGGCGGCTGGTCACCGGCATCGAGCTGGAGGACGGCGTCGCCAGCGCGGACAAGTTCCGCGTCGTGGAGCGCGCGGGGTCGCGCGCCCTGGTGGAGATCACCCTGCACGAGGGCCGCAAGCACATCGTGCGGCGGCTGCTCGCCCAGGCCGGCCACCCGGTCAGCCGCCTGGTCCGCACCCACGTCGGCCCGGTCGCGCTCGGGAACCTGCGGCCCGGCACCAGCCGTACTCTCACCACCCGGGAGATAGGCGACCTCTACGCCGCCGTCGGCCTCTAGCTTCGCTACGGTCTAGCTCCGTACCGGGTCGCGGTCGTACAGTCTCCTGGCCCACAGGTAGGAGATCACCGCGATACCGGCGCACCAGGCGGTCGTGACGGCCGCGTCGCGGCCGGCCGGGGTGCCCAGCAGCAGTCCCCGCAAGGTCTCGGTGAAGGGTGTGAAGGGCTGGTACTCGGCGAACCAGCGCAGCCCGGTGGGCATCGAGGCAGTGGGCACGAAGCCGCTGCCGAGGAACGGCAGCAGCAGCAGGAACATGGGAGTGTTGCTGGCGCTCTCGACGCTCTTGGCAGCCAGGCCGAGCGCGACTGACAGCCAGGTGAGCGCGAAAGTGATCATCACCAGGACGCCGATGGCGGCCAGCCATGCCAGCGGGCCCGTGGTGGGCCGGAACCCGATCGCCAGCGCGACCGCGATGACCAGGGCGATGCCGAGCAGGGTCTTGATCATGCTGCCGAGTACGTGGCCGGCCAGCACGCAGACACGGGCGATCGCCATGGTGCGGAACCGGGCGATGATGCCTTCGGTCATATCCATGGCCACCGACAGCGCCGTGCCCTGCGCGGCGGCAGCCACGGTCATCAGCAGGATGCCGGGGACCACGTAGTTGACGTAGACGGCACGGCCGCCTGTCCCGCCACCGATCCCGGTGCCCAGCGTGCCACCGAAGACGTAGACGAACAGCAGCAGGAAGACCACGGGCAGGCCCGCGACCATCAGGGTCAGGGACGGGTAGCGCCGCATGTGCCGCAGGCTGCGGCGCAGCATGGTCGCCGAATCGGCGACCGCATAGGAACAGCTGCTCATTTCGTTGCCTCCCTCGCGGGCGCTTCGCCTGCCTGCGGCTGGCTGTCCTCCTGGGTGGGGTGGCCGGTGAACGCGAGGAAGACGTCGTCGAGGTCGGGGGTGTGGATCGACAGGCTGGCGACGTCGACCGCCGCGCCGCCGAGCTGGTCGAGCAGGGCGCGCAGCGACCGGACGTCGCCGTTGCCTGGCACCTGCAAGGTGAGTGCCCCGTCGTCGCGGGGTACCGGGCCGAGGACCCGGGCGGCTGCCTCCAGCTCGCCCGGGCCGGCGAACTGGAGCCGGATGTGCCCGCCGGGGATGCGGCGCTTGAGGTCGTCAGCGGTGCCCTCGGCGACGATCCGGCCGTGGTCGAGGACAGCGATCCGGTCGGCGAGCTGATCGGCCTCGTCCAGGTACTGCGTGGTGAGGAAGATGGTGACGCCGTCGGCGGCGAGACCGCGGATGATCTCCCATATGGTGCGCCGGCCGCGCGGGTCGAGCCCGGTGGTCGGCTCGTCGAGGAAGATCAGGCGCGGGTCGCCGATCAGGGTCATCGCCAGGTCGAGCCGGCGCCGCATGCCCCCCGAGTAGATCGCCGGGGTCTTCTTCGCCGCGTCGGCCAGGCCCAGCCGGCCGAGCAGGCCGGCGGCGCGCCGCCGGCCCTCGGCCCGGCCCAGGTGGTGCAGGTCGGCCATCAGCTGCAGGTTCTCCTCGGCGGTGAGGAGGTTGTCCACGGCGGAGAACTGGCCGGTGACACCGATCATGGCCCGCACCGCGTCCTGATCGCGTGCCAGGTCGTGGCCTGCGACCCAGATCTGGCCGGCGTCGGGGGTGATCAGGGTGGACAGGATCTTGACCATGGTGGTCTTCCCGGCGCCGTTGGGGCCGAGCAGCGAGAAGATCGTCCCCTCAGGGACGGTGAGGTCGATGCCGTCGAGGACCACCGTGCCGCCGAACGACTTGCGCAGCCCGGCCGCTGAAATCGCCAGCCGGGTGGCCACAGCTGCTGTCATCACGCCTTCTTTCATAACTGGTCCGGGGGAGGTCAGGAACGCCGGATCACGATGTCGCCGTAGCTGGTCCGGGCGCGCACCTCGACGGTCTCGCCGGCGGGCCCGGGACCGTCGGCGGCAGCCATCTGGTTGTGGACCCGGCCGAACTGGGTGGACACGTCGAGCCGGGCGGCAGTGCCGGTCCGGATGCCGATCTCGATCTCGCCGAAGCCGGTCTTGAGCGAGGCCGAGCCGCGGGTGACCGCGCCGACCCGGACGTCACCATTGGCGGTGCTGGCGGTGATGCCCGCGTCCGCGTGGCCGACCGAGATGTCGCCGTTGGCCGAGTTCACCCGCAGGTCGCCGGTGATCCCGCCGATCCAGCTGTCGCCGTTGGAGTTCTTGATCACCGCGCTGCCGTCGATCTCGCCCAGGCGCACCCGGCCGGACCCGGTGCTGATCTCAGCCGGGCCCGCCACGTGGTCCACGGCGATGGCGCCGGCACCGGTGCTGAGGTCGAGCGGGCCCGTGCGCTCGGCCTGGAAGTCGCCGACCCCGGTCTTGACCCGGCATTCACCGAGGCGGCCGGCGCAGCGGAACGCCGCTGCCCCGGCGTCGCCCTGCACGTGCGAGCCCGCCGGCAGTTCTATGGTCAGGTCGACCGACCCGGTCTTGCCGAACAAGCCGAGGCCGCGCTGTTTCGGCGCCTTGACCAGCAGCCGGCCGGCCGCGTATTCGACCCGGGTCTGCTCCGCGGCCCGCACGTCCGCGTCGTTGGACCCATCGCTCGGGCGCACCTGCACGACGGTGTCGGTGCGATCGCTCGCGGTGATGCTCGCGTCCCCGACGGTGAGCTCGACCACGGCCGAAATCGGCTCGGGAGTGTCGAAGGTGGGCATGGCGGTTCCTCCGGATGGGGTGAGCCCGGGCGGCCACGGCAGTGTGGCGCCGGTGACGGACAGTGGTGGCGGTGCGCATGCCGCTAGCTCACCCAGCCGGTGTAGCGCTGCCCGCTCCACGGCGCGCGCCGCTCGGGGCGGCTGCGGCCGCCGGGCTCCAGCGCGGCCGCGGCGGCCCGGACGAGCCAGGCGTTGACCGACAGGCCCGCCTGGCTGGCGGCCTCCTCGATGCGCCCCTTGAGATGTTCGGCCAGCCGGAAGCTGATCCGCGCGGTCGCGCCCTCGTCGCTGTCCGGTGGGACCGGCGGCGGGGCATCGGCCGCGGACGCGCCCGTCTCCTCGAACGAGTGCTCGGCAGGTGGGGGCGTCACTACGAAACTTGGCTCACGCCCGCGAAGCCGCAGATCCACTGAGCCGGGCGCGAGGTCACGCGTGATCTCAGCAGCCGCCGCCGACAGTGCCTCCAGCAGGACGAGCCGCGCCGCCGCGTCCAGCGGTGCCGTGAGCCGCTCGGCCAGGGCACGGGCATCCTCCCCGCCGGCATCCGCGGCCACCGCGAGCTCGTGGCGGAGGCTGCTGACATAAGGTGTCAGATCCATGACGCCATAATGACATCACTTAGATGTCATTACAAGCCACAACGACATCAGCTTGGCGCCAAAATGGGTCAGACCGGGCGGGTCGCCATCAGCTTCGCGTTGGCATGGGTCAGGCCGGGCGGGCCGCCATGCGTCACGCTGCCTGGCCGGTCCACTAGCCTGGAACACTCCACGGACGAGGCCCGCAGCGCGGCGGCCGCTAGCCTGGAGTGACGGCAGTGGCCCGGGTCAGGTCCCGGGGTGCAGGGGAAGGAATCGGGCCGGTGGCGGTCAGGGCAATCCGGGGTGCGGTGCAGGTGGATGCCAACGAGCGCGCGGCCATCCTGGAAGGCACGACCGAACTGGTCACCGAGGTGATGACCCGCAACGGCCTGGCCACCGACGACGTGATCAGCGTGGTCTTCACGGCCACCCCGGATCTCACTGCCGAGTTCCCGGCCCTGGCCGCCCGCAAGATCGGCTTCCAGGACGTGCCGCTGCTGTGCGCCGCCGAGATCGGCGTACCCGGCGCCCTGCCCCGGGTCGTGCGGCTGCTCATGCACGTCGAGACCGCCAAACCGCGCGCGGCCGTCCAGCACGTGTACCTGCGGGGCGCGGCGGCCCTGCGGCTGGACATCGCCCAGTGACGCCGCGGCCAGAGGAGCGGGAGGCCGGCGTGGCACAGGAAGCGGATCCGCCGGCCGCATTGCGCAGCGCGGTGGTGATCGGCACCGGGCTGATCGGGACGTCGATCGCCCTGGCCCTGCGCGAACGCGGCGTGACCGTATGGCTGGCTGATCACGATGCCGCCTCGGCCCGCCTGGCGGCCGACATCGGGGCCGGCACGGTCCTGCCCGAACCAGCCGGCCCGGTTCCTGCTGAGCCGGCAGGCCCGGCCGGGCCGGGCCAGCGGTCGCCCGGCTCTGAGCAGGGCGGGCCGTGGGCGGATCTGGCCGTGCTGGCCGTCCCGCCCGCCGCGGTGGCGCCCGGGCTGGCGGCCGCCCAGGCGCGGAACCTGGCCCGCTGGTACACCGATGTGGCCAGCGTGAAGGCCCTGCCGGTGCGGCAGGCTCACGAGCTCGGGTGCGACCTGACCTCCTTCGTGCCCGGCCACCCGCTGTCGGGGCGGGAGCGCTCCGGCCCGGCCGCCGCCCGGGCCGACCTGTTCCTCGGCCGTCCCTGGGTGATCTGCCCAGGGCCGCAGACCTCCCCGGCGGCCGTCGCGGCCGTCACGGCCCTCATCCACGCCTGCCGGGGCGAGCCGGTACCGGCCAGTGCGGACGAACACGACCGCTGGGTGGCGCTGGTCTCGCACGCGCCGCACGTGGTCGCCGCGGCCATGGCCGCCCAGCTGGCGGACGCCGCCGGCGGCGCGCTCAGCCTGGCGGGCCAGGGGCTGCGCGATGTGACCCGGATCGCCGGCGGCGACGCCGTGCTGTGGACGCAGATCCTGGCGGCGAACGCGGCCCCGGTGGCCGCCGTCCTCGGGGCGGTCGCGGCCGACCTGGCGGCCGCGGCGGAGGCGCTGGCCGAGGCCGGAGCCGCCGCCGGGCCACCCCCGGCCAGCGACACCGCGCTGAAGATCCTGGCAGGCCTGCTGGAGCAGGGGTCGGCGGGGGTGGGGAGGATCCCTGGCAAGCGCGGCGCGCCGGTCCGGGACAACGCGGTCGTGCAGGTCGTCATCCGTGACCAGCCCGGTGAGCTGGCCCGGCTGTTCCAGGTGGCCGGGGCGGCCGGGGTCAACATCGAGGACATCGGGATCGAGCATTCCCCGGGCCTGCCGGTCGGGGTGGCCGAGCTCACCGTCCGCCCGCAGGCCTCGGCCACCCTGACCGAGGCGCTGGCGGCGGCCGGATGGCCCGTGCGCCGGTAGCCCGTGCGCTGGTAGCCCGTGCGCCGATGACCTGTGCGCCGGTAGCGCGGGCGCCGGCGGCCCGCGGCGCCGGTAGCATCGCCTGCGTGACCGAGCGCCGTGTAATCGCCGTGGACGGGCCCGCCGGGTCGGGCAAGTCGACCGCCGCCCAGGGGGTGGCCCGCGCGCTGGGCCTGCGCTACCTGGATACCGGCGCGATGTACCGGGCGCTCACCTGGTGGCTGCAGAGCCAGGGCCTGGACACCAGCGACCCAGGGACGGTTGCCGAACACGCCAGGGAGCCGGTCATCACGGTCGGCACCGACCCGGCCGCCCCGGCGATCGCGGTGGACGGCGTGGACGTGTCCGGCCCGATCCGTACCCGCGAGGTCTCCAACGCCGTCAGCGCCGTCGCCTCGGTCCCGCAGGTCAGAGAGCACCTGATCGCCATGCAGCGGGAGATCATCGCCCGCGACGCCGGCCCGGGCGGCGGCATCGTCGCCGAGGGCCGGGACATCGGCACGGTGGTGGCGCCGCAGGCGGCACTGAAGGTGTTCCTCACCGCCAGCGCGGACGCCCGTGCCCACCGCCGCAACGCCGACCTGGCCGCCGATCCCGGCGTGACCGCCGAGCTCACCCGGGACGAGCAGCAGCGCAGGGACCAGGCCGACGCGCCGCAGACCGGGGTGGCGGCCGACGCGGTCCAGATCGACTCCACCGGCCTGCGCCTGGCCGAGGTGATCGGCGTGATCACCGGGCTGGCCAGGGACCGCCTGCCGGGGCGCGCCCAGCATCCCGACACGGCGCGGATGGGATGACCATGCTGGCAGCGGGAGCGGGCGAGGGACTGGCCGACGATGAGCCGTATGTGCCGGTCCCGGTGGTGGCCGTGGTGGGCAGGCCCAACGTCGGCAAGTCAACCCTCGTCAACCGGATCCTCGGCAGCCGCCAGGCGGTGGTCCAGGACACCCCCGGCGTGACCCGGGACCGGGTGGCCTACGACGCGAACTGGCGGGGCCGGTCCTTCACCCTGGTCGACACCGGCGGCTGGGAACCGTCGCCGGGCTCCGAGGCCGGGCAGGCCAGCCGCGCGCTCGCCGAGCAGGTCACCGCGCAGGCCCGGGTGGCGGTGGAGGCGGCCGACGCGGTGCTGTTCGTGGTGGACACCACCGTCGGCATCACCGATTCCGACGACGCCGTGGCGGCGGTGCTGCGCCGGTCGGGCAAGCCAGTCGTGGTGGCCGCGAACAAGGTCGATGACACACCGGGCGAGCCGGCGGCGGCATCGTTGTGGGCGCTGGGGCTCGGTGAGCCGCAGCCGGTGAGCGCCCTGCACGGCCGGGGGAGCGGTGACCTGCTGGACGCGGTGCTGGCCGCGCTGCCCGAGGCGCCGCGCGAGCAGCTGGACACGGCCGGCGGCCCGCGCCGGGTCGCTCTCATCGGGCGCCCCAACGTAGGCAAGTCCAGCCTGCTCAACAAGCTGGCCGGGACCGAGCGGGTGCTGGTGGACGCGGTGGCCGGCACCACCCGCGACCCGGTGGACGAGCTGATCGAGCTGGGCGGCATCAGCTGGCGGTTCGTGGACACCGCCGGCATCCGGCGGCGGGCCAAGCAGGGCCAGGGCGCCGACTTCTACGCGTCCCGGCGGACGGAGGGCGCGCTGGAGCGGGCCGAGGTGGCCGTGGTGCTGGTGGACGCCAGCGAGCCGCTCACCGAGCAGGACCTGCGGATCGTGTCGATGGTGATCGAGGCCGGCCGGGCGCTGGTCATCGCCTACAACAAGTGGGACCTGGTCGACGAGGACCGGCGGGAGCAGCTGGACCGGGAGATCGACCGCCAGCTCTACACCGCCCGCTGGGCGCCCCGGGTCAACATCTCCGCGGCCACCGGGCGGCACCTGGACCGGCTGGTGCCCGCGCTCGAGCTGGCACTGGCCGGCTGGGAGACCCGGATACCCACCGGCAGGCTCAACGCCTGGTTCACCGACCTGGTGGCCGCGACGCCGCCGCCGGTGCGGGGCGGCCGCCAGCCGAAGATCCTTTTCGCGACCCAGGCCGGCATCCGCCCGCCGCACTTCGTGCTGTTCACCTCCGGCTTCCTGGAGGCCAGCTACCGGCGCTTCATCGAGCGGCGGCTGCGGGAGGACTTCGGTTTCGACGGCAGCCCGGTGCACGTGTCGATGCGGCTGCGGGACAAGCGGGCCGGGCGCCCGCAGCAGCGCCGGGCGCGCGGCGCCGCGCCCAGGTCCCGCTGACCGATGCGCCCGGAGGACCTGGCAGCGCTGGACCGGGCCCGGGTCTGGCACCCCTACGCGCCGATGCCGGGCACCGTCCCGCCGCTGGTGGTGCAGTCCGCGTCCGGGGTCCGGCTGCGCGTCTGCGGCCCGGACGGCACGGCCAGCGAGCTCGTGGACGGCATGTCGTCGTGGTGGGCGGCGATCCACGGCTACCGCCACCCGGTGCTCGACGCCGCCGTCCGCGACCAGCTGGGCCGGATGAGCCATGTCATGTTCGGCGGGCTCACCCACGAGCCCGCGGTCGCCCTGTGCGACCGGCTGGCCGCGATCACCCCGCCGGGCCTGGAGCACGTGTTCCTGTGCGACTCGGGCTCGGTCAGCGTCGAGGTCGCGGTCAAGATGTGCCTGCAGTACTGGCGGTCGGCCGGCCGCCCCGCCAAGCACAAGCTGCTGACCTGGCGCGGCGGTTACCACGGGGACACGTTCTGGGCGATGTCGGTGTGCGATCCCGACGGCGGCATGCACCGGATCTGGGACGGGGTGCTGCCCCGGCAGGTGTTCGCCGATGTCCCGCCGGCCGGTTTCGCGGCCGGTGTCGACCCCCCGTATGCGGAACGGCTCCGTGCCCTGATCGCCAGCCACGCCCACGAGCTCGCGGCGGTGATCGTGGAACCCGTCGTGCAGGGGGCGGGCGGGATGCGCTTCCACGATCCCGGCTACCTGCGGGTGCTGCGCTCGGCGTGCACCGAGCACGACGTGCTGCTGGTCTTCGACGAGATCGCCACCGGGTTCGGGCGCAGCGGCTGCCTGTTCGCGGCCGGCCACGCCGGGGTGAGCCCGGACGTGATGTGCCTGGGCAAGGCGCTGACCGGGGGATACCTGTCGCTCGCGGCGGCGCTGTGCACGCCGGAGGTGGCCGCGGGGATCTCCCGCGGCGAGCTGCCGGTGCTGGCGCACGGGCCCACGTTCATGGCCAACCCGCTGGCCTGCGCGGTCGCGAACGCCTCGCTGGACGTGCTGCTGGGCGAGGGGCCGGGGGCCGGGCCCGGGGCCGGCTACCCGGACGGCTGGCAGGCGGAGGTGAACCGGATCGAGGCGGGCCTGGCGGCCGGGCTGGCGCCCGCGCGCGAGCTGCCGGGGGTGGCCGACGTGCGGGTGCTCGGGGCGATCGGGGTCGTCCAGCTCGGCCACGAGGTCGACGTGGCGGCGGCGACCCGGGCGGCGGTCGCCGCCGGCGTGTGGCTGCGCCCGTTCCGTGACCTGATCTACACGATGCCGCCGTACCCGGCCAGCGCCGCCGACGTGGCCCTCATCTGCGCGGGCGTGCTGGCGGCGGTACAGGCCGGCTGACGCCGCGGCCCGTCCCGTAGCATCGTTCCCGATCATGACGGACAGCGGTGGAGGACGGGTCAATGCGCTACAGGTCGCTGGGTGACTCCGGGCTGATGGTGTCGGTCACCGGGCTGGGCTGCAACAACTTCGGGCGCCGGGTCGACCTGGCGGGCACCAGGGCGGTCGTGGACGCGGCGATCGACGCTGGCATCACCTTGTTCGACACCGCCGACATCTACGGTGACGGCGGCGCCTCGGAAGAGCTGCTCGGCGAGGCGCTCGCCGGGCGCCGGGACCAGGTGGTGCTGGCCACCAAGTTCGGCCACCAGGGATACGACATGGGCTACGGCGCGGCAGCGGGCGCCAAGGGCGGCCGGTCCTACATCCGGCGTGCGGTGGAGCGGTCGCTGCGCCGGCTCCGGACCGACTACCTCGACCTGTACCAGCTGCACACCCCGGACCCGGTCACCCCGGTCGCGGAGACCCTGGCCGCACTGACCGAGCTCGTCGCCGAGGGCAAGGTCCGCTACCTTGGCCACTCGAACCTCACCGGCTGGCAGATCGCGGACGCCGTGCACATCGCCCGCGCCACGGGCAGCGTGCCGTTCGTCTCCGCACAGAACCACTGGTCGCTGCTGGAACGGGAGGCCGAGGCGGAGGTGCTGCCCGCAGCCCGGCACTTCGGGCTCGGCGTGCTGCCCTACTTCCCGCTCGCGAACGGCCTGCTCACCGGGAAGGTCCGGCGGGGGCAGGCGCCGCCGGCCGGGAGCCGGCTGGCCACCCGTGAGGGCTATGTGACCGACGGCAAGCTGGACCGGGTGGAGGCGCTCATCGGGTGGGCGGCCGAGCACGGGCGCACCATCCTGGAGGTGGCCATCGGCGCCCTGGCCGCCCAGGAGGGCTGCGCCTGCGTGATCGCCGGGGCGACCACGCCCGAGCAGGTGAAGGCGAATGCCGCCGCCTCGGAGTGGATCCCGTCCGCCGGCCAGCTGGCCGACCTCGACCGCATCGTCCCGCCTCCATCCACTGCCGGATAGCCGGATCCGTCTCCCGTTCGGATGTGTGCCCCCCAGGGGGCAGGAAACCGAACGGGAGACGCAGCCGGGTCAGCCGGCGGCGACCGCTGTCTGGTAGAGCGACTGGACGGCGCTGCCGAACCGGGGGGAGTAGGAGACCGAGGCGATGTCCCCGCCCTCCTCGAAGCCGCCGATCACCCCGATGACGGTGCCCTGCCCGGTGCTGGAGCCCACCCGGGCCAGGAACGGGCCGCCGCTGGTGCCGTCGGTGTAGCCGCCGCAGTCGAACTCCATCTCGTGTGCCCCGAACGGCTTGGTCTCGCTGCGGCAGGTGATCGGCCGCTCGGTCGCGTTCGGGTAGCCAAGGACGTGCACCCAGACGCGGGCGGGCCAGCCGGTGCCCAGCTTCTCGCCGCCGGTCACGTCCTGGATCCGGGTGCTGGCGCCGGTCTTGTGCACGACCAGGAAGGCCACGTCGTGGTCGGGGTTCTGCGACGTCCGCCAGGCATGGTCCGCCAGCACCTTGGAGGTGACCCAGATCCCGTACGGGGTCTGCCCGTCGTGGTAGCCGGGCACGAACGCGATCTCGCTGGGGTCCATCGTGGCGACACAGTGAGCGGCGGTGATGACCAGGTCCCCGGCCGTGCTGTCCACCACGCTCGCGGAGCAGAAATGCCTGCCCAGCTGGCTGCCGGAGATCGTGAACAGCGCGCCGACGGCCGGTGTCCCGGCGAACGCCTTGCCGTCGGTCAGGGTGGCCGGGGCGTCGGTGGCCCGCACCGACAGCGTGGTCGCCGCGTCGGCCAGCCGTGAGGCCAGGTGGACGGCGCCGCTGGCGGTCGGGGTCATCAGCAAGATGCCGCAGGCGGCGGCCGTCGCCGTGCTGATCGCCCAGGTGGCGGGCCCGGGCCGGCGCCGCTTCCGGAGCGCGTGCCTGCCGCCGCGCCTGCCCGCCCAGCCCGGCCGCATCAGGCCTCCAGCCCCGGCGCACAGGCGCCGTGATCGAAAGATCTGTGTTCTCTCGATTGTGCAGGTCAATGCCGTATTGGGCTATAGGGGGGT
>Ga0307374_10010214_pt1 | contig 13664 bp, 12 predicted proteins | sample OX3MG_FD_202532 | JGI IMG/M metagenome (GOLD analysis project Ga0307374, IMG submission 202532) | Soil microbial communities from Risofladan, Vaasa, Finland - OX-3 | ecosystem: Environmental > Terrestrial > Soil > Coastal area > Acid sulfate soil | place: Finland: Risofladan, Vaasa | collected...
GACGGGAGCCTCCGTGCTGTTCTCCCAGCAGCGAGTGGGAAGAAACGGGCGGCCTTTTACGCTCTACAAGTTCCGCACGATGTATCGCGACGCGGAAAGCAGTATAGCCGAACTCAAACACGGCAACCAGATGATCGGCCCGATGTTCAAGCTCAAGAATGATCCGAGAGTGACCCCCACCGGGCGCAAGTTGCGCAGCCGGCACCTGGACGAGCTGCCTCAATTCTGGAACGTACTCAGGGGAGAGATGAGCCTGGTCGGAACCCGGCCACCAACTGAGGACGAGGTCGCTGCCTACTACAATCATCATCATCGCCGGCTCAGCATGAAGCCCGGGCTGACCGGACTCTGGCAGCTTAACGGCAATGGCAAGGTGAACGACTTCGAGGACGTGGTGAAGCTTGATTGCCAGTATATCGACAACTGGTCGTTCTTGCTGGACTTTAAGATTATAACCGGTACGGTGACGAAGGTGGTGCGCGGCGACGCCTGGTAGGTCGCTCCGCCCGACGAGAGATACGCATTGGCGGGGCCGATGAGCGGATTTGGAGGATGAACCTTGGCACCACCTGGCCCGCGCTCAGCGCCCAAGGCTGATAATGCGGTTTCTCTCGATCAATGATGTCTCATCGAGAAAATGGTTTGATGCGCATGCGGTCGATAATTCGCGGGTTTGCGTCGTATATGGTCAAGGGCGCGTTTCATCGCGCCGGACTCGACGCGCAATGGCTCGGGAACACTCCGCAGCACAACGCGCTTGGGATGCGTACCATGGGAATCCGCACCGTGATCGATGTTGGCGCGAACACCGGACAGTTCGCACGCTACATCCGGTCAATACTGCCGGATGCGACGATTCTATGTTTTGAGCCGCTGCCCGGTCCATTTGCCGAGTTGCGCGCATGGGCGGATCGCGAAGGGTCCGGTCGCATCCACGCGTTCAACCTCGCACTCGGAGAATATGCAGGTACGGTCGAGATGTTTGAGCATGTCGATCACAGTCCGTCATCGTCGATTCTCCCTTCAACCGCGGTCTCGCACACGCTTTTTCCGCAGACCCGCCGCCACGAGTCCGTCGCGATAAAGATAGATTCGGTGGACGAATTCCTGATGCGGTCCGAAATCACCCTTGTTCCGGAAGTCCTCATAAAACTTGATGTGCAGGGGTACGAGGACCGCGTGATCCGCGGCGGGCTGAGCACTTTTGCAGCCGCGCGGGTCTGCATCACAGAGATTGACTTTGACATGTTATACGATGGGCAGTGTAGTTTTCGCGATGTCTGGGCGCTGCTTGATCGGTCCGGGTTTCATTTCCGCGGCAACCTCGACCAAACGTATGCGCCTGACGGCCATGCCGTCTTTGCGGACTCGGTGTTCGTGAGAGATACGGAGTGATATTGAGCATGTTTGCGACCGAGCCAGTTTGCTGGCCACGTCTGCCAGCGCGGTGCGTCCATCCGTCTTGTCTGTCGTGTCATCGGGGAATTCCGACGCCTGTTCGTGGCGATTGCTGGGCGCGCGTTATTGGTATCACGCAATCCGAGGGCAACTTTCCTTCGTGAATTCACGCTGGGAGCGATCACTCTGCCGCCTGGTGGTCTGACACACCAATGCTGCGAGTTCATTTCCCACTTTCAAAAGCGCCGCGGCTAATGTCACAGCAGCACAATATCGAACCTGTTCAAGAAACCGAGACACCAGGATGCATCGCTGGCGGCGATGCACTGGCACCCGCGTCTCGTCTTGCAGCGTCCTCGCCTTTTGGGCGGGAAATGGCCGGCGTCGCTGTCGCGAATGCCCTGATTGCGGTGTTCGGCTTCTGTACCGGAATTCTAAGTGCCCGGCTGCTCGGTCAGCGCGGCCGGGGCGAGTTGGCGGCGATTCAGACATGGCCGAACTTTATTTCCATGATCGGCCTTATGGGTACGCACGAAGCGGTCGTCTATTACGGCGCGAAGGATCCCAGTCGCTCGCGGACGTATACCGCGTCTGCTGTCGCGTTGGCCCTGATCGCGGATGTTCCGCTTGTCATTGTCGGCTATTTTGCGATGCCGCTGCTACTCTCGGCGCAGAATCCTGCGATCATTTTTGCGGCGCGGGTGTACCTGCTGTTTCCATTGCTGCTCACTTGTTATGGGCTTCCCGCCGCTTCGTTACGCGCGGTGCGCGCCTTCGGAGCGTGGAATCAATTGCGGATTGCGCCAGGCCTCGGGTTGATCGGGGTGCTGCTGCTCGCTTGGATGAGCGGGGTTATCACCCCGGTCTTCGTTGCCTTTGGAATTCTCGCATTTCATATAGTGCTTATCGCGCAATCCCTGTTACTAGTCTCGAGGCATGTCGAAGGGAGCTTCGTGCCGGACCGTTCGTTCTGGCGACCGCTGCTTGCGTACGGATTACCGTGCGTGTTCGCGAGCATGCCGCAGATGCTGAACTTTCGGCTCGATCAAATGCTCATGACGAGCATCGTTGCACCCGGCGAGCTAGGCCTCTACGTTGTTGCGGTGGCATGGAGTGGAGCGTCTGCACCATTGCTGGGTGCAATTTCCGCAGTCCTTTTCCCGCGCATTGCTAGTGAGCCTGACCCTCGTGAACGGTCGCGGATATTTGCCTACACGGCTCGCAACTCGCTGGTGCTGGCCGTGCTGCTGTCCATATTGGTATTCGTTGCGACGCCATGGGCAGTGCCGCTGCTGTTCGGCAGGTCTTTCACGGGTTCGATTCCTGCCGCTCTGTTATTGGTTCCCGCCGCAGGCGTGTCGGCGTTTAACCTGATTCTTGAAGAAGGCATCCGCGGGCTCGGCGATCCCGTCGCGGTAACTTGGTCGGAGTTCGGAGGACTGCTCGTCACCGCCGTTTTGCTTGCCGTGCTCCTGCGACCGTTCGGAATCGCCGGTGCCGCCATCGCTTCCCTTTGCGCGTACTCTGCAATCACTGTGCTACTGCTGTTCCAGGCGCGCGCATTGACCGGAATTGGCTTGACACAACTGGTTATGCCGAGGCGCGAGGAATTGGTGAAGGAACTAGGTCGCATCCGTACCGTGATCCGAGCCGCTATTTAACACCTAAAAGCCGCTTCGATGATGGATGTAAAGACGAAGCTCGCACTGTGATAACGCCTTCGAACGATCGATTGGCTTTGCGATCGCAGATCGCCCGCAGATTGCCGGAATCTGCCGGTGCGGCGATCTAGAAACACTATCTTCCGCTTGCGGATCGGGATTTCTCGCTCAGTGGACCAGAACATAGCCATCGGCCGAACGTATGACACGTTCGCTCCCGCGCGCGACGCGCTCAGCTTCACGTGGCTCGACGCGGCAGCGTTCGTCGCGCCAACGCTGATGTGTGTGGAGGTGAGAATCGTCGGTCGGCTGTTCGGATCCGACGTCTTCCTGCTGGCGATACTTCCGCTGCTCCTGCGTTCGCGATGGCGGCTGCTGACCGCGCGCCTCCCGAGGACCGTGCTGCGGCTTGAACTGCTCTGGCTCGCGGGGCAGGTCGCAACCGACCTCTGGCGCCGCACCCCGTTTGAGGATCTTGCGCGCGGCTGGAACATGATTGCCTTTGGGCTGTTTCATTTCGCAACGCTCTACATGCTGCTCTACGGGAGCCGCCAGCGCATCGTCGAGTATGCGATCGGCCTCGCCGCCGGCGGTATCCTGGCGTTTTTCTTCGATCCGAGCGACTACGCGGCAGCCTACCCGTGGAAATTTGGCGTCGGCGGCCCGATCACAATTCTCATCGTGGTTGCTGCAACCGCGATATTCAGCGCGGGAAGTGTGTTCGCGGCCTCAGCTACTCTTCTGTTCGCAGCGTGTCTCAACCTGTACATGGGCTCCCGCGGAGCGAGCGGATTCGGCTTCATTGTCTTGGCGTACATCGTGATGGAGCGAGAATCGGCCCGGCTGAACCGGGCTTCGCGCACGGCGAAAATCGCGCTTGGGATTGCGGTCCTTGCCGCCGTGGCCGGAACATTCAAGATTTACAATTTGGCGGCGACCGCCGGCTTGCTCGGTTTCCATGCGCAACAGGAATATGAGGGGCAATCGGCCGGAGAGTTTGGTGTGCTGCTCGGCGGCCGTGGCGAGATTTTCTCTTCCGCGCTCGCAATTCGCGATGCGCCGATTCTGGGGCATGGGTCGTGGGCTATGGACACCGATTACGCACTGCAGGGCCAGATGACGATGGGTGATCTTGGCTACAGGCCGCTCGCCCCCGACCCGCAAGCGGCCGCAGGGCTGATCCCGAGCCACTCGTATCTCTTCGGAGCCTGGGTGGATGCGGGTATCCTGGGCGCAATCTTTTGGGCTTGGGTCTTCACCGTAGCTATACGCGCGATGCTCGGGCTGTTCCGTATGGCGGAACCGCTATCGCCATTGATTGCATTCTTCCTGGTTTCGTTTGCCTGGGACCTGCTGTTTTCCCCGTATGGCGCTCAACAGCGATTTTTCGCATCGTATGAGATCGTGCTGGCGGTGTACGTTCTCGAGTCGGCGCTCATCAGCGTCTCGTCGGCGGGCGCGTTCGCTCGCCGGGCTGCCGGAGCAGGGCAAGCTTAATGATCTAAACCGAGTCGCGCCCGAAGCGAATTTGCGTGACGAGGCGGTGCTTAAAATCCAAGACTTCCTGCCGAGCCATGCCGACTCGCTCGAACTAATGAGCAATTCCCTTAAGAAAATCGACTTCGTGCCGGCCGAGTCTCGTGCAGCCCAACTTGCTACGCATGACAGACATCACGCGGGTGGCATTATCTCAATAAGAAAGCCCGATAGCGTCCAAACACCTGACGGTTCGTCCGCAAGTAGCATGAAAGACGCCATGTCGGAGAGGAACGCCTTTTCCGTGCTCGTGATTGTTGTGTGCGGGATAGCTGGACTTTTCGTCTGCCTTTGGACCGCACAGTACAGCGATTATCTTCCGTGGGGCGACGATCCTGCTCTCCTTGTGACTTCGTCACAGATCGCAAACGCCAGCGACTGGTTTGCGCGGGGTCTGTCTCGCGACTTTCAAGTCTATCCAGAATGGGGTTCGTCCCAAAGCGATTACGTCCGTCCGTTTGCGAACCTGATCCTTTTCGTGGACGGAAAACTCTTCAGACGCAAGTTTGGACTCTTTTTTTTATCTCTGTATTTTGCGCAATCGCTATTGGTAATTTTTGTTTATCTTGTTCTTCGGCGCTTGGACGTTCCCGCGCCGGCCAGGGCAGGATTGGTCGCGCTCGCTGCGATAAATCCGGCGTTCATGGATGCCGGCCTTTTCGCTCTTGCATTTCAGTTTGACGTTTGGGGAGGGGCGCTCGTTCTGTGCAGCTTTTTCGCAGTCTTGAGCGAATACTACGCAGCAGGATTCTTGGCCCTTCTGGTCGCCATATTCACAAAGGAAACGACATTATTTGCTCCAATCGCCGCAGCTTTTACGGTCTTGCTCTTAGATCGTCGGAAGTCGAGGGCGTTGCTAATGGTTCTACCGTTGGTGATTTGGACGTTCGTACGCTTCGGGGTCTTCAAGGGGAGCCTCACCGGGGCGGGTCTTACCTCGAGCCCACCGACCATTTTCCTCAATATCATTCTCGGTGCGCTAGTATGGCCGACTGGCGCGCTGAACTGGTTTGACATTGGACCACTGAAAGCGCTGGGCACCGGCTATGATGCAGTAAACGCTCTCTTGTACTTTGCCATCAGTCTCAACTGTATTTTGTGGCTGTGGATCGCAGCAAGACTTTGGAACCTGCGTTACGCTTTTATTGCAAGCTGTAAAGGTCGTGCCTCTAAATCAGAAACGGAGGAGTTAATCGCTGTTGTCTGGTTCCTTGGCGCTTTAGGGATTGGCCTCCTAGCAGCGCAGGAGCCCCGCTATGGCGGCTCCATAGACCCGCTCCTACTAATTCTTCTGGGTGTGGGCCTGTTCAGGAATAATAGCGAAAGGAAGAACGTCATTGCCGGTTCGGCGGTCGCGGCATCTTTGGCCGTGCTCTACCTATCACACGCCGCCCGTACGTTCGAGCTATTCCGAGGTAGAGCCGTGCAGCAAGTTGAGGCATCCCTCCGGGAAGCCGTCGTAGGTCTCCCCGCTCAAATCAAGACAGTATACGTGGTCAACGCGCCGGATGTGTTTTCGTCGCCTCGGTTTCTCTCCGCGTTTTGGCAAATTCCACAGCAGCTAGTGTACCTTAACCAGTTCGGGGGCTGCACAAGAGCGAACGGGCAAACGCCGCTGTTCTCTATCCAACCCAATGCCGTCAATATTGATGCGTTCGTACCCTCATGCGCGATGCTTGTCTTTAACGAGGTTAACAGTAGTCGATTAATCGGTGGTTTAGAAGGCGTTGCGGATCGTGCTCGTTTGGCCGCGTACAAGTTTCCGGATGGCAAAATTATTGGTCACGCGATTCGCGATCCCAAGCAGGTAAAGCTAGTTCTTGGGCAAGAGGTCAGCATTAGGCTACGGCCCGGACCATATCCCTACGCGATTGCGTACTACGATTGGTCGAGCGGACGCTACCGAATTTTCGAGCCCCAGTAAGACGAAGAGGCCGCGCGACACCTCGCTGAAAGTTTTCTCCTCGAGTTCGCGCGCAGTAGCACGACGACTGCGCGCGCGTTCGCTCACGCCGCTGACCCTGCTGTCCGCAGCGTGCCTCAACTTATACATGGGCTCTCGTGCACTGGGCGGAGTCTGCTTCATCGCCTTGGCGTTCCTCATGATGCAGCGAGAATCGGCCCGGCTGAGCCGCGGTTCGCGGGCGACGACAATCGCGCTTGGAATTGCCATTCTCGTCGCCGTGGCCGGAACATTCAGGATATACGATTTCGCGGCGAGTACCGGCCTGCTCGGCTACCAGGCGCAAGAGAAATACGAGAGCCAATCGGCTGGAGAATTCGGCGTGCTGCTCGGCGGCCGGGGCGAGATTCTCTCCTCCGCACTCGCGATTCGCGACGCACCGATTCTCGGGCACGGGTCATGGGCTATGGACACCGATTACGCACTGCAGGGCCAAATGATGATGCGTGATCTCGGCTACAGACCGCTCGGCCCCGACCCGCAAGCGGCCGCGGGGCTAATACCAAGCCACTCGTATCTCTTCGGAGCCTGGACGGATGCGGGCATCCTGGGCGCAGTCTTTTGGGGGTGGGTTCTCAGCGTGGCGATACGTGCGATGTTCGCGTTGTTCCGTATGGCGGAACCGCTCTCGCCGTTGTTTACGTTCTTCGTGGTTTTGCTTGCCTGGGACCTGCTGTTTTCCCCGTATGGCGCTCAACAGCGATTTTTCGCATCGTATGAGATCGTGCTGGCGGTGTACGTCCTCGAGTCGGCGCGCACCGGCATCATATCGGCGCGCGCGTTCGCGCGCCGGGCTGCCCGAGCGTGGCAAGCATAATGATCTGAGCCAAGTCGCGCACCAACCGGATCTGCGTACCGAGATGGTGCTTAGAAGTTACGACCTCCTGCCGAACCTTGGCGAATCACTCGAAACCAGCGGTGAAATGAGACGTGCTGCGCCGATATTGAAGAACACGGCTCTTTGGAGCTTCCATGAAGGTTGGTATCTATTTCGACAACAGCGGGATAGCGGATGTCGATTTGACACACCCTGAGAAGGGGAACCCCGGCGTTGGAGCCACGCAATATCTGCTTGCGTCATTCCCGTATTATTTCTCGAAGCACTCCCCAAGTGCTGTTGAGTGTATACTGTATGTGCCCAAAGCTGCGCGCCTTCCTCTTGATGTAAGTGTCGTGAAGGCACGCGATTTGGCTGCTGCAGCCGAGGCCTCACATCACGACCGCTGCGATGTGTTCATATGCTTGCCACCTGGTCGCGAAGCTGACATGGCGGTCTTTACAACATTAGAGTGTGTGCAAGTCCCAACGGTGATGTGGGCGAACAATACACCATATGCGCGCTGTTTGGATGCGATACACACTTCCCAGCATGTGAAGCGCTTGGTCTGCGCAGGCCGCGAAGGTATGGACTATTTGCGCGATCATGCGGTTTTTCCGAAGTCAACCTTTATCTTCAATGGTATCGATGTTGGTCTCTACGCTCCCCGGAGCCGCGTCGCTAGAATGCCTAATACTGTTGTGTATCTCGGCAGTCTGGTGCCCATCAAGGGGTTTCATGTTCTTGCGCGAGCGTGGCCTTCGATCCGACACACACTGCGGGACGCGAGGCTGCTTGTTATTGGCACCGGCGACCTTTATCAACGGGAAGTGCGCCTCGGCAAATGGGGGATCGCCGAGGAGAGTTACGAGAGCCAGATTCGCTCTTATCTCTCCGGGCGCGATGGAGAGCCCGATTACGGCGTGAAGTTTTTGGGGCGTCTCGGCGCCGAGAAGATAGGGGTGCTTCAAGCCGCGTCAGTCGGTGTTGTTAACCCCTCTGGACGCTCGGAAATTTGCCCGGTCAGTGCATTAGAGCTGCAGGCGTGTGGCACTCCCGTCGTATCCACTCCAAAGCACGGCGTCGCGGACACGGTAATTGACGGTGAAACAGGCTTGTTAGGGCGCGGAGACCGAGCACTGAGAAGAAATATCATTTACCTACTGACGCATCCATCGGTAGTCGACGCCTATGGAACGAACGCATTACGGTTTCTGCGTGACAATTTTTCATATCAGACAGTGATGGATAAATGGTACACGCTGCTGCGTTCGGTAGTGGAGGGGCGGCCTGGACAGGTCGAACCCGTTCGGCATTTGTGGCGAAACGCCAAGTTTCTTAGAGAGGCATCGCGACTAGTTAAAAGCCGCCTAAATCTCCCTATTCCGTCGATGGTCGAGATCGGAGATCTAGTCAGAGGTCGGAGGTTGCCATAAGATTGTTCATTCCTTACGCGATTTTCGTGGACGCCGATTAGTGAGCGGGCTTCGCAAGACTTTCCATCGTCCATCTGTCCAAATCAATTAATTTGGCCAATCGCCAGCGAGCGGTTGGTAAAATTGGAAATTTGAAGTTAAGGACGTGGCAGCCGATGCTGATCGAGGGGGTCGATGTGCCTTCGCGTTTTCAGGGCGACAGCGTCCCGGAATTTATAATCGGCTTCCTGGCCTCGCAATTCGGACCTTACGGACCGAACACCGCGAGTCTCTTGCTGTCGCTTGCAGCTGCGGCCTTCGCCGCGAGATTCATTCCACACCCGGCTTCCGGCCGCGTCCTGGATGCTCTCGAAGGCCGCAGTGTTAACGCCTCGTGCGGCCTGGCCGTTCCGCGAATCGTGCCCTCGGACCCGATGCACGCTCTGCCCCCGCCCTTTTTCCATCGGTACGAGATAGCAACAAAGAGCCAAACGACCCGATGAAACTTTCGATCGTCACGATTTCATATAATCAGGCGCACTTCCTCGAAGAGGCGATCCTCTCCGTCCTCAAACAAGGCGGAGTGGGCGTCGACTGCTAAAATAGACTGTCCATATGCGCATAGCGTTTTTTGGCGTCGCTAATCCGCAAATCAATGCCTCCCAGGTACGGCTGTATCATCTTGCCCGCGGCTTGGCTGACGCCGGCCACGATGTGACGGTCGTCGTACCCGAGGATTCTATCAATCTTAACTTTCCGGTAACGCGCGGCAGCAGAGTTGTGTTCCGTGCTTACAAGGCCACGTCGGCTCTTGGGGAGGCATTCACAAAGTTCCGGGAAGTGAGCACCGGTAACTTCGATGTTGTGCATGTCGTCGGCGTTGGCCTGCGCTCGTTGCAGCTTTTCGGGCGTCCTTGGACTCGCCCCTTCTACGTTCAGGATTACGACGAGAGCGTGGCTGCGCAGAAGGATCATTCGCTGGCTAGGCATATCTATCTTATCGCTATTGAAGCTTATAGCCGCCAGCGTGCGCATGGCATTATGGTTGCGAGCCGCAGCCTAGAGCGCCTGGTGCGCGAACGTCGGCCTGACTTGGGACCACGCCTTCTGTATCTTCCGATCGGATACGACCCGAGTTTCGAGGGGGCCAGTACGCACTTGGATTCGGAACTGAGGGCGATGGCAGGCGAACGCGCGGTATTAACTTGGGTGGGGTCCTTTTGGTCCGCGCTCGGAATTTACGAGCTGCTCGATCTTGCGGCGACGCTAGCTCGACGTGGGCGGCAGTTCGTGCTGATGATGGTCGGAGCCGGACCTCAGTTCGAGGATTTCAAGCGCGCGGTGACGGCCCGCCAATTAAGCGGCTACATTCTGCTGCCGGGCCCAGTTTCGCTGGTCGACCTGCAGGCTTACCTGCGGGTCTCGCGGGTGTTTCTGCTTCCCTTTCCGGAGACCCCGCAAAATTTATACCGCTGTCCGACCAAACTCTTCCAATACATTGCGTATAATCGTCCGGTCGTCACCAATCGGGTGGGTGAAGTCGCCGAAGCGCTGGGAGATGCTGGCTTTTATTATCAGGATGGCAGCGCCGAAGGCATGGCGGACGCCTGCGAACGGGCACTTGCGGATTCCGCCAAATATGATCGTTCCGACTTGATTCGTGAAATTTACTGGAGTGAACGGGCGCGCCGATATACAACTTGGCTCGAATGCATTCGGCTACCGGTGTGAAGCGAGCGGCGGCATTATATTGCTCTGCCAGATCTGGTGCTTGTGAGAGGTCGCCGGAAGAAGAGCGGTTGGCGCAAGCAGGGTCGAGGGGCGCTCCGACGCGGTCACGTAGCATTTTGACGAATCGCGCTGTCTGGCGCGCAAAAGGGGTATTCGTGCAATGTCTGTCATTATCGTGACTGGTGCCGGCGGATTGATAGGCGCCGAGGCGGTCAGATTCTTTGCTGCGCAAGGCAAAACGGTGGTGGGCATCGACAATGATATGCGCGCACACTTTTTTGGTGACGACGCGTCAACAAAGTGGTCTGTCGATCGCCTTCAGTCACAGATAGCCGGCTATCGGCATCACGCTATCGACGTCCGCGACTCAGCCGCAGTCACGCGGGTGTTCGCCGAGTATCAGGGCGATGTCTCGGGGATCATCCACGCCGCCGCTCAACCGTCCCACGACTGGGCGGCGCGGGAACCGCTGGTGGATTTCGGCGTTAATGCGTTGGGCACGCTGAATCTTCTGGAAGCCGCGCGTCGGCACTGCCCGGGTGCCGCGTTTATGTTTTTATCGACCAACAAGGTCTATGGAGACAGGCCGAACGAGCTGCCCTTGGTTGAGGTTGGTCGGAGGTTTGAGTGCGCTCCTGAGCACCCCTATGCCGCTTTCGGCATTGATGAAAGCATGTCGATCGACCAAAACAAGCACTCCCTTTTCGGCGTAAGCAAAGCCGCAGCCGATCTCATGGTCCAGGAGTACGGCCGTTATTTCGGCATGAAGACCGCGTGCTTCCGTTGCGGGTGTTTGACCGGGCCGGGGCACTCGGGCGCGGAACTTCACGGCTTCCTCAGTTACCTGATGATTTGCACGGTCACCGGAAAGCCATACACCGTCTATGGCTATAAGGGTTTGCAGGTGCGAGATAACATTCATAGCTACGATCTGGTAGCTGCCTTGTACGCGTTTTACCAGGTACCGCGGGTGGCGGCGGTGTATAATCTGGGTGGCAGCCGATACTCGAACTGTTCGATGCTCGAGGCAATCGCAGCGTGCGAGGCGCGCGCCGACAGGCACCTGCAATGGAGCTATGCTGATCAGAATCGCGTCGGCGACCATATTTGGTGGATTTCTGACATAAGGCGATTCAAGGCCGACTATCCTACATGGGACTTCACGTATTCTCTTGACAATATATTCGACGCCCTATACGCGGGAGTGCGTAGCCGGCTTCGTGACCGCTCACTATAGCGCGACTTTCGATACTTCTCCGCGAGCGCTTGGATTCTCGCCTGCCGGGCGCGAGGCCGCGGCTGCTTTGCTAGGTCGTGTCGTGGGCGCAGAACCCGCAGGCATTGCTGCAGCGTGTGCACGACGGAATCGAGCATCCTATACTGTTATTCTGGCGGATTGCAGGTAAAGTGTCTGTGCAAAGACGCACGGTCGGAGTGACCACACCACAGGTCATGATGGTGAAGCTCGCTGGCAGCCGTTTCGCGGTAATGCACAGGGTGCTCGGCAACTACAGGATTCACGCACAGGCTATCAGTGGCTCCGGTGCCTTGAATCGTCAGTACCTCGAAGATCTGGAGAGAATCAGAAACCGCCTCGCCGAAGCAAACATTGCAGTTTCCCCCGTGCGTAGCGCCGCCTTTCGTGTGATGCACAAAACGAACTTCATTCGTCACTTTCGCTCACTTGTCGTCAGATGAGACAACATATGAGGATCACGATTCTCTGGAGTGGCCTGGCAAGCTATACGGTGGCGTTTTTCAGGGAGCTTGCCCTCTCACAAGGCTTCAGGATTCAGATCATCTTTCAGAAGTCCGCCGCGGAAGCCCCGTATGAGCCTTTCGATCTCTCTTTCTGCGAAATGGCGCTTGAGGACTCAAGCGAGGTGCGGAGGGAACTGGAAGCATTGGTTGACCGCTTTGCGCCCGATTGCGTCCTGATGACTTCGTGGGCTTTCTCGCATTTCATGCACATCACGCGGAAGCTTCGACGGCGGGGCGTATACGTGATCTCCGCCATAGATAATCAGTGGCGCGGCACCCTCAAGCAATACCTGGGAATATTGAGTTCGCCGCTTTACCTCCGGCCGAGTATCGATACGTTTCTGGTTACCGGCGATCGTCAGGCAGCGTTCGCACGGAAGCTTGGCTATCGTAATCCGCTCTATGGTTATGCCGCAGCGGAGGTCGAGCGCTTTTTTAGCGATATCTTCATCACCGTCCGCCCTCCCGCGTTTCTTTATATCGGCCGACTGGTGCCGGTGAAGAACATCTCCGAGCTTGCCAAGGCTTACCGCCTTTACCGAGAGCAGATCGAGAAGCCGTGGAACCTTCGTGTAGCAGGAACGGGATCATTGGTAGACGAGTTGAATGGGATTCCGGGAGTTGAGTTGCTGGGCTTCGTGCAGCCTAAGGACTTGCCAGGTGTGATGAGGGCAGCCCGTTGCCTGGTGCTGCCTAGCCTATGGGAACCGTGGGGGGTTGTGGTACAGGAGGCGGCTGCCTCTGGCCTGACTGTAATTGCAAGTCACAACTGTGGCGCAGTGACGGCCTATCTACGTGATGGAGTCAACGGGTATATCGTTCCTCCGCGCGCCGAGGAGATCGCAGCGGCCATGGCTCGTATCTCGCGAGCGACGGAAAAAGAGATGCTCGCCATGTCGCAGGCGGGTGTCCAGCTCGCCAGTCTATGGACGCCATCAAAGCTCGCCGCATATTTTCATGCCCGAATCTGCGAAAGTACGGCTGCGGTCCAATCAATCGCCGCAGCTCGCGGACTTCGAACCGCGCAAATGGACGGAGCGCGTAACACCGACGTCGATAGTCCAAGCCCGTCGGCAGAGGATTCGTAAACCGACGCGAAGTGCTGACGTGATAAGTATGCATGGTTTGTTGTGACGCACCCCCACACAGCCGCCGGAAATGTGCCGCGAACTTATTCTGCGCGGTGGGCGGGCAGAGTAGTCGCTAACTTTCTTACGACCCAATTGCGCCGCGGGTTGACAAGCGGCCAGTGACGTTCACCGCAGTCGCGGAAAGCAGAGGCGTGGAAGTAGACTTGCGGCCCCCTTGATTATGCTGAGATAAGGTGGTGACGGCTAAATTTGACAGAACCGATTCAGGTGGATCGAGAGGTCGGATGATCC
>Ga0307374_10010216_pt1 | contig 13660 bp, 13 predicted proteins | sample OX3MG_FD_202532 | JGI IMG/M metagenome (GOLD analysis project Ga0307374, IMG submission 202532) | Soil microbial communities from Risofladan, Vaasa, Finland - OX-3 | ecosystem: Environmental > Terrestrial > Soil > Coastal area > Acid sulfate soil | place: Finland: Risofladan, Vaasa | collected...
GGCCACGAACACCAGGGCCGACCAGATGCAGTAGCGGCCGGCGTGCCGGTACACCGTCTCCGATCGCACACGCTCCGCGAATCCGGGATCCTCCTGGTAGAGGGACTGCTCCAGTTCGTGCAGTATTCGCTGTTCGTGCTCAGAGAGCGGCAAGAACTTGTTCCCTCCACCCGACGTCGTGTGCAGCGGTGATCGCTGGCTTCATCCTCGCGCATCCCCCACGTGAAAACACGGCGCACCCGAACGGGTGTCCACCCATCGGGCACTGCACCTTTGTCTCGACACCAGCACCATATTACAAGGTGGACGCCCACTTCTCATCATTGGACCCCCCCGTGTGGACCATTTCCGTTCCGGGCCGGCCCGGTGGTTCCGCTCCTGGCCGGCCCGGTGGGGCTCCCCCCGGGCCGGCGTGGTCCCCACTGGGCCTCCCCCCGGCGACGGACGCTGAGGCCGTCCTCCCCGATCAGGGACGCCGGGCCGACCGACGAGCCGCCGTAACGGGCCCTGATGGCATCGACCGCCGTGGTCACGGTGGCCCAGGACTCCTGGATCCGCCCGGCATCGTCCCCGACCCGGGCCAGGTGGCCACGAGCCGCTACATCGACCGGGTCGTCCCCGCTGCCGCCGGCCACGGCGCCCCCGGAGTCACCGGGCCCGAGGTCGAGCTCGAGGCTCAGCTGGTGGCCCGCCACGCCGCCGAAACCGGACAGGCTCACGCCGAGGAGCCGGACGCCCTGTTCCAGGGGGACCGACTCGAGCAGGGCCGAGGCCACCGAGCCGATGGCCGCTACGGAGTCGATCGGGGCGGCCAGCGAGTGGGCCCGGGTGACCATGGTGAAGTCCGAGAACCTCACCTTTATGTTGACGGTCCGGGCGGCCCGTCCCACGGTGCGCAGGGCCGATGCCGATGCGTCCACCATCCGGAGCAAGTGGCCGTGGAGAGCCCCCCGGTCCCACAGGTCCGAGGCGAAGGTCTCCTCGTGACCGATCGATTTGGCCCCCTGCTCGGGGACCACCGGCCGGGGGTCGTGGCCGCGGGCCAGTTCGGCCAGGTGTCTGCCCTGGGCGTTGCCCACGTAGCGCTGGAGCGCCCCCGTCGGGAGCGAGGCCAGGTCTCCCACGGTGCGGATGCCGAGGGACTCGAGCCGGCGCCCGGTGACCGGGCCTACCCCCCACAGGGCCCGCACCGGCAGGGGACGCAGGAATTCGAGCTCGCGGTCGGGAGCCACCACGACGACCCCCGGCCCGGGCGTGACCCCCGAGCGGGTGGCGGAGGGCTTGGCCGCCTTGGAGGCCAATTTGGCCATCAACTTGCTCCGCCCGACACCGACCGAGCAGTCGAGGCGGAGCTCGTCCAGGACCCGCTCCCGGATGCCTGCGGCGATGGTGGGCCCACTCCCGAGCAGCTGCCGCGATCCGGTCACGTCGAGGAACGCCTCGTCGAGCGAGATGCCCTCCACGAGCGGGGTCACGGAGCGGAAGATGGCGTGGAGCCTGGTGCTCTCCTCCACGTACCGGTGGAAGCGGCCTTCGAGGAACACGGCAGCCGGGCACAGCCGGCGGGCCACGGTCGAGGGCATGGCCGAGTGGACCCCGAACCTCCGGGCCTCGTAGGTGCAGGCTGCCACCACACCGCGGGATCCCGAGCCCCCGACGATGACCGGCAGACCGACGAGGGACGGGTCGTCGAGCACCTCCACCGAGGCGAAGAATGCGTCCATGTCCACATGGAGGATGACCCGATCGGGCCCGTCGTCCACCCTGATCGGACCGTGGTCCGGATCGCTCCCGGCACCGGACTCCGGACCCGGCCGCTCACCCACCGAGACGCAACCTCCGGAATCCCTCGGCGAAGGGCACCCCGGCCTGCCGGCCGGCGTCCTCGGCCCCCAGCCGCACCGCGGTCGACGCCCACTCCACACCATCGGGGAACTGGCTCCGGTGACAGGCCACCGCCGCGCCTTTGAGGTCGACCGTCGAGGAGATGTCGACCCAGACATCGGGCTCGAGTGTCCCCGACATGAGGACGGCGGAGACCTGGTGGGCCGGCCCGGCATTCGGGAAGTAGTGAGGGAGCGCCGCCGCCGGGGACACCGCGTCGAGCGCCGCCATCCCTGTGATCCTGTGGTCGCGGTGATTGAAGTAGTCCTGTCCGAAGAAGACGGCCGTCGGGTCCGGACACAGGACGACGCCGGGGCGGAACCGCCGGACCGCCGCCACCAGAGCCTCCCGAAACCCGGCGTCGTCGTGCAACTCCCCGTCGGGATAGTTCAGGCACTCCTGTCCGGCGATCCCGAGCAGTTCGCCGGCCTCGGCGGACTCGGCGGCCCGCCGGACGGCCAGTCCACCCACGTCGGTCGCAGGGTCGGAGGAGCCCTTGCCCCCGTCGGTGCACAGGAGGATCCGAACCTCACAACCGGCCTTGGCCCAGGCGGCCATGGTGCCGCCGCAGGACACGTCCGGATCGTCCGGATGCGCGTAGATGGCCAGGGCCCGTTCCGGCGGTTCGCTCAGGACCTCGGGCATCCCTCAGACCCCCGGCCGCTTGGGGGCGGTGGTCTTGGTCAGGAGGCCCACCTCGCGCCGGAAGTCGTCCACGCCCTCGAACCCCTTGTACACGCTGGCGAAGCGGAGATAGGCCACCTCGTCGAGCACGGCCAGCCGCTCGAGCACGGCCAGGCCCACCTGTTCGGAGCTGGGCTCGGAGACGTCCTCGCGCAGTTCGTCCTCCACCTCGCGGGCCATCACATCGAGCTGCTCCTCGGTGACCGGACGGTTCTTGGTGGCAGCGCGCAGTCCGTCGATCAGCTTTCCGCGGTCGAACGGCTGGCGGACACCCGACCGCTTGATCACCATGAGCGGGACCTCGTCGATCCGCTCGAAGGTGGTGTACCGATGGCCGCAGCCGGCGCACTCGCGTCTCCGACGGATGGCGGCCCCATCTTCTGCAACTCTCGAGTCGACCACCCGATCATCGTCGGCCAGGCACCACGGGCATCGCACGACATGAGGCTAGTGCCCAACCCCTGACCCCACGCCGTCGCCGGTGGGCACCGGGCAGGACCTTCCAGCGGTGCCGAGGTCGCTCAGGGCAGGATGATCCTCTCCCCCGGAACCACGGTATCCGAGCCGGTCTGCGCTGACAGCCGGGCCACGAGGGGACGGGGGTCGGCCGAGGGGTCCACACGCTCGGCGATGGTCCAGAGGGTGTCGCCCGGCCGCACCGTGTACGCCACCGGGGCCCCGGTCTCCGCCGGAGCGGAACCGGCGGCGTGGGAGTCACCACCGGTTCCACTCAGCGGAAGAGCAAGAGCCACCAGGAGGAGGCCCATGAGCGCCAGCAGCGCGCGCCGGCGCCGGACCGCCGGTGAGACCCGGCGCCTGGTACCCGTTCGGTGGCCGGGCACCACCGAGAACGGTGGGACCGAAGGGCCCGGGGTGTCCCAGCCGGCACCATCGCCGGGTCGGGCCCGGGCCGCGTCGTCCGGGACCAGCCGGAGACCCGGCCCGCCGTCACTCGACGGGGCCCGGTCGACTGCCGGAAGATCGGGGAACGGGTCCGGCGAGAGCCAGAGCGCGGTCATCGGGGCACCATCCCCGGCCCGGTGTGCCCGGTGTGCCCGGTGTGCCCGGTGTGCCCGGTCGGTCGATCCATCGAACCCGTGTTCGTCATGGGGCCATATCATCACGAACACCTGTTCGGTGTCAAGCGATTTTCCGAACGGGTGTTTGCTTTTGGCGCCCCCGGGCGGTACGTTCGTGCAAACAGACGTTCGCCGGCTGGTGGGACGTGAGGCGACGAAGGGGAGCCATGGCCCAAGTACTGAGCACCAAGCGCAAGCAGATCCTAGACTGCATCTCCGAGGCGGTCAGGGAACGCGGGTACCCCCCGTCCGTTCGGGAGATCGGGGAGTCGGTCGGCCTGACCTCGTCGTCCACCGTCCATGCCCATCTGGCCGTGCTCCAACGCGAGGGATACCTGCGGCGGGACCCCACCAAGCCCAGGGCCATCGAGGTCTGCTACGACCCCTCCTCGAAGGTGATCATGGACTCCCGTCCGATCCGCCACGTGCCCCTCGTCGGCGACGTCGCCGCCGGTACCGGCGTGCTGGCACAGGAGAACGTGGAGGAGCTCTACCCCCTCCCCGAGGACTTCACGGGAACCGGGACCCTCTTCATGGTCACGGTACGTGGCGACTCCATGGTCGACGCCGGCATCATGGACGGAGACTTCGTCGTCGTGCGCCAGCAGCCCCAGGCCGAGCAGGGCGACGTGGTGGTGGCCGGCATCCCCGATGGGGAGGCCACCGTCAAGCGGTTCTCCACGCGTCACGGCCGGGTGGTGCTGACACCGGCCAACGAGCGCCTCTCCCCCATGGAGTTCGACCCGTCGGACGTGACCGTCTACGGCAAGGTGGTCACCGTCCTCCGTCGGCTCTGAAGGGACCGGTCGGGGCGGCCCGGGTCGACCCGGTCGAGGTCACCACGCCGACGGCCTCAGACCTTCGGTGTGGTGACCTCGACCGAGCTCATGTCCGGATAGCGGTCCCCCGCACCGGCACCGGCGGGAAACACGGCCTCGATGGCAGCCAGGTCGCCGGCACTCAGCGTCACCTGCAGGGCGGCGACGTTCTCCTCGAGATAGGGCCGCCGCTTGGTGCCCGGGATGGGGACCACGTCGTCCCCCCGGGAGAGGACCCAGGCCAGGGCGAGCTGGCCCGCGGTACAACCCTTCTCCGTCGCCAGCGAGCGCACCTTCTCCACCAGCTCGATGTTGTGGGTGAAGTTCTCCCCGGTGAACCGGGGGAGGTGGGCCCGGAAGTCGCCTTCGGGGAAGTCGTCGGGTGAGGTGATCCGACCGGTCAGGAAGCCACGTCCGAGAGGGCTGTAGGCCACGATCCCGATGCCCAACTCCCGGGCCGTGTCGATCACCGCTCCCTCGAGATCACGGCTCCACAGCGACCACTCGCTCTGGAGCGCGGCGATGGGGTGCACGGCGCAGGCCCGACGCATGGTGTCGGGCAGGGCCTCGGACAGCCCCAGGTACCGGACCTTGCCCTCGGTCACCAGCTCCGACATGGCGCCGACGGTCTCCTCGATGGGGACGTTCCCGTCAGTGCGGTGCTGGTAGTAGAGGTCGATATGGTCCACGCCGAGGCGCCCGAGCGAGGCGTCACAGGCCTCCTTGACATAGGCCCGATCCCCCCGGACGGTCCGGACGGCGGGATCGGTGCCACGCGAGATCCCGAACTTGGTGGCCAGCACGACTTCGTCCCGGCGACCGGCGACGGCCCGACCGACCAGTTGCTCGTTCAGGTAGGGGCCGTACATGTCCGAGGTGTCGAGGAAGCTCACCCCGAGGTCGAGGGCACATCGGATGGTGGCGACGGACTCGTCGTCGTCGCCCTTCCCGTAGAACTCGCTCATCCCCATGCAGCCGAGGCCCTCGGCGGAGACCTCGAGGCCGACGGAGCCCAATGTGCGTGTCTCGACGGCCATGCACCGACCCTACCGTTCCGCCTTCAGCAGCGTGCCGAGCGCGGCGGCGACCCGCTCCAGCTCGCCGGAGGAGACGTGCTCGTGGGGCGTGTGGGCGACGAGTGGATCCCCCGGGCCGAAGTTGGCCGCGGGAATCCCGTGGGCCCACAGCGACGACACGTCCGTCCACCCCTGCTTGGCCTGTGGTCGGCTCCCGGTGGCCTCGACCAGTCCGGCCAGGACCGGATGGTCCAGCGCGGGCGGTGCACCGGCGGCGCTGTCGGTGAGCTCCCACCGGTCCCCCGGCTCGAGGTGGGGGCCGAGCAGTTCGCGAAGCGACGCCTCGGCCTGCCCGGGGGTCCGGTCCGGGGCGAACCGGTGGTTGATCAGGAGCGATGCCTCGTCGGGCACGACGTTGCCCGACACACCTCCCGAGACCTCGACCACCTGGAGCTGCTCGGTGTACTCGCAGCCGTCGAGCACCGCCCGGCGCCCCCGATAGCCGGTGACGGTGGCGAGCAGCGGGGCAAGACGGTGGATGGCGTTCCGGCCGGCGTGGGGGCGGGCGGTATGGGCCCGGCGCCCCGCGAGCGAGATGCGGACCCGCATGGTCCCCTGGCAGCCGGCCTCGACGACGCCCCCGGTGGGCTCACCCAGGACGGCGACGTCGGCGACCAGCAGTTCGGGTCGCTGGTCCCAGAGGTGTTCCAGCCCGTTGAACTCCCGGCTCACCTCCTCGCAGGTGTAGAAGCACCACGTCAGGTCCACAGATGGCTCCGGGATGGTCCCGGCAAGGTGGAGGAAGACGGCCACGCCGCCCTTCATGTCGGCCGCACCGACGCCGTAGAGGGTGTCGCCTTCGATGCGTGGCTCCTCGTTGCCCCCGGTCGGGGGGACGGTGTCGAGATGGCCGGCGAGGAGGACCCGCTGCTCGCGTCCCAGATCGGTGCGGGCCACGACGTTGTCACCCACCCGCTCGACCGACAGCCACGGGCAGAGGCGGAGCGCCGCTTCGACGGCGTCGGCCATCGGGCCCTCGACATGGCTGACCGAGGGGATGGCCACCAGGGCCGTGGCCATCCCGAAGAGGCCTTCCGGCATGCCGGCCCCGGCCGTCACCGTCCCTTCCCCGTCCCGTCGGTCACGCCGACACGCCGTGGTGCCGGAGGATGTCGTTGAGACGGGCCTTGTCGTGCCGCTCGCCCTCGGTCAGTCGCGAGATCACCAGCACGCAGGGGAGGAAGAACTCGCCCCCGGGGAACGCCCGGCGGCGCGAGGCCTGGACGGCCACGGACCAGGGCGGCACGTGGCCCCGGCCCAGCTCCGCACCGGTCTCCGCATCGATGACCGGTATGGAGGGGTTCAAGATGGTGCCTTCTCCCACCACTGACCCCCGTCCCACACGGGCCCCCTGGGTGATCATGCAGCGGCTCCCGATCATCACCTCGTCCTCGATGATCACCGGAGCCGCCTGGGCCGGCTCCAGGACCCCTCCGATACCCACGCCTCCCGACAGGTGGACCTGCTCACCGATCTGGGCGCACGAGCCCACCGTGGCCCAGGTGTCCACCATGGTCCCGGCACCCACCCGGGCCCCGATGTTCACAAAGCTCGGCATGCAGATGACCCCGCTGCCGAGGAACGACCCCCAGCGGGCCGAGGCCCCCGGCACCACCCGCACCCCCGCCGCGGCGTACTCCCTCTTCAGGGGCAGCTTGTCGGCGAACTCGAACGGTCCCACCTCCACCGTCTCCATGGCCCTCAGCCGGAACAGGAGGAGGATGGCCTGCTTCAGCCACTGGTGGACGATCACGGCGTCGGTGACCGGGTCGATCTCCGCCACCCGGGCCGCGCCGGCGTCGAGGAGGTCGATCGCCTCGGCGACCACCGCCAACGCATCGGTGTCAGCCGGGCCCAACTCTCCGGCTCGGGACCACAGCGCTTCGATCTGGGACTGGAGATCTGCCATGGCCCGACGTTAGCCCTGGGGCCAGCCGGCGCCGTCCGGGACGACCCGGTGCGGCGGGGTCCTCCGACACTGGACCGCGGTCAGGGGCCGGACAGTCGCCCCAGTCGGGACAGCCGGTCGGCGACCAGACGGAGGCGGTCCATGGGCTGGACCACGGCCACCCGTACGAACCCGGCCCCGTCTGGCCCGTACAGGTCGCCCGGGCTCACCAGCAGACCGGCCTCGAGCGCCAGCGCCTCGGCCGCGAACCACCCCGTGGCGTTCGGCCCCTCCGGCACCGGCACCCACAGGTAGAAGCCTCCGGACGGCGACGGGGAGGTGAGGCCCGCGGCGGACAGAGCGTCACCGAGGAAGTCCAGCCGCTGCCGGTACCGCTGTCGTTGGGCCTCGACGTGGGCGTCGTCGTCGAACGCCGCCGCCGCGCCGGCCTGCACCGGTCCGGGGACCATCAGTCCGGCATGGCGCCTGACGTCGAGCAGGAATCCCACCAGGTCGGGGTCGCCGGCGAAGAACCCCGCCCTCACCCCGGCCAGGTTGGAGCGTTTGGACAGCGAGTGGACCGCCACCACCCCGTCGACGCCGGAGGTCAGGATGGTCCGCGGCAGGGCGTCCCAGGTGAACTCGGCATAGCACTCGTCGGAGAAGACCGGGATCCCGTGCTCCCTGCCCCACACCGCCGCCCGGTCGAGATCGGTGAGCCGACCGGTGGGGTTGGACGGGGAGTTGACCCAGAGGACCAGCGTCCGGTCGATATCCGCCCCGTCGACAGAAGCCAGGTCCGGCCCCCCACCCGGCAGCTCGGGCACCGGCACCGGCCGGCATCCCCCGAGGAGTGCGCCCATGGCGTAGGTGGGGTACGAGATGGACGGGTAGAGCACCGTGTCCCGGGCCGGGTTCCGAAGGCGCAGGTACTGCGCCGCGGAGGCCACGAACTCCTTGGTGCCAACGCACGCGGCCAGCTGGTGCTCCGGATCGATCGAGACCCCGAAGCGACGTCCCAACCACGCCGCGGCAGCCCGCCGGTAGGCAGGGGAGCCGGCCGAGGCCGGATAGCCGCGTTCGCTGTCCGAAGCGGCCATGGCCCCGAGCACCGCCCGCGGCGGTGGGTCGCATGGCGTGCCGATGGAGCAGTCCACCAGTCCGCCCTCGGGTCCGAACCGGTCCTCGGCGCGCGCCCTGATGTCCGCCAGACGGTCGTAGGGATAGGGCGGCGGCGTGAATCCCGGGGGACCGGGTGGACCGGCGCTCACGAGGCCACGAACTCGCGGAAGCGGTACGTGCCCACGTCATCCAGGATCACCTGGATGCGGGTCGACTGCTCCCCGGCCACTTCGCCCACGATCTCCCCCTCACGGTGCACGGCGGCCAGGATGTCGCCCCGGGACCAGGGGATGACCAGCTCCACCACCGTGTCCCCCACCCGGAGGCGGTCGCCCATGGTCTCGAGGAGCCCGTCGATCCCCTGGCCGGTCCGCGCCGACACCATGACCGCACCGCTGTGGGCCGCCAGCAGCCGCCGGGCCTCCTCGACGGCCTGACCGCCCAAGGCGGCGACGGCGTCGGCCTTGTTGACCACCAGGAGCTCCGGGAGGCCGTCGGCGCCGATCTCGGCGAGGACGGTGCGCACCGCGTCGACCTGACCCTCGAAGTCCGGCGCGGATCCGTCGACGACGTGCACGATCAGGTCCGACTCCCCCACCACCTCCAACGTGGAACGGAATGCCTCGACCACGTGGTGGGGCAGCTTCCGCACGAACCCGACGGTGTCGGTCATCAGCAACGTCTCCCCGCCGGGGAGGTCGAGCTGGCGGGTGCGCGGGTCGAGCGTGGAGAACAGCCGGTCCTCCACCAGGACGTCGGACCGGCACAGCCGATTGAGGAGGGTCGACTTCCCGGCGTTGGTGTAGCCGACCAGTGACACGGTGCGCTGGCGCGACCGTGACCGTCCTCGCCGTTGGGTCCGCCGCGTCCGGTCCAGTTGGCGGAGGTCCGCCTCGAGCCGGGTCATCCGCCGGACCAGGCGGCGGCGGTCCACCTCGAGCTTGGTCTCGCCCGGGCCCCGGGTGCCGATGCCGCCGGCCTGTTGGCTGAAGGACCGACCCCGGCCCCGCAGGCGGGGGAGTCGGTACCGGAGGAGGGCCAGCTCGACCTGGGCGCGGCCCTCGGGGGTCCGTGCGTTCTGGGCGAAGATGTCCAGGATCACCGCCGTGCGGTCGATGGCGGTGCGACCGAGGATCGTCTCGAGATTGCGCTGCTGGGCCGGCGAGAGGTCGTCGTCGAACACGACGGTGTCGGCGTCGACGGCCAGGCATGCCGACAGGAGCTCCTCGGCCTTGCCGCGACCGAGGTACGTCGCCGGGTCGGGCGTGGCGCGCCGCTGCATCACCCGGTCCATGACGTCGGCACCGGCGGTGTCCACCAGCAGGGCCAGCTCGTCGAGACCCGCCTCGGTGTCGGCCACCGTTGAGTGGGGGAAGGTCACCCCGACCAGCACGATGCGCTCCCGGACCGACCGCGAGATGAGGGTATCGGTGAAGGCCGACTCTCCGGGAGTCATCGTCGGGCCCCCAGGACCTGCCTGGGGTCGACCTCGATGTCGGCCACCTTCCTCACCGGCCCGCTCAGCCGGATCCCGTCGGCGGCGAGGGACACCCGCAGCGTGCCCCCCGGGTTGTGCACGTCGACCGTCGATCCCACCAGGCCCCAGTCCTGGGCGGCGGCCGCGGCAGCGGCGCTCCCCGTGCCGCAGGCCATGGTCTCCCCCACCCCGCGCTCCCAGACCCGGAGGGTGAGGGCATCGGGCCCCGGTCCCAACGAGACGAACTCCACGTTGATCCCGCCTGACCGTGCCCCTTGGAGCCGCGCTCCGATCCCGTCCACGTCCACGTCGACGGGATCGGGACCCAGGAGGACCAGATGGGGGTTGCCCATGTCGACCCGGCGGGAGCGCCGCTCGCCGTGGACCTGCGGCTCCTCCGGACCCAGGACGGCGCGGCCCATGTCCACCGACGCCTCGGCCGATCCGGGGAGGTCGCCAGGTCGGTACTCCACCGTCCGTACCCCGGCCAGAGTGGCCACCGTGAAGGTCGGTGGGTCGACCAGGCCCGCCGCCACTGCGGCCTGGGCCAGGCACCGCATGCCGTTGCCGGTCATCTCCGCCACGCTCCCGTCGGCATTGCGGAGGTCCATGGCCAGGTCGGCCTGCTCCCCACCGCCGAGGACCCGGATCACCCCGTCGGCACCGACCCCGAAGCGCCGGTCGCACAGGGCCCGGACCACGGTGGGGTCCAGCCGGATCCGGTCGCCGGCATCCACGAGGACCAGGAAGTCGTTGCCGGCCCCGTGGTGCTTGGTGAGGTGGAGGGGTCGGGTGTCGGGCATCGCGGGGCTCATGGTGGCGGTGATCAGTCTCCCATCCCGGCCGGGTCCTCGGGGACGGTGCCGAAGCGGGCCACCACCGACGCCACCGGATCGTCGTCCGGGTCGATCCACACGATTCGTGGGTCGCGGCGGAACCATGCCATCTGGCGGCGGGCGAAGGCCCTGGTGCGCCGCACCGCCTCCTCCACTGCGTCGGCCAGCGGGACGCCGCCTTCCACATGGGCCAAGAGCTCGCGATAGCCCAGGCCCTGTCGGGCGGTGCGGGACAGGCCGGCCGGTCGGGACGCCAGGCGACGGACCTCGTCGAGGAAGCCGGACTCCATCAGCCGGTGGAAGCGGGCGGCGATCCGATCGTCGAGCACGCGGGGGTCGAGGCGGATCCCGACCTGGGACACCGAAGTCGGCGGATAGCGCCCGAGCCCGGGGCCGAACGACGAGAACGGTCGACCGGAGCCGACGGTGACCTCGAGCGCGCGCAGGATCCGGCGCCGGTTGGTGACCTGGATCCGGCCGGCAGCCTCCGGGTCCAGCTCGGCCAGTCGGCGGTGGAGGTGGGCCAACGCCGACCGCTCCCCCCGGCTCCCCTCGGGTCCGGCCACCTCCAACCCGGCGCTCAGGTCGGCGGCGACATCGGGGTAGCGCCCGGGGAATGCGAGGTCGTCCACGACCGAGCGCAGGTAGAGCCCGGTTCCCCCCACCAGGAGGGCCCGGTGGTCCCGGTCGGCGATGCCGGCCAGAGCGTTGCGCGCCTCTCGTTGGAACTCCTGGACGGTGAACTCCTCCGAAGGATCCACCAGGTCGACGAGGTGGTAGGGCACCACGTCCCTCTCCCGGGGAGTGGGCTTGGCCGTCCCGATGTCCATGCCCCGGTAGACGGCCATCGAATCGACCGACACCAGTTCGACCGGGCACCAATCTCCCGACCGCCCGCGGGCCAGGGCCACCGCCATCGCCGTCTCGGACTTCCCCGACGCCGTCGCCCCGACCAGGGCCACCACTCGATGGTGCCAGGAGGCTGACGGTCGCCGCGACCCGGCCGACCCCCGAGGAACGTCGCCTCCCGTCACCGGGTCCGGTGGCTCAACCGGCGGAGACCGGGATCCGTACCCGGTGCGACGGGCGGCCCGTCACGGCCAGCAGCTCGCCCGTCAGGTGGTGGCGTGCCGCCCCTGTCACCTCGACGTCGGCGTACGAGCCCACTGCCGGCGGCCGCGCCCCGGCCGGCTCGAAGTGCACCAGCTTGTTCTGCCTGGTCCGTCCGGAGACCACTGCCGGGTCCCGCTTGGACGGTCCTTCCACCACGACCTCCTCGACCCGCCCGATGCGGCGACGATGTCGGATGAGCGCCGATCGCTCGACAACGGCGCGCAGTCGCTCGAAGCGCTCGGCCACCACCTCGGGGGGCACGAACGCATCGACCATGGCCGCGGCCCGGGTTCCCGGCCGGGGCGAGAAGACGAAGGTGTAGGCGCTGTCGTACCCGGCCTCGGCTACCACCTCCAGCGTGCGCTCGAAATCGTGATCGGTCTCCCCGGGGAAGCCCACGATGAGATCGGTGGTCACGGCCAGGTCCGGGATGGCCTCCCGCGCCGCGGCCAGTCGGTCCAGGTAGCGCTGGGCCGTGTAGCCGCGCCGCATGGCGGAGAGGGTGGCATCGCTGCCGGACTGCAGCGGGAGGTGGAGGTGGTTGCAGACCTCGGCGGTCTCGGCCATGGCGGCGATCGTCTCCGGCCGGAGGTCCTTCGGGTGGGGACTGGTGTACCGGACCCTGCGGATGCCGGCGACCCCGCCCACGAGGGTCAGGAGCTCGGCGAAGAGCGGCCGGCGGTGGGTGAGGTCCCGCCCGTAGGAGTTCACGTTCTGGCCGAGCAGCGTGACCTCGGTGACACCACGGCGGGCCAGGGACTCCACCTCGGCCACCAGCTCGTGGATCGGGCGCGACACCTCGCCACCCCGTACCGAGGGGACGATGCAGAAGGCGCACGAGTTGTCGCATCCGGTCTGGATGGTCACCCAGGCGGCGTAGGGGAGGTCGCGGACCGCGGCCAGGGCCGCTCCGGCCTGATCGGGCGCGGCCGGGTCCGTGTCGGCCACCGGCTCGTCCAGGATCTCCACCACCGGTCCGGACCTGGCTGCTTGGCGCAGGAGCTCGGGGGCGCGGGCCAGGTTGTGGGTCCCGAAGACCACGTCCACGTGGGAGGCACGCTGGCGGACCCGGTCCCGGTCCATCTGGGCCAGGCAGCCACCGACCGCGATCTGCATGTCGGGTCGGCTCTCGCGCAAGGTCTTGAGATTGCCAAGGTGGCCGTAGAACCTGTTGTCGGCGTTCTCCCGGATGCAACAGGTGTTGAAGACAACCACATCGGCCGACTCGAGGTCGGGGGTGGCGACCATGCCGTCGGCGACCAGGGCCCCCGCCAGCCGCTCGGAGTCGTGCTCGTTCATCTGGCAGCCGAAGGTCCGGATGTGGAAGGTGCGGGCCGATCCGACATCGTCCTCTCCGGCCGTGACCGGCTGGCCGGGTCTCGCAGCGTCGGGAAGGCTCACGGACCCAGGATACGACCACCCCGGCGCTCAGGGCGCACGGGGAGCCGCCGGGTCCGATGCTTCCGGCCAACGGTCATTCGGCGGCGTTGAAGTCGAACAGCTCGGCCGACCCCTTGCGGTCGACGATCAGGCCGTGCATGTCCGGATGGAGGATCAGCACCTCACCGGGCACGTCGGCCTCGGCCAGCGCCACCTCCGCGGCCGCCTGCACGGCATGGGCCTCGGTGCCGTGGGCGATTCCGAGGAGGGACGGCCCGGCTCCGGACCAGCACACCGCCAGGG
>Ga0307374_10010217_pt1 | contig 13659 bp, 11 predicted proteins | sample OX3MG_FD_202532 | JGI IMG/M metagenome (GOLD analysis project Ga0307374, IMG submission 202532) | Soil microbial communities from Risofladan, Vaasa, Finland - OX-3 | ecosystem: Environmental > Terrestrial > Soil > Coastal area > Acid sulfate soil | place: Finland: Risofladan, Vaasa | collected...
GGCGGTCATCATCGGGACATCCAGCCTCCAGACCAGTGCCGGGAGGGTGGTGCCGCAGTCGTTCCGGTACCGCACCTCGGCGCCCGTCAATACTCGATTCCCTTCACGGCCCGGATGCCGCGCTGGTAGGCGTGCTTGACCATGGTCATCTCGGTGGCGGTGTCGGCGATCTCGATGAGCTCGGCCGGCGCGTTCCGGCCGGTGATGATCACGTTGGTCTTGGGGGCTCGCTGGACCACGGCATCGACCACCTCGGCGACCGGGACCCAACCATAGGAGACGGCATAGGTCAGCTCGTCGAAGATGAGCATGTCGTAGCGACCGGAGGCGAGCTTCTCCCGGGCCACCTCCCAGGCGTGCCGGCCCTTGGCTTCCGTCTCATCGAGGTCGGTCGACTCCCAGGTGAAGCCGTCACCCAGGGTCTGCCACTCGATCCCCAGGTGGTCGGCGAGTTTTCTCTCGCCCACCTTCCACTTGCCACCCTTGACGAATTGGACGACGCCGACCGTCCAGCCCCGGGCCCAGGCGCGCCCCATCACCCCGAAGGCGGCTGACGACTTCCCCTTGCCGTCGCCGGTGTTGACCAGGACCAGCGACTTCACCCGGACCGGCGGGCTGTCGGGTTCTCGGTGGTCGGGTAGCGGCGTCAACTGGTCTGGCATGGCATCCTCCTTGTTAGTCCGGCCCGCCGGGGTACGACCACCAGTTCGCCGTCATCGGTGACCAGAACCTGTACCCGGCCACCGAAGTGGCGGGTCAGCCGCGTCTCCTCCAGAACCTCGGCCGGCGGCCCGGCCGCCGCCACCTTTCCGTCCGACAGCAGCACCAGCCGATCGGCGAACTGGGCGGCCAGGGTCAGGTCGTGCATGGCGCTGAGCACGGTGAGGCCTCGCTCGCGACGAACTTGGTCGACCAGCTCCAAGGCGTCGACCCGCCGACCGAGGTCGAGGGCGCTGGTCGGCTCGTCGAGCAGGAGGACCGGCGCATCCTGGGCCAGGGCCCGGGTCAGGACCACCCGTTGGAGCTCACCTCCCGACAAGGTGCCCAGGTGCCGCTCAGCCATGGCCGACAACCCGAGGCGCTCGAGCAGTTCGGTGCAGTGACGGATGTCGTCTTTGGTCTCGACCCCGAAGTACCCGATGTGCGGGGTGCGACCGAGCAACGCATAGTCGATGACCGACATGTCCGGTGGAAGGTCGGGTTGTTGGGGCACATAGGCGACCAACTGCGCCTTGCGCCGGCGCGACAGGCCGGCGGTGGCGCATCCGTCGATCTGCACCGTCCCCTGGTGGGCTTCGAGATGGGTCAGCGACCGCAAGAGGGTGGTCTTCCCTGCGCCGTTCGGCCCGATCAGCCCCACCCACTCGCCCCGGGCCACCCCGAGGTCGACCTGGTCGACCGCCACCTTCGGGCCGAAGTGAACGCTGAGCCCGATCACCGTGATCATGGCTCCGGGCTCCGGTACCGGTCCCATCTCAAAGCACGCCCCGGTGGGCCCGCTTCGACCGCAGGACGAACAGGAAGAACGGGGCGCCGACCAAGGCGGTGACGACCCCGATGGGGATCTCGTCCGGAGCCTGGACGGTGCGGGCGGCCAGATCGGCCAGGATCAAGAACGCGCCACCGCCGATCATCGACACCGGCATCACCACCCGGTAGCTGGAGCTGGTGGCCAGCCGCACCAGGTGGGGGGCGATGATGCCCACGAAGCCGATGAGCCCGCTCACCGACACCGCCGCGGCGGTGCCGAGGGTGGCCGCCGCCACCACCACCAACCGCACCCGGGCCGGATCGATGCCCAAGGCTCCGGCCTCGTCCTCTCCCACCCGCAGGACGTCGAGCATCCGCCGGTGGGCGATCAGCACGATGGAACTGATGGCCACATAGGGGAGGATGAGGACCACGTCCGACCAGGAGGCGACCGTGAGCCGACCGAGGATCCAGGTGTAGACCTGCTGCAGGTCCTGGGCATGGCGTTGTTGCAGGTAGGTCTGGATGGCGGTGAGCAAGGCGGCCACCGCCACCCCGGCCAGCAGGATGGAAGGACCCGACGCCCGCCCCCCGGCGTTGGCCCCGACCAGGTAGGTCAGGACGACGGCCCCGACTCCGCCGACGAACGCCGCCACCGGCAACAACTCCGACAGGCCCGGCCCCGAGACGATCACCACGGTGGCGCCGAGTCCGGCGCCGGCGGCCACCCCCAACAGATAGGGATCGGCCAACGGGTTTCGGAAGACCCCTTGGTAGGAGGCGCCACCGGCGGCCAACATCGCGCCCACCAATCCGGCCAGCACCACCCGCGGCAGTCGGATCTGCCAGATGATGGCCTGATCCAGCCGCGACGCCTGGGTGTGGACATGCAGAAATGGGACGTGCGCCAACAGGGTGCCGAGGGTGTCGGAGAGGGAAACGCCGGCAGGCCCGATCGAGATGCCCAGGCAGGCGGCGATCAGCAGGACGCAGGTGGCCACCAACAGCGGGACCCGGACCGTGACCCGCCGGGGCGGGGCTCCCGGGTCGGCGGGGAGCAGCGGGTCGGCAACGTCCCGGTCGGGCAGGGTGGCGGTCATGCGCCCGGTCCCGCCCGCTGCGCGTCGACCGTGGTCGCCACCGCCTTGAGCAGGGTGACCACTCGCGGCCCCCATCGGGAGGCGATGTCGTCGTTCAGCAGGACGATCCGGTGGTTGGCCACCGCCGACAAGGTCGACCAGCCCGGACGGGCCGCGACCGTGGCCGCACTCTGACCGCAGCAGAGGGTGTCGGCCAGGAACACATAGGTGGGATTGGCCTTGAGGATGAACTCGGCGTTGAGTTGCGGGTAGCCCCCGCTGCTGGCCGCGTCGGCGGCGGAGTCGGCGATGTTCTTGAGTCCCAGCAGGCTGAAGACATTGCCGATGAAGGTGGACGAGGTTGCCGTGAAGTAGGTCTGGTCGAGCTCGTAGTAGTAGGTCTGCGACGTCTTCGGCTTGGGGGTGGCGGCCACCAGGCTGGCGATCTGGGCTTTGACGTGGGCCACCTCGGTGTGGGCCGCGGCCACGTGACCGGTGGCCTGCCCCAGTTGGAGGTACTGCTGGTAGGACTGGGCCAGGGTGGTGGCCGCCGGATCCTCGAGGACCGGGATGCCGAGCGCACTCAGCTGACTCTGGAACCCGGCGGGATCGTCGGACACCACCACCAGGTCGGGCTTGTCGTTGACGATGGCCTCCACGTTCGGGTTGTTGCCGTCGAGGCTGGTCGTCGGCACCCCGGCCGGGTAGTTCGAGTCCTTGTCGACGGCCTTCACCTGGGCGCCGGCGCCGATGGCATACAGCATCTCGGTGGCGGTCGGCGACAGCGAGACGATCGCGGTGGGCCGGTGGGCGATGTGGACCGACCCGTTGGCCGAGTGGATGACCAGCGGGTACGACGTCTGCGACGCCGACGCCGACGCCGACGCCGGAGCGGTGCTCGGATTCGACGTGCAGCCGAGGGCCAGGATTACCGGAATCACGGCGGCGGCGGCCAGCATACGTCGCGTGGTGTGCTTGTTCATGATCATCCTCCATCAGGTACGCGGAGGACGAAGTGCGTCCGCTGCGCTGCCTGAAAGAGGCAATCCAACGAACCGCCCTTCCTCCGAGGACAGGTTTCGTAGATGCAAGGCAGGCGTCCGGGCTCACCCCGACGTGCGGGGCATTACCGTTGCGGGACAGCGCCGGGATCTCACCGGTCTTCGCTGGCTTGCATCACCCCGGCCTACGACCGGGGCAACGTGAACGTACCTCAATTGCGGGTCGGCGGCCATTTCGACCGTCGCGTAGCTTGACGTCATGCCCGACCCGCTCCCCCTCGGCCAGAGCTTCGTGTTGGCAATCGACATCGGCACCGGGGGACCCAAGGTCGGACTCGTCTCCCTCGACGGAGTCGTCGCCTGGAGCCGGTTCACCCCGGTCGGCACCGACCATCTCCCCGACGGTGGTGTCACCCAGGACGCCGAGGGCTGGTGGCGCCTCATCGTCGAGGCGGCCCGGGGTGGCATCGGGTCGGGAGCGGTGCCTCCCGACCGGATCGTGGCGGTGTCCTGCACCGGGCAGTGGGCCAGCACCATTCCCGTCGACGCCGACGGCCATCCGATCGGTCCCTGTGTGATGTGGATGGACACCCGCGGCGGTCCGCACACCCGCCGGGCCATCGGGGGTCCGGTGGCCGGCTACTCCCCGGTGTCGATCACCCGTTGGATCCGCCGCACCGGCGGGGCGCCGTCGACCTCGGGGGCCGACCCCATCGGGCACATCCTCCATCTCGAGCACGACCAACCCGAGGTGGCCGCAGCCGCCCGCTGGTACCTCGAGCCGGTCGACTTCCTCTCGATGCGGTTCACCGGCATCGCCGCCGCCTCCCATGCCTCGATGGCCGGCGCCTGGCTCACCGACAACCGGAGGCTCGATCATCTCGACTACGACCCGGTGCTGGTGCGGGCAGCCGGGGTGCCCGCCGACAAGCTGCCCCCGCTGGTGGCCACCGGATCGGTGATCGGCGAGGTCCTCCCCGAGGTCGCCGCCGAGCTCGGCCTCCCGCCCGGGGTCAAGGTGGTGACCGGTACCCCCGACCTCCATTCGGCGGCGGTCGGGGCGGGTGCGGCCGCCGACTACCAGACCCACCTGGCCATCAGCACCACCTCCTGGATCTCCTGCCCGGTGCCGGCCAAGAAGACCGATGCCATCCGCCAGATCGCCACCGTTCCCGGCCTCACCCCCGACCACTACCTCATCGCCAACAACCACGAGACGGGAGGCGCCTGCCTGCAATGGTTGGCCGACAACGTGCTCTCCCCCGCCGCCGGGCCCACCGGTGTCCGGGCCCCGAGCTACGACGAGCTGACCGCGCTGGCCGCCACCGGTCCCGCCGGCAGCGGTGGCATCCTGTTCACCCCGTGGTTGGCCGGGGAGCGATCACCGGTGGATGATCACGCCGCCCGCGGTGGGTTCCACAACCTGTCGCTGGCCACCACCCGGGCCCATCTGGTGCGGGCCGTGCTCGAAGGGGTGGCCTACAACTCTCGGTGGCTGTTCGAAGCCGTCGAGGAGTTCGCCGGGCGCCGGCTCGAACCTGTCCGGATCATCGGCGGTGGCGCCAACTCGGATCTGTGGTGCCAGATCCACGCCGACGTGCTCGACCGCAGCGTCGAGCAGGTTGCCGATCCGACCTTCGCCAACCTCCGGGGCGCGGCGTTGTTGGCCGGCATCGCCCTCGGGGAGGTCGAGCCCCAGCAGGTAAACGCACTGGTGAAGGTGAAAGCGACTTACTCACCCGATGCTCGACACCGGGCCGTCTACGACCGCTTGTACGGCGAGTTCCCGGGTCTGTTCAAGTCCCAGAAGCCCATGTTCCACCGGCTCAACCGGAACTAAGCCCATGCCTCAAGCGGTGCCGGACTCACGACTCACGCCATCACTTCCACGTCCACATCGAGGGCCCGATACGTACCTATCGCCCGTCGATCTCGTGTCGCCAGTCGGAGTCGGTGTTGAACGGCGGCAGCCCCAACCAGCGCGTCATAAACTGCCCCTCCAGCGATTCCAAGTTGTGAGAGTCGATCCATCAACTCCAGCGCCCGCGTCGCGTCGAGGAAGCAAGAGGCCGGGAAATTTCGGGTGAGGATTCGGCCGACGGTATCGGGCGTGCGGCGAAGCGGCGGCGGCAATCGAGTGAGAACGGAAAAGGTCTCGAAGGCAGCATGGCCGGAGAGCCCGACTCGCCGATCACCCACGGCATGCACAGTTGTCTCATGTTGCTCGTGATCGACGAGGACAAGCGCTACGGCCACGCTGGTGTCGACGAGCAAGTCGGTGACCGTCATCGCTGATCGCCGAGCCGAAGGGAGCGAACCATTTCGTCGTCGACCGACATACCGCTCGCACCGATGACCAATCGACCGCCCGCTTCTTCTCCGAGCTCGTCAGTGGCAAGGGGTTCGATGTGGATGCCCGTCCCATCTGCAACCACGTCGACTTCTCCGGGCAGGAGCCCAAAATGGTCGCGCAATGGTTTGGGAATCACCAATCGTCCCGCCTTATCAATGGTTGCTCTCATACCATGAGCCTACCAATTTGGTTGACCGTGAAAACGCCTTGGATAGTTGGCTGCCTACACCCTCGGTAGCCAGGAAGCCCGAGGGCCTACCCTTGGTTCCGAACCTTGTCGAAGCAGGCATTCCAAACCCGATGAACCGTATCCAACCGACACCGCACCCGCTTGATCACGATTTCCAGTGGGCACCGCTCCGTCCGCCCTTCGCCGCCATCACCGCCAGTCAGGCGGCGAAATACGAGGAGGAGGGATTCTTCGTCCTCGAGGACGTCATTGACGCCGACACCATGGCCGATCTCGTGGCCGAGATCGATCCGTTCGAGCGGGAGCTCGAAGCACAGCTCCGCCTCCTCGAGGGGGGCAAGGCGTTCATCGCCCGGGCCGACGAGATCACCTTCACCACCCATCTGGTGAGCCGCTCTGAACGCCTCCGCACCTTCGTGGCCGAACCGCCCCTGGCCGACATCTGCGCCGACCTCATCGGCCCGGACGTCCGCCTCTACTGGGACCAGGCCGCCTACAAGAAGCCCGACACCGATGCGTCGTTCCCCTGGCACCAGGACAACGGGTACGCGTTCGTCCAGCCCCAGCAGTACCTCACCTGTTGGATCGCGCTCACCGACGCCACCGAGGAGAACGGCTGTCCATGGGTGGTCCCGGGCGTCCACCGGACCGGAACCCTGCAACACCAGCCCGATGCCGCTGACCGCCAGTTCGAGATCCTCCGGGACGGGCAGCGGGTCGTCTGATGGAGATCGTGATCCCGACCTCATGACCACTGACATCTCCGAAGTCATCGTTACCGCCGACGATCCGGAATGGCTCGCCGACTTCACCCGAATCCTGGTCGAGGAACGTCTGTGTGCGTGTGCGCAGCACTTCACCTCCATCCGCTCCATCTACCGCTGGGCGGGCGACATCCAGGACGGAACCGAAGTCCGAGTGGCCCTGCACACCCGACGCGAACTCGTGCCCCAGCTCATCGAGCGCATCGAGCAGAACCACCCCTCCCAGGTGCCGTGTGTGCTGGTGGTGTCCATCGACGATGCCAGTCCCGCCTACGTCGAATGGGTCCGTACCGAAACCGGGTCGGTCGGATGATGGCGGTCATCAGCCCGATCCCAATCGAAACAGTCCTGATCCGGGAGCCCCAAACCCGCCGCAACCGACTCGAGCGCTTCCGACGGGACCGTAGGCATACGATGCCAGCGTGACCAAAGAAAGCGCCCTCGCCGGCGAGGCGACCGATCTGCTCCAGCACCTGATCCGCAACCAATGCGTGAACGACGGCACCCCGGCCTCGGGCCAGGAGCAGCGGAGCGCCGACCTGCTGGCCACCTACCTCGAGGGCTCCGGGGTGGAGATGGAGACCTACGAGCCCCTCCCCGGCCGCACCTCGCTGGTGGCCAAGATCCAGGGCACCGACCCCTCCGCCCCGTCCCTCACCCTGTTGGGCCACACCGACGTGGTCCCGGCCAACGGGGAGGACTGGCGCCACGATCCCTTCGGCGGCGAGCTGATCGACGGCGAGGTCTGGGGCCGGGGAGCCATCGACATGTTGAACCTCACCGCCACCATGGCCACCGGACTGCGCCACCTGGCCACGGCGGGGTTCCGGCCGGCCGGCGACCTCACCTATGTGGCGGTCGCCGACGAGGAGGGAAGCGGGACCCACGGGGCCAAATGGCTGTGCGAGCACCAGGCCGACGTGGTCAACAGTGACTACGTGATCACCGAGTCCGGCGGCTTCCCGTCAGTGGGCGCCGATGGCGGTACCCGGCTCCCGGTGATCGTGGGCGAGAAAGGCATCTTCTGGTGCATCCTCACCGTGAAGGGGGTGCCCGGTCACGCCTCCCAGCCCCTCCGCACCGACAACGCTCTGGTCAAGGCAGCGGAGATCGTCCGTCGCATCGACGAGTACCGGCCCCAGGCCGAGATGCACGAGGTCTGGCGCCGGTTCGTCGACGGCCTCGGGTACCCGCCCGACCTCACCGAGCCGCTTCTCGACCCCGACCGGATCGATGCGTTCTGCGACAACCTGCCGAAGGTGGGACTGGCCCGCCAGGCCCACGCCTGCACCCACACCACCATGGCCCCCACCGTGATGGACGCTGGGACCAAGGTCAACGTGATCCCCGACCGGGTGGAGTTGCAGATCGACATCCGGGCCCTCCCGGGTTGGGAGCTGACCGACGTCCGGGCCATGGTCGACGAGGTGGTCGGCGATCTGGCCGACAGCGTCGAGATCTCCTTCCGCCACGCCGACCCCTCGACCGCGTCGCCGATCGACACCCCGTTGTGGGACGCCCTCCAGCGGGTGAGCGAGGGGTTCTACCCGGGCGCCAAGAACATCCCGTTCCTCACCGCCGGGGCCACCGATGCCCGGTACCACCGGGCGCTGGGCAGCGTGGCCTACGGATTCGGGATGCACAGCACCGCGATCGGGTCGGCGGAGTACGGAGCCATGTTCCACGGGATCGACGAGCGGGTGGACACCGAGTCCCTCCGGCTGTCCACCCAGATGTGGATGGCCCTGGCCCGCGACTTCTTGGTCTGACCCTACCGGCGTCAGCCGGGTCCGCCCTGTGGCCACCGGGCGGTGACGGCGTCGGAGGTCCAGCCCGGCCAGGCCGGATCGTTGAGAGGGAAGCCGTGGGCGAACAGCGCGACCTCGCGCGGTCCCGCCCGTCGTGAGTTGTCGTAGACGGTGGCCACGTCAGCCAGCGAAATTGCAGTCGCGACGAGCGGCCAGAGTCGGCGGTGCCGCTCACGGATCTTGTGTTCGGGCACCGTGTGGCCGCCGGCCGCGACTCGCGCAGCCACCCGGGCGACCGCGAGATCCTCAGGGACGATCACGACATGGAGGGCCGTGAAATACCCGGCCGCGGCCGCATCCTGGATGAGGTCGAGTTTTGACGGGTGCGAGAACACGGTCTCCGCGATCAGAGGCTGACGCCGCTCGATCAGCTTTGCTCGTGTCGATGCCGCGATGCCGGAGGCCTCGTAGGCATGCGATCCTGGATCTCCCGGCCAACGCCTGGCCGCGATGAGGTCGGCATCGACGAGCACCACGCCCGGTCGAACCGGCGAAAGGGTGAGCCGGATGAACGTCGACTTGCCGGCACCATTGGGTCCGGCGACGAGATCGAGTCTCAGGCGTGGTTCCTCGCCGTCAGCTAGGACCCGTCAGTCGAGACGGGTCGTCGTGCCGTCAGAGTCGTAGCGAACCAAGTGGCCGTCGTCGTCCAAAGCAACCGTCGCGATGCCTTCACCGGCGAGGACCTCTCCGTAGTTCACGCTGCGAAGGCGCTCTGAGATCGCGGCATTCACTTCGGCATTGGCGACAAGGCGCTCCTCGGGGAGCAGTTCCGTCATAGCCAGCGATCCGGCCAGGGTGGCTTCGACGCGACGCCGAGCTGTCGAGTGGAATGACGAGACGGTTCGCCCAACTCGTACCCAGTGGTCAAGCTGCTGCTTGGCTGACCGGCTATGGCGCGCTCCCTCGACCGCGGCCGAGTCGAGCAGGTCGGCGGCAAAACGGGTCACTCGGTCAGCAGCCACACCAGGCTCCTCTCCTTGCTACATTCTGATACAAGTGTATCAGAATGTAGCCAACCGGGTGATATGCGACCTCGCCCTCAGCCCACGGCCCGGACCAGCAGGTCCTGCTGTTCCAAGCGGTGGAGGGCGGCGCTCCCTGAGGCCGGGCTGGCCGACTCGGCCCGGCTCACGTGGGTCAGCGAGTGGGTGTCGCGGAGCAGCCGGTGGAGGCGTCCGTGGACGAAATTCCACGCTCCCATATTCTCGGGCTCCTCCTGGAGCCACACCACTTCGGTGGCATTCTGGTAGTGCTCCAGGACCCCGGTGATGCCGGCTGACGGCCACGGGTAGAGCTGTTCGACCCTGACCACCGCAACAGCGTCCTTGGCGAGCTCGTCGCGACGGGCGATGGCGTCATAGGCAACCTTGCCGGTGCACAGCACCACCCGGGTGACCCCGGAGGGGTCGAATCCCTCCCGGCCGTTGGCCGGATCGTCGAGGACCTCGACGAACGACCCGGTGGTGAACTCCCCGATCGGCGACCGGGCCTGGCGGGACCGCAGCAGTGACTTGGGGGTGAACACCACCAATGGCCGGGGTACGGCCAGCCGGACCTGGGCCCGGAGCAGGTGGAAATACTGGGCGGCGGTGGTGGGCTCGGCCACCCGGATGTTCCCCCGGGCACACAGCGAGAGGAAGCGCTCGATCCGGGCCGAGGAGTGTTCGGGGCCCTGACCCTCGTAGCCGTGAGGCAGCAGGAGGACCAACCCGGAATTCTGGCCCCACTTGTCCTCGGCCGCTACCAAGAAGTTGTCGATGATGATCTCGGCGCCGTTCCAGAAATCGCCGAACTGGGCCTCCCAGGCGACCAGATCAGAGGGCGCCACCACCGAGTACCCATATTCGAAGCCGACGCAGGCGTACTCGGAGAGCAGCGAGTCCCGGACGGTGAACCGGCCGCCACCCAGCTGGCCCAGCGGTACGTACTCGGCCCCGGTCACGTTGTCGACCAACACCGAGTGGCGGTGGGAGAAGGTCCCCCGGCGGGTGTCCTGGCCGGTGAGCCGGACGTTGGTGCCTTCGAGCAACAGCGATCCGAAGGCCATCGCCTCGCCCAGGGCCCAGTCCACCTCCCCGTCGGCCACCACTTTGTCCCGGCTCTCGAACTGGCGGACCAGTTTGGGATGGACCACGAACCCTTCCGGCACCGTGCTCACCGTGGCGGCCAGACGGCCGAGGACTGCCGAGTCGACACCGGTGGCCGCCGGCGGGATCGAGAGGTCGGGCACCTTGTAGGCGGGAAGGACCGGTGTCGCCCCGGCCAGGGCCTCGGACTCCGCTTCAGCCCGGGTCTCGTCCAGGGCCGCCTGGAGGCGCGCCGAGAATCGGTCGAGAGACTTCTCCGCCTCCTCGAGGGTGATGTCGCCGCGGCGCACCAGCGACTCGGTGTAGAGCTTGCGAACCGAGCGTTTGGCGTCGATGAGGGCGTACATCAGCGGCTGGGTGTAGCTCGGGTCGTCGCCCTCGTTGTGGCCGTGGCGCCGGTAGCAGACCATGTCGATGACCACGTCCTTGTGGAAGGCCTGGCGGAACCCGAAGGCCAGCCGGGCCGCCCGGACACAGGCCTCGGGATCGTCGCCGTTCACGTGGAAGATGGGCGCCTGGACCATCTTGGCCACGTCGGTCGGATACACCGAGGTTCGGGCCGCTTCCGGAGCGGTGGTGAACCCGAGCTGGTTGTTGATGACGATGTGAATGGTGCCGCCGGTCCGGTAGCCGGCCAGGCCGGAGAGGTTCAGGGTCTCGGCCACCACCCCCTGCCCGGCGAAGGCGGCGTCGCCGTGCAGCAGGATCGGCAGCACCGGGAACGGCACCCCGGTGCCGTCCTCGAGCGTCGGACCGGTCCCCGTCTCCCCGCCGAGGGCGTCCTGTTTGGCCCGCACCATGCCCACCACCACCGGGTCCACGGCTTCGAGGTGGGAGGGATTGGACGCCATCGACACCGGGATGGTGCCGCCGTTGCGTCCGGTGAACACCCCCGACGCCCCCTTGTGGTATTTCACGTCGCCGGAACCCTGCACCGATTCGGGGTCGAGGTTGCCCTCGAACTCCTCGAAGATCTCCCCGTAGGACTTGCCCACGATATTGGCCAGCACGTTGAGCCGGCCCCGGTGAGCCATGCCCATCACCGCCTCGTGGAGGCCCTCGGTCACCGCTTCGTCGAGAATGGTGTCGAGGAGGACGATGGCCGACTCGGCGCCCTCGAGCCCGAAGCGCTTCTGGCCCACGTAGCGGGTGTGGAGAAAGCGCTCGAAGACCTCGGCCGCCCCCAGTCGATCGAGGGTGTGGCGCTGGAGGTCGGGCGGGAGCTCCGTCGACACCCCCTCCGCGTGCTGCTGGATCCACCGCTTCTGGTCCAGGTCCTGGATGTGCATGTACTCGATGCCCAGCGTGCGGCAGTAGGCGTTGCGCAGGGTGTGGAGGATCTCGTCGAGGGTGGCGGTGTCGTGGCCGGCCAGCCCGTCGGCCACGTACCGGCGGGGCAGGTCCCAGATGGTCAGGCCGTAATGGAGCGGGTCCAGCTCGGGGTGGAGGTCCGGTGGCTCGGCGTCCAGGGGATCGAGGTGGGCGATCAGATGGCCGCGCACCCGGTACATGTTGATGAGGGTCTGCACGTGCACCTGCTTCAGCAGACGCTCGTGGATGCCTTCGGCGGAATCCTCGGTGTCGTTGGTGTCCCTCTCCCACCGGACCGGCTCGTAGGGGATCTCCATCGCCTCGAAGACTTCTTGGTAGAAGCCGTGCTTGCCCATCAGGCACTCGGAGATGTGCGCCAGAAACAACCCCGACTCCGCCCCCTGGATGATGCGGTGGTCGTAGGTGGAGGTGAGGGTGACCGTCTTTCCCACTCCCAGCTCGGCCAAGGTGTGGGGGTCGGTGGCCTCGAAGCCGGCCGGCACCCCAAGGGCGCCGACCCCGACGATGACCCCTTGGCCCGGCATCAGCCGGGGCACCGACTGGACGGTGCCGAGGGTGCCCGGGTTGGTCAGGGTCACGGTAGTGCCGGCGAAGTCGTCGGGGGCGATCTTGTTGGTGTGGATCTTCCGCACCAGGTCCTCGTAGGCACCCACGAAGCTTCGGAAGTCACGGGAATCGGCATCGGTGATGCACGGCACCAACAGGGTGCGCGAACCGTCGGATTTCTCGACGTCCACCGCCAGGCCCAGGCCCACGTGGGCGTGGCGGACCACCCCGGGGGTTCCCTTCCCGTCGGCATCGGCCACGAAGCTCGAGTTCATGGCCGGGACCGCCATCAGGCTCTTGACCACCGCGTAGCCGATCAGGTGGGTGAAGCTGACCTTGCCCCCGGTGGTCCGGTAGAGCTGGTTGTTGATGATGGTGCGGTTGACCTCCAGGAGCTTGGCCGGGATCACCCGCACGCTGGTGGCGGTGGGGACATCGAGGGAGGCCTGCATGTTGGTGACGATGCGGCCGGCGGCCCCCCGGAGGGGGATGGCCTTCTCGTCGCTCGGCCGGGCGCCGTTGCCGGAGGGTGCCGGGGGTGCCGCCACCGTGGTCGCGGCGGCGGGCGGAGCCGGAGCTGGGGCCGGCCCCGCGGTCGTGGCCGTGGCCGTGGATGCCGCCGCCGGGACGGCCGGCGTCACCGCCGGGCGATAGTCGGTGAAGAACTCCCGCCATGACTCCGACACCGAGGTGGGGTCGGCCCGGTAGCTGTCGTACATGTCCTCGACCAACCAGGTGTTCGGCCCGAATGCTCCGGTCGGAGTCGCCGGCCGAGCCGGGCGGGATCCATCGGAAGCTTCTGATCCGTCACTGTCACTCATGGTGCAACCAGCCTAATGGCGTCGATGCGCACTCACCTCGGTCGCAATGGGCGGAGGGTTGCCAAGCAGTGCCGGCGTCCGAACGGGGCACATGGGTGGATTAGCGTCAACGGGGTGGGAGCCATCCAAACCAGGGTCACCTGCATGTTGACCGTCGAGGCGGGCTCCACGAACAGCCGTGGGTGATTCGGCGGCTCGGCACCTG
>Ga0307374_10010218_pt1 | contig 13656 bp, 15 predicted proteins | sample OX3MG_FD_202532 | JGI IMG/M metagenome (GOLD analysis project Ga0307374, IMG submission 202532) | Soil microbial communities from Risofladan, Vaasa, Finland - OX-3 | ecosystem: Environmental > Terrestrial > Soil > Coastal area > Acid sulfate soil | place: Finland: Risofladan, Vaasa | collected...
TGCAGGAACTTCGGGCCCTTGTCAAAAAATGCCGTGTCGTACTCGTCACCTTCGATCACGAAATCGCCGCCCGCGCCGAGCCGGTAGTTCGATGCGAAATTCTTTGCGACTCCGCCCACCAGCATCGAGGGGTCGCGCCCTGCCGCGGCAAGCACTTGCGCCATCATCGCGGTCGAAGTGGTCTTCCCATGCGTGCCGGCCACCATCAGCACGCGCCGCTGGCGCAGAAAGAAATGCCACAGCGCCTCGGGCATTGAGAGGTACGCAATCCCGGACGCGAGCAGAGCCTGCGCCTCGGGGTTGTCGCGAGTGACGACATTGCCGACGACCGCGAGGTCCGGCGCGGGCGCGAGATTCGCCGCTGAGAATCCGCTTCGCCGCTCGACGTTCAACTTGGCGAGCAGCGAGGCGGTGGGCTCGTAAAATTGGTTGTCGGAGCCGCTGACGCGATAGCCGCGCTCCGCCAGCATCCCGGCCAGCGCGGCCATCGCGGTTCCCGCCACGCCGATCAGATGGACGTGATGCACATCGCTCGGAACTCGCGCCAGACGCGCGGCGCTTTCAGATTCATTCACCGTCGATTGCTTCCATAATCAGGTCGTGGATTCGCGGGCGGAACTCGCGAATTGCCTGGTTGTCGCGCCGGGGATGCACCCGGTTGGTCATGATCGAAATCGCAATCTCCCGCGCCGGATCGATCCAGAGCGAAGTGCCGGTGAAGCCCAGGTGCCCCACCGCCTCGGGCGGGAAATGGTGTCCCGCGCTCGAACCCTGCGCCGACGGCGTATCCCATCCGAGCGCCCAGGTCGAGCCGGGTACGGTTTTGTCGCGCGACCAGAACTCGCGGATGATCTTCCGGGGAACGAAATCCGAGCGTCCCACCCAGCACGCGACCAGCTCGCACGCGATCCGATCGACCTCGCGAACCGGCGCGAACAGTCCCGCGTGCCCCGCCACTCCGCCCATCGCGTAGGCGTTTTCGTCGTCAACTTCGCCGACCAGCAGCCGCTTGCGCGAGGGACACACTTCCGTTGGCGCGAACATGTCGGCGACCGGCTCCAGGCGGCGCGAGCGCACCAGCGCGATATCGATAAAGTCGGTGGCGCGCAGGCCGAGCGGCCGGAAAATCTTGTCGCGGCTGAACCGGTTTAGCGCGACGGTCGCGACTTTCTCGACCGTTTCGCCGAGCAGAATGAAATTAAGGTCCGAGTAGATCGCCTTGGTGGCCGGCGTGGTCTCGGGTTTCTCCCGATGAATCTCCTCGTACACGAATTCCTTGGCGCCGTAGCTCGCCATGAAATTCACCTTGCTGCCCGCACGCTCGATTTCCGCAACCCGCTGGTAGAACGGCCGCCATGCGGCCAACCCTGAGCAATGCGCCAGCAGATGGCGAAACGTTACGCCGGTTTTTCCATGCACTCCGAAATTGTGAAAAAAGCGCGTCACCCGATCGTCGAGCCGAAGCTTGCCGTCGCGCGCCAGCATCATGACGGCGACCGTCGTGGCGAGCGCCTTGGTCAGCGACGACAGATCGAAGACCGTATCGATCTTCATCGGCGTCCGCTCGGGCACGAGCGAGCGAAACCCGAACGCGCCTTCGAAGGCGATATCGGCGCCGACGCGGACCACGACCGTCGCGCCGGGAATTACGCCCCGCTCGACCGCGTCGTCAAACGCCCTTTCGACCTCACTCCATCCCAAGGAACACCAGCTTTCGAGTCGAGCGCCAGCAACCGATGCGCAACTCATTCGCGAAGACTGCTAACGCGACTGGCGAGAAACCTCGCTGTGCCCGGAATGACAATCTAGCACTTCCTTTCCTTATGCCGAGAAGAGTTTGCCCGCCGCGCTCGACTAACCGTCACCGCTCAAGCGCCGACCGCGGGCTCAAGAATCTCCAGCGTCCGCGCGCTCGCGTCGAGCCGCGCGCGCACTCCGAACGGGAGCGCGAAATTTTCGGTGCCGTGACCCGCCTCGATTCCGGCAATAACCGGAACTCCGAGGCCCGCGGTCTGTTCGGCGATAAATCGCGCGATCAGCTTGTTCTCTTCGGTGTTTCCTTCGACCGGGCGAATCGCGCCAAAGACAATTCCCGCAACCGCCGCGAACGCACCCGACTGGCGAAGCTGCACGAGCATCCGATCGATCCGGTACGCGCGCTCGCCGGTGTCCTCGAGGAACAGAATCCTGCCGCGAAAATCCGGCGCGAACGGCGTCGCCAGCATCGCGACGAGCACCGACAGGCATCCTCCCATCAGCTCGCCTTCGGCGGCTCCCGGATGCACGGACTCGCGCGCTTCCAGGGTGAATCCGCCCAGCTCCCCGGTGAGCATCCGGCGCAGATGATCGAAGCTCCGCGCGCTCAGCCCGCGGGCGAAGTCCATGGCAACCATCGGCCCGTGAATCGCGACGATCCCGGCGCGCGTGACGAGCGGATTCAGGATGAAGGTTTCGTCCGAGAATCCGATGAAGGGTTTGGGCGTGCGCGCGATTCGTGCGAAGTCGAGCAATGGCAGCATCCGGCCGCATCCATAACCGCCGCGTGCGGCGAAGATCGCACGGACGGAATCGTCGGCGAAGTAGGCCTGCAACTCGGCGGCCCGCTCGCGATCGTCGCCCGCCAGAATTCCCGAACGCGCCAGCGCGCGCGGCGATACCTTGACCCGAAAGCCCATCGCGCCGAGCGCGCCCACTCCGCGCTCGAGGTATTCGCGATCGATCGCGGCGGCAGGAGCGACCACGCCAATCGTGTCGCCGGAACGCAGCGCGGGCGGCTTTACGGGTGCGGAAGCCATCGCTTAGAGATTGTTCTTGTAATCCTGCTCGATCGCTTTATCGACCTGGCGCGCGACTTCCGCGCCCGTGCCGATATATCTGCCGAACGAGACCCGCCCGCGCGCCTGCCAGCTCTCCGGCTTCCAGAGGGCGGAGCGGATGAAGGCCTTGGCGCAGTGGAAGAAACACTCGCGCACCGACACGCGCATCGCGAGAAGCGCGGGCGTTCCGCGCGCAACCAGGCGCGATACAATTGCAGGATCGGCGGTCAGCTCGGCGACCCCGTTCACCCGCAGCGTCTCGTCGGTGTTGGGAACCATGAAGATCAATCCGACGTGCGGATTGGCGAGGACGTTGCGGAAACCGAACATGAGCCGATTACCCTTGCGCTCGGGGATCAGGAGCGTGGTTTCATTCTCGACCGCGACGAACCCCGGACCGTCGCCCTTGGGCGAGACGTCCTGGTTGCCGTCGGCGTCGGCGGTGCCGATCACCAGAAACGGCGAGCGGCGGATGAAATCGATCGCCTGCTCGTCGAGCCGCGTGAGCAGCTTCTTCGGCGTCATCGCGTTGGGCTCGCCGATGAGCACGCTCAACTGCTCGACGGTCGTAATGCGATGCGGGTCGGGATTATCCACGGCGTGTTCCTCCGCTCGACAGCAAGGCTAAGCGATACGCGCTCTCCAGTCGAATTCCTACAGTGAGCGGCCGACGGCCGCGGCGACGGGCTTTGCCGCCGCCATCAGCGCCGCGAAGCGCTCGGGCTTGAGCTGCTGGGGGCCGTCGGAGCGCGCCACGGCGGGATTCGGATGCACCTCGATTAGCAGGCCGTCGGCGCCGGCCGCGATCGACGCGAGCGCCATCGGCGCGACCAGCGACCAGATGCCGGTGCCGTGGCTGGGATCGACGATCACCGGCAGATGCGTCCATTCCTTGAGCAGCGGCACCGCCGTCAGGTCGAGCGTGTTGCGGGTCGCGGTCTCGAATGTGCGGATACCGCGCTCGCAGAGCACGACGTTGGGATTGCCCTCGGAGAGGATGTACTCCGCAGCCATCAGGAATTCTTCAAGCCGCGTGGACATCCCGCGCTTGAGCAGGATGGGCTTTTGCGTTCGGCCCAGGCGGCGGAGCAGCGAAAAATTCTGCGCGTTGCGCGCGCCGACTTGCAGCATATCGGCGTGCTCGACGAACAGCTCGATATCGTGCGGATCCATGATCTCGGTGACGACCGGAAGGCCGACCCTTTTTCCGGCGTTTTCGAGCAGCGTAAGTCCTTCGCCCTCCATGCCCTGAAAGGCATACGGCGACGTGCGCGGCTTGAATGCGCCGCCGCGCAGGAGATGCGCTCCACCTGCCTTGACCGCGTCGGCGGCGGCTTCGACCTGTTCACGGCTTTCGACCGCGCAGGGTCCGGCGATTATCGCGAGCTTGTTGCCGCCAATCTGAACGCCACCGACGTTGATGATCGACCCCTCGGGGCGAACCTCGCGCGCCGCGAGCTTGAACGAACGCAGGACCGGCATCACGCGTTCGACGTAGCTAAGCGCCTCGAGATGCTCGAGCTGATGCTCGCCGCGTTCTTCGCCGACGCAAGCGACAACCGTGCGCTCGACGCCGCGGATGATATGCGCGCGATAGTCGAGTTCCTCGACCATCCTGACGATGGTGCCGATCTGTTCTTCGGTGACCCGGGACTTGAGTACGACGATCAATTGATCCTCCGGCGGCTGACTATGCGCGGCGCGCGATGAAAGCGATGGAATGCACTGCGCAAGTCTAGTATCTAAAGTGTATAGCACGCGCGGATTAGCTGAAACCCGCGCTGCCGAACCTGATTGCTCGTGAACAAACGAACCCATCGCGGACTCCGGATGCTCCATACGTCGGATGTGCATCTGGAAACCGACACCTTCGGCGCGGGCCCGCGCGGCGAGGAGCTGCGCGACCGGGTTCGCGGCGCATTCGCGCGCGTGATCGATCTTGCCAACGAGCGCGGCGCCGACTTGCTGCTGATCGTCGGCGACTTGTTCGACTCGGCGCGCGTCAGCGAAGCGGGTCTGGCGTTTGCCCTCGGGACGATAGGGCGGGCGCGGATGCCGGTGGTGATGATTCCGGGCAATCACGACGCGCACGACGAACGATCAATTTACGCCGGGCTGGCTCCTTCCGCATTGCCGCCGAACCTGCATCTAATCCTCGAGCCTGAGGGCCGCGCGATCGAATTTCCCGAGTTGGCGGTCCGGCTATGGGGGCGCGCGCTGGTCGAGCATACGCCGGAATATCGGCCACTACTCGGAGTGCCGGAGCCGCATCCGGATTTGTGGAATATCGCGCTCGCGCACGGCTTCTTCATGGAAGACGGCGACAGCTACCGCTCGTCGCCGATCACCGCCGAGGAGATCGCCGTGTCAGGCTATGACTACGTGGCGCTCGGACATGTTCACGTGTGGAGCGACGTGTCGCAGGGCGCCACGCGCGCATTCTATTGCGGCACGCCCGCGCCGCTGTATTCCGGGGACCATTGCGGATGGGCCGCGTGGGTGGAATGTATCCCCGGCGAGCCGGTGCGTATCGAGCGCGCGGTAATCACGCCCGGCCAACCGGAAAAAGAAAGCTGAGCGCAGCGCGCGCGGAGCGGGCGAGCCGCCCGCGATGGCCGACACACAAAGATCGGATGTAGGGGCGGCCCTGCGTGGCCGCCCGAATTTCGGGTTTGTAGCGTGTCCGGGCGACAGTGGAGATAAAAAATTCTTAGCGCGGACTGCTGCCGGTGCGGCGCGCGGCCTTCGCGTGGGGAAGCTCGACCGGGCGCAACTCGGGGAAGCGGGTCAGGAGCTTTCGCCATACGCGCTCGAAGCCATCGCTGGCCAGCGGCTCGACCAGGCACTCGATCGCACCCTCGTCGATAAACGCTTGCGAGCGATCGGATTCGCCGACCGGGCTGACCGTTATAATCGCAGTATCGGGCGAGTCCTGGCGGATCATCCGGACCAGACCGAGCGCGTCGAGATCGCCGCCAGTCTTGAGGCCGCTATCAAGGATCACCACTTGCGGCCGTACGGTGCGAAAAAGGTTGGCAGTTTGAACCGCGTTGTCCGTCTCGGCGACGACGTCGCACCCCATGCAATCCAGGTGATGACGCATCACCTCGCGCCCCTCACCTGAACTATCGGCTATCAGCACGCGGACAGACATTCGGAATAACCTCCTGCCCACCCCCGGGCTAGACCTCGGAATTGCGATATCGCGCCTCATCGAGAGGGTAATAGCAAGCCGCAGGCCAATAGCGATGTGTAAGCGGTGCAACGCAAATACCACCATGGATTGTCACAGATCCCGTGACCGACCCAAGTTTGGACGGCCACTGGTAGCATTACGGGACGTGCGCGCAAACCAGGCGCCTGCGCCTCGCATCGCCAAAATCGCCTGTATCTACAATACGCAGGAGCCCGCGGATGGCTACCAGTCGGACTATCGGCGACGGGTGGAGAATTATCCAGAGATTGCGGGGCTTACCGGCGGAGGATCGAGCGCACTAATGTGAAAATGTGCAAGTGGCGCTAATGAATAGCATCGCATCGTAGCAGCGGCGTGAATTGTTGCATGCCCGTGACAGGCGCACCGCTGATTTTCGCACCGCACGCGGCGGCGCCGTAGCCCTCAAAAACAGCGGCGGGACCGGATAACCCGGCCCCGCCGCTTGGCATTCATTGTCGATTACGACGCAGGTTACATCATGCCGCCCGGAGGCATCTGCGGTCCGCCGCCGCCCTTATTCTCGTCGGGCTTCTCGGCGATCATGCACTCGGTGGTGAGCAGCAGGCTCGCAACCGACGCCGCGTTCTGCAGCGCGCTGCGCACGACCTTGGTCGGATCCATGATGCCGGCCTTGGTCAGGTCTTCGAATTCTTCGCTGGCTGCGTTGAATCCGAACGAACCCTTGTTGCTCTTGATCTTGTCCACCACGACCGAGCCTTCCCAGCCGGCGTTGTGCGCGATCCACCATGCGGGGCCTTCGACCGCGCGCTTGATGATCCCGATACCGACCTTTTCGGCTTCTCCGGCGCGCAGGTTGTCGAGCACGGCCGACGCGCGCACAAGCGCCACGCCGCCGCCAGGGACGACGCCTTCCTCGACCGCGGCGCGCGTCGCGTGCAGCGCATCCTCGACGCGGGCCTTCTTTTCTTTCATCTCCATCTCGGTCGCCGCGCCGACGCGAATCACCGCGACGCCGCCGACGAGCTTCGCAAGCCGCTCTTGCAGCTTCTCACGGTCATAGTCCGAGGTGGTCTCTTCGATCTGCGCGCGAATCTGCTTGATCCGGCCCTCGATATCGGCCTTCTTGCCCGCGCCGTCGATAATCGTGCAGTTGTCCTTGTCCACCACGATCCGCTTGGCGCGGCCGAGGTCCTGCAGGGTGATGTTTTCGAGCTTGATTCCGAGTTCCTCGGAGATCGCACGGCCACCAGTCAGGATCGCGATATCGTCGAGCATCGCCTTGCGCCGATCGCCGAAGCCCGGCGCTTTGACCGCAATACACGACAGCGTGCCGCGAATCTTGTTCACGACCAGGGTCGCGAGCGCCTCGCCCTCGATATCCTCGGCGATCATCAGGAAGGGCTTGCCGGCCTTCGCGATAGTCTCGAGGATCGGCAGCAGATCCTTCATCGAGGAGATCTTCTTCTCGTTGATCAGGATAAATGCGTCGTCGAGCTTCGCTTCCATCCGCTCCGGATCGGTCACGAAATACGGCGACAGGTAGCCGCGGTCGAACTGCATCCCCTCGACAACTTCGAGCTGGGTTTCGAGTCCGCGCGCCTCTTCAACCGTGATGACGCCTTCCTTGCCGACCTTCTCCATCGCCTCGGCGATAATGTCGCCGATCGTCGAGTCGTTGTTGGCCGAGATGGTGCCGACCTGCGCGATTTCCTTGCGATCCTTGGTCGGTTTGGACAGGTTCTTGAGCTCGCCGGTAATCGCCTCGACCGCGCGGTCGATCCCGCGCTTGAGCGACATCGGATCGTGCCCGGCGGCAACCATCTTGATGCCCTCGGTATAAATCGAGCGGGCCAGCACGGTCGCCGTGGTGGTGCCGTCGCCGGCGACATCGGAAGTCTTCGAGGCGACTTCCTTGACCATCTGCGCGCCCATGTTTTCGAACTTGTCTTCGAGTTCGACTTCCTTGGCCACCGTCACGCCGTCCTTGGTCACAGTCGGAGCGCCAAAGCTCTTTTCGAGTACGACGTTGCGGCCCTTGGGACCGAGCGTCACGGTAACGGCGTCAGCGAGGACATTGACCCCTTTAAGGATCTTCTCGCGCGCCTCTTGGGAAAAACGAAGTATCTTCGCAGGCATGGATTCTTGCCTCTCCTAGGTTCGGATTTGGTTTAAGCGCATCGGCATCGAACGCGAATCCTTCTCGCGAAGGCTCGCTCAGTCGAGGATGCCCAGGATGTCGTCCTCGCGCAGGATGATATGCTCATCGCCCTCGAGCTTGATCTCGCTGCCGGAATACTTTCCGAACAGGATCTTGTCGCCCGCCTTCACCTCGATCGGGATGAGCTTGCCATCTTCGCTGTACTTGCCCTTGCCTACCGCGATTACCTTGCCCTCCTGGGGCTTTTCCTTCGCGGTGTCGGGGATGATGATGCCGCCCTTGGTCCGTTCTTCTTCCTTGATACGCTTGACCAGAATGCGATCGCCCAACGGTCTGAATTTCATTGGCAATTGCCGCCTCCTACAGTGGAATTTCGATTGTTACCTGGCCTGTGAACAGAACCGGTCGCGCAAAACGTAACCACGACCGGCTAGATGTCAATTGGCACTCCCACGACGAGAGTGCCAACGGGCTGAGTCTGTCATTTGAGTATGACAAACGCAAGCGTCGCGATGTGAAATCCTCGCGTCGCACGAGGTTCGCCTGATTCCCACGCGTTGTAGAGATAGGCGCTCGCGCCGCGCTAGTACCACCTTTGGCCGCAGCTCTCGATGGGTTCGAATCGACCTCATCCGCAGAGCCTAGGAGCAAAATTATGAGGAATTTCCGGAGTTTCTATCGAACGGATTTGCTTTCATCTGGCTCGATTCGCATCTTGCGAAGCCTCCTTCGGCGCCAAGTCTCTCCGCAGCGCCTGAGGCCCGCGCGATAGCCGGATAGCAGAACCGCGCGAGGCGCTCGATGCGGCGCTTCAAAAGCAGTACTGGCGAGAGATGTCAGACGATCGCCTTCATCATCTGTTCGAGCCTTGACGCTTTCAGACCATCGTGTCGTCCCTGGAAATAGCGCGCGTTCGCCGCATCGGCTGAAAAATGGATCACTTTCGAAAAGCCCATCGAGGTGAGTTTGCTCGCAAGCTGTTCCGGGGAAAATCGACTCAACCATGGCTCGCCTCCGAGACCCGCGATACCGGCAAACATCGCGGCGAGGGCGCGTTCCCGCCAGGAGAGGGCGCTAGCGGCAAGCACGAAGCTGAAAACGATTTCGCTGGCAGGCGGCAGGGAGAGAACAAAATTCAACGAAAGGTCCAACGCCGCTTCGGTCAGGTACTGGGTTACTCCGAGCGAAGAAAAGAAGGTCGGTATCCTGAAGTCCAGGCCGCCGGCCGCCAGCCCTTCTTTAAGTAAAATCCGCTCGAAATCCACCGGGACCAGGGTCACATTGGATGGAATCGAGATCTCGGCGGATGCCAGTTTCGCGCGCTTCCACTTTTGGGTGGCCGGATAATCGACCTCGAAGATTCGAAGCGACCCGGCCCACGCAGGTTGCCGGTAAGCAAACGTGTCCAGCCCCGCGCCGAGCAGTACGTATTGACCGATGCCTGCGCCGATCGATTCGGCCAGACAGTCCTCGGCATACCGGCTGCGCATCGCGAAATTCGCTCGAAGGCCACGCGCCCCGAACAGACGACCCATCCTCTTGTGCCGTTCGAGTTCCTCTCCGACCAGGCGTGCCGCGATTGGGTCATCAAGGATTCTGGGTTCATCGTCGAGTATCTGATGCAGCGCTCGTACAACGGCTGCCCCTTGCGCGGTAGCACTCGGCCCGTCTTTTTCCATGGATGTCTTGTGCTTCACCGAGGCAAATAAATCAATTCAGGAGCGTCACGCATGATCGCGAAGCGCGCGGCGCTCGCGCAAATCGCATCCTGGAATCCCGACGCCCAGCGTAGCCATCCCGCGGTGCTGAACACGAATCGAGATTCCTTGCTGTCGGTCCCTCACCCAAATTTTTTGGGCGCGGGACTGCACAAGGCGGCGGGATGAGCAGACGGCGGTCGTTCTGCGAATATCGAGCTGCGCGATGGGCGGACGAGCCGTCCGCCCCTACTGGCCTGAAGCTTTTCTCTGCCAGTGGTGGCCGACGACTCGTCGGCCAGCTTCGGGAGTCGTCGCGCGGCGGTCAGGAGTCGAATTCGATTGGGTGCCCTACTTGCTCCGCCACCAGTTCGGCGATTCGCGCGTAGAGGTCGTGATTGTCTTTGTCGTCGAGCCACGCGTCGCGGGCGTGGTCGTAATTGTAGTGGTAACCGTGGGCTGCTGCGGCAAGCCAGATTTGGTTGGTGGCGGATTGGCGGCTCAGGATGAATTTCATGCCGTCGGGAAACTCGATTGTGACCGAGCCGTCGGCGGTCGAGTAGTCGGCGTCGTCGGGATCGAGACTCTCGAGCCATTTGGCGACCCGGGCGAGGCAGGCGTCGGCGACTTTCTGAAATTCGCGATCGTCCATGCGGCCGATTCTACCATTTTCCCGCGTGGCGAGTTTGAGGTCTGCAAAAAAGCAAAGAACGACCTAACCCCTGGCCCCTTCCCGCACGGGAAGGGGAACTTGAAAGTAGAATCTCACTGTGCCAGGCCGGTGCTCGGCTCATGCACTGAGCAGCGTATTGAACTCGTTAAGAATCTTGGTCAGATGGGCATGAACCTGGCGCAGCGTTTTGGCGGCGTCACCGTGCCCGCCCAAGCTTATCTCGAAGGAACGATAAGACTTCACATCCATCTTAGCGTCGCCGGTGACGGGGTCCGTGTTCGGTGTATGGATCGGCGCGGTCATGCTGGTCGCTTCGATGTGAGCGAACTGTCGATGTTTGTCTTGGTTCGACAATCCATGGAGCACTTGGAGCAACGGGAAGCCTTTGTATGGCTGAAACCTCTCAACCAATGCGACTTGTTCCGTTGTCAGATGCTTCAAGGGGCCAGTACCGGTCCCGTCCGGCCCTTTTGGGAAATTCTTTGCGCACTCGCAGATAGGAAACTGAGTTCCCTTCTGCTCAGCCCGAGTGTTGTGCAAGGCAAGATCGTAGACGATGTAATCCAGCGCGGCACGGGCGTGAAGGGCGTACTCGCTAACGAGGCGTCGAGCTTCTGGCGTAACCTTGCCAAGCAAGTCCAGCAAAGCCTTCATTCGATCATCGCTCGACTCAGTGATCGGGGCCTTAAGTGCGTCATCAATTTCCCGCTGAACGAGCAATTCAAGTTGGTCGAGCTTTTCTCCTGCCCATTCTATTCTGATCTCCGACGAGATGAGCGTGTTCATCCGGAGCCTCCTCTACGCGAATTGCTACAATAATGTGCTTACGGTCAACCGCGCTATCGCTGTCCCGCACGGGAAGGGGAATCAGGACCAATTCCACGAGCAAATCAGGGTTGGAAGCTGGATGGGCGATTTTCGGGGAGTCACTGCGGGCGGCGGTTGCTGCGGGCTTTCAATTCGACGCTTTAGCGTCAGACGCGTTCGGCGACGATGATCATCCTGCGGCCGAAGAGCAGCGCGGGCGACAGCACGTGGCTGATTAGCTCGCGCGTGACGCGCGGGTCGGGCGGGCGCTGGCCGCCGTGGCGGACGTTGCGCGATGAAACGGCGACTGCGAATTTCATCGCCGCCCACAGAATCGGCACGACCGGCGCCATCGCGATCGAGGTCGGGCTCAGTTTGTCTGTATAAACGGCAAGGCGATCGAATCCGGCCACGCGCAGGATGTAGCGCGCCCGGTAGTAATCGAGCAGGAAGACGTGGCCGTGGTAGAGGCGCGAGCCGTTGCGCGCGCGCAGGGTCTGGACTTCGTTGACGAGTCCGCGGCGCAGATTTCGCTGGCCGGTCAGAAAGGCGCTGGCGCGCGCCGCCAGATGCATCACGTTCGGTGTCGTCAAAACGATCTTGCCGCCCGGCTTGATCACGCGCGCGCACTCGCGGACAAAGCCCATCTGATCCTCGAGGTGCTCGATTCCCTCGCGGCAGAGCACGTAGTCGAACGCCGCGCCGGCAAACGGCATCGTCGAGTTGGCGTCGGCGCGCACCCACGACCATGACGGCGTGCCACGTCCGTTCGCAAAGAGATCGGCCGACAGCACCCTGTAGCCCAGCCGCGCGAGGGCCGTCGATTGCGCGCCTCCTCCCGCGGGAATATCGAGCACCAGCCCGGGCGGCATCGCGGCGAACAGCCCGCGCATCCCGGCGCGAGTGCGCACGGCGATATCGCCGGGAAGGAAGTCGCCAGAGATCGGAGGTGCGGAAATTTTAGCTGGATGCGCCGCCATCAGCGAAGCAGGCCGCGCTTGCGGAGTTCCTCATCACGATAGCGCCGGAACAGGATCGTCCATTCGTTGCTGCCCTCGACGATCCCGCGCTTGATCGAGTTGATCTTGCGCCGTACGACCTGGTCGATCTCGTCGCCCTTCTCGTTCCACTCGGCGATAAGCTCGCGTCCCTGGCGCAGCGCGAGCGGGAAATTCGCGATCTCGGCCAGACCCTCGTCGCGCAGCCGCGCGAGCGATTCGCGCGCGAGAAACAGAATTCGTGCTTCGCTGAGTTTCATCGTTTCGCGCGCCAGTGCGGCTAGAGCGTGAAGCCTTTTTTCTCGGCGATCTTCTGCCGGATCATCGAGCGCAGCCGCTCGTGGTCCAGGCGCGGATCCTTGCGCAACAGGTCCTCGACCATATTGTCGGTCTCGGTGTCGATCGCCGCTTCGGTTTCAAAGTTCGAGGACATCAGCTCGACGACGCACGCGACCAGGTCCTTCTCATCGGCCTTGGGCTTGATGATGCCCTTGGCGACAAGGCCGTGGACGAGGAAGCTCGCGAGCGAATCGATCTGGGTTTCGCGCATCGCCATATCCAAACAACCTGCACCGAACGCGACACGCGTGTCAAAGCCGCGTGCGCTGCGATCGCGGGATGCCGATCCGTTCAGCGCATCGCGGGCGGCTTCTTGGCGTTCTCTTTTTCCTGCTCCTGTTTGTAAACCTCGTCCATCATCGGGTCCATCGTCTCGGTGAATTGCTTGATATGGCCGACACTGGCGCCAAAGTCGCCGGGGAAGTATCGCAGCATCGAGGTCGAATCGGGCCGCGCCGAGCCCGAGCGCGCGCATATATCGATCTCGCTCTTGGGCGTGACCGTGATTCGCACGTCGTCCTGCGACTGGAGAATCCGCGAGGTGTAGATGCAATCGATGACACCGGTTTTTGGATCGGCATTGACGATCTTCCATCCGCCGAGCGAGTTGATCACCCGCTGCGAGAGCGCGAACAACTTGGCCGGTGCGATTCCCGGATAGCTCGGCGTGATCAGCTCGGGATAGACGTCGTCGTCCGGGTTTGATGCGGTCGCGGCCGGACTTGGCGTGGCTCCGGGGCTCGCAGCCGCGCTCGCCTGGTCCTTCGCGCGCTTGCGCTCGCGTTCCTTGCGACGCGGCGACGGTGACGGCGCAGCCGCGGGCGCCGGAGCGGACGAGGCGGCAACCGACGCAGCCGCCGACGGTGCCGCGTCGGGCCACTTGCAGGTGGCGGAGCCGAGGCCCTTCTGGCTGGTCGCGGCGCTGTCCTGGGTGAAGAAGCGAATCGTCCGCGCCTCGACGCCCGGCTTGTCAAAGATGGTCTCGTTGTT
>Ga0307374_10010220_pt1 | contig 13654 bp, 12 predicted proteins | sample OX3MG_FD_202532 | JGI IMG/M metagenome (GOLD analysis project Ga0307374, IMG submission 202532) | Soil microbial communities from Risofladan, Vaasa, Finland - OX-3 | ecosystem: Environmental > Terrestrial > Soil > Coastal area > Acid sulfate soil | place: Finland: Risofladan, Vaasa | collected...
ATACCTACGAGGCCATTGTCGACGCGTGCCGTAATGCCTGGCAGTTCCTGATCGAGGACCCGGATCGGATCCGATCCATCGCCACCCGCGAGTGGGCATCGGTCAGTGGTTAGGACGGTTGGTATAATGCTATCCGGGTCGCATCGCGTGCCGGTCGCCTTGGAAATGCCGTCGCCGCTCCTCGCCTTCTCATGCTCTCCGGGGCCGGAACCGCGCCAGTTCGTGACGCACCCCACACCCCCCTCTGTCAAGCGGAGGGGGGAGAACCTTTTGGATTTTTGGTCAGTGGCGCGGCTCGCGGGCAAGCGCGCACAGGGCGGCGCGATCGAGCACCTCGACGCCGGTGCGATGCAGGACCACGGTGCCCTCGCGCTTCAGATGGGCCAGGATGCGGCACACGGTCTCGACCGTCAGTCCGAGATGATCGGCGACATCGGTGCGGTTCATCGGCAGCTCGGTCACGCTGCGTCGCGGCGCGGTGGCGCATCGGCCCATTTCCAGCACGAACGCGGCGATCTTCTCCACCGCGCTCTTGCGGCCCAGCGTGACCATCCGCTCGTGCGCGTTCCGCAGATTGGCCAGCGCCAGCGCCCGCAGCCGCCGGGCCAGCGCGGCGTGGCTGTCGGCCAGCGCCTCGACCATGCGGCGCGGGTAGCGGCGCAGCGTCACGTCGGTCACGGCCTCGGCCGCGAAATCATGCGTGCCCCAGTCGTCCAGGCCGAGCAGAGCGCCGGGGAACAGGAATTCCGCCACCTGGCGGCGGCCGTCTTCCATCAGCTTGACCGTGCGCACGCAACCGGTGAGGATTCGCCAGCAATACTCGGCCGCATCCCCCTGCCCGTGAATCTCATGCTCGCGCCGCACCGTCACCGTAGAGCCGAACTGCTCGAGCAGATCGAGTGCGTCCGGCGTGGCGGGAGTGCGGATCGCGCTTGCCGGAACGCCGCGGGTCTGCTGCATCGTCTGCGTGGTGGCTTGCATCGCTCTGATCCTCGGCCAGTGGCGGTTTCGATGCTCGCAGGTTTATCGGCGAGGCGCGCCCCCCGAAATTCGGAAACGGACGTACGGAGGCGTACGTACCCGGCCGCGGGATGCGCCGCGTGACCGACCCGGCGCAGGTGCATGTGGTGGATGACGATCCCGGGGTTCGCGACTCGCTGGCGTTCCTGCTGCAAGCCGCCGGGCTGGCTGTGCGCACTTACGACTCGGCCGCGGCGTTCCTGGCGGTGGCGCCGGGGCTGGCCTCCGGCTGCGTGCTGACCGATGTGCGCATGCCGGGCGGGATGGACGGATTGGCACTGCAACGCCACTTGGCGGCGCTGGGCGGCAGCTTGGAGGTGGTGGTGATGACCGGGCACGGCGACGTCCCGGTCGCGGTGGAGGCACTGAAGGCGGGCGCCCGCGATTTCATGGAAAAGCCGTTCGACGAGGACCGGCTTCTCACCGTGGTGCGCGAGGCGCTGGCGGCCAGCGAGCACGCCCAGGAAGAGCGCCAGGCCTGCTCCGGGATCGCCGCCCGCTTGGCGAACCTGACGCCGCGGGAGCGTGAGGTGTTGCAGCGGCTGGTCGCGGGCCAGCCGAACAAGACGATCGCCTACGATCTTGGCACCAGCCCGCGCACCGTGGAGGTGCAGCGCGCGCGGGTGATGGAAAAGATGGGCGCGCACAACCTGGCCGAACTGGTGCGCATGGTGGTGGCCATGGAGCGGACCGGCGGGAAACCTGCCGCGCCTTGACCTAAGTCAAGGCGCTTCCGGCGCGGCGGATCATCATAGCATCCTTGGCCGATCGCCGGAATCTCCCGGCCGGGCGGCGTGGAGCGCGGTATGCAGGACGGTCGCCGCCGGTTGGTGGGGGTGGTGGACGACGACGCGGCGGTGCGCGATTCGTTGCGCTTCCTGCTGGAAGCCGCGGGCTTCCTTGTTGTCACGTTCCCTTCAGCGGAGCATTTCCTCGCGGCGGCAGACCCGGACGGGATCGGCTGCCTTCTGCTGGACCACCACATGCCGCGGGTGACCGGGCTGGAGCTGCTGCAACGGCTCCGCTGCGCGGGGCGGGCGATGCCGGTCGCGCTGATGACCGGATCGCCCTCGGCGCAGCTCATGCGGCGGGCACTCGAACTGGGCGCCGCGGCGGTGCTGGAGAAGCCGCTGACGGAGCAGGCGCTGTTCGCATTTGTCGGGAGTGCCGCCGGCTGAAGCGGCCGGCTCGCGCCAAAGGAGGTTTCCGGCCGCCCGCCGGTCGCGTAAAGCTTGCGCATGGAGCAAACCGGGACGGACGCGGAGCATCTGGCGGCGGCGGGCGAATCGGCAATGCTGCGGTCGATTCTGGAGACCATTCCGGACGCCATGGTGGTGATCGACCAGCATGGCACGATCCAGCAGTTCAGCAAGGCAGCGGAACGCCTGTTCGGCTGGCGCGCGGAGGAGGTGTGCGGGGAAAACGTCAGGCTGCTGATGCCCGCGCCGTATCGCGAGCACCACGACGGGTACCTGAGCCGCTATCTGAACACGGAGGAACGGCGGATCATCGGCATCGGCCGGGTCGTCGTGGGGCTGCGCCGGAACGGCAGCACGTTCCCGATGGAATTGTCGGTGGGCGAGGTGAACCACGGCGGGCAGCGTCTGTTCACCGGATTCGTGCGCGACCTGACCGAGCGCCAGCAGACACGGGCCCGGCTGCAGGAGCTGCAGGACGCACTGCTGCACGTGTCCCGGCTGCGCTCGATGGGGGAGATGGCTGCAGCGCTGGCGCACGAGCTGAACCAGCCGCTGACCGCCTCGGCCAACTACATTGCGGCGGCGCTGCGGCTGATCGACGGAGCCCGGCCGGATCTCGCGCACATCCGCCAGGCGCTGACGCTGGCCTCGGCGCAGACGCTGCGCAGTGGCGAGATCATCCGGCGGCTGCGCGCTTTCGTGGAACGCGGCGAGACGGCGCGGCGCGCCGAGCACCTGCATGTTCTGGTGGAGGAAGCGACCGCGTTGGCACTGGTCGGTCTGGGCGACCGCGGCGTGACCGTGACGTATGCGCGCGACCCCAACCTGCCGCCGGTGATCGCCGACCGGGTGCAGGTGCAGCAGGTGCTACTGAACCTGCTGCGCAACGCGGTGGAGGCGATGGAGGCGGGTCCGGTGCGCGCGCTGACGCTGGGCACGGCGCGCTGGGACAGCATGGTGGTGGTGAGCGTCGCCGACACCGGAAGCGGCATACCGGCGGCGATCGAGGCGCAGTTGTTCCAGCCTTTCGTGACGACCAAGAGCGCAGGGATGGGCATCGGGCTGTCGGTCTGCCGGTCCATCGTGGAGGCGCATGGCGGCCGCCTGTGGGTGGAGCCCAATCCGGGCGGTGGCAGCGTGTTCCGGTTCACCTTGCCGGTGGCGGAGGAACCCTCGGCCGAGGCGTGATGCCGAGGGGCCGAGACACCGACCGATGAGTTTTGCCGCCCGCCCGAAAGGCTGACTCGTCAGGCGGCCAGCCGCGCGACATCCATGTCATTGCGAGTCGCGAAGCGACGAAGCAATGACATGGTACTCGGTTCCATCCCGCGTGCGTGCGTCAGGCTTTCGGGCGCCTGGCATTACTGTCTCGGCCGGGTGGGCTGGGAGTGATCGGGTCGCGAGGCGGCTGCGGCTCTTTCCGGCTCCCTACAGGGCGCGGGTCGAGCCGCCGTCGATGTCGATCAGCGCCCCCTGGATGAAATCCGCCTTATGGGACGCGAGATAGGCGACCAGCGCGCCGACTTCCTCCGGCCGGCCGACCCGCGTCGTGCGGTGCGTCGCCAGCCGCGCGGCGACCGCTTGCGCGCGCGTCAGCGATCGTTCGCGCATGATGCGTTCGACGTTGCCTGTGTAGCGCTCGGTTTCGATCAATCCGGGATTGACCGCGTTCACGCGCACGCCCTGCTGGATGCCGATATCCGCCATCGCCTTGGTGAAATTGAGCAGCGCGACGTTGACGGGACCGCCGATGGTGAAATCGGCGGAGCCTTCGTGTGCGCCGACGCCGGCTATGTTGATGATGCAACCTTTGGCTTCACGCAGATGCGGCCATGCGGCGCGCGTCATGCGCACGGCGCCGTGGAATTTCAGCGCGAAGCCGTCGAGAAAGTCCGCGTCGGTGAGGCTGAAGAAATCGGCACGTTTGGTGGCACCGGCGTTGTTCACCAAGATGTCGAGCCGGCCGAACGCGGCAATCGCGGTGGCGACGGATTGCGCGGCGGCGTGCGGCTCGCGCAGGTCGGCGGCGTGCACTACGGTGCGGACGGTGTTGGTGGTCAGGCTGGCGGCGACCTCGTGCAATTTGGCGCGGTCGCGCGCGACGAGGCAGACATGCACGCCCTCGCGCGCGAGTTCGGCGGCGATCGCGGCGCCGATGCCGCGGTTGCCGCCGGTGACCAGGGCGACCTTGCCGCTGAGGCCGAGTTCCATGGGCATTCTCCCCCCTTCAATGGCGGCGGATCATGCCGGGGATGACAGAACCCGGCAAACGGTGACGCATCGCTGCTCGCCTCTGCCGCGCGGCGTGTGCCGCGCGGCGTTGCCGGAAGCCGGCGGTGATGCTAAGGGCTTGGGTTCGGTCGGAGCGTAGCGCAGCCTGGTAGCGCATCAGTCTGGGGGACTGGGGGTCGTGGGTTCGAATCCCGCCGCTCCGACCAAGGAGTCAGGCCGCGAGGGGCTTCCCGGAAGCGCCCGGCTGGGTCAGCCTCGGCTGGAATGCGGGCTGACGGGCCAATCCACCCAGGGCGTCCGATTGCATCGCGTCCGCAAAGCCACGTCGAATGAACGGGAGGGACATCGGAATGATCGTTGTCAGCGTCATGTACCCGGCCACCGCGGATGCCAGGTTCGACATGGACTACTACCTCAAAACCCATGTTCCGATGGTCGGCGCCCGTTGCCAACCCTTTGGCCTGAGCGACGCGAAGGTGCTGCGCGGTGCCGGCGCGCCGGGCGGTGCCGCGGCCGCTTATTCGGTGATCGCACTGCTGACCTTCGGCTCGGCGCAAGAGTTCCAGCGCGCGATGGAGCAGCACGGCAAAGAGATCATGGGCGATGTCCCAAAGTTTACCAATATCCAGCCGGTGATCCAAATCAGCGACGTGCTGGTGTGACGCGCCGGGCCCTCTCGATCGCGCTGTAGCTTCCCGCTTGAGGCAACGAAGCATCCCAGGCGTGGATAATCACGCCCGGCCAAACGAAAACGACCCGCATCGGAAGCGGATCGCCGCGGGCCGCCCCACGTCGAACCGGTGAGGATCAACGGAAACGAATCAGTCCGCCCAGGATGGCCGTCATTACGCTCAGGCCGATGGCCAGCATGCCGCCAAGCCGCACAGTCAGCCGAAGGCCCAGCGTTTCCATCGCCGCCTCGAGTTCGCGGCGAGTCGTGGCGTTGCTTGCCTGCAGGTCCGCACGGACGGCTGCCAGATCGGGTTTGGTGACCAGCTCTGCCATAATGAACTCCCGGGCAGCTTCCGCGTGGGCCTCGGCCTCCTGCGGCGGAATGCCAGCATCCCGCAAACGCTTCGCATAAGCCAGCGTGTCGAAGGCGAATGCCATCGGTCTTTCCCCGATTGGTGCCGCTGCTTCCATTTCACCAGGGAAAGGTGAACCGACGGTAAAGCCGGGCCACCCCACCCGACGTGACCCGGCCCGGGCAGCGTGTTACCACCGCCGCCGTCAACCAAAAAACGGCAGGAGGTCGCATGACCACGGGCGGGCACAAGCCACTGAACCTCGATCGTCCACTGCGCGGGCGGATCTACGACAGCATCGCCGAGACCATCGGCAACACGCCGCTGGTGCGCATCCCGCGTATCTGCGCGGAGGACGGCATCACCGCCGACATCTGCCTGAAGCTGGAGTTCTTCAACCCGATCGCCAGCGTGAAGGACCGCATCGGCGTCAACATGATCCTGGCGATGGAGGCGGACGGCCGCCTGCCGCCCGGCGGCACCGTGATCGAGCCGACCTCCGGCAACACCGGCATCGCCCTGGCCTTCGTGTGCGCTGCGCGCGGCTACAAGCTGATCCTCACCATGCCGGAATCGATGTCGATCGAGCGGCGCAAGATGCTGGCGTATCTCGGCGCACAGCTCGAGCTGACGCCGCGCGAGAAGGGCATGAACGGCGCCATCGCCCGCGCCAAGGAGTTGCAGGCAGCGACGCCCGGCTCGGTGATTCCCGACCAGTTCGGCAATCCGGCCAACCCGGCGATCCATGCGCGCACCACCGCCGAGGAGATCTGGTACGACACGGCGGGCGAGGTCGATGCGGTGGTCTCCGGCATCGGCACCGGCGGTACGCTGACCGGTATCGCGCAGGCGCTGAAGCCGCGCCGCCCGGGATTGCGCATGATCGCGGTGGAACCGGAGGCGAGTGCGGTGCTGTCCGGCGGCAGCCCCGGGCCGCACATGATTCAGGGCATCGGCGCCGGCTTCGTGCCGGAAGTGCTGGAGACCAGCGCGATCGACGAGATCGTCAAGGTGTCGAACGACCAGGCGTTCGCCAATGCGCGGCGGCTGGCACGGACCGAGGGGATTCCCTGCGGCATTTCATCCGGCGCGGCGCTGGCGGCGACGCTGGTGGTGGCGCGTCGGCCGGAGATGGCAGGCAAGCGGATCGTCACGATCATTCCGTCGTTTGCCGAGCGCTACATTACCACCGCGCTGTTCGAGGGGCTGTGACCCTGGTGGATTCACGCCCCCTCCCCTCATGGGATTGGGTTGGGGGGCGGGGTCGCTCCGACATGCGCGACCCCGCCCCCCAACCGCCACCCGCGAGGGGAGGATTGGGCACCCCGTGAACACCAACATCGCCCCTGGCGACTCCCGCCTGGCCGAACGGCTCCGCCGTGACATCGCCGGAGAGGTGCTGTTCGATCGGGCGGATCGCGGCCGTTACGCCACCGACGCATCGATCTACCAGGTCGAGCCGCTCGGCGTGATCGTGCCGCGGACGATCGGCGACGTCGCCGCGGCGCTCGCGATCGCGCGCGAGGAGGGCATCCCGGTGCTGCCGCGCGGCGGCGGCACCAGCCAGTGCGGCCAGACGGTCAATCGCGCGCTGGTCATCGATTGCTCGAAGCATCTGCGCCGCATCCTGCACGTCGATGCCGCCGCGGGCACCGCACTGGTCGAGCCGGGCGTCGTGCTCGGTCAGCTCAACACCGCGTTGCGGGGGGAAAAGCTGTTTTTCCCCGTCGATCCATCGACGCATGCACGCTGCACCATCGGCGGCATGGCGGGCAACAACTCCTGCGGATCGAAGTCGATCCGCTACGGCCTGATGGCCGACAACGTGTGCGCGATCGACGCCATCCTGGCCGACGGAACGCGCCATCGTTTCGGGCCCGTGCCGGACAATCTCGGCGCCGGCGTGCCGGCCAACATCGCGGAACTGATCCAGCGCCTGCGCGCGCTGGGGGCGGCGGAGGCCGAGGAGATCGCCGCGCGCTTCCCGAAGCAGCTTCGCCGCGTCGGCGGTTACAACATCGACGCGCTGACGCCGGCGGCGCGCGCGGCGGGGCGCGAAAACCTGGCGCGGCTGCTGGTGGGTTCGGAAGGCACGCTGGCGTTTTCCGCGGCGCTGGAACTGACGCTGCATCCGGTGAAGCCGCGCAAGCTGCTGGGCATCTGCCAGTTCCCCAGCTTCCGCCGCGCCATGGCGGCGGCGCAGCACATCGTGAAACTCGATCCGGAAGCGGTGGAGCTGGTGGACCGCACGATGATCGACCTCGGCCGCGGCATCCCGATCTACCGTCCCACAATCGACGCCATGCTGCGCGGCGAACCTGATTCCCTCCTGATCGTCGAATTTCACGGCTTCGAAGATGCGCCGTTGCACGCGAAACTCGCCGAGCTGGACACGCTGATGGCCGATCTCGGCCTGCCGGGCCAGGTCGTGCGGGCGATCGATCCGGCGTTCCAGGCGGATATCGCCAGCGTGCGCGAGGCCGGCCTGAACATCATGATGTCGATGAAAGGCGACGGCAAACCGGTGTCGTTCATCGAAGACTGCGCAGTGAACCTGGAAGACCTCGCCGACTACACCGAAAAGCTGAATGACGTGTTCGCCCGGCACGGCACCAAGGGCACCTGGTACGCGCACGCCTCGGTCGGCTGCCTGCACGTGCGGCCGGTGCTGAGCATGAAGGACCCGGCCGATGTGCGCACGATGCGCGCGGTCGCCGAGGAATGCTTTTCACTCGTCCGCGACTACAAAGGCTCGCATAGCGGCGAACACGGCGACGGCATCGCGCGCAGCGAATTCAACGAGACGATGTTCGGTGCCCGCATCGCCCGTGCCTTCGAAACGGTGAAGGACGCGTTCGACCCCGCAAACATGCTGAACCCGGGCCGCGTCGTCCGCCCGCCGCGCATGGACGACCGCATGCTGTTCCGCTACGCGCCGGGCTACGCTCCCATCGCCGGCTTCACGCCGAAACTCGACTGGTCGGAGCATCCCGGCCCGCTCGGCGGCATGCTGGGCGCGGTGGAGATCTGCAACAACAACGGCACCTGCCGCGCGTTCGATGCCGGCGTGATGTGCCCGTCCTTCCGCGTCACCCGCGACGAGGCGCATTTGACCCGGGGGCGCGCCAACACGCTGCGGCTGGCGCTCACTGGACAGCTTGGCGCCGATGCGATGGCGTCCGAGACGTTGGCCGAGGCGATGCATCTCTGCGTCTCCTGCAAGGCGTGCCGCCGCGAATGCCCGACCGGCGTCGATATGGCGAAGATGAAACTGGAAGTGCTGGCGGCGCGCGTGGAACGGTACGGCGTGTCGCGGCGGGAATCGGTGATCGCCGAATTGCCGCGTTATGCGCCGGTGCTGCATCGCATTGCTCCGCTGATGAACCTGCGCAACCGGTTGGGGCCGTTGCGGCAATTGACCCAGCGCGTGCTCGGGCTCGCCGCGTCGCGCCCGCTGCCCGCCTGGCGGCGCGACGCGTTCCGCGACGAGGAAGCGAGCGCGTTCGCGCCGGCGAAACCGCGCGGCGAGGTGCTGCTGCTGGCCGACACCTTCAACCGGTATTTCGAACCGGAGAATCTGCGCGCGGCGTTGCGCGTGCTCGCCGCCGCCGGCTATCGCGCCGTGCTGCCGCCGCATCGCGGGCGCCCGTTGTGCTGCGGCCGCACGTTTCTGGCCGCCGGCATGCTGGACCGGGCGCGCGCCGAGGCACGCCGCACCTTGGGCCGGCTGGCTGGCGACTTGCCGGTGGTCGGGCTGGAGCCGTCCTGCCTGCTGACCTTGCGCGACGAATTTCGCTCGCTGTTGCCGGGCGCGGCGGCCGACGCACTGGCCGGCCGCGCAATGTTGTTGTCGGAGTTCCTGGCGCGCGAAAAGCCGGAACTGGCGCTGCGGCCGATCACCACCACCGCGCACGTGCATGGCCACTGCCACCAGAAATCGTTCGGCGCGTTTCCCGCGGCGTTGAGTACGTTACAGCGCGTACCGGGGCTTGCAGTGAAGCCGATCGTGGCGTCGTGCTGCGGCATGGCCGGCAGTTTCGGTTATCAGGCGGAGACGCAGGACGTGTCGCGCGCGATGGCGGAAGCGTCACTGCTGCCGGCGGTGCGGGGCGCGGCGCCGGGCGACCTGATCGTTGCGGATGGCACATCGTGCCGCCACCAGATTCGCGATCTGGCCGGGCGGGAGGCGGTGCATTCGGTGCGTGTGCTGGACCGCGCGCTGGCATGATCGCGCCGGACGACCTTCTGGACTTCTGGTTTGCCGGCGACGGCACGCGGTATCGCACCGCGTGGTTCAAGCAGGATGTGGCGTTCGATACGGAATGCGCGCGGTTCGCCGATGCGCTGCGCACGGCACGGGGCGGTGGGTGCGACCGTTGGGCCGAGACCGCGCGCGGCATGCTGGCGTTGATCGTGCTGCTGGACCAATTGTCGCGGAACCTGCATCGCGGGTCGCCGGAGTCCTTTGCCGCGGACACGCAGGCCCGCGCGTTGGCCCGGGAAGCGGTAACGCGCGGCTTCGACCGGGCGCTGCATCCGGTGGAACGCAGCTTCGTCTATCTGCCGTTCGAGCATTCCGAGGACCTTACCGACCAGGACGAGTCGGTGCGGCGGTTCGAGGTGCTGCGCCTGGCGCTGGGGGATTCCACAGTCGAATATGCGTATCGCCATCGCGACCTGATCCGCCGCTTCGGCCGCTTTCCGCATCGCAATGCCGTGCTGGGACGCGAGAGCACGGCAGAGGAATTGCGTTACCTCGCCGAGCCGGGGGCCGGGTTCTAAAGCATGTCCGCCGCAACTGGAAAAATGCCAGCCATCACCTGGTAGTGGTTCGGTCTGAGGGCGCCGAGCAAGAAACCAGCTCCCCCTTCCCCCAACCCTCTCCCACAAGGGGATGGAGTCTCCCGCCTCCTGCCTCCCGCTACCTGCGCAGTTTCATTCAGGGTGGGTCGGCCACGGCCGGTCGGTGGTCAACTCGCAGTGACAGGCTCGTCGATCGGTACGCCGATCCGAATCACCTCAGCCCCACCACCTCCGCCAGCGCGTCCACCTGCTCCTCGTACCGCGACACCGGGTTGAGCAGTACGTGGTTGGCGCCCATCGCAATCACCTCCTCCAGCCGTTCGCGCACTTGCGCCGGCGTCCCGTGCAGGCCCGATGCGTCGGTGCCGGCCGGGTTGCGATACACCTCGGTGAACCACCGGTTCAGTTCGGCACGCGCGACATCCGGCCGCTCATCCACCGAAACGAAAATCCGTTTCGAGACCGGGAAGCCATCCGGATCGCGGCCCGCCGCGGTCAGCGCGTCGCGCAGCAACGGCACGGACCGGCCAAATTCCGCGATGCTCGACCCGCCCGACCCCATCCACCCATCGGCCAACGATGCCGCGCGGCGAATGGCATTGGGATGGCCGACGCCCATCCAGATCGGTACATGCGGTTGCTGCACCGGCTTGAGAGGCATGGTCGCGCCTTCCAACTGGTAGAAACGGCCGCGCCAGGTCACGCTCGGCTGCGTCCACAGCGCCTTGATCAGGTCCACCTCCTCGCGGAGCCGGCCCACCCGCCCGGCCTCGGGCACCGCGAATTCCCGGTAGTGATGCTCCCGGCCCAGGCCGACGCCGAGGATCGCCCGACCGTTGCTGAGCCGGTCGAGCGTGGCCCATTGGTGCGCCACCATCATCGGGCTGTGCACCGCCAGCACGACCACTGACGCGCCGAGGCGGATGCGGCTGGTCACCGCGGCCGCATAGGTCAGCACGACCACAGGATCGAAGGACGTGACGTGGTCCAGGGTGTTCTCGGTCACCCAGAGGTCGCGGAACCCCAGCGCCTCGGCGCGCCGGGCGACCGCGCGGACGGCGGTTACGTCGATCGGGTCGGGCGAGCGGTGCGGCAGCGACATGCCGAACGCGATCTGATCCTTCAAGGCCATGCTGGCGCGTCCTATACTTTTTCGATCACTTCCATCTGCGCGCCGTCAGGACATTCGACAAAGCAGACGCGACGCCCGTTGTTGGGCGGCAGTTCTTCCAGGATGCGCACGCCGTTGCTCTGCAACCGCGCCAGGGTCCCCGGATAATCGTCCGTCTGCACCGCCATATGTTCGATGCCGTAATGCTGTTCGTGCTTCTGGACGGCGATCAGCGTGGTGATGTTGAGTTGCAGGCCGTGCAGATCGACCTGGAAGCCGCGGCCCGGGATCTCGGCCTTCAAGGTCGCACCGAAATTATCCACGTAGAACTGCACGGTCTGCCGCGGATCGCGGGTCTTGATGTGAACGTGCTGTACGGCGAAATTCATGATCGTTCTCCCTTTCCCGGGTGCCGCGGCAGCCGGCTGGCGTGCCCTCGACCAGCATCCCGATTGTGATTGGTTCCTCGTCGCGCCTGATGGGAGCCTGCTATCATCGGCGCGCGAACTCAACCCCAGACCGGCGCGCGCCGCGACTTGCGGTCTGGGTGCGTGCGCCTGATGCTCTGACTCTCAGGCTTCGATCCCAGCCTTTTCAGTGCCGACGCGAGCGAATTCACCGTCATTGCGAGCGAAGCGAAGCAATCTCCCCCGAGATACCGCACCAATGCACGTGGGAGATTGCTTCGCTTCGCTCGCAATGACGGCGTTGGCCGCCGCAATGACGGGGTTGACCGCGAGGCCGAACCGTCGGAATCACCCCGCCAGGCTCAGTCGCAGTTCCGGGGGATCAACGCGCCATGACCGTCGCCCGCCAGTTGGCCGGGTTTCTGACCGCAACGTCCACCGCCGACCTGCCGGCGCAAGCGCTCGACCACGCCGCGATGCTGATCGCCAGCACCGTCGCCAGCGCCGCGCGCGGCACGCGCCTCGAGTCTGCCCGTATCATCCGCACCCTCGCTTGCGACCGCGGCGGCCGGCCGGAGGCGTCGCTGTGGTTCGACGCCGGCGCCAAACTGCCGGCCGCCGATGCGGCCCAGGCGAACGCCGTGGCGAGCGACGCCGCCGCATCCGACGACAGCGATCTGCGCAACATCGTGCATGCCGGCACGCCGTTGACCGCCACCGCGCTGGCGATCGCCGAGCGCAACGGTGCCGGCGGCGCGGAGGTGCTGACGGCGATGGTACTGGGCTACGAGGCGGCGGGACGCATCGGCGAGGCGATCACCCCCGGCTTTCGCAATCGCGGGTTTCACGGCTGCCTCGGCGCGATTTTCGCGGCGACGGTCGCGGCCGGGCACCTGCTGCGGCTGGATGCGGAACATCTGGCGCAGGCAATCGCGCTGTCGGCGACCTCGATCGGCGGCCTGGCCACGTCGGCGGATACCAGCGTGGCGCGGGAGTATCACGCCGGCCTGGCAACGATGCTCGGAATCAACGCGGCGCTGGCCGCGCAGCTTGGCTACCGCGCGGAACAGCGCATCCTGGAAACACCGAAGGGCTTCTTCGAGGCGTTCGGCGGCGTCGATGGCGCGACCGCCGGGGCAGCAGCGTTGCGCGGACTTGGGGAAAGCTGGGACATCGTCACCGACATGGCGGTGAAGTTGGTGCCTGGCGGCCATCCGCACCACGCCACCGCCGAGGCCGCCGCCAATGCCGCGCGCGCGGGAAACATCGCCGCCGCGGAGGTCGCCAGCATCACGATCTCGCGCCCCGGCATGACCGCGCTGCCCGGCCCGCTGCATCCGGCCGACCTGATCGACATGGCGCACAGCCCGGCCTATTTCGCCGCCGCCGGTGTCGCCGACCATGCGTTCTCCTGGGAGCATGCCAGCGCGGCGAAGATCGCCGATCCGGTCATCCATCGGCTGATCGACCTGGTCCGCGTCGGCGCACCGCCCACCGAGGATGCCGCGCGCTACCGTCAGGGCGCGACAGTCACCATTCACGCCCATGACGGCCGGGTCTCGGCGAGCACGGTCTATGTGCCGAAAGGCGCCGCTACGCTCGGGATCGCGTGGAGCGACGTTGACGCGAAATACCGCGCCCTGGTGCCGGCATCGGGTCTGCCCACGCACGCGATCGAGGCGAGTCTCGGGTTGATCCACGACTTTCGGCACCTTGCGGCGGTGGCGAGGTTAACCCATCTTATTCACCGGATAAGTCGATCCCGGATTGATAGTGAGCAAGCAATGGAACCCGGCGCGCCCCATCCGCGGCAGGGTGACCCGCATTTCAGTCCATATCTGTCAGGCGCCAGGGGTT
>Ga0307374_10010223_pt1 | contig 13651 bp, 19 predicted proteins | sample OX3MG_FD_202532 | JGI IMG/M metagenome (GOLD analysis project Ga0307374, IMG submission 202532) | Soil microbial communities from Risofladan, Vaasa, Finland - OX-3 | ecosystem: Environmental > Terrestrial > Soil > Coastal area > Acid sulfate soil | place: Finland: Risofladan, Vaasa | collected...
AGGAGGGATTGCCGACCACGTCCTTGAGGACGTCGCCGGTGAAGATGATCGCCTTCGGGCGATTGTGGTTGGCCTTGTCGTCGCCGCGGAAGGGCCTTATGCCGTTCCGGTTCAGGTGCTCGGCTAGGCTGCGGAAGCTAAATCGGCCGCTGGCGTAGAGCCCAAAGATTTCTTTGATCGCGGGGGCCGCCGCGGGGTCTTCAACGATTCGACCGTCGACACGGCGGTAGCCCTGCGGGATCGTGCCCAGCAACTTGCCGTTGCGCCGCAGGTAGCGGAGATTGTCGCGGACGCGCCGGGCGACTTTCTCTCGCTCCTCCTGCGCGACGATTGCCTTGATCTTCCACGACAGCCGGTCGACGTTGCTGATCAGGCCGTTCCCGTCGAACACAAGGATTCGGCGCTCGGTCATCTCGGCCATGAAGCGAAAGAACTCAAGGTCGTTGCGATGAAGGCGATCGGCGTCATAGAAGGCAACCGCACCGACCTGGGCCGCCGGCGCAGTCCGGACGCGCTCCATGAGTGCGAGGTAGCCAGGCCGCTTGGACGTCTCCTTGCCCGATCGGTCAGCGTCCTCGAAGTGCTCGAAGGCGAGACTCTGCAACTCCGGTCGGCGGGTCACTGAGTCGAGCTGCTGGTTCAATGAGGGACCGCGGGGTCGTCCATCGGCATCGAAGTCGCTGACCGATTGCCGCGTGTAGACGAGCACGATCGGACCATGCGGGTCTGCGCCAGCTGCCACCCGCAACCGCTCCAATGACTCAGCCTCGCTCTCGCGCGTCCACTCGTCCTGCCGGCTCAAGTTCCGTCGACTCACGTTCTCACCTTCATACCCGGGTCACTGTCATCCGATGGGCAAGTTTCACGGCGCCGAAGTGGCGCATGTCTGCCGTTATGAGCTCTTCCGTCCGATGTCGCTCGGCGATTGTTAGCAGCAAGGCATCGACGTACGAGAGGCGCAGCTGGCTGTAGCGCTCCAGGATTGCCGCGGCCCGCTGATGATCGCTCTCGTCCGACTGAAACAGCTCGATTCCGCTCTCGCGCGCCCAGCGCAGAACAACCAGTGCCGCGTCCGCCGAGCGAGCAGGAGCGATGCGCATGCGAAATAGCGTGTAGGCCTCGCCGACCACTTCCCAGATGGTGAAGAGCTTTCTCCCCTTGCGCCCACTCGCCGCGATTGCCGCCACCGACGCGGCGTGGTGCTCGTCGACATCCGAGAGCAGTCCAACGATCGGTCCGGTATCGAGGATGGCTGCCTGCACGCGTCAGCGGTAGACCACCTCGTCGACTTCCTCCGACAGCTTTCGAGGCGCCCCTTTGATAGCACCGGCGAAGGCGAGAACGTGGTCGACCTGGCTCGACGCGTCGGGAAGGGCTTCAACCGCTTCCACAATTAGAGCGCTCTGGGAAATCCCCTTCTTGCGGGCGAGTCGTCGGATCCTCTTGTCTGTCTCGGACGGAACGATGATCTGTTTGCGAACCAACATGACACAGATTGTACATCGACCAGTGTGTAGCGACGTCATGCGGCTTTGCGAGCCTCCGATTCTCGGCGTCGATGGTCGAGCATGATCTCGGCGATCACCGCAATGACTTGCAGGATTTCAGGCGCCAATTCCACGGACTCGTCTTTAGTCGTCGAGAAGGCGATGCGTCGGCGACGCGGCTTAAGGCTCACGCAACTTGCCCTCCGCCTGGCCGGCATTCCCACCACGACGGCTTGCCGACGCAATCGGCGATCGGTCGCTCATTGGGCTGAATCGGTGGCAGCTGGTTCAAAGCGGTTCGCTTCCTGAGCCTGGTCACCGACAGGGGTGGCGTTTCGGAGGCGCGGATGTCGACCTTGAGCCAGATCGCGCCGAGCGGACCCCAGGTCCGCAGCCGATAGGCGGTGGTGGTCCAGAAGCTGCAGCAGGTGTCGTGGCCGAAACGCGGCCTCTCGCGCCAGATGGTGTGCTGAAGCTTGTCCTCACGGTCGTCGGTGGGGACGACGAAGAGAACGTGGTGCAGCTCGGCGTCGCGGTAGTGCTCGAAGTGACCGACGTAAGAGGCGATCTTCTGGCGCAGGCGAGCTAGGGACTCAGTCGCCCGGTCCCACTCGAGGTCGAACAGGATGCGGCCGCCGGCCGCCAGATAGACCCCACACCCGTCCGGTGTGGGGACGGGCGACTTGTACTCGCGTGCCGTCGTCCGGCGCTCGGCCCGGACGTGCTCCTCTCCATACCAGACGAGCAGGCCCTCGTCCTTCCGCTGACGGCTTTGCATGATCACGGCAATGAAGAACTGGTTGGCTTCGAGGTCGTGGGTGGCATGCCAGCAGTGGTCGCGGGCGTCGTGGCTGCGCTCGACGTAGGCGCGGGAATCGTCGCCTTGCCAGTCGGCGAGCACCCGCGCGCCGCGGGCGGAGATCAGGAGCAGCGAATGACGACGACGAACGCCTGGGGTTTCGATGACTTTCCAGCGGTAGATGAGACCGAGATCTTTGAGGGACTGAAGCCGCATCTGGCAGCTGCGGAGGCTGGGGAAGAAGAGCTCTTTGACCTGGAGGGTGTTCAGGTAGCGGTAGTCGTGGAGAGATTGGAGGATGAGCAGGTCGCGTTGGTTGAGAGTTCGATGTAGGCGGCTGAGCTGAGCTTGAGTGGGATGAGACTCGGCTTGAGGAGGAAGGTCTCGCAGGATGATCGGATGAGTTGGGATGAGAGACCGTCCTGGTCCGGGTGGCGGGCCGAATTGAGTTCGGGAGGCCTGCGCTTCGTCCTTCGCTTCCTGAGGCGCAGGCCGCAGCGAATCCCCAGAACCGAAGGCCGGAGCGAACTCGAGCTCATCGGCGGCGCCGTCCAGGTCGTCCTCGGGCGAGTCCGGGTGGGGCGGCATCATTGACTTCGGCTCCCGAAGCCCCTGGCCGATTCCATGAACGCCATCGAGCCAGCCATGCGTTGCCCAACGCTCTTCCGGGGCGATCGTCCGATGGCACTTTCGAACTCGGCTGCGTGCGCACGCCGTGCGCACGCTGTACGCACGCTGTTCGGTCGGCGTCGACCGCGGAGGGGGCCAGAGTCCGGCCCCCTCCGGTAACGCGCCCACATCTGGCCGTGCCAGGCTGGCCATTGACGCGTATCGAGGTCCGGCGTGCAAAGCCAAATCGCCTTCGGCCGACCCCTGTCTTGCCACTCAGCTCCGCGCCGAGGGCCCCGGGTCATCGAATGCCGAGGGCGTGCCAACAAGCTTTGGTACTTCTACTTATTCACAATGTGGACGATTCGTGTCCGCTGCCTTGAAACTGCGAGAAGAGGTCCCGATCGCGACAGGTGAAATCAAGTCTTCTCAAGCTCGACGATGTGGCCAAGCGTCTCGGCTGCCACATTGAGACCCTTCGCCTACGGATCCGGAGCGGGAGGTTGACGGCCATTCGAGGCCCGCACGGGGCCTACTTCATTTCCGCCAGGTCGCTCCGCGTTCTGCGCGTGCGCACGCGGCCCCCTCGTCAACGCCGCACGCCGACGGCTGAAGACCTGGACGTGGCGTGGCGGGCGATGGAGAAGCGGCTGAGGCGGGCGCCGTCGGCCCACGAAGAGCTGGTGCCATTTCTAGAGGCGCTGATTGTCAATCGCGCCATCAACCTGGGCGCCTATCGGCTTGTCTGCGCCTGCGGCCTCCACGAATTGGGCTTCCAGGTCGACGACATCGCAGCCGAGCTTGGCGTCTCAGCGCGTCACGCTCGGCGGTTGATCGGTAAGGACCCCGGTGTCGCAGTCGCCAAAGCAGCCCACCATTGGGCGCCGGTCGAAGCGCGTCGCATGGTGAGTGCCCTCCGCGCTGAGCTCCAGGCCGAGGGCATTCGCTTTCACCAGTGGGTGATGCGAGGCAGGCGTCGGATCGGGCCACCAACCCATCCCGATCGGCCTCGGCCGGCGTTCAAAGTCAAGCGGCTCCTGCAGGACGAAACGGCCGGCCTTCGCCGAGCCGGACTCTCGCCCGAGCAGATCTGGGCCATCAACATCGTCGGCCTCGGCTCTGACGAACTGAATGAGCTCCTCCTCCGGGGCTCTCGATGAAAGGTCGCCTGCGATGCAGGGATGCTTTCGGGTGGTGTGGTCGCTGAATCGAGTGGTGGCTCCACGACGCTCTCGACGCGATGAATACGGGGCATCCAAGGGCGGCGGCGTCAGTGCGCAGCCACGCCCCCGACGACTGCGAACAACAAGCCGAATGCCATGACTAAGCCGCCAAAGAATTGGTGGTACCAGGACGGGTATCGAAAACGTCCGAGCACGCCGGGGTATCGAGCGTAGCTTCGATTTAAGCCCTGGATCAGAGGAGCGCCTCGGGAGAAGAACCAGTAGCCGACAAGGATGATCGCGACCCCGATAAGGATCGCGACCAGCTTAGCGACCCACGTCGGCATCGGCGGATACTAGCCCAACCCTAGCGAATCGGCTGTTCACCTTTAGCAACTACCGGCCAGGCTGCGATCATCTGGCTTACCAAGGTCAGTATTTAATTACACGGGATCGGAGAGGTGCGTACACCCTAAGGAAATCCAGGGCACGCGGCGGTGATCGGGGGCTAGGCTAAATCACAGAGGTCACCAGAACCGCATGAGGCGCTATCGCGCAACCTTCTGGAAGGAAGCCGAGTCAGCGTCGGTCGAATACGAGTGCTACGACGAAGGCGAGCCAGACAACGGCGACTGCAAAGTCGTTCACGTGGATGAGCCACTTGCGTCCGTTGTAAGCCTCGGGGCAGATCCTCAAGACATCTGGAAGTTCATCTTCCGCGCTGAGCTCGGCAGGCTGCGGGCTACAGGCTGGCGCCAGTCAGGCGATCCAAACTCCCTTCGTTGCGATTAGATCCAGCCAAATCCGCACGCGGGCCCAGGTCCAAGCAACCCTGGCTGGAATGGTCGTCGAAATGAAAGGTGTCGCGTTCCGTTCGGAGTGCTAGCGCCTAGGGCGAGCGCTTTTCCCATACGCGTTCGCTAAGCCTCGGGTCGCGCCCGATGATGTGTCTTGCGCCTGACGCGGAAACGCGAACCCTAGAAGCGCGCCGATGAGGATCGGGACGCCGATCACGATCAGCAGTACGAGTCCGTGGGAGAACGGCCATTTGATGTGAAAAAAGGGAGTCGCAAACACCACGATAATCGCCAGCACAACTGACGTAAGCGACCCAACAAAAGCGCAAACAAGGCCCCATAGCACCCGCGCGACCCAACCTTGGCCGTTCACGCTGGGAGAGTCTACCCAAGCGTACAAAAGCTCCTCACCGGAGACTTGATCACCAGACTTGATCACCAACACCAGGGCCGCTTCAGCGACACCGTGATAGTGCCCGTGGTTGTCCGTTTCGATTGCCTCGCGGAAGCCACGGCGTGGGTCATGGTCGACACGTTCGGTGCGGGTTTCGAGTTCGCCGTCCTGTATATCCAGTCCGAGGCACTTCAAGACATCGCCTTCCACCTGCGCGTGTCCGGCGCCGCCGTCGAGCTCTGCCATGACCAGATAACGGAGGTCACCAAGGGTCCGCCTCAGGCCTTGCTCAACGCAGCGGATTGGTGACGGCAGACAAGCTTGAGGCGACTATCGCCGACGCCTCGGTCCGGTGTGAGCCACTCCAGAGGTGGGCAGACCGGGCACGAGCATTGCTCGCGGGTACAACGACGTTCACCTACGACGACTGGGGCCTCAGCAGCGCGCTTGCGAACTCGGAGCGTCCGTGGTTCGAAAAAGCGCAGTCATGATGCGCGGCGCTTACCCCGCTGGCGAGTCTTGGTTGTCATTCGACGGATATCACGGACGCGCTCTGTGCCCCTGATCCAACGCACCGCGGTCCTCAAGACCGATGCTGGGATGCATCTGATCTGGGATCGAGCTCACTTCAATGGCGTCGATGGCTACGAGACCTGGTCCGCCGAGCTGGAAGGGGACGCGGACATCCTCCGACACGTCGTCGCCGCCCACGTAGTCCCGATAAACATCCACAGCGATGGTGCTTACGCCTTCACCTTGCGCGCTGATGTTGCGACCATGCCTCGGCTGTCAGAGGATGAAGAACGGCGGGTTGTGGTCCGGTCAGAGCGATTCCGCTTCGACTGCCGAGGGACCCTGGATGTCAGCGGCATCGAGCATGTTGAGCGAGATCCCAGCAGCAATATCGCTTCTATGAAGTTGCCGGTACAGACATATGACGTGGTCGTGCATCTGATGAATTACGACGACATACCCGAGAGGACCGACCAACATCCCGACTTCATAGTCACTGTGGGACCTGCTGAGGCGAGCGCGCCTCGGCAATCCATCGAGACATTCGAGCGCCCCCAAATCGTCTGACTCTCCGCAACAGAGGCACCGATAGCACCCAGGGCACACTCGGAGGAGTTGCGTCCCGTACACCTTTAGGAAATACGGGGCACCCTAGCGCGGTTTGAGATAGCTTTCAAATGATGGAGTCCGAGCTCGAGCCCTACCGCGCCACGTTCCAGGGCACCCTGCTCGCGAACAGTCTCGAGTCGATGAACTCGAGCATCTCGAGCGCCATCTCGTACACGGTCCATCAGACAGTGGGTTGGATCCGCGTCATCTCTTCGTCACCGTCGCTGGGTGATTGCACCCGGAGTCAGCAACACCAGGACCCCGTCAGGGTCGCGCACGGTGGCAATCGTTATCGGCCCGTTCGGCGACGATTGGGCAACTCGCCTGGGCGGTCCACCAAGCCCCAGATCGGTGAGCTTCTTCAGAGTCGCCTCGACGTCGACGAAGAACGAGAGTTGAAATAGTCCTGTCGTCGGTGCCGGGTCAGATAACGACGTTGGAATGCTGCTGTCGGGGAATTCGATGAGCTCTAGGACACCCGCGGACACATCGGGTACGTGGGCGTCGCCGAGGAACACGGCGTGCAAGGTGCGACTGGGGCCGTCGAAGAGAGCCGGCCAGTCCCCCTCCACTTTTCGATCCTGCAGAACGTCGAGGCCGAGGCCGTCCCGATAAAAACGGAGGCTGGCCCCGAGATCGCCTACCGCGATTACGCTGTGATGAATGCCTGACACGTTCAACCCTCCTACGTACGCGTCGATTGTGGTAGCGACAATGCCGTTTAGCCCAACTGGTCTCTCCGACCATACGTCGTGAAGCTCAGCCCGTGGTCCGTTCGAGGTACATCGACATCGGCTTGGCCGAGGGGCAGGCTTGCTGCGTCCAGAGGGGAGTAGCTCACTCGCCGGCGCCTTTTGGTTCGAGTCCTCCCTGGTCCACCACCTCGGCGCTGTGCGCCATCAGCGGTGAATTCCCGAAATGTCGACGCCCTTACTTGCTGCTAGGAGTGCGAGTGCACCCATGCCACCTCCATACAGAATGAGTGCACAACCGGCAGCCCCCAGGCGTTTTGAAGAACGCGCCAGGAAGACCCACAGGTGGGGCCTCCGGCTCATGTCCCGGCTCAGCACAATTCGGTGGTACGAATCTGGCCAGCCCACCAGCCACACCCCAGACGCTGCGATCGCTGCTGCTACGACCGAGAGACTCCAAAAAACAAGGGCGTTCAGTTGTTTGAGTCTACGGGGCAGACGCCAGCCCGCAAGTGTTTTGGGTGCCTCGCCTCATTCGGAGGATGCTTCAGCCCGATGAAACAATCGAGACGCGAAGGCAACCGGGAGAAGCTCTATGTAGGCGTCATTTGGATTGGCGATAAGCCCGGCAAACGCATCAGCGTATGGGCCGAGAACCCGATAGCGGCGAAAGAGCAGGTCGAGGCCGAGTACGGCAAAGGACACGTCATCAGTCTGCATAACGAGGAGGATGCGGAGCGACCACGTTAGATCGTCGGCATGCCTTTGCCATGGGAGGCGTTGGCGAGGTTTCGCGCCACCACGGTGAGATCAGACGGGATCAGTCGGGCCAGTGCGAGCGGTACCTCGGGCCGTCAGGGCCCGACTCAACCGCGTAAGCGAAAGCATCCGGGGTCACGTCTGAGCGTCTCCCAAAGACACGAGCTACCTCGCCAGCCTCGCCTCCCACGGCATCGGCCGCATCATCGAAGACCTGACTTACATCAAGGCCCAGCCGACGTGCGCAGTCGTGGAAGGGGGCCAAGCTGACCATGAGATCACGTGGGTCCTTGCCGTCGTACATCCTTAAGGTCCAGTTCAATCCACCATGCAGAACGCTCCGCGACTTCTCGCGCAGTGCAGCGGTTGCGTAGTCCCAAACGGTGCGGCGTTGGGTCACGACCTCGGCCTCCAGCTCAAGCTCATCGATGACGGTCCGTGGCGTAACAACCGTTCGCTGTCAGGTTAGCGTGATGGTCGATCCTCGGAGCTGGTCCTGATTCGCGTTACGGAACCTCGTCAATCCCGATAGTGCCCCGCGCTTGCTTCGCCGCCTTGTCACGAGTGTTGCCCAGCCGGCTTATCGCCCCGGCCGCTTCTACTAACTGTCCGAGCTCGTTGAGTGGCCCGTCTCGGTCGAATGATTCGTTTTTGGCCGAATCATTTGTTATCAATTGGGCCCATCGAGACATCCCAAGTTCAAATCCCGTTGCCCTAATGCGCTGCGCGCCCCATCGCGCCCCGATATCTGGGGTCGGACCCGGCTCGATCGCCTAGATGTTGGGGTGACTGCGATCAACTTTTGGTCGGCGAGGCCGGATTTGAACTTCTCTCGGCAGGTGTCTGTACACCTTGAGGAAATACAGGGCAGCCTGCGGTGACCTGGCTCAGCTAGAAAGGTCTGGATCGGATCGATCTACTCGCCGCGCCTGATGAAGGGAAGCGTTTGGTCGATCTCTACCAGGGTGGCCTGCTGGAACTCCCCGACCTGCGACGCCGCGCGTCTCCCTCCCAGGTTCCGGAATTTCCCCCTGTTTTCCAGAATTCGGATATTATGGTGATAATGGAATTTCAGGAATTACCCGCATCGGCCGGGCGGAGTGGATTTGCTCGCCAATATTCCAGAATTCGGGTATTAGGGTTAGTTGAGATGAACAAGCCAGACGACCGGCTGATGCATTTGGAACAGCAAATGGGGGCTTTGCTCCGCCGTCTAGAGGTCCTCGAAGGCGGTCCCACTCCACTCGAGATCCCGGAGACGGTGGCCGAACGCCCCGGGAACGAGGGGAATCTGCAGGGAACGCTTGCCTACACAGCATTTCTCCGATCTGGTCAGCAGCGCTTCAAGATCCAAGCTCGGGAGGATCTGTCGAAGCTCGTCGAGATCGAGCCCGACTCGGTCGCGCGAGCTTTCGCGGCGCTCGGAAGCCCGTTCAGGATCCTTCTCCTCCGCGCTCTTCTACAGGGGCCGCGAACGAGCCAGGAGCTGCAGGCCGAGCTGAATGTTGGCCCGGTCGGGCAGCTCTACCACCATCTCAAGGAGCTGCTCGCGGCAGGCCTCATTGTTCAACGGAAGCGCAGCGTCTACGCGATCCGGGAAGAAAAGCTGCTGCCGATTTGTGTTGTTGTGGTCGCCGCTTTGCGGCTGATTGCAGACCAAGAACCGATGCATGCCGGTGCTCAGACGCCGGATGAGACGGAATCGCGTGAAGAGCCGGAAGAATCTCAGTCGTGATTAGGCCGATCAAACAGCTCGTGCTGCTCGCCGCGCCAACCTCAGGAGGGTCCAGGTGACTCACAAGCGACAACGACGCATCCAGCAGAATCCCCGAGTAGCTGAAACAAACGGCGACTCGACACAGCAGCCAGGCAGTGCGAGGCGCCAGCAGGTTGGCCCTCGGACTTCGCGGCGGCGTCCCGTCCGAAAGTCTGCGTTGCGCACCATGCTTCTACCGGTCGGCGTCGGCGTTCTTTTCGCCGTTGCCCTGGCTGGATTGGTTTACGCGGCTGCCACCTCCGGTAGTCCGACTAATACGGGCCAGGCTGTGTCAGCCGGCGACCCTCAGTTGCAAGCGGCTCGAGCCTACGCCTCCTGTATGCGTTCTCACGGTGATCCAGGCTTTCCCGATCCAAACAGCCAGGGGAACTTCGGGGCAATCACCAAGGGTGCTCCATCTGATCCCACCTCACCTGCGTATCAAGCGGCCCAACCGAGCTGCGCGTCGCTAATGCCCCAACAGAGTCAGCAGCAGCAGCAACAGAACCAAGGCCAGGGGGTGCAGTTCGCGCAATGCATGCGCTCCCATGGTGTGGCGAACTTCCCCGATCCGGACCCACAGGGGCATTTTTTGATTAGCGGAAGTATCAACACCTCCCCCCAATACCCAGCGGCATATCAAGCCTGCAAGGCGCTCCTGCCGGCACAGTCGTGACGTCCGCGCTCGCCGACCCGCCGCCATCCGCCGAAGTCGATTCCACCGCGATCGATGACCAGCGTAGCTCTCGTACTCGTTGGAGGGCGCTACTGGCGGTTCTGACGGCTGTGGTCCTGGTGGCAGCGACCGTTGTGGTGGCCGTTCGCGCCGGCGAATCAAAGAACGGAGGGACCGCCAACGCGGCGGGCACCTCGGTTGACACCATCCAGACGCAAACCCTTGAGTCTCAACAAGAGGTCGATGGCACGCTCGGCTACGCGGGCAACTACAGCGTGTTCAACCATGCGTCTGGGACCATCACGGTCCTGCCTGCGGTGGGCCAGACGGTGAGTCAAGGGGAGGCCCTATATCAGGTCGACGGCTCATCCGTAGCCCTGCTTTACGGCGCCACGCCTGCCTACCGGAGCCTCAGCTTGGGGGAGAGCGGGGCTGACGTCGCCGAACTCAACGCCGACCTGATCGCTCTGCGAGACGGGTCGAGCGCCCAGCTGAGTTCTCGTACGTTTAGCCATGCCACTGCCGGCGCGCTGAAGAAGCTCCAAGGTAGTCTCGGCGTCTCGGAGACAGGATCGCTCGCTTTCGGCGCTGTCGTGTTTCTGCCGGGCGCGGCCCGGATCAGCTCAGTTAACGCCACTGTGGGAGCCCCGGCAGCGCCTGGTCAGCAAGTTCTTTTGGCCACGTCGACCACCCGCCAGGTGAGCGTCGAACTCGATGCCACCCAGCAGTCTGACGTCGCCATCGGCGGCCCGGTCACGATCACCTTACCCAACCGCCAGACCACTCCAGGGACGGTTTCATCGGTGGGTACGGTCGCCACATCGGCACCGGCGGGGTCGGGGAACGGCCAATCTTCCTCTGGTGGCTCGGCTACGCCCACGATTCAGGTCCTGATCACACCTACAGACCCCGCTGCTACCGGCAGCCTTGATGCCGCACCGGTCCAGGTGGCCATCACCACCGCCAGCGTCAAGGACGCCCTGGTGGTGCCGGCGCCTTACTTGCTACCTCGGATGGCTATGCACTGGAGGTGGTGTCGGCCAATGGTCAGCACCACCTGGAAAAGGTGACCCTTGGCCTGTTCGATGATGCGGCGGGCTTGGTCCAGGTCTTTGGGTCTGGGGTCCAAGCCGGCCAGCAGGTCGTCATCGCGTCCTCATGAGCATCGTTGCGCCAACTGCCCAGCCGCCGCCGCTGCTTGAGCTCGAGGACGTGACGAAGGCTTACGGTGCAGACTCCCCCGTCTACGCGCTCCGGGGAGTGAGCTTCAACGTCAACCGAGGTGAATTCGTCGCCATCGTCGGCCCGTCAGGATCCGGGAAGTCAACCCTTCTTCACGTGATCGGCACACTTGAACGCCCGGACGCAGGCTTGGTATCGGTTGCGGGCTTCAACATCGCCGAGTTGGCTGACCGCGAGCTGGCCGCTCTGCGGGCTACCCGGATTGGCTTTGTATTCCAGCAGTTCTTCCTGGCCGAGCACTCAACGGCGCTGGAGAACGTGGCAGATGGGCTCCTCTACGCCGGAGTCGGCGCTCAGGTGCGGCGCAACATGGCAGCCGCAGCACTGACGATGGTCGGCCTCGGTCACCGCGCCGACCACCGTCCGACACAATTGTCTGGAGGTGAGCGCCAGCGAGTGGCGATCGCCCGAGCCATCATCGGTCAGCCGGACATCGTGCTCGCCGACGAGCCCACTGGCAGTCTTGACAGCATCTCAGGAGCCACCATTGTTGCTTTGCTCGAAGAGCTCAATGCGCAGGGCACAACCATCATCGTCATCACGCACGACCGCGACCTCGCCGCGCGCATCCCCAGGCGTGTTGAAATCCGCGATGGGCGCATCGTCGCCGACAGCGGTTTCCTCATCTCGTCGCTCCCGCAGGTATCGCGGTGATCAGTGTCAGATCCGCGCTCCTCGCGCCGAAGAAGCTGGGACCAGGCGACCTCGCCCGGGTGGCCAGCGCGGGACTTCGCGCGCGCCGGATGCGCTCTGGGCTGTCAGCCCTCGGCATCGCCATCGGTGTGGCAGCCATCGTTGCAGTCCTGGGCCTATCGGCCTCTTCCGAGGCCGGGCTACTTTCCGAGATCGACCGCCTGGGGACCAACCTGCTGACGGTCACCAATGGACAAAGCCTCTTCGGCCAACCGGCTGAGCTTCCGATCGCAGCCCCGGCCATGATTGCCCGCACCGGCGGAGTTACGGCGGTTCAGTACACCGGTGTCGTCAACGTCTCCGCCTATCGCAGCACATTCATACCAGGCGTTCATACAAACGCTCTCAGCGTCCAAGCAGCCAGCCTCGATCTCTTGCCAGTGGTGGGAACCACCGTCGCCCAGGGCAGCTACCTCAATGACGCGACCGCCACTGAGCCCGTTGCCGTGCTCGGAGCGGTGGCCGCCGAGCGTCTCGGAATCGACCGCATCTACCCTGGGGAGCGGATCTGGCTCGGCAAGCAATGGTTCTATGTGGCGGGCATCCTGGAGCCAGCCCTGCTTGCCCCCGAGATCGACAGCTCCGTGCTGGTGGGATTTGAAGCTGCCAGGACCTACCTCGCCTTTGACGGCCACCCAAGCACCATCTACGTGCGCGCCCAAACGGATGAGGTCTTCGCAGTTCACTCGGTTCTCGCGCGCGGGGCCAACCCCGAGGCACCCAACGAAGTCAATGTCAGCCAACCATCGGCGGCGCTCGTCGCCCGCGCCGCAGCTCAAAGCGCCCTTAACGGACTCTTCTTCGGTCTTGGAGCGGTCGCGCTGCTGGTTGGTGGCGTCGGCGTGGCCAACACCATGATCATCTCGGTCCTGGAGCGCCGTTCCGAAATTGGGCTGCGGCGGGCGCTGGGAGCCACGGAGAATCACATCCGTATTCAGTTCCTGTCTGAGGCGATGCTCCTTGCCGGCCTAGGCGGACTAGCAGGGGTGGCGGTCGGCGTCCTGTCCACAACCGTCTATGACCTGCTCAAAGGCTGGGAGGTCGTGATACCGCCAATCGCTTGGGGCGGTGGTTTTGGGGCTTCCCTGATCATCGGCGCTGTCGCAGGCCTGCAGCCAGCCCTCCGCGCAGCTCGAATGACACCAACTGAAGCCTTACGGACTGTGTGAGGATCATCGGGAGGTCAGGCGGCACGGGGTGTTATGCGCGGTCCGGGGTTTACCAGCCGCGACCCAATTCGTACACTGCGACGATTCCTGGGTGGTGGTTGAGTGCCCAGGGTTGACCCTTTCGTACACCGGCCTCGTGCCGTTTTAAGGATCTGTCGCTCTGGCGTCGACCATCACCAAGGACACGACTCACCGAGCGAGCAGTGACTTTATAGGAGGCTGGCACAAGCCCCATCGCAGTGCTGTCCGCCCGCCCGGGAGTCGACCACCGATCAACCCAGCAGAGGAGGGCC
>Ga0307374_10010225_pt1 | contig 13650 bp, 13 predicted proteins | sample OX3MG_FD_202532 | JGI IMG/M metagenome (GOLD analysis project Ga0307374, IMG submission 202532) | Soil microbial communities from Risofladan, Vaasa, Finland - OX-3 | ecosystem: Environmental > Terrestrial > Soil > Coastal area > Acid sulfate soil | place: Finland: Risofladan, Vaasa | collected...
GGTGATCCTGGCCCTCGTCACCGGCTCCATCATCTACGTCTGGATCATCCTGGTGCTGGCCCTGGTGCTCGGCGTCATTCTGGTGCTGCCGATCGGCGGCGCCGACGTGCCGGTGCTCATTTCCCTGCTGAACTCGTTCACCGGTCTCGCCGTGGCCGCCTCAGGCTTCGTGCTCAACTCCAACCTGCTGATCGTGGCCGGCACCCTGGTCGGCGCCTCGGGCATCATCCTCACCCGCTTGATGAGCAGCGCCATGGGCCGGTCGTTGCCCAACATCCTCTTCAGCGCGTTCGGCTCGGTCATCACCGCTACCGGTGGCGAGGAGGGGGACGCCGCCCGCCCGGTCCGGGCCGGCACCCCCGACGACGTGGGCGTGCTGCTGGCCTACGCGCGCAAGGTCGTGATCATCCCCGGCTACGGCCTGGCGGTCGCCCAGGCCCAGCACACGGTGCGAGAGTTGGAGGAGGCGCTCAAGGCCCGCGGAGTCGACACCTTCTTCGCCATCCACCCGGTGGCGGGCCGCATGCCCGGCCACATGAACGTGTTGCTCGCCGAGGCCAACGTGCCCTACGACGACTTGAAGGAGATGGACGAGGCCAACCCGGAGATGTCCACGGCCGACGTGGCGCTCGTGGTCGGAGCCAACGACACCGTCAACCCGGCGGCCAAGTCGACGCCGGGCAGCCCGATCTACGGCATGCCGATCATCCACGCCGACGAGGCGGAGAACATCATCTTCCTCAAGCGCTCCATGCGGCCCGGCTTCGCCGGCATCGACAACGAGCTGCTCTACGACCCCAAGACCACCATGCTCTTCGGGGACGCCAAGGACACCCTGGGCAAGCTGGTGACCGCCGTCAACGAAGCCTGAGGCGGCAGCGGCCCCGAGCGGGGTTGCAGCCCGGCGGGTCACTCGGCGCGGTCGTTGACCCACCGTGATTCTCGACGTCTCCGGCCCGTTCCCCCAGGGATGGAGCTGGCTGACAGGCTGGCCCACCTCGTCAGGGGGGTATCCCGTCGGGGTTGGGGAGGGGAGCCGCGAGCGCACGGGCTCGGGTCCGGCAGTAAGCGCCCCTCCTTCGTCGCCGGAAGGTGGCGGTCGGAGCCGTCGCCGTCTGCCTCGTCATGGTCTGCGTGGGCTTCGCGGTCGGCCTGAGCGGCTCGGCCACCGCCAAGGCGCACGCCGCCGCCGACCACCGCGTGTGCGCCGCCGCCAGGACTTCGAGCTGGCCTGAGGGGGACCCGACCCTGACATCCCCGGGGCCGCCGGTAGCGTAAAGCAGGGCATGGACGGCGACCGGGGCACGCAGGGCGAGAGCGACGCGCCGGAGATGGCCGAGATGGCGGACCACGGCAGTTTCCCGTTCGTGGTCCGGTCCCAGCGGGTGCTGCAGGTCGTTCTCGGCCTCTTCTGGATCCTCGATTCGGCACTGCAATTCCAGCCCAACATGTTCGGCCGCGGCTTCGTGGACACCAACCTCTTGGGCGGTGCCAGCGGGCAGCCGTTCGTCCTGGCGGACTTCATCACCCACATCGGGAACTTCCTGTCGCCCGACATCGCCGTGTGGAACACGTTCTTCGCGCTCATTCAGCTCCTCATCGGGATCGGCCTGCTCTACAAGGGCACGGTGCGCACCGCGCTGGCCGTGTCGTTCGCCTGGGTGCTCGGCGTCTGGGTCGTCGGCGAGGGCCTGGGCATGCTCCTCACCGGCAACGCCTCCGCCCTCACGGGCGCCCCGGGCGCGGCGTTCCTGTACGGCCTCATCGGCATGATGGCCTGGCCCCGGCCGCCACGGCGCTTCGCCGTCGACTGGAGCGACCAGCCGTCGGGTGTGGCCACGTCGGCGGTCGCCCAGGGGATCGGGGGGACGATCACGCCGCTCGCCGTCTGGGCCGGGTACTGGTCTCTGGCCGCAGTGCTGTTCCTGCTGCCCGCCAACCGGACCCGGACATCGATTCAGAGCGCCATCTCGGGCATGAGCGGCGGCGTGCCCGGCTGGTACGCCCACTTCCTCACCAGCCTCGCCAACTTCTTCTCGACCACCGGCACCCAGACGGCCTGGATCCTCGCCGCCGTGTCGGTCACCATCGGCCTCGGTCCGCTGGTCGCCCGCCGCCCGGGCTGGTTCCTCGCCGCCGGTGCGTTGCTGTCCTTCTTGATGTGGATCGCCGGCCAGGGCCTCGTCGGCAACGTGTTCAGCGGCTCGGACACCGACCCCAACACCGGCCCGCTGGTGATGCTGCTCGCCGCGGCCATGGTGCCGACGGTGATCGCCTCGAGGGCGGCCTGGCGTTCGCCCGCCGGCGAGGTCCTGCGGCGGAGCCCCGCGGCGGCCGTCCTCGGCATCGGTGCCCTCGGCGCCGCGCTCGCCTTGAGCGCCAGCTATCCGGCCGTGGCGGCCGAGTCGTCGAGCAGCGCCATGAGCGGGATGGTCATGGGCGGCAACAGCGCGTCGGACGCCGGCTCCGGCCCCGGCTCGACGACGCCGTCGGCCACCGCCAGTACCTGCGTGCCGCACCAGAGCGGCCTCAAGATCTCGGGGCTCGACCTCAACAACACCCCGTACATGATCATGAGCGGCGAGAACGGCATGGACATGAACGGATCCGACGCCAGCGCGGCCGCCGGGTTCAACACGACGACGCCCAACTGGCACTACACGGGGCAGGCCATTCCGCAGGCCGAGGCGAGAGAGCTGCTGGCCGCCGGCAACAACGGGCCGATTGACATCCACATGGCCGTGAGCGGCTGCGCGCCGAGGCTGACCGCGGCCGACGACATCGGTGCCGTGCGGTACGTGCAGGCGACCAGCGCGGCGGTTTCGGGCTACACCACACCCGCGGCGGCGATGGCCGCGGGGTTCGAGCCCGCCTCACCGACGGACTACCCGGTCGTGGTCTACGTGAACCCGGCCGTCGTGGCGGCGAACGCGGCGGCGAAACGGACGCTCGACCCCCAGCACGTCGACGGCCTCGTGTACGCCTCGACGCCGTCGGGGAGTGACGTGCTCGCCGCCGCCATGTACATCTTGCCGTCGACCGTCAACAAGGTGCCCATGCCGGACGGCGCGCTGGTGCAGTGGCACCGGCGGACCCAGGTGTGCGGGCCGGCCGATCCGTCGCCGACCATGCCCTTCGACATCACGGGCTTCCCACCCTGCGCGGCGGAGACGCAGGTGCAGCCGACGCCCTACGTCTCCTTGGTGTGGCAGGTGCCGGTGGCGGGCGGCCCGCTGGCGATTCAGCCACCGGACATCCAGATCGTGGAGGCGGCGGTGATGCAGCAGAACGGGACCTCGGTTGCGTCGCAGGGATGAGGCAGGACCGGCTCATTCCCCCTCACGGCTGATTCGGCGCGGCCACCGCCGCCCCTAGCATTGTTCGTATGGCGGCTTCCCCCGATGTCACCGAGCGCGCAATGGCCCTGGCGCGCATCGACCTCACACCCCCGCACCGGCCACCGGCGTGGTGGCGGGTCGCGCTGGCGACCGTCCTGTCCCTGGCCGGTTCCCTGGGAGCCGACGCCCTGCTGGTTTTCATCGGGACACGGCTGTTCCCTTCGACGAAGGGCTACATCCATTTTCAGTTCCACGACTACGCCAGGCTGACCGTGATCGGCGTGCTCATCGCCTGTGCGGCCTGGCCGGTCGTGGCCCGCATCAGCTCGGCGCCGCGCTGGCTGTTCTTCCGGTTGGCCATCGCGGTGACGCTCGTCCTGCTGTTGCCGGACCTCTACATCTGGCATCAGGGCCAGTCGGCCCAAGCCGTGGGCGTGCTCATGGCGATGCACCTGGCCATCGCCCTGGTCACCTACAACCTGCTGGTCCACGTGGCGCCGGTGCGGGCGGCCACGCGGCGGAGTCCCGAGACCCAACGCCAGATCTCGTAACGCCAAGGAGCCGGCCCGGCGCCCGGACCGGCTGCAGCTGGTCCGGCTAGCGGGGCGCGATGGTGTCGACGGCCGCCAGGACGTCTGCACCCGGCCGCCAGGCGCCCGCCGCCACGTTGGCGGCGATCTGCTCGGGCTTGGTGGCGCCAGCGATGACCGAGGCCACGGCGGGACGCGACAACAGCCACCCGAAGGCCAGATCGAGAACGGTGTGGTCCTCCCGCTCGGCCAGTTCGTCGAGGTCGGCCACGGCAGCCAGGCGCTCGTCGGAGAGCTGGCTCTTCGCGCCATCGCCCATGGCCGTCAATCGGCTGCCTTCGGGCAGCGGCTGGCCCGCCCGGTACTTGCCGCTCAGGAGCCCGCTGGCCAAAGGGAAGAAGGGCAGGAACGCCACGCCGGCGCTCTCGCACCACTCCAGGACGCCGTCTTCGGGCTCCCGGAAGAGGATGTTGTAGTGGTTCTGGACGCTCACGAATCCGTGGCAGCCGTCGGGCGTCGCCGCGGCGGCTTCGTTGAGCATGTCGACCGTGAAGTTGGAGCAGCCGAACTCGCGGACCTTGCCCTCGGCCACGAGCTCGACCAGTGCGCCGATCGTCTCGGCGATCGGGGTCTTCGGGTCGGGCAGGTGCAGCTGGTAGAGGTCGATGCGGTCGGTGCCGAGCCGGCTGAGGCTGTCCTCGACAGCGGTACGGATGTAAGCGGCCGAGCCTCCGCCCTCGTGTCCCTCGTAGGGGGCTCCGAACTTGGTGGCGAGCACGATCTCGTCCCGGCGGGAGCCCAGCGCCTCGCCCAGGTAGGTCTCGCTCTTGGCCCCGCCGTAAATGTCCGCGGTGTCGAAGAAGTTGATGCCGGCGTTGAGCGCGGCATCCACGACGGCCGCCGTCTCCTCACGGCCGATACGCATGCCGAAGTTGTTGCAGCCGAGCCCGACCACGCTCACTTCGAACGAGCCGATCGTACGTGTCTCCATCGGCAGACTCCCTCTCCACGGCCGGTCTCCTGCGGGTGGACCGGGTCGGCAGTACTGTACCGGCGACCTCAGGTTGGGGAACCACGAGTAGGAGGAGATCGCAATGGCAGCAGGCGCAGTTGACGTGACGATCGCGGCCACGCCCGACGAGGTGTGGGCGAAGGTGGGCGACTTCGCCGGTGTCGGCGTGTTGTTCCCAGCCATCGAGTCCTTCCGCCTGGAGGGCGACGACCGCATCATCGGTATGTTCGGCATGGAGATCCGTGAGCGCTTGTTGGCCCGGGACCCCGAAGACCGCGTGCTCACGTACTCCGTCGTCGACGGCGTGCCCATCGAGAGCCACACCGCCACCGTCTCGGTCCAGGCCGACGGTGAGGGGTCCAAGGTCATTTGGGCCTACGACGTGTCCCCCGACGAAATGGCGCCGATCTTCGGCGACACCTACAAGGGCGCGCTGGCGGCGTTGGTCGACTCCTTCGCCTAGTCGCCTAGCCGTTCGACCAGGGGATGCGTCGGCATGGCGGCGCCGCGCCTACCCTGAGCCGGTGACCCAAGGCGCGGCGGACGCACCTGTCGGCACGACACCCCCGGTGCAGGCTGGGAAGCCTGCGGGGCCTGCCCCGGCGGGGCGCCCGCTCACCGAGGACGTGCCGCGCATCTACCCGAGGCAGCTCCCGGACCCGACGCGTCGCGAGTTGCTCCGCCGCAGCCGGACCATCGCCAAGGTGGTGGCCATCCATTTCGCCCCGACCGCGGCGCGCCAGGTGCTGCACATCCGTCAGGGTGTGTTGCCGGCGGCGCAATTGGCCCGGCCGTTGCGCAAGAGCTTCCAGGACCTGGGCGGGACCTTCATGAAGTTCGGCCAGATCATCGCCTCGTCGCCGGGGATGTTCGGCGACGACGTGGCCGACGAGTTCCGGGCCTGCCTCGATACGGGGCCGGCCGTCCCCTTCCCCGACGTGCGCCAGCGGGTGGAAGAGGACCTCGGCCTGTCCCTGCGCGACGCGTTCGCCGAGTTCGAGCCCGACCCGATCGGCACGGCCTCCATCGCCGTGGTGCACCGGGCCCGCCTGCTCGACGGGCGGACGGTGGCGGTCAAGGTGCTGCGGCCGGGGATCGAGCACACGGTGGCGACCGACCTCGACCTCATGCAGCCCCTCCTCGAAATCCTGGTGCGCCAGACCGGCGACCAGATGGCCGGTTCCACCCTGCAGCTGCTCGACGGGTTCCGGGTGCAGATCGGCGAGGAGATGGACCTGCGCAACGAGGCTCGCTCGTTGCTGCACTTCCGCCGTTTGCAGAACGAGTTCGACCTGAAGTTGATGGCCGTCCCCGAGCCCTACGTCGACCTCTCGGGCCGCAACGTGCTGACAATGGAGTTCTTCGACGGGGTCCCGATCGACGACCTGGCCCGGGTGGGCGAGCTCGGCTTCGATCCCACCCCTTTGGTCCAAGAGGTCATGCGGGCCTTCTTCCTCACGACGGTGCGCTGGGGTGCCTTCCACGGCGACGTGCACGCCGGCAACATGATGCTGCTGCGCGACGGCCGGATCGGCGTCATCGACTGGGGGATCGTCGGCCGGCTCGATCCATTGACGCACCGTTTCTTCATTTCGCTGCTGTCGGCCGCCATGGGCAACGAGTCGGCCTGGCCGGTGGTGACCAAGCACATCACCGACGTCTACGGGCCGGCCATCGGCGTCGCCGTCGGCCTGTCCGACGAGGACCTCACCGCGTTCGTCCGTTCCGTCATGGAGCCGGCCCTGACCCGGCCCTTCGGGGAGGTCAGCCTGGCCGGGATCATGCAGGACATTCAGCTGCAGATGGCCAAGGCGCAGGGGGTCGAGGCCCACCAGCGCAGCGTGCGGTCGATCCTGCGGCGACTACGCACCCAGCGCAGGGTGCGGCGCATGGCCGACCAGTCCGGCGGGCTCATGTCCGAGTTCGACCGGGGCACGTTCCTGCTGGCCAAACAGCTGATGTACTTCGAGCGCTACGGTCGCATGTTCGTCTCGGAGGTGCCGATCCTCAACGACCGGGCCTTCATCGAACAGCTGCTGGCCGGCGTGGACATCTCCGACGTGAGCTGACCGCCCGAGCCTGGCGAGCCGGCCGGGCTGGTGGCCGGGACCTGGGACCTGCGGACTCGAGACCTGGGGACCTGGCACCAAACTGGAATCTGTTCTAGTTTCAGCGAGGGCCCGCTGGAGGCCCTTGGACCGGGGAGGTGACATGGCAGAGGACGCGGTGATCTACCGCTCCGACCACGTCTTGGAGTACCCCTACGTGCGCTCCGTCGGCCCGGTCGTGGGGGCTTTTCTGACCGGGCTGCGCGACGGCAAGGTCGTCGGGATCCGGGGCTCGGGCGGGCGGGTCATCGTGCCGCCCACGGAGTACGACCCCGAGACGGGGGAGGAGACCGACGGCATCGTCGAGGTCGGGCCCGAGGGCACGGTCACCACGTGGTCCTGGGTGGCCCACCCGGCACCGAAGCACCCCCTGCAGGAGCCCTTCGCCTGGGTGCTGGTGCAGTTCGACGGGGCCGATACCTCGTTCCTGCACGTGCTGCCGGCGGCGGCGCCCGACGAGGTCTCCACGGGCATGCGGGTGCGACCCGAGTTCGCCCCCGAGGACGAGCGAGTCGGGCACGTCAAGGACATCAGCCACTTCGTGGCGGTCGGAGGTGCACGGTGAGCGAACGTGAGCCGGTGACCATGATGGCGGCGCCCACCCGCCTCGACTACAACTTCACGGCCGGCGTGGCCATGAGCAAGAACCTGCACGGGTACGAAGAGGGCAAGTTCATCGGGCAGCGCTGCCCCAAGTGCAAGAAGGTCTACGTCCCCTCGCGCGGCTCCTGCCCGACCGATGGCCTGCCCACCGACGAAGTCGTCGAACTCCCCAACACCGGCACCGTGACCACCTACTGCGTGGTGAACGTGCCCTTCGCGGGCCAGTCGATCGAGATCCCCTACATCTGCGGCCAGATCCTGCTGGACGGGGCCAACCTGTCGTTCATGGGGCTCATTCAGGAGATCCCGATCGACGAGATCCGCATGGGCATGCGGGTGGAGGCGGTGTGGGTCGACCCTCAGGACTGGGGGCCGACGTTGGCCTCGGTCAAGTACTTCCGTCCTCTCGACGAGCCCGACGCCGACTACGAGACGTACAAGGAATACCTATGAGCGGCTTCCCGGATCTGACGTCGGGCTCCCGGCCCGTCGGCGTGGTGTCCTTCGCCCAGTACGACAACGTGCGGCGCGAGGACAACCGAAACGAGGTCGAGATGCTGATGCCGGTCGTGGCCGAGGTGTTCGGCAACATCGGCATCACCAAGGATGACGTCGGCTTCATCTGCTCGGGCTCGACCGACTATCTGATCGGCGGCCCGTTCTCGTTCGTGGCGGCACTCGACGCCGTCGGGGTGTGGCCGCCGCGGGCCGAGTCACACGTCGAGATGGACGGCGCCTGGGCCCTCTACGAGGCCTGGGTGCTGTTGCAGGAGGGCGAGATCGACGCCGCCCTCGTCTACGCCTTCGGACGCTCCTCCATGGGCCACCTGGGCGAGATCATGTCCGTCCAGCTCGACCCCTACTACCTGGCACCGTTGTGGCCCGACCCCACCTCGCTCGCCGCGCTGCAGGCGCAGGCGATGATCGACAAGGGGGCGGCCAGCGAGGCCGACTTCGCCGCCGTGGCCAGCCGGTCGCGTCGTTCGGCCCTCCTGAACCCCAAGGCGCAGATCGCCTACGACCGCACCCCCGAGCAGCTGCTCGCCGAGGACTACGAGGTGGCGCCCCTGCGGCGGCACGCGCTGCCGCCGCTGACCGACGGCTGCGCCGCCATTGTGTTGGCGGCGGGCGACCGGGCTTACGAGCTGTGCGAGCGGCCGGCCTTCATCACCGGCATCGACCACCGCATTGAGACACATGCCGTGGGCGCCCGCGACCTCACCGTGTCGCCCTCGACAAAGTTGGCGGGGGAGAAGTCAGGCGTCGGGGCCAAGAAGGTCGACATCGCCGAGCTGCACGCGCCCTACGCCCACCAGGAGCTGATCCTGGCCGAGGCGTTGGGTCTGGGCGACGGCGTCGACGTGAACCCCTCGGGTGGCGCGCTGGCGGCGAACCCGATGATGTCGGCCGGACTCATCCGCATCGGCGAGTCGGCCCAGCGCATCTGGTCGGGCCAGGCCGACAGGGCCGTGGCTCACGCCACGTCGGGGCCGTGCCTGCAACAGAACCTGGTCTGCGTCCTGGAGGGTGTGTGATGGCCGAGCGTTGCGCAGTCATCGGAGTCGGCCAGACGGTGGCCAAGTCGAAGCGGGAGGACGTCTCGATCGCCGGGCTCGTGCGGGAGGCTGCCGTGGCGGCCCTCGAAGACGCCGGTCTGACCTTCGCCGACATCGACGCTGTCGTCGTCGGCAAGGCCCCTGACATGTTCGAGGGCGTCATGATGCCCGAGCTCTACCTGGCGCCGGCCCTCGGCGCCGTGGGCAAGCCGATGTTCCGTGTCCACACGGCCGGTTCGGTCGGCGGGTCCACGGCCATTGTGGCGTCGCACCTCGTGGCCTCGGGCATTCACGAGCGCGTTCTCACCGTGGCCTTCGAGAAGCAGAGCGACTCGGACGCCATGTGGGCCCTGTCGGTGCCGCAGCCCTTCTCCGCCCCGTTGCTCGCCGGTGCGGGCGGCTACTTCGCCCCCATCATCCGGGCCTACATGTACCGCTCCGGTGCGCCACGGGACATCGGCATGATGGTGGCGGTGAAGGACCGGCTCCACGCGTTGAAGAACCCCTACGCCCACCTGCACCTGCCCGACATCTCCATGCAGATGGTCGAGGAGTCGATCATGCTGTGGGACCCGCTGCACTACTTGGAGTCGTGCCCGTCCTCCGACGGCGCCGCCGCCATGGTCATCGGCTCGGAGAAGGCCGCCGGGGCGTCGACGGCGGCGACCGGGCGGCCACCCGCCTGGATACACGGCATGGCGATGCGCTCGGAGCCCACGATGTTCGCCGGCCGCGACCAGGTGAACCCGCAGGCCGGCCGGGACTGCGCGGCCGACCTGTACAAGCAGGCGGGGATCACGAACCCGCGGGAAGACTTCGACATGGCCGAGGTCTACGTGCCCTTCAGCTGGTACGAGCCGATGTGGCTCGAGAACCTCGGGTTCTGCCCCGAAGGCGAGGGCTGGAAGCTCACCCAGGCCGGTGCGACGTCGATGATCGAGGGCGGGGATATCCCGTGGAACGTCTCGGGCGGCGTGTTGTCGTCCAACCCGATCGGCGCCTCGGGCATGCTGCGCTTCCTCGAGTCCGCCCTGCAGGTGCGCGGCCTGGCCGGTGAGCACCAGGTCCCCGATGCCCGTCGAGCCCTCGGACAGGCCTACGGTGGTGGCTCCCAGTTCTTCGCCATGTGGGTCGTCAGCGCGGAGCGGCCCTGAGGCGAAGGGCCAGGCCGATATGCTCGGCGGGACTCAGCCCCCAAGCGTCTGACCAGGAGGTCTCCATGAAGGTCGTCGTGGACTTCGACGAGTGTGCCAGCAACGCCGTCTGCATGGGAATCCTGCCCGAGGTCTTCGAGGTGCGGGACGACGGCTACCTGTACGTGCTCAACGAGAACCCGCCCGAGGAATTCCGGGCCCGCCTGCGCGAGGCGGTCAACGGCTGCCCGACGGGCGCCATCTCAATAGAGGAAGACTGACGCCGGCTCTTCCTTCTCGCATCCCGCCGGCGCTTGGGGTGCACCCATGACTGCTGTGACCGCACCACCGCGTGCGCGCTTCGCGCCGTCGCCCACCGGGTACTTCCATGTCGGCAGCGCGCGGGCCGCGCTCTACAACTGGCTGTTCGCGCGCCAGCACGGCGGGACCTTCATCCTGCGCATTGAGGACACGGACGAGGCGCGCAACCGGCCCGAGTGGACCGACGGCATCATCACCGCTCTGGACTGGCTGGGCATGGCGCCCGACGAGGGGCCGTACTTCCAGTCGGCGCAGGGGGAGATGCACCAGGCCGCGATCGAGGCGTTGTGGGACGGCGGGGCGCTGTACGCCTGCGCCTGCACCCGGGAGGAGGTCGACGAGCGCACGCGTCTGCGGGCGGAAGCCGGGGATCCCACGCCGGGCTACGACGGATTCTGTCGGGACCTGGGTCTGGCGCGGGGCGACGGGCGTGCCCTGCGGTTCCGGACGCCCGACGAGGGCGTGGTGGAGGTGCACGACCTGGTGCGGGGCGACGTCGAATTCCCGCAGCGGGCGCTCGAGGACTTCATCTGCGTGAAGGGGAACGGTAAGCCGCTCTTCGTGCTGGCCAACGCGGTGGACGACCGGACGATGGCGATTTCGCACGTGATCCGGGGCGAGGACCAGCTGCCGACCACACCGCGCCAGATCATGTTGTGGGGTGCGTTGAACGGGGCCCAGGGTGTGGACCTGGCGTTGCCGGCGTACGCGCACCTCCCGTTGCTGGTCAACGAGCGTGGGAAGAAGCTCTCCAAGCGGCGCGATCCGGTGGCGGTCGAGATGTACCGCGCCCAGGGCTACCTGCCCGAGGCCTTCCGCAACTACCTGGCGCTGCTCGGCTGGAGCCCGGGCGACGAGGAGATCGTGCCTCTCGAGGTCATTCTGGAGAAGTTCCGCCTGGAGGACGTGCAGCGGTCGCCGGCCTTCTTCGATATTCAGAAGCTGTCGCACATGGACGGCATCTACCTGCGGGCGTTGCCGGTGGAGGGTTTCGTGACGGCTGCGGGCCCGTGGGTCGCGCCGGTGCCAGGGGAATGGTCGCCGCAGACCTGGCGCGATCCGGACAGCGGCGAGCCCGTCGTGCCGCCGCTGCCATGGGCGCCCGAGCGCTATGACGCCGGCGTCTTCGCCGCTCTGGCCGAGGTGACGCAGGAGCGCGTCACGGTGTTGGGCGAGGTGCCCGAGCTGGTCGACTTCTTGTTCCTGTCGGATGCGCCGGACGATCCCGACAGCTGGCAGAAGGCGATCGCCGGCGACGAGGGGGCGGCCCAGATACTGAGCGAGGCCCTGGGGGCCTATGAGTCATGCCCGTGGGACAAGGACGCGTTGCACGAGGTGACGCTTGGTATCGCCGAGGCGGTGGGTCGCAAGCTTGGCAAGGCGCAGGCCCCGATCCGGGTGGCCGTGATGGGGCGGACCCGGGGCCTCCCCCTGTTCGACTCGCTGGCGGTGCTGGGCCGGGACGAGACGCGCCGGCGTCTGGCGGCCGCGTTGGCCCGTCTGGCCGCGTGATCCCCGCCATCTCTGCCCCCTGATGCTCCTCGCACCGCTGCGCTGGGCGCTGCGCATTGCGCTGTTGGTCCTGGCGGTGATCCTTCTCTTGTTCGCCGTGACCTTCGTCCAGGTGTGGTTGACCTCACGCCAGTACGACCCGCACCAGGCCGGGGCGATCCTCGTCATGGGGGCGGCGCAGGATAACTGTGTCCCCACGTTGGACCTCTCCGCGCGCCTGGACCAGGCGCTGACGCTGTACCACCAGGGCTATGCCCACTTGATCATGCTCACCGGCGGCAAACAGCCGGGTGATAAGTGCACCGAGGCGGAGTCGGGTGCGATGTATCTCGAAGCGAGGGGTGTGCCGAGTGCGGACATTCTGCAAGCGGGCGGCAGCGATAGCTACGAGAACATCGCCGACGCGAAGTCGGCGCTGGTGGCCCACGACGCCCGGGTCGTGCTCGTGACGACCGACCCCTTCCACGAGGACCGCTCCATGGCCATCGCCTCGAACCTGGGGCTGCAGCCGTCACCGACGCCGACTCAGACCTCGCCCATCCGGGGTTGGTCGACCCTGCCCTATTTCGTGAAGGAGACCGTCGGGGTGGGTCTCGGGCGGATCATCGGCTACAACCACCTGGAATGGATGCACGCCGCCTGAGTGCACGGGCGGGCGATGGGGCGGGCGGTCAGCCGCCGGGTTTCGAGGTCGTGGTCGGTGGCGTTGCGGCGGGTGCGGTCTTGAAGCTGATGCGCACGACGGTGCCCAGCCCCTGGGCGGTCCCGACGCCGATGACGCAGGTGGCATGCCCGGGAGTCCCGCAATAGCCGTCGCCGATGATCCCGGTCGTCAGCCGGTAGCGGGTTTTGAAGGTGCCCGCCCTGGTGACTTTGATGCCCCGGGCGTGCGTGATGTCGCAGTGGGGTGTATCCCTGGAGGGGTCGACCCGGCCCCGGACGGCGGCGGTGCACTCGGTCAGGAACCAGGTCTGGGGGCTGGTGCCGGCGGACTTCGGCAGGCCATGCCCGCTGACGGTGACGACCCGGCCGGCCTTGAGGCGCTGGCTGGGGGTCACCTTGACGACCATTCCGGGGGTGCCGGCCTGGGCCGCGAGCGCAGGGAGCACGGCACTGCCCAGCACCAGAGCCAGGGCGGTTACCCCTACCGTCCAGCGCTGCATGCCGAGCACCTCCGAATCCGGCTCATTCCCCCAGGGACCCCGGAAGACGCCCGGGCGACGCATCCTTCCACCGTGCCGGACCCGATACAACGCGGCCTGCCCGTGCCTGACGGCCGAACTTCTGCTCCTGGCCGCTCGGCTAATCTGAGCGCCCACCCATTCGGGGGTGGTGTAATCGGCAACACGACTGGTTCTGGTCCAGTTATTGAGGGTTCGAGTCCTTCCCCCCGAGCACCGGCGGTGTCCACACGTGTCGTGGAGACCATCGCTCGGCCCCATCGTCTAGAGGCCTAGGACACCACCCTCTCAAGGTGGCGACACGGGTTCGAATCCCGTTGGGGCTGCAAAGAAAGACCAGTTCAGATTACATATCT
>Ga0307374_10010227_pt1 | contig 13647 bp, 18 predicted proteins | sample OX3MG_FD_202532 | JGI IMG/M metagenome (GOLD analysis project Ga0307374, IMG submission 202532) | Soil microbial communities from Risofladan, Vaasa, Finland - OX-3 | ecosystem: Environmental > Terrestrial > Soil > Coastal area > Acid sulfate soil | place: Finland: Risofladan, Vaasa | collected...
ACACTGGCCCGAGGAGGACCAGTCGGTTGCGGCCAGGACCGGTGTCGAGCCCGCTTCACGTGCCACTTGACGTACTTGCGTTTGACGACCCTCGGGTTGCTGCGTTGTCGCCGCGCCGGGTTGAGCCGTCGCACGAGCAAGGCGATGGCGTATCGCCACCCGTGCTCAGAGCTCTGAGGGGGAAAAATCGCGCGCCACTGAGATCGAGCGGCGAGCGATTCTGAGGGCGGTGACGAAGCTGACCCGATCGGGGTCGACCCCTGCGATGTCGGCGGCTTCCCACATAAGCGTGCGGATGGCGTAGTGGCAGCAGAGGTGACCCCAGATCTCTTGGAGCACGAGGTCTGGCGACTTGGATCTGAGCACCGTGCGCGGACCCCGCTGGTGCGTCTTCAGCTCATCGAAGGCGCTCTCGATCTCCCAGCGTTGGGTGTAGGCGGCGGCGAGATCCACAGCCGAGATGTCTTTTGGATCGAGGATCGTGGTGAAGAGCCGATAGGACTCCTCGTTGTGGCGGCCGTCATCGATCCGGTAGTCGATGACCCGGATGGTGAGCGGCTCGGCTTTGCGTCCGGCATTGCCCGACGGTCGCAGCTCGGCCAGCCACGAGCCGTCGGCCAAGGTCTCGACGTGGCGCGGCTTCATGGTGCTCGTCGCCCGCCACAAAAGATCGGCACCGGTCGAAACCGCCCGTGACCACAGGGGAAACCCGCAGAACCCCCGGTCCGACAGCAACAGCATCCCCGGCTCTAACCGGTCGATCAGGTCGCGCGCCATCGTGTTCTCCGGCGTGGTGTACGCCCCGACGACGGCGTCGAAGATGGCATGGGTTCCACACTCGGCCAAGGCCACGACCCGGGCTTGAGGGAAGGAGGCCTGCTCGCCTTTGTTGACCCCGGGGCGCCCGAAGAAGGTCGCGTTCTCGGGGGTGTCTGCCACGTCGAGACACGTCCCGTCGATGGCGACGACCCGACGTCCTTTCAACCAGGCTCCGGGCGTTCCTTTTTTTGTCAGAGGAACCGCCACCTTGGAGAACAGCACCTCGAGCGGTTCAGGTCCGAGCCGTGAGCGGGCCTGGAAGATGGCCGACTTCGAGGGCAAGGTCAGCGGTTCGTCACCCGAGGTCCACGCCAGGCCATCGGTCAACAACGACAACACGTCTTCGTAGGAGCCCTCCGAATGCAGCGCCATCCCAATGGAGAAGTAGGCCATGGCTCGTGCCGGCAGCGACCGGTTGCGCTGCTCGGTGCGTCCGCAGCTGGCGACGACCTCGTCGACCAAGGCCGGAGGAAACGTCCGCGTCAGCACTCCCACCGAGACCAAATCGGAGAGCCGGCGGTCTGACGCAGGCTTCCTCCAACCATGGCGGGGCACGCCATCAAACTACACCAATGTGGCTTAACTGAACGGTATTGGGCCTAACCCAGACACTCCACGATTCCGGCCGAAGACGGAAAGGAACCAGTACGTTGACTACCCCAGCGATTCCCCGAGTCCGACTCAGGCTTCGAGGTAGTAGCGACTTGCGTCCCCCAGCAGAGCCCGGCCCGTCCGGCCGTCGAGACCCACAGCCGCAACCCCTGCTGTGGTCACCCGCTGCATCTTCTGCGTTCCGAGCCGTAGTCCGCAATGGCGTTAATGCTGCGTCGCCCGATTGTCCCAAATGGCAACGTCACACCTTCTTGCCAGTGCCAACGCACAATATTCTCTGGTCTTGTCACATAGGCCTGCAGAATGCGAATGAGATCAACGGACTCGCTGAGGCTGTGCCCGACCAGCCGCTGGGCGAATCCGCCCAGGAGCAGGGCGGGCTCGCCGATCTCCGGGTGCACGCGGACCACCGGGATGCTCCGTCCTACAGACCTCTGACACGAACGCCCGGGGATGAGCAAGCTGCTCCGGGCGCAGTTTGCCGCTCACCCGAGCCACATCGACGCGGGCGTAGTGATGTCCGTTGGAGTGCATCCGTGCCTCCTCTGCTGACCCCTTATTCCAGATCATGTTAGTCGGCTTTATAGGGCGGTCAACGGTCCACCCCGACGGGATCACATGTGGAAGGACTGGTTCCACTCCACCAGACCGGCCGACCCGCGTCTTCTACGATGAATTCACGTTGACCGGGCCGCGACAATCGGCCGCATGCTCGACGCGCTCGGTATCGATCCCTAAGACCGACGGCAAGACGCCAATGAAGCGGCCAGCTGATGGTCTCTCCAGCGACTGGGTGGTTCGATGCCGGGCCTACAGCGAACAACCAAAGGATCTGAGAAACGTGACCGAGGGACTGGAAGACCTTGATGATGCATGGCTTTCATTTTCGGAGAGGATCAAGGCCGTCGGCGAGAGCATCACGGGTGACGGGTTTCCCGAGGATCCACGCCTGCGAGCCGAGGGCTACCGCTACGTCAGCAGGCTGACGAACCTGGCCTTCCAGATTTACGTCGAGTTCGGCGACCCGGCGTGGCCCTCTCTCTTTCGCGTCGGCGATGACACGACGCCCTTCGGGGCTACGAACACAGATAACAACTACTACCGCTCAATGGTGGATCCGGCCGGGGAATACCGCGTGTCGGGCGACGTCGAGGGAGGGGCTGTTCACCTACCGCTATGTCCGGCCCACGACCGCCCCGACACCGAAAGTGCGTCTCCTGGACGCAGCGCAGGTGCGTTCCCAGCTCCCCAGCTCAAACCCCGCGTTTCCACCGGCGGTTCGACGAGAGCAGATCGCCGCCCGCCGACGGGGTGTTGCCCGTCGCTTTCGACGCTGAGACGAGGCGGACCGCGCAGGCGCCACCACCAAGAGTCAATACGGGCGTTCGCCGCCACGCTCGGGTATGGCCACCGCGCGTGGCGGGCATCAACGGCTGACGCAGGCCGACACCCGGTATCTCAGCCCCGGTCGTGCCGGTGAGAGGAGTGATTGCGAGCTCGACTTGCGAGTCGACGGTCGTCACATGTCGGTTCCTCCTAGAGATGCTTGGCTCGCGCCAATAGTTGACTCAGTCCATCGAGAATAAAGTCCCGCGTCCGTTGAGTCGGATTTAGTACTAATTCAAGTGACGCACCGCTAACGTCTTGGCGATGCTGAGGGGTTCTCCGTCCGTCATGTGGTTCCGCCGCGATTTGCGATTCGAAGATCATCCGGCCTTGGCGAAGGCAGCAAAGCAGGGACCGGTTCTCGCCCTCTTCGTGCTCGATCCCAAATTGTTGCGCCCGGCAGGTCCGCCCCGGGTGGCCTTCCTTCTCCGGACACTCAGGTCTCTGGACCAGCGCCTACGCTCCATGGGTGCATCTCTCACGGTGGTCAGCGGACGCCCGGAGGAGGTCGTGCCCGAACTTGCGACGCGAATCGGGGCCGCCGAGGTGCACATCACCGCTGACTTCGGTCCCTATGGGTCTGCACGTGACCTGCGGGTAGCGAAGGCACTCGGTACGGTCCCGCTGGTGGCCACCGGATCTCCCTATGCCGTCAGCCCGCCTCGGCTGCTGACTGCAGCCGGAACGCCCTACAAGGTGTTCACTCCGTTCTATAGAGCCTGGCGACAGCACGGCTGGCCTGCGCCGGCGGCAAGCGACGCTGGAGTCGTCGACTGGATGGCGAGCCCGGGCGAAGCCCTCCCTGGCGAGCCGATGTTGCCGTCGAACATGGCGCTCCCAGCCGCCGGGGAGGAGGCGGCGCGCGACGCATGGTGGAGCTTCAGGCGCGCGAATTTGAGGGACTACGCCGCCCTACGGGACCGACCGGATCTGCACGCAACCTCCCGCCTTTCGGCCTATCTGCACTTCGGCGTACTGCACCCCCGCACACTGCTGTCCGCGCTCGGACCCGAGGACGAACGCTTCACCACAGAATTGGCATGGCGTGAGTTCTACGCGTCAGTGCTCTGGTCCTGGCCACAGAGCGCCAGGGCCAATTTCGACGCCCGCATGAGCGGGCTGCCGGTCGAAGAGGGGCCGGAAGCTGAGGCATTGTTCGCGGCCTGGTGCGAGGGTCGCACGGGATTCCCCATCATCGACGCTGGAATGCGCCAGCTCGAGGCCGAGGCCTGGATGCACAACCGCGTGCGCATGCTTGTGGCGTCGTTCCTCGTAAAGGACCTCCACCTCGACTGGCGCCGGGGAGCCCGGCACTTCATGCACCATCTCGTTGACGGAGATCTCGCGAGCAACCAGCACGGCTGGCAGTGGGCGGCGGGAACCGGCACCGATGCCTCGCCGTACTTTCGCATTTTCAACCCGGTCACGCAGTCAAAGCGCTTCGACCCCAAGGGTGACTACATTCGTCGCTGGATCCCCGAGCTTCGCGAAGTCCCTGACCAGTACGTGCACGAACCCTGGCGGTCGCCGAACCAACACAGCTACGTCGCCCCGATCGTCGACCACGAAGTCGAAAGGAAACGAAGTCTCGCCGCCTATGATGCCCTTCGGGGGCGCAGCGCCGCCACAACCTCTGAGACATCGCGGGCCGTCGTGCCCCTTCTCAGGCGAGGATGAGACCAAAGACACCGGGTCTCAGCCATCGCCTGCGCTTTCGTGTCGCCATCCTTGCTTGTATTCCGCATCGTGCAGGCGGCGAACCTGGTGCGCGTAATGATCGAGTCGGTCCGCCGCCGTCTGCGCTTCATGAAAATCATGACCGTGATCACGCGCAGGCGTCTTCTCCTCGCCTCTCTTGCGCACGATGTGGAGCTCTTCGCGGGCGAACTCGACGATCTTCTCCAGCGTCTCTTCTAGGTTCATCGTTGCCCCTTTCGGACGAGACGTTACCGTCAACCGAGCCGTAGACGATTGGGTGGGCTGCCGATGCGATGGGCTTCGGCCCAGCCTCGGCTCCAAAGGTCAAGATTCCGAGTCAAAGCTGGTCCGTTTGTCCGGCGAAATGCCGGAGGGTTGGAGCGGGACGATCACAACCGGAACGCTGGAATGCTCTACGAGTTCCAAGCTCGTGCTCCCCAACAGGGTGCCCGAGTGCGCTCCGGACCCACGAGTTCCCACGACGATCAAGTCAACCGAATGTGGCTCTTCGCTCATTCGAAGCAGCGCCGAGCAGGGGTCCCCGTCGATCACAAGCCACTCGACCGCCGACGAGTCCATGCCTGCGTCGACGGCTATCTCACGAACCGCCTCTTGATGCGGGGCCACTTGTCCCGAGAGGCCTGCGTGCTCCAAGAGGCCCACAGCGTGAACCACCTTCAGCGACGCCCGAGTGGTTGCCGCGACAGTGGCAGCCCACCGAAGTGCGGCCTTCGAGTCGCTCGAGCCATCAAATCCCACCGCGACGCTGTCAATTGCGGTCACGGTTGTCACCCCCTTTCTTGAAGGTCGGCTATTGCCAGAATCTGGGCAGTCCGTGCAGACGCGACTGCCTCTCGCCCGGGCCCTCCGCTCGTGGGGGGCTCAAGACCCACTTCGACATCGAGGAGGGCGCCCAAAACGGCGGTCGTCGACGAACGGAGTGCCCTGGCGCTGTACCCACCCTCCAGGAACAACGCCAGACGGCCCGGGCCGGGGGCAAACGAACGCACCAGTCGAGCAAGCTCGGAAAAATCCCCCGTCGAGAGAGCAAGCTCACCAAGAGGATCGGCCCGATGGGCATCGAAACCACACGACACCAGGATCCAATCTGGTGCGAAGCGACCAATCACCGGGCATGCCACCTGCTCGAAAGCACTCTGCACGATGTCTCCCGTCGCACCCCTCGGCAGTGGGATGTTGACCGTGAGCCCGACGGCGTTCGGACCTCCCACCTCCTGAGCTCTCCCCGTACCCGGGAAAAGGGGCCACTGATGGGTTGAGACGTAGAGAACTCGGGGATCATCCCAGAAAATGGACTGGGTCCCGTTACCGTGATGGACGTCCCAGTCGACGATCAGTACCCGCTGACCTTTCGCCGCAAGCGCTGCCGCGCTGATGGCAATGTTGTTGAGCAAGCAGAATCCCATTGCGCGGTCTGTTTCAGCGTGATGTCCCGGTGGTCTTGCGGGGACGAAGCCAATACCTTGACCCCGCAGCTCCAGGGTTCTGATCGCCTCGAGGCCGGCGCCGGCGGCTCGACGTGCCGCTGCGAAGGAGTCCCCTCTGGCATAGGTATCCGGATCGATGTCTCCACCGCCCTGCAGACAAAAGATCTTGAGTTCATCGAGATATTTGCTCGTATGCACCCGCGTCAACGCCTCCAGTTCCGCTTCTGGCGCCCCGACGTAGGTGATGCCATCGTCGAGATGGAGGTCACGGACTCCGTCCATAACCGAGAAGATTCTTCCTTGCTGCTCAGGGTGAGATGTGCCCCCGTCGTGTGCATTCGCACCCGATGGTCCAGCGACGATCAGCATTCGTCAGGAACCTTGATCGGCTCGGCCGCCGAAACCCGCCTGACTTGGCGGTTTTCGTCGCGCGCTGCGAGGGCGCGACGGTATGACTCTGTCATCTCGATTCCGAAGCGCAGCCAGACAGTCCCGTAGTCAATCTTCGTTGATATGTCGAAGCCGGAGTGATGAAAGACGTCCAGCATGGGCTTGTTCTCGCAGAGGGTCTCGGCCACGAATGTACTGATCCCTCGGGCCCTGGCCGCCCGGGCCAGCTCGTCGAGCAGCAGTGACCCGAGGCCGTGGTGCTGGTAGTCATCGGCCACGACGAAGGCCACCTCGGCGTCCGAGGTGCCGATGATTCGGTCGAACCGACCCACAGCTATCAGCTTGCCGCTTCTTTCGACCACGAAAGCTAAGCGATCCTCGTAGTCCACGGTGGTGAAGCGCTCGACTTCTTTTGCCGAAAGAATCGGATGAACCGTGAAGAACCGCAAGTAGGTCGATCGTATAGAAAGATGCTGGTGGAATTCGATCAGCCGTTCGGCATCATCGGGCCGGATCGGACGCAGACCACAGCGGGTGCCGTCTGACAGGACGACCAGAGCTCCAAGATCGCTCGGATAATTCGGCGGGGACGTCAACACGGACACTCGCCTTCCCCGCCATTTCCCGGGCTCATTCGCGACCGCATACCTCATCGTCTTCGCTGGGCGATCCGTCGACTAGGGACATTGGTCCCCTGCGAGTCAGGTCGAGGGTCCTCTTCGGATCAACGCTGGTGGCAATTCGGCCCGTCTCTCAGGTAGGACCGTCGTGCGGGGCGACAAAGTGAACGAACCGCGACATCCTGCGCCTGATCCGCCGCTCCAATCGCTCGGAACGACTGGCAGAGATGCGAGGGGATTGCGCGTGGGGGGCTCGGTAGAACCGTGTCTTCGCGAGCTCGACATGCACCAGATAGACGACGACCATTCCGAAGAGGAGGAGGAAAAAGGTCGTCAGGAGCGGCATGAACCCCCAGAAGGTGAGCGAGCCCGGTGTACGGCAGCACCGCGCCCACCAGGGCTGCTCCCGACGAAGATGAACGCCGTGAGAGCCGCGGCCACGCCAAACAAGAACCGGGAGAAGCGGGAGAGCCCGATTTCGAACGCAGTCTGACCCTGATGTTCGGACAGACCTGCCGCGATTTTGCCGAATGCCGTGCGGGGACCTGTTTGAACCACGACGCCGACGGCAGAGCCTTCGTGGACGATCGTTCCCATGAAGGCACAGCCCGAATGGTCTTGCGAATCGGGCCCTTTCGTAGACGCGGAAGACTTGACCACTGGCATCGGCTCCCCCGTCAAAATGCCCTCATCGCATTCGCACTCGTCATCGCTGAGCAGGCGAAGGTCGGCTGGCACCAGGGGCCCCAATTCGCAGAACGACGACATCACCCGGGACGAGTTCGGTCACGGGTATCCGGCAGGTCTGGCCATTCCTCCGGACCTCTGCTTCCTGTCGAATCTGCGCTCGCAGAGACGCCATGGCCATTTCGGCCCGGTACTCGTTGAAGAAGCCCAAGCCGACGCTGAGGAAAACAATTACAGCGATGATGACAGCGTTGGTCCCACCTCCGGTAAAGCCCGACACGAGGGCCGCTCCAAGCAAGAGGAGGAGGATCGGGTTTTTGATCTGGCGAAGGAGGACCGCGGCAGCACGCACCCGATGGACAGCTAGCGCATCTGAGCCGAACTTGCGGCGGCGCTCGTTAACTTCGTTCGACGTAAGGCCCTCGGGTCGGCTGTCGAGAGCCGCCAGAGTGTCCTCAGGAGAAAGGAGGGCGGCTCGATCCAGATCGAGGTCGTCGATCGATGGGCGCGTGGCCACGGTCATCACGTCAGCCCGTATTGACTCAGGACAACCTCGACGCCAACAGGCAATCCACCGCGAGACGTCGACAACACCATCGGCCAAGCCCGGTCATGCCGCCCAGTCTGAGCGCAGCAACCGCTGAACGCGTAGGGACCAAGGTCCCGACGACCCTTACCTTTGTCTCTGGTGGAAGCCCCTCTGCTTCTGTACATTCGGTCTGAGGCGGACCAGACGGAGGCGCCAGACCTTGGCGGAGGAGTCAGTGGGACACGGCACTGCGTCTCGATCATGCGATTGCATGTCCGGGGATCATTGACCTGATGAGGAATCTGGAACGAACATGACGGAGGCACCGATGCAGGTAACCGCACCAGTGCGCGTGGCGGAGACCCATATATCGATTCTTCTCTTCTTCGGGGACAAGGTTTACAAGATTCACAAGCCCGTTCATTTCGATTTTCTGGACTTCTCGGACCGCACCGCTCGCGCTGCGGACTGCCACCGAGAGGTCGATCTCAATCGCCGCCTGGCTCCGGACGTGTACCTCGGGGTGGCCGACATTGTGATGAATGGTGAGCCGGTAGACCATATGGTCGTGATGCGCGCCCTCCCGGAGGAGCGCCAGTTGGCCTCCTTGCTGAACGGCAACGAAGACCTCGGGATGTGGCTGGACAGTGTGGCAGCGGTCCTGACATCGTTCCATCGAAACGCGGTGCGGTCCGCCGAGATCTCAGAATGCGCCAGCCCTGCAGCCCTGACGCTCAAGTGGAAGGAGAACTTCGAGGAGGTCACTCGGCTCGTCGACTCCCCGTTGGACCCCGGGGTTGAGGCGGAGATCAGATCTCTGGTCCCTCACTGGCTCAGCTCACACCAGGCACTGCTCGAGAGCAGAGTGGCGGGGCGGGATATCTGTGATGGCCACGGCGACCTCCAAGCCTCGGACATCTACTGCCTCGACGACGGAATCCGCATTCTCGACTGCCTCGAGTTCTCGGACAGGTTGCGCTGGGACGACGTCTGCGCCGACGTCGCCTTCCTGGCGATGGACCTCGAGCGCCTGGGCCATGCGGATGCGGCTGGAATGTTTGTCAGGGCCTACGAGCGGCGTTCGGGAGATCGTCTGCCGCCCTCGCTCCTGCATCATCACATTGGCTTACGTGCGTACGTAAGGGCCAAGGTGGCCTGCCTACGCTCCGAGCAGGACGCTGCCGTTTCGACTTCAGCCGTTGAACTGCAGGCGCTTGCCCTCAAACACCTCCGGAGCGCCCGGTCGGCGGTCGTCCTTGTCGGGGGACTCCCGGGAACCGGGAAGAGCACACTTGCCGCCGGACTGGCCGCCGAGACCGGATGGGTACTCATTCGCTCGGACGAGCTCCGCCGATATCAAACAGTGGGCCCAGATCGCTATGCGCCCGAATCTCGCGCCGCCGTATACGAGGAACTTCTCCGATCTGCTCGAGAGCGGCTCGAGGAGGGAGAGTCCGTGATTCTGGACGCCTCCTGGATCAGCGCTGAAGAACGTGCGATTGCTGCGCAGCTCGCCGAAGACTCACATACCGAGCTCCTCGCCATTTGCTGCAGATGTGATGACCTGATCGGAGCCGACCGCATCAAGCAACGGCTCGCACGCGGTGACGATGTCTCCGAGGCAACAGTTGCTGTGCGGGATGCGATGGAGGCTGGAATGGACGAGTGGCCGTCTGCCATCGTCATCGACACATCCCATGTGGCGGCGTCGGTGAACCTCGAGAACGCACTCTCCGAGCTGGTTCCCTCGGTCACGCCCGACGGTCTGGAGTAGCAGTTCCACAAGGTGAGCGCTGCGACAGGGACCAAGGTCCCAGGTGAACAGGGCCTTCTTCTCTAGCCCGACCACGGTCATTTGAGGTCCAATGAACGCAGCGTCGTTCGCTTGACCCGAAAGGATCCGTGATCAGCGCGACCACTCACCGAGCCGACCGACGTCCATCAGCGACGGATCCAGGGTTTGAATATCAAGCCAACACTACAACGAAGGAGGACGGAGAATGTCCAGCACCGCCAACGGTCCAGGAACGACCGCCAACGAACAAGTGTCACCCGACGAAATGGCCAGGGTGAATGAGGTGATGCGCCGGCTCGATGCTTGGAAGACTCGCGTCGACGAGCTCAGGGTTCAGGTAGACCTGGCGAAGCTCGACCTCCGTGAGGAGGCGGCGAAGCAGCTCGATCTGGCACGCAACGTGAATCATGTTGCCGCTTCGAAGCTTCGCGTCGCATACGAGGATGCTGCCTCCAATGCCGACACATTGCGCCAAGGCGTGCAGGAGTTTCTTCACGATGTGGATGAGGCATTCGACGCTGTACAGGCCGTCATATCACGCGGCTGACAGCCGAAACTCGCCAGAGCTCCTCAACGAGTCGAAAGGCTACTCGTAGGATTCCAAGGGGACCATGACTATGACGGATGACACAACACCACCACCGGCGCAGCCGCAGGCTCATGCACATGGAGAGGTCCGCTTTGTTGTCGGAGTTGATGGGTCTCCCTGCTCGTTGAAGGCGCTGGAGTATGCCGGAGACCAAGCTGCCCTCACGGGCTTGAGCTTGCAGGTCGTCACTGTCTTCAACGGACTGCCGGGGTACGGCTTCACAGCGGGCCTCGACCAAGAGGGGGCCCTGTCAGTTGTTCGTGAGGCCCTCGACGCGGTCGGGAAGAAGCACCCCAGGGTGTCCACAAATGGCAAAACTGTTTACGGAGTGCCAGGTCCCGTGCTGGCCGAGGTCAGTGACGGTGCCTCGGCTCTCGTGGTCGGAACCAGAGGACGCGGACAGATCGTCGGGGCCGTCCTCGGGTCAGTATCGGAATACGTGCTTCACCATGCGCATTGCATCACCACGATTGTTCGTTGAGTTGACCCGCGAGTTCGTCCTCTTCAACGAGCCACCACTCTGCTCATGGTAGGTGGCGTTCTGACTCGGATCGACGCCTGGATCGACGCATGCGATCTGCTCGGCCGCACATGGACCCCATACATCCCTCAATAAAGGACTCCCGTCGTTGGTCCCAAGGACCTTCCTCCCTAGGCAGAAGTCCCTTGACCAGGGAACATAGAAACAGCGCCAACGACAACCCCAGGAGGAGGTCATGGAATCCAATAACCAGGTCGTCAAGCACGCCGACGAGCGCCGCATTGTCGTGGGCGTGGATGGATCGGCATGTGCCACCCGCGCCGTCGAGTTCGCGGCCAGGCAGGCGGCCCAAAACGACGTGCCGCTCCTCGTGGTGAGCGCGTACCAGGAGATGCCGGCGGCGGCAGGCTTCTTGGCCGAAGGTGCGCTTATTCACGAGTCCGCCGAAGCCGTTGTTGCCGATGCCATTTGCCAGGCTGAGGAGCTCGAACCCAGCGTGGTGGTTACGGGCCAGACAATGCTCGATGCCCCCGGGCCGGCACTCGCTCGACTGAGTAAGGGGGCAACGGCTCTCGTCGTCGGTACGCGAGGGCACTCCGAGATCGCAGGCATCTTCTTGGGATCCGTATCCCAGTACGTCCTGCACCACGCTCCATGCAACACGATCGTCGTCCGATGACTCGGACCACTCTTGAGCGACTCACACTCTCTGGGCATCATGTTCGAACGTCCCAGATTGCCAATGACGTCGTCGACAGCAAACGAGCGCGAGGGAGGCAAGGTGAACCTTGACCAACGAGGATCGGCAATACTCGGCGAGGACGCATGCCGTGAGCACCTGGCATCCGAGGCCACCGCGAGTGGCATCGGGCGAATCGCGGTCAACGGTGACCTCTCACCGCACGTTATCCCCGTGAACTTCACGGTGGTCGACGGTGGGATTCTCATTCGCCTGGGGCCCGGATTTACCGCTTTTCATCTCGACGGATCAGCAGTGACCTTCGAAGCTGATCAAGCCAAGGCATCTCAGCACAGTGGCTGGAGTGTTGTGGTCGAAGGATTCGCCCATGTCGTTACGTACGACGACATCGCACGCCTCGGAGCCAATCTGCCGACCCCGATGGTCACGGCGCCGGGAGTCAGAGTGTTCGAGATCGTCCCGTTCAAGGTCACCGGGCGCGCAGTTGAGCCCGATCTTCGAGATGAGCCCCGCGGCCTTACGGACGACACCCCCGATGAAGGTGAGAGCAAGCCCAGCAACTTGCGTCTCACACCGGAGAGCGCCCATGAGTTGGCCGTCACTTTGCGATCGGCCCACTGGGAGGTCGACTCGAAGATCGCCGATACGAATGATCCCATCGGGCGCGAGACCTTGCTCGAACGGCGCCGGTTGCTCGAGGGCATGGCGGCGCAACTCACTGGTGCCCGTGCCTGAGTGCCCCCCGCAGTCGCTCTGAACCTTGGCGAAGCGCCACGGGAGTTTCTCGGTCTGTGGGGCCGGAGGACTTGCGCGTCCGGATGCGCTTCCCCACTTCTCTGCATCTTGCTCGAGTCGCCTCTGGATCTTGCTCGAATCGCCGAACGTCCCAACTGCCTCGTCGCTGAGCTCTGACTTAGACGCAGCCTGCGAGACGAGTCGGTCGGATCATGTGTTGGTGTCGTCCGGTGGAATGAGATCGGGATCGGGAAGCGCACCTGCGACGGCTCCCGGGCGTAGCTCCTGAGGCCAGCAGACGTCGACGGTATAACTGGTCATTGAAAGAGAGCCGTATGTATAGCCGTCGACAAGGACCTCCGCTGTCGAACCGGCGGCATTCGCCAGACCGGCCAGATAGAGGAGCGGCATGAAATGGTCGGGCGTCGGCACGGCGGCATCAAAATTGCTGTGGCTCCGAAGCACCGCGAGGCCCTAGTGTGCTGCCTCAGAGATTCGCGAGCAATACCTTGCGAGTGAAGACAGGATCTCATCGGCCGTCTTGACCCAAACGTAGGGACGGGGGTTCTCGTTCCAGGTCTTGATCCAACTCTTGATGTCGCGTTCGAGTTGTGCGACAGAAAGGTGCGCGCCTCGCTTGATCTTCTTGTTGGTCAACTCGGCGAACCAACGCTCGACGAGATTGAGCCAACTCGATCCGGTCGGCGTGAAGTGCAGATGGAATCTGGGGTGACGAAGCAGCCAGCGCTTGATGGCTGGTGTCTTGTGGGTGGCGTAGTTGTCCAAAATGAGGTGGACGTCGAGCTCTGCGGGCACCTCGGCGTCGATCCGCTCCAAGAACTTCTTGAACTCGATGGCCCGATGACGATGATGCAATGAGGAAATGACGGTCCCATTGATCGTGTCGAGTGCGGCGAAGAGTGACGTCGTGCCGTGACGCACGTAGTCGTGGCTTCGGCGCTCAGGCACACCGGGCAGCATGGGGAGGACGGGCTGAAAGCGATTGAGCGCCTGGATCTGGGACTTCTCGTCGACGGCAAGCACCACGGCCCGTTCGGGCGGGTCCAAGTAGAGGCCAACCACGTCCTTGACCTTCTCGACGAACAACGGGTCGGTGGAGAGCTTGAAGGACTCGGCCCGGTGGGGCTGAAGCCCGAA
>Ga0307374_10010230_pt1 | contig 13645 bp, 15 predicted proteins | sample OX3MG_FD_202532 | JGI IMG/M metagenome (GOLD analysis project Ga0307374, IMG submission 202532) | Soil microbial communities from Risofladan, Vaasa, Finland - OX-3 | ecosystem: Environmental > Terrestrial > Soil > Coastal area > Acid sulfate soil | place: Finland: Risofladan, Vaasa | collected...
GGCGTCGCCCAGGCGCGCAGGGCCGGCGTAGCGAGCAAGTCGGCCTTTTCTTCGACCTGATCGCTCATTCGCCGCCGCCGTCAGGATTTTGTCGGCGCGGCGCGGCCGAACAGTCCGGCGGGCGCAAAAACCAGCACCAGGACGAGGATCGAAAAGATGATCACGTCGGTCCAACGCACCGCAATCAATTGCCCGCCCAGGGTCTCGATCAGTCCGATGAGGATGCCGCCCACCATCGCCCCGGTGATGCTGCCGATGCCGCCGAGGACGGCCGCGGTGAACGCCCGCAGCCCGGCGGTGTAGCCGATGATGAAGCTGGTATAGTTGTAATAGAGGCCAAAAATAAGCGCCGCCGCACCGGCCAGCGCCGACCCGAGAAAAAATGCGGTGACGATCACCCGGTCGACATCGACCCCCATCATCCGCGCCGCCTCGGCATCCTGCGCGGTTGCCCGCATAGCCTTGCCGAGCCGGGTGCGACTGACAAAAAGCTGCAACCCCACCATCAACACCAGCGCGATGCCCCAGATCAGTACCTCGCGCAGATCGATCACCGCGCCGTTCACCTGCCAGCGGATCACCGGCATCGGATTGGGAAAGTTCTTCGCATCGGCACCGGCGCCCAGCAGGATGACGTTGAACAGGATGTACGACACGCCGATCGTCGTGATCATGCCGGTCGTGCCGGAAACCCCGCGCAGAGGCCGCAGCGCGATGCGCTCGATCGCGACGCCAAGCACCCCCGAGCCCACCATCGCGACAAAAAAGGCAAAGGCCAGCGCCCCGACCAGCGCGAACCCGGTAAACACCTGGCTCTGCCCCGACAATCCCAGCGCCTCAAGCGCCCACATGCCCAGAAACGAGCCGATCATAAACACGTTAAAATGCGCGAAATTGATCAGCTCCATGATCCCGTAAACCAGCGTAAATCCGATCGCCAGCAGCGAATACATGGCCCCCAGGCTGAGGCCGTTGATCACCTGCTGCAGAAGTACGGTGGAGTTGGTCATGGTTGCGTCACGATCCCAGGAAAGTGATGGGCCCTCCCGCGATATTTATTTAGGAGCCGGAATTTTATCGATCGGGTGCTTCTCATCGCGTTGCGTCGCATCCGGTGATCAGGCAGCAAAGCGCCCGCCGGGCGCGGGCCGCCGCTCACCCGCCATCCGCACGCTGCGGAAACTCGCGCTACACGGTTTGCGGCGCCACCCCCAGGTACTTGAACTGGTGGAGGACATCGTCGAGCGGATACTTGGCGTTCTTTTCGCATTTAAAGACGCTGACGATGCGGTTTTTGATGTCGCCGTTGCCGTCGAAGCTGACAACCCCCTGCAGGGTGTGGACCTGCGAGGATTGGATCGCGTCGCGCATCGCGCTGCGCGTCACCGGCTTGCCCGAGGCCGCGACCCGCTTCAACGCGTCGAGAATGACCAGCGCTGCGTCATACGCGGTGATCGAGTAGCCCTCCGGCGCCCTGCCGTATTTGGCGGTGAAGCGCTTGACCCAGGTTTCGACCTCCGGCTTGTCGAAGACATAGGGCGCCGCGATCGTCGCATACCAGCCCTCGACCGCCGGAAAGCCGGCGCCCTTCAGCACCGAGGAACTGTACATGCCGTCGCCGCCGCCTTTGATGATCTTGGGCAGGATGTCATAGGACTGCTTGACGAGCTTTACCCCGGCCTGCGCCACACCGCCGTAATACAGCCCATCGGGGCTGAGGCCCTTGACCTTGGTCAGGATCGTCGTGTAGTCGGCCTCCTTGGGATCGAGCTGGTCGTGGCCGAGGACCGTCATGCCGGCCTTTTTGGCCTGCGCCTCAAAGGCATTGGCCATGCCGACCCCATAGGCACCGCTGTCGTCGACGACGTAGACCTTTTTGACCTTCAGAGTTTTGGCAAAGTAGTTCGCCATATTGGGGCCCTGAAAGGCATCGGTTGTGACGGTGCGGAAATAGACCGCCTTGCCGGCCGGGCGATACTGCCCGGCGAATTTCGGGTCCGTGATATCGGGATTGGTCGAGGCCGGGGTGATCGTCGCCAGATCGCCCTGCGATAGGATCGCCGACATCGCCTTGCCATCGCCGCTCATCTGCGGGCCGATATTGGCGACGACGCCCTGGTCGGAAACCAGCTTGCGGGCGTTGGTGGCGGCCTGGGCCGGATCGTACTGCCCGGCGGTCGCGGTGCCGTTGTCGAGCACCATGACGTTGATCTTGTACCCGCCGATCCCGCCCTTGGCGTTGGCGTCGTCGATCGCGAGCATTGCGCCGTTCTTGATCAGCAAGGCATCGTCGGCATCGGCGCCGGTCAACGGCAGGGTGATGCCAACCGTGACGGCCTTTTCTGCCGCAAAGGCACGGGCACCCGAGGTCGCGGCCAGCGCCGCTGCAGGCAACTGGATGATGACGGCGCGGCGTGACAGCATAATGATCTCCCCCCGTTCTATCAGCTTGTCTGGCTGCCGCAAGTTTCGCGCCAAAGCCGCCTTGACGGCAAGCCTGTTCGCCAATCCGGCCCGCTCGGCGCGCCGACGCTCAACCCGGCGGTTTCATCGCCACGTCGAGCATGACATTGGGCAGGATTTCGCGCAGCACGCCGCGCAGCGTCGCCTCGTCGGAGGCACTCGCCGCGGCCAGCAGACGGCGCGAGCCGCGCCGCAGGATGCGCGCGGTGGCGCGACCGTCATGCCCGGGGCGTATCGTGGCAAATGTGTCGGCTGGCTCGACCCGGCGGAGGACCCGCTTCAGCGCCTGCAGGCCTTCGCCGGTCTCGACATCGTGGGTCGGCGTCTCGGCGCTTTCCGGCTCGGTCTCGACGTCGACCGGTGCGTCGATCGCCTCGACCGGGCGGTGTCGCGACAGCGACTGATAGATCGCGCGCCCGGCCTCGGTATCGATGCGCGACTGCAGCTCCCAGCTCTCGCCGCGGGCCGACAGCTCGGCGACCAGGGCAAACAGATCGTCGCAATCCTCTTCGTGCGTGCAGGTCAGAAACGCGAGGCGCCCATCATGCTCGATCACGCGGTCGTCGTCTTCGGCAAAGCCCAGCTCGCCCAGCGCGTTGTCGAGCGCCCGGCGCGAGGCGACGAGCAGCACGGTCACGTGCAGGTGCCGCCCGGCTTCCGGGGCATTCTGTTCGGCCATCGTTTCCTCCTCAGCCGAGCTGGCTCTCGCCCAGCCGGCTGATCCGTACATCGCGGTGGATGCTGACGTTCATCAGCAGTCCAAACCCCAGCATGACCGTGACCATCGCGGTACCGCCGTAGGAAATCAACGGCAACGGCACGCCGACGACCGGGAGCAGGCCGATTACCATCGCGGTGTTTATAAACACATAGAGAAAGAAATTGGTTGCCAGGCCGAGGCCGAGCAGCCGACCGAACTGGTTGCGGCTGCGCAGGGCGATCGCAAATCCGTAGGCGACGACGATCGTATACAGCGCCAGCAGCGTCAGCCCGCCGATCAGCCCGAACTCCTCGGCGATGATCGTAAAGATGAAATCGGTCTGCTTTTCCGGCAGAAAGCTGAGGTGGGTCTGGGTGCCGAGCAGGAACCCCTTGCCGAACAGCCCGCCCGAGCCCAGCGCAATCTTTGATTGCAGGATGTGATAGCCGGCCCCGAGCGGGTCCGCGCTGGGGTCGATAAACGTATAGAGCCGGCTTCTCTGATAGCCGCGCAGCATCGACCAGGCGACCGGAGCAGCTGCCGCGGCGGCAAGCGCGCCGGCCCCGAACACCCAGACCCGCACCCCGGCGAGAAACAGCAGCACCGCGCCGTTTGCCAACAGCATCACCGCGGTGCCCAGGTCGGGCTGCTTCAACACCAGCCCCACCGGCACGACGATCAGCAGCAGCGGCAGGACCAGCGCCCGCAGGCGCACCGCCTCCTCGCTGCCCAGCGCATTGAAGTGGCGAGCCAGCGCCAGCACCAGCGCGACCTTCATGACCTCCGACGGCTGGAGCTGGATCACCCCGAGATCGATCCAGCGCTGCGCCCCCATCCCGACGAAGCCGCGTAGATCGACCGCGACAACCAGCGCGAGGGCGATGCCGTAAATCCAGTAGGACAGGCGGTACCAGTGCCGGATGTCGATCAGCGCCACCGCGATCATCGGCAGAAAGGCAAAGGCGAACCGGATCATCTGCCGCTCGGACCACGGCTGCAGACTGCCGTTCGCCGCCGAATAGAGCGCGGCAAAGCCGGCGCACGAGATCGCCGTGATCAGCGCGATCAGGTCCCAGCGGATGCCCCGCAGCTTGTCGGCGAACGTCAGTTCGCGATGGCCCAGATTGGGAGACAGGCTGGCCATCGGATCAGCCGGAACCGTTGACCGGCGTCGCCGGCGACCCGTTCTTGTTCTGCTCGGCCACGGGGCCGGGCTGCGGAATGCGCCGCCCCGGATCGCGGCGCTGCACCTCGTAGAGGATGTCGCGCACCAGCGGCCCGGCGACGGACGAGCCGCCGCCGCCGTGCTCGACGACCACCGCGCACACATAACGCGGCGCGGTGACCGGGGCAAAGCCGACAAACAGCGCGTGGTCGCGATCCTTCCACGGCACGTCGTCTTCCTTGAGCAGCCCGTGCTCGCGTTCGTACGGGGTGATGCGGCGCACCTGCGAGGTGCCCGACTTGCCGCCCATCGCAAAGGCGGGGTCGGCGATCCGCTCGGCGTAGGCAGTGCCGCCCGGGTCGTTGACCACCGCGTTCATCCCGCTGAGTACCAGGGCAACCGCGCTCGACGAAACGCCGAGTTGGCGGAAGACCCGCGGATGCGGATCGCCACCCACCGGCATCAGCCCGCTCGGCCGCACCACGTGCGGCACTACGGCGCGGCCGGTGACCAGCCGCGCCGCCATCGTCGCGACCTGCAGCGGGGTCGCCAGCACCGATCCCTGGCCGATGCCGGTGATCAGCGTCTCGCCCTGCTGCCACGGGGTGCCGGTGGTCGCCAGCTTCCATGCCGGGGTCGGCATCAGCCCGCCCTTCTCGCCCGGGATGTCGAGCCCGAGCGGGGCGCCAAAGCCGAACCGGCGCGCCATCGCCGCGATGTGGTCGATGCCAGTGCGGCGCGAAGTCTCGTAAAAGAACACGTCGCACGATTTCTCGATCGCGTCGTGCAGGCGCAGCGGCCCGTGCCCGCCGGCGCGCCAGCAGTGAAACGTCGCGTCGCCGAGCTTTATATAGCCCGGGCAGTTGATCACCGTTTCAGGGGTGATCGCGCCGCTTTCAAGCGCCGCCATCGCGACCATCGGCTTGAATGTCGAGCCCGGCGGATACTGCCCGGCGGTCGCCTTGTCGGTCAGCGGGTTGCGCGGATCGGTCGACAATTCATGCCATTTCGCCGGGGTCAGCCCGGTCGTGAACAGCATCGGGTCGAAACTCGGGCTCGAGACCATCGCCAGCACGTCGCCGGTGACCGCGTCGAGCAGCACGCATGATGCCGCGGTTTCGCCGGCGCAGCGCTTCATCGCGAAGTCCTGCATCGCCATGTCGAACGCGACGATCACATCCTGGCCCGGCTGCCCCTCATAGCGGGCCAGCTCGCGCACGACCCGGCCGTAGGCGTTGACCTCGACCTGGCTCGTCCCCGCGGTGCCGCGCAGCTTGAGGTCTTCGGCCTTTTCGACCCCGGACTTGCCGATGCGGAAATCCGGCAATTCGAGCAGCGGATCGCCGGTCAGATCCTTCTCGGTGACCGCGGCGACATAGCCGAGAACGTGCGCCGCGGTCGGCCCGAACGGGTAGTTGCGCAGCAGGCCCTGCTCGATCGACACGCCGGGAAGCTCGGGAATCGCGACCTCGATGCGCGACATCTCTTCCCAGCTCAGATTGCTGCGCACCTCGACCGGGATAAACGGGTGCAGGCGCTTTACGTCGCGCAGGACGCGGTGGATGTCGGCGTCGCTGACCGCGATCAGGCTGGCGAGGGCGGTCAGCGTCGCTTGCATGTCCGAGGTCTGCTCGGGAACGACAACCACCCGGTAGTTCTGGCGGTTGTCGGCCAGCGTCGTGTTGAACCGATCGAAGATGCGTCCGCGCGGCGGCACCAACAGGCGGATGTTGATGCGGTTCTCGTCGGCAAGGACGCGATAGCGGCTCTGTTCGACGACCTGCAGCTGATAGAGCCGGCCGACCAGCGCGGTGCCGAGCAGCGCCTGGCCGACGCCGAGAATCAGGGCGCGGCGGCCGAGCAGCTTGTGCCGCTGGGTATCGCGCGCCACGCCCGGCCCGCGGCTCAGCCCGGGCCGATCAGCGCCCGCTGGGTACGCCCGAGCAGAAAGCTCGCCAGCGGGAAGATCGCAACCGTCAGGACCGCGCGAAAGATCGTGTTGCGGATATCGAGCAGGGTCGCGTCGAGCACGCAATGCAGCGCCCACAGCCCGAGCATCGCGCCGACGGTCAGCAGCGTGAAGCCGGACCACACGAACGGAAAGGTGCGGTTGACGAAATAGCGGCGGAAGCGCAGCACCGCGGTATAGACCAGCAGCAGCAGCAGCGCGCTGACGCCGATCGGCGCGCCGACCAGCAGGTCCTCGCAGAGCCCGACCGCGAACAGCGCCGCCGGCGGCAGCAGGTCCGGGCGATAGATCGTCCAGTGATAGGCCACCATCAGCGTAAAGGCCGGGGTCAGCGCCGCGTAGCCCGGGATCTGCAGCGGCAGAATCGTGATCAGCGCCGCGACGATCGTCGTGCCGATCGGCAGCAGCACGGCGCCGCCATTGGTCCGCGGCAACGCCGGAATGCTGGATACCTTGAGCGCCATCTGCTGCGACCGCTTGTCCACCCAGTGAGCCGTTCAGCGCACCGCCGCATTGCCCGGACCCAGCCTGACGCGCGCGGCGGCCCGCGGTGCAAACGGCACCGGCATCGGCAGCGCGTTCGCCAGCCCGTAATCCACGATCATCACATAGCTGAGCTGGGACAGTTCGACAAACGGCTCGACCCGCGGCACGCCGCCCTCGATCGAGGCGACGACGCCGACCGGCAGGCCTGGCGGAAACACGCCGCCATCGCCCGAGGTCACGACCCGGTCGCCGACCTTGGCCGCATCAGAGGGCGACAGATAGATCAGCCGCGGGCGTTCCGAATTGTCGCCGGCCAGCACCGCGTTGGCGTGCGCCCCGTCGATCACCACCGGGATGCGCGAATTGAGGTCGGTAATCAGCAGGACCCGCGCGGCCCGGGTCCCCACCTCGGTCAGGCGTCCGACCAGGCCCTCGCCGGTGATCGCCGCCTCGCCGCGCGCGACGCGCTGGTCGCTGCCGGCGTCGACCATCACGGTGCGCACATACGCGCCGCCCGAATTGGCGATGACCTCGGCCGTCACATAGGAAACCGCCTGCTGCGGCACCGCCTTGACCAGGCCGCGCAGCTTGCGGTTTTCGGTCGCGAGGTCGAGCGCGGTCTGTTGCCAGCGCAGGAGGCGCTCGTTCTCCCGCGTCAAGCGGCGGTTTTCTTCGTAGGTTCCGATAAAGCCGCGGATCCGGTCGACCACGCCGTCGACCGCGCCGATCGGCCGCGACAGGGTTTCGAGCGCCGGCGCCAGGCTGTCGGCGGTCGCGGTGCGCAGGGAATCGAACAGCATCCGGTCGGCCTTGCCGAGCACGATGATCGCCGCCGACACCAGGATCAGCAGCGGCAGCACCGTGCGCTGGATCGCGGCGCGCAATTGCGGCGACAGCCGGATCACCGCACGCCCCCGCCCTCGGCCGCGCTCGCACGCCGCGTTTTAGCACTCCCGTTCATACTACCGCTATCCGTCCCCCACCCCGGATGAGGCCCAGGAAAGCGCCTCACCACATGTTGATCAACAGGTTTTTTAATGTCTTCATTTCTTCAAGCGCCCGCCCCGTTCCTAAGGCCACGCAGGTCAGCGGATCATCGGCGATCGACACCGGTAGGCCGGTCGCGTGGCGCAGCACGAAGTCGAGGTTGCTGAGCAGCGCGCCGCCGCCGGTCAGCACGATCCCCTTGTCGACGATGTCGGCGGCAAGCTCCGGCGCGGTGTGCTCGAGCGCCACCTTGACCGCCTCGACGATCGACCCGACCGGCTCGGCAAGGCTCTCGGAGATCTGCCGCTCGCTGATGATGATCTCCTTGGGCACGCCGTTCATCAGGTCGCGGCCCTTGATCTCCATGATCCGGCCTTCGCCGTCCTCGGGCATGCACGCCGAGCCGATCTCCTTCTTGATCCGCTCGGCGCTCGATTCCCCGACCAAGAGGTTATGGTTGCGGCGGATATAGGCGATGATCGCCTCATCCATCTTGTCGCCGCCGATGCGGACCGAGCGCGAATAGACGATGCCGCCCAACGAGAGCACCGCGACCTCGGTGGTGCCGCCTCCGACGTCGACGACCATCGAGCCGGTCGGCTCGGTCACCGGCAACCCGGCGCCGATCGCCGCAGCCATCGGCTCCTCGATCAGGAACACGCGGCGCGCGCCGGCGCTTTCGGCCGATTCCTGGATCGCCCGACGTTCGACCGCGGTCGAGCCCGAGGGCACGCAGATGATGATCTGCGGGCTGGCGAAGCTGCGCCGGTTATGCACCTTGCGGATGAAATGCTTGATCATTTCCTCCGCGACCTCGAAATCGGCGATCACCCCGTCGCGCAGCGGCCGGATGGCCTGGATGTTGCCGGGGGTGCGGCCGAGCATCAGCTTGGCCTCTTCACCGACCGCGAGAACCTGCCGCTTGCCCTTGACGCTGGCGATCGCCACGACCGACGGTTCGTTAAGCACGATGCCGCGACCCTTGACGTAGACGAGCGTGTTCGCCGTCCCCAGGTCGATGGCCATATCCGCCGACAGCAATCCCAGCATCTTCCCAATCATGGTGATCATAAATCCAAGGTTGCAGGCGCTCGCAGCTGCCGGCCCGACCCGCGGTCGATGTTTAATTCGCCTTGCCGATCAGTGAGATAGTCGGCCGCTCGCCGCAACGGATGATTCCTCTACGTTGCGGGCCGCGCGGCGCGACCCCGGCCTCCCCCATCGCCGCTGCGATCCTTGCGGATTGGCCCGATTATTTCAAGCGATCCGTCCCAGAGCCGCGCATTTGGCTTGAGCTTCGCGACTGCCGCGCCGATCGTAACGCAATGGTGGCGGACGGCATCGTCAAGCGCTCGGTGCGGATTGCGGGTCACGCGACCAGCGTCTCGCTCGAAGCCGCATTCTGGCAGGCGCTGGGCGAGATCGCGCTACGCCGGCAGGTGTCGGTCGCGGCGCTGGTCGCGACCATCGATGCCGAGCGCCGCGGCGGCTTGTCGAGCGCGATCCGGCTGTTTGTGCTCGACAGCGCGCGGCGCGGCGAACTGCCCGAAGCCGAACTGCCCAAAGACGGACTGGCTGAAGGAGGTGCGTGATGGCCGAGATCGTCAACCTCAACCGGGTGCGCAAGGGTCGCAAGCGGGCCGAGGCGCAGGCCCAGGCCGCAGCGAATCGGGCGCTGTTTGGCCGCCCCAAGGCCGAGCGCCAGAAGACCGAAGCGGAGCGGCGCCTGGACGCCAAAAAGCTCGACGGCCAGCGGATCGATCCGGAATAGCGCCCGAGCCCTCGTTAGACCACCCCGCCGTCGTGCAATGCAGCGATCTCGGCGGCGGCGTAGCCGGCCTCGGCGAGGATCGCGTCGCTGTGTTCGCCGATGCGCGGCGGCGGGCTCTCGATCGAGCCGCCGCCATGCGCCAGGCGAAACCCCGAGCCGACCAGCGTCAAATCGCCATCGGGCGAGGCGACATGCTGGATCACGTCGCGGTGTTCGAGCTGGGGATGGTGGACGATCTCGGAGATCGCCCAGATCCCGGCGCACGGCACATCGAGCACGGTCAGGCGCTGTTCCCAGTTTTTCGCCGTGTCGCTCGCCAGCGCCTCCTCGATGATCGCGCGCAGAGCCGGCTCGTTGGCGCTGCGGCTCGGCCAGTCGTGAAAGCGCGGGTCGGCAAGCGCGTCCTCGCGCCCGATCCCCTTCATCAGCCGGGCGAATTGCGGCTCGGTCATCACCGCCAGCATCAGGTCGCCCTCGCCGGCCTTGAAGCGGTTGCCGGTCGCCTTGCCGGTGGTCGACAGGTTGCCGTATTGGCGGTGGATGTGACCGGCCACCGTGTGTTCGGCGATCGGTCCCGACAAAAACGACAGCGCCGCATCGAGCATCGCCACGTCGACGAACTGCCCGGTGCCGGTATGGGTGCGCTGATACAGCGCGCTTGCCACCGCAAACGCCGCGGTCATCCCGCCGATCGTGTCGCACAGCGCAAACCCGGCGCGCGTTGGGCCTTTGTCGGCGTGACCGGTGACCGACATGATGCCGCTCATCGCCTGCAGCTTGCCGTCGAACGCCGCGGTGCCGCGTTCCGGCCCGTTCTGGCCGAAGCCGGAAACCGCGCAATAGATCAGCCGCGGGTTGATCTGTTTGAGCACGTCATAGCCGAGCCCGAACCGCTCCATGACACCGGGGCGGAAATTCTCCCACACGATGTCGGCGGTCTCGACCAGCCGTTTGACGATTGCCACCGCGGCCGGCTTTTGCAGATCGAGGGTCAGGCTGCGCTTGTTGGAATTGATCCCGAGGAACGACGGCCCCAGCCCCTTCGCCGCCCATTCCTTCGACAGCTGCGAATGGCGCATGTCGTCGCCGGATTTGGGCTCGACCTTGATCACCGAGGCACCGAGCAGCGCGAACTGATAGGTGCCGAACGGCCCGGCAAGGTAGCGGGTGAAGTCGAGGATGCGGACGCCGGCAAAGGGTTTGGTCATCATTGGTTCCAGTAAGGTTTACCACCCAAATAGTGAGACGATGAGAGGTAATACGGGTAATTTCCGCGAGTGTGGCAGCCGATATTCCGCCTCATTGCCTCACTGTCTGTGTGGTAAATTACCCTATTCGGCCTCGTTCTGCTTGATCTCCCGCGCAATCTCCTTCTGCCGATCGAATTCGTCGCGGCGCCGGGCGATCTCCTCGGGCGACAGGCGGTCGACATTGGAATAGTCGAGCTTCCAACTCGCCTCCTCGCTCCAGCGCAGCGGCGACTGCACCGTGGTGCGCGGCGCCGGCGCCCCTTCCAGCAGGCGCAGCGCGAGATCGAGGGTAAAATCCTGCGAAGCTGGGTCTTTCGGCCGGCCCCCCGGATTGCCGAGCGGGAAGTCGCTGAACAGAAAACGCGGAACGCCGACATATTCGACGATGTCCTTGGCGCAGCCGAGGACGACCGTCGGGATACCGTGTGCTTCGAGGTGACGGGCGGCCAGACTCACGGTCTGGTGGCACACCGGTCAAACCGCGAGCAGGATGACGGCGTCGACCTGGTCTTCGCGGCAGCGCGCGAGGATGTCCGGGCAATCCTGATCCAGGGTGACCCGGTGGCTGCGGTTGGTCGGCGCGCCGTGAAAGCGCGGCGCCATCTCGCCGATCCGCCCCGAGGCGGCGGCCCGCCGCAGCGCCGGCAGCGGGAACCAGGTGTTGCTGTCCTCGGCCGTGGTATGCACCCGGTCGTAGGCGATATGGGCGATCCGCAGATCGTGATCGCCCGCCGTGTCTCCGGAAAAGACCTTGAAAAATTTGGGCGCGGCGTTGTACGGCGCACCCGGGCCCTGCTCGCCCTTGCCGGGCTGGTACGGGGCGGCCGTCGTCACCAGTGCCACGCGGCTTTCGGCGATCGGCTTCTTCAACGGGGCAAACGGCACCTCGGCATAATGCGCCCACTCGTAGGGCGAGCCATAGCCGAGCGCCTGGTAATATGAGCTGATCCGCTGCCGATACGGGATCGGCACATCGTAATCGGGGGCCGCAAACGGCCCCGCCTCTGTGCTTTCCATCAGATTTGCCTCCATCGTCATTACCGCGTCGGGCCGCGGCGCCGCACAGCCTACCGATCCCTGAAATACGCGATATCGGCCTCGCGCGGCTGCCAGTTGGGGTTGCTGTCCCACGATTTGGTGCGGCCGGAAAATTCCTCGCCGTAGCGGACGCGAAACAAGAGCGTGCGCTGCGGCCCGGTTATCCATTCGTGGAGCTCGCCGCGCGGATGCACGACAAAGCAGCCGGGCTTGACCGCGACCGTCTCGCTCAGGGTGCGCATCTTGCCGCCGCCCTCAAAGCAGAAATACAGCTCTACCGCGTTCGGGTGGCAATGATAAGGGCTGGTCTGCCCGGGTTCCCAGCACGCCACCGTGACGTCGCCCTCTCCGGCCTTGCCGAGGATCTTCTCGACATGGTGCTGGGGGTCGAATTTTTCTTCGGCTTTCAGATCGAATGCGAGCATCGGCGGTCTCCGGCGGGGATGCGGTCAGTGGCGGGTGTCGCTGTCCGGCGCGGTACTGTCGCCGAGCGGATAGGGTGGCGGCGGCGGCGGCCGCGGCGGCGCCAGTACCGGCGGCTCGCCGGTTTCCGCCCGGCGCGCCGGCACCGCTGCGCGGCGGCGCTGCGCCGCGCGCATCGTCAGCGGGATCGAGCCGAGATAGGCGAGGCCGATCACGATCAGGGTCAGCCACGGCGCGGTGCTCAGGAAGGCCGCGATCAGCCCGATGCCCAGCAGCGTCGGCATCACCAGATGCGGCGGCAGGCGAAACCGCTTGAGCGACACGGTCGGGATCGTGCTGACCATCAAGAGCGCGACGCCGGCGACCCACGCCCCGACCAGATACGGCGAGCGCGGCAGCCAGTCGCCCCACTCAAAGGCGGCGAACATCGGCACGATCGCCAGCATCGCCCCGGCAGGCGCCGGCACGCCGCTGAAATAGAGCCCGGCATGCGGCGGCACCTCGACCCCGAGCTGGGTGTTGAAACGTGCCAGGCGCAGCGCGCAGCATACCGCGAAAAACAGCACGATCGCCCAGCCGATGCCGTGCAGCGCCGCCATCGTCCACAGATAGAGCACAGTGGCCGGCGCCACCCCGAAGCTGACGAAGTCGGACAGGCTGTCCAGCTCGGCGCCGAATCGCGAGGTCGATTTCAGCAGCCGCGCGATCCGCCCGTCGAGCCCGTCGAGCACCCCGGCGATCATGATCGCCGCGACCGCCGCCTGGTATTTCCCGGTAATCGCAAAGCGGATCGCGGTCATGCCAGCGCACAGCGCCAGCAGGGTCAGCACGTTCGGCACCATGCGGTTGACCGAGAATCCGGAGAGCGGGCGCCGCGGCATCCGCGACCGGCGCACCCGCACGCGGGGCGAACGCATCCGCATCACCATCCTTCGCGGCCGAAATGGCCCACGCGATCTTACACCGGCTGCGCTGCGCCCGCTGAACCGATTTTAGCGGCGCCGCAGGCGGTGCTCGCGCACCGCGATATAGAGCCCCGAGGCGATGATGATCGCGGCGCCGGCCCAGGTCAGCGCATCGGGGAAATTGCCGAAAATCAGATAGCCGAGCGTCGCGGTGCCGACCAGCTCAACATAGCCGAGTGGCGCCATCACCGCGGCCGGGCCGAGCTGGAACGCGCGGATGATCAGGTAGTGGCCGGCGCCGCCGAGCATCCCGATGCCGCCGAACAGCGCGAAATCGAGCGCGCTGCGCGGCATCACAAAGATGAACGGCATCGCCAGGCTCATCGCCGCCGAGCCCATCAGCGCGGAAAACACGATCCCGGTGGCCGCGCTGTCATAGGCGCTGACCCAGCGCGTGGCGATCTGATAGAGCGCATAGGCGCAGGCCG
>Ga0307374_10010232_pt1 | contig 13644 bp, 10 predicted proteins | sample OX3MG_FD_202532 | JGI IMG/M metagenome (GOLD analysis project Ga0307374, IMG submission 202532) | Soil microbial communities from Risofladan, Vaasa, Finland - OX-3 | ecosystem: Environmental > Terrestrial > Soil > Coastal area > Acid sulfate soil | place: Finland: Risofladan, Vaasa | collected...
CTGCCCTCCGGTGGTGTGCACATCGAAGTACCGTCACTCGGCGAATTACTGGTGATTACCGGCTCCATCCTCGGCGCGCTCACTCCAGTAAACGTGAGTTCGTCCTCAGGCGCCAAGCTGTTCGAGAACTTCCAGGCGCTGGTCGCCGAGCGTCGCCAGCCGCGCAGGCGACACCTGAACACCCCGCTTGTGCCGCCACGTCGGTGCAGACGTCGCGAGGCCCGCTCCAGCGTGAGCCTGAAGTCGCGCACGATCACGGGAGAAGCGCATGCGGAGTGGCTGTTCGAGCGCCTGTTCGGCACCGCCGAGCACGCATTCTGGCTCGACAGCGCAGACGCGCCGACGACACTCGCACAGCGCTCATACCTCGGCAGCAGCATCGGCCCGCGTGCGCTGGTTCTCGAATACGACGTGCAGGAGGGCGAGGTGACCCGCCACACGCCGGAGGGCATCACGGTCGAGCAGGACTCGATTTTCGATGTCCTCGACCGTGAGCTGCAGGCTCGTCAGATAGAGGCCGGCGCCGACGCGGGCGCCGGGCCGCTGGGGGGATTCATCGGGTATCTGGGCTATGAGTGCAAGGCCGACTGTGGCTCGCCCAACGTGCATCGCTCGGACATGCCCGACGCGGTGCTGATGCTCGCCAACCGCATGGTCGCTGTCGATCACCTGACCCATGAGACCAGACTGCTCGCCGTCTGTCAGGGAGATGAGGAGGAGGCCGAGCGCTGGCTCGACGAAGCAGAAGCCGCGGTGAGGGAGTCGATGGCGGCAGTCCTCGCCGAGGAACCCGAGCCGATCTTCACCGGCGGCGAGGGCGAGTCCGTCTCCTTCAGGTGCGGGCGTGGGCGTGAGCGCTACCTGGCCGACATCGCGCGCTGTCATGCCGCACTCAGCGCGGGCGAGTCCTACGAGGTGTGCCTGACCGACCAGATCCACACCGATGAGAGCCCCGACCCATGGGAGCTCTACAAGCTCTTGAGGCGGCGCAACCCGGCCCCGTTCGCCGCCTACCTGAAGCTGGGCGAGCTCAGCGTCGTCAGCTCCTCACCCGAGCGCTTCCTGGGCATCAGCCGCGAGCGCAAGGTGCAGGCGCGGCCGATCAAGGGCACTGCTCCCCGCTCACAGGACCCGGCGCGCGACGAGGCGATGCGGGCGGGGCTCCTGAACGACGAGAAGACGTTTGCGGAGCATCTGATGATCGTCGACTTGCTGCGCAACGATCTCGGGCGGGTGTGTGAGATCGACAGCGTGCGCGTGCCCGAGTTCATGGTCGTCGAGCAGTACTCCACCGTCCATCAGCTGATCTCCACGATCACCGGCTCGCTCTCACAGGAGCGCACGGCGGTCGACTGCGTGCGCGCGTGCTTCCCGGGGGGCTCGATGACGGGCGCGCCGAAGCTGCGCACGATGGAGATCATCGACGGCATCGAGCGCGAGGCTCGAGGGGTCTACTCGGGTGCGATCGGCTACTTCGGCTTCGACGGGTCCGTCGATCTGAGCATCGTGATCCGCACGATCGTGATGCGACCGGGCGCGACGACGATCGGCGCGGGCGGAGCGATCGTGATGCAGTCAGATCCCGAGGAGGAGTTCGACGAGCTGCTGCTGAAGGCGCGGGCGCCGATGTCGACGATCGCCGAGGCCGTTACGGGCAGTCGCGAGCGCTCGGCGTGGAGCGTGCGCTACGACAACGAGACCGCCGGGGCCGGCCGGCCGTGAAGCAGGCACTCCAGGCGACGGTGCGAGCCGGCACATTCGAGGATGTCCCCGCCATTGCCGCAGCGGTGAGCGCCCTGGTGCTCGAGTTGGGGGGCAGTGCGCCCGAGCGATCCGCGGCCGAGGCGAGCACTCGCGCGCTGATCGAGGACCCGAGCCTGGGCTGGGTGATCGTCGCGACCAACGGAGAGATGCTCGTCGGAGTGCTCGCGGCGAGCCGGCAGACGGCTATCCACACGGCGGGCCCCTACGCCCTGATCCAGGATCTGTGGGTGAGTCGCGACTGGCGCAGCGGCGAGGTCGGCTCGGAGCTCATCGATACCCTGATCTCACAGGTGAAGGCCATGGGGATGGCAAGGATCGAGGTGGGACTCCCGTCCGAGCGCTTCGAGGCGATCACCGCGACCGAGTCCTTCTACCGCAAGAACGAGTTCGAGTTGCTGGGGACACGCATGAGGAGGCTGATCGGGTGAGTGGGCTGGAGCCCTTCCGCGAGCGCCTTGACGAGATCGACGATCAGCTCGTGAGCCTGCTCGGGGAGCGCTTCGAGGTGTGCCGCTCGGTGGCCGAGCACAAGCGCACCCACGGCATCCCGATGATGCAGCCGGACCGCGTCTCGGTCGTCCGTGAGCGCTACCTGAGCCGCGGTTCGGAGGCCAACCTCCCCCCCGCCTTCACGGCCGGCCTATTCGAGCTGCTGATCGCCGCGACGTGTGAGATGGAGGACGAGCTGATCGGGACATGAGCACTCCCACGTTCATCACGCTTGGGCCCTCGGGCACCTGCCATGAGGCGGCACTGCGTAAGTACCTCGAGTTCCAGGGCCTTGAGGACTTCGAGATCGACCTCGTCCCGGATCTGCTCGAGGCGATCGTCCGGGTGCGCGACGAGCCTCACACCTTTCTGGTGCAGTGCAGCGCCCACGTACAGGTGCACCTCGTCACCGAGCGCTACCACGAGCACGTGTTCGTGATCGACACGTTCATCTACCCCACCAAGGAGCTCGGCCTGCTGGTCCGGACCGATGTCGAGCGGCCGAAGAGCCTCGGCATCGTCTCCGCCACGAGGGGCTACCTGGATCTGTCGGAGTGGGAGGAGATCGTCGATGAGCCCTCAAAGCCGGTGGTCGCCGAGCATCTGCTGGAAGGCCGCTACGACGCCGGGCTCACCCACGTCCACCACGCCGAGGAACACCCCGATCGCCTGCGCCTTGTGAGCTACTACGGCGCGGTCGACACCACCTGGGTCGTCTACGGCCGCCACAAGCGCTTCAACGGGACCGTGATCGCCAACGCCGTGCCGTTCCTGTTCGAGAGGGCCGAGCCCGCTCAGTCGAATGAGAGCGGGGCTTCGGCCGCCTTGGCGCCCTGATACTCGCGGCATTTCTGCACCACAGAGCCAGGGCTGCACGACGTCCTGGCTGTCCACTTCCTCCTCCAGGCGGAGATGAAGGAAGCAAGCGCGCGCCGTCGGCGCTCGGAGGTCAGCCGCGCTTCGATCTGTCGGCGGACGGAGGCGAAAGGGCGGATGCGAGCGGGAGCGACACGGGTGACGATGAACAGGGAGTGGGCGCCGTATACCTCTATGGGGCCGCCCAAGCGGTGAAGCGGCGCCGCGAAGATGACGGCGCGGGCGATCTTCTCCCGTGGGAGATATTTGATGCTGGTCGGCCGTTCGATCATCTCGTGCAGAGGCGTGGTGCTCGAGAAGCTGGCCCCCGCTTCCAGGCGGTGTTTGTCTCGCTGCGCCGCAGCCTCCGTGCCACGGTTGTCGATTTCGAAGTAGCGCCGTTCGGGTGTCGTGAAGCTCCGGATGTGGGCGCGGTAATAACCGGCCGCCTGAGTCGCCGTGCTGTGGCCGGCCTGCTGGACGATCTTCTTCCTCAGCGCGGCGGCAACCTTCGCCGGGCTCTGCTTGGAGGCCGCGAGCCCGTCTTCGCCGGCCTCCCCTTCCAGCCACGCGGAGGCGATCGCCTGCTCAAGCGCCTGGTGGCGCAGAGCTTCGTATTGATCCTTGCATTCCATCGTCAGGACTGCCTTGTAACTTACCTGCAGTATCCCTTCCAAGCGGGCGATACAGGCCTTATAGTTTGGCGGGTCGGGGACGGCGTGCCCAGGCGCCTCCGCTGTCATGAGCCGCGAGACTCCGGCGTCTGTGATGGCTCGGCCGTCGATGCGAACCTCGACCCGGCTCGCTCGCGCTCCGCACCCTGATGCGCTCAAGATCCAAAGCAGCCCGATGGAGATCAACGTGCCTCTCATAGCCCCTTGCCCTGTCGGCCTGGGAGCCCTATCGAGCGAGGCAGCTCACTGTTTCCCGCACGCTGCGGGGTAGGTGCAGCGGCCTCTTGCAAGTGCCGCGATCTGCTCCATGAGCACCGATGCGGCGACCGCGATCTGCGTGGGGCTCTTCGTGTACTCCTTGCAGTGTTCGACGACATATCCCAACTGGCAGCTCGTTCTCGCGTTCCACTTCTGTTCCTCTCTGAGGAGGTTCTGGACCTTGGCTTTGTTTTCTTCACCCAGCAGCTTGCCGTTCTTCTGCTTGAGCACATCCAGCCTCAGAACCGTCAACTCATCCACCATGTTGATGCGATGCTCCGTGAAGAACCTCTTCTGGTCAGCTGCGCTCGGGAATTCCCTCGCCTTGAATTCCTTGAAGAGCTTCGCGACCTCCTGGTCGCTCGCCGTTATGCCGAGGTCGCGGTCGATTTCAGCGAGCCATGCGGCATTGACGAGGAAATGGGTTGCCTGCAGCTTCAGAGCCTGATAGATCTCGCGGCATTTCCTCGACAGCTGCTCGCGATTCAGCGGGGTTTTCACCGGAGCGTTGTCAGATGTCGCCTGGAGCGTCGATTCGCAGCGCGGGTAGTCGGGCGGCAGCGACACGACACCTTCCGGGATGATGTGACCGTGTGAGAGTTCGAAGTAGTCACCCCCGATCAGCGTGTGCATCCAATGGTCGATCTGTGCGGTCGTGATGGCAACCTTGCCCACGTGCGCAACGGCATGCGAGCTAGAGCCACTGCTCCCGCAGCCTGCCCCGGATGATGCCATCAGCCCCACGAGGACGCAGACGATCGTTGTGCGCAGCGACTTGCTCATGCTTTGCGGCACGCTAATACAGGGCCGCGCGTCCGTGGGACGTTGTTTCTGAAAATATTGTGGCACTTTGAGCGCTGGCCCCAGCCTCAAGGCAAGCGCTCTCGGTGCCAACCCACATGGCATAGGGTGACAGAGTGTCACCCTATGCCATGGTCATGGGTTGCTGTCGGAACCTCTAGTTTGCTGTAACCACCCAGGTGCCGAGAGCTGCTACCGGTTTGCCTTCGACCGGTTCGACGTCGATGATCGCGCCGTTCTTCCCGGCGCCTTCTGCTCCTTCTTCCGGCGCGAATGATCCGTAGCGGCTGCCACTTGTCGGCACGTTTTCCTCAATAGCCGCATACAGACAGAGGTTGCCCGGTTCGGCTTTCGGATCGGTGAGCGTTCCCGGACATCCTTCAACCGAGCCAGCGGCCGCTTCTGCTTTCACGAAGTGGATCGTCGGCCTGTTTTCCAGCGGTATGTTGAACGAGATCGAGCCAAAGACGAAGGTGCCGAACGCCGATTTTGCGGGCGGGCCCGTAAGCTCCCAGGTACCATGCTCTGATTCATTTTTGGGTAGAAATACGGTGAAGCCCGTTGTGCCTTTGGGGCCTTCTTTGCCAGGGGTACCTTCTTTGCCAGGGGCGCCTTCTTTGCCAGGGGCGCCTTCCTTGCCGGCAGCACCCGCCGGGCCGGTCGCGCCAGCCGGACCGGCCGCGCCGGTTGCACCGGTCGCGCCGGTCGCTCCTTTGGCCCCGGCATTCCCCTTGAGCTGCTTCTGTACCTTCTTGCTGATCTGATTGGTGGATGTGATTAGCACCTTGGAGGCTGCGTACGCGCCGCCGGTCATCGCAAACACCAGTGCCAGCGTGGCTGCCACGTTTGCGTATGTTGCGCGATTTCGTATTGCTCTGAGCATTGACTTGTCTTGTCTCCTCAAATCACGAGCTGGCGCAGTACGCCGTCCCCGTGGTTGTTGTTGTTGTACTGCAAGCTTTGTTGGCCGTGAGATGCCGGAGGCCCGTCATCTTGCCGCCTGCCTGGCGCCCCGAGAGCGCATCGGTGAAGAAGACACGCTTGCCGTCGCTCGAGGCGGACGCCGCTTTCGCTCAAGACGATGCGGTTGCCGTCGGCCGAGACGGCGTTGCGCGCGACCTTGTCGGCGAAGCCGAGGTGTGCCGGGCTGTCGGAAGGACTTCCGGCGTGCGGGCCGGAGTCCACTTTGTCGGCTACCCAGACATGCCCCGTGTCCACCGTCAGCGCACTGACGCCGCCCTCGGGGCCGGGCAGGGCTGAACTGTCGGGAGCGCCTTCGTCGATGCTTTGCGACAGACCGGGGAGAAATTCGTGCTGCACCGCGCCCCAACCCGAATGTCAGTGCGGCTGCGTCGGCGAGACCCACGACGCGCAGGAGCCGTCCCCACACGCTGCCGTGCAACGGATAAGCCGGCATCGGACCTCTCCCCAACGTCAAACCCTCCACCTAGACCTCGAACAACGACACCCAGACCCGCAAGCCAGTGGTTCCCCTACCGGCACAAGCGCCTGAGACTAAGCAAAGAAACAGGCTCGACCACTTAGGCTAGACCGCCCTCAGACACACTCGCAAGACGTGTCTCCAACTCTCCTGTGGTCGGATGAGCGACACGGATCGCGCGCTGACCGGCCGCGCCATGACCGGCGCCCACGCACCACCAACGCCGCCTACTAACATCAGGACGCTAGGTCATGATTTCCACGGCTTCGTTGTAAGTCACTGAGCCTTTTGAGCCAAGTCTCCTGAGTATTCCTGGCCGCCCGCCTTCGCGTATTTCAGCGCCGCGGTGACTTCAGTGCAGGCGTCTTTTTATATCTCGCCTGCTTCTGTCTGCCGTTTCCTGTTCGCAGTTGAATTCGCGTTTCGTGGCTTAGTCGTCGGCGCCACAATCGGGCAGAGCACGCTGCCTTTGACCACCACTAACGCGAACCCAGGGCCAATGACGTGAGCGCTCGGAGTACATTCGCCTACCACCACTCTGAGCGATTCGTCGCCGCCAACCGCGAGCTTTCCCAGTTCTGACAATTGTGAACATCTGGTAAGAGACATGCATTGTCACGCCTCGACTGCCTGAACTAGCGTGGGCAGTGTATGTATTCATTGTTACGCAGGGACGAAAGAGAAGGTGGGACTATGAATCGACGTCTATCAGTGCGTCCGAGAGCGACCTTGCTGGGCATCGCCGTGGCACTCACGGCGATCCTCGCAGGCCTCAGTGGCGCCTCCGCTGCCCTAGCGGAAACGCACCATCCGAAAGGCGAATTCGCGCAATTTGCGGACTGCCCGCTCAGCAACCCGTCTACCAACGCCTGCCTGTTCGCCAAGACGGAATCGGGCAAATTCATCGTCGGCAAAGAAGAAGTGCCGATCACGAACACGATCACGCTTCAGGGTGGGCTGCACCAGAACGCAGACGAAACCGTCAGCTTCATCGCCGCAGAAGACGGAAACACGCTTTCCAAAACACCTCAGAAAGTACCTGGGGGCCTGTCCGGGCTCGTGAAGTGCAACGAAATCAGCAACTTCCTCGAGCGCGTGGCGTGCGAAGTGGTGTTCGAAAACGGCGTGACCGGAGTCAATGCGACTACCGAACTGGCCGCTCCGGCGAGCTCGATCGGGATCAGCCTGCTGAACCTGCTGACGTCGAGCGGGACAGCGCTGAGCCTCCCCGTGAAGGTCCACTTGGAAAACCCCTTCCTGGGCAGCGAATGCTACATAGGTTCAAACTCGCACCCGGTGACCATCAACCTGACGACGGGCACCACGGCCCCGCCGTTGCCCAACAAACCGATTACCGGTAGCGTTGGTGAACTCATACTCAACGGACCAGGCACACTAATCACGATCAAGAAAAACTCGCTCGTGAACAACTCGTTCGCGGCGCCTGAAGTACAGGGTTGTGGCGGGCTCTTCGCCTTCCTCATCGACCCGATCGTGGACAGCAAACTCGGCCTCCCAGCCGCCGCTGGCCACAACACGGCGATTCTGAATGGAACGCTTCAGCAGGCAGATGCAGCAGCCGTCAAAGCCAGCGAATAAGGAATGACCTGCAGTCTCTGGTGCCGGCAGCCGCCGGCACCAGAGAACTGCCGGGCTCGCTGGCGGAAGACGTAATGGGCCGAGGCGCGCCCAGGTGATGACTTGCGGAGGCTGCTTCACGCCGCTCCAGCCACACCGAAGCCCGGTGCGTTCCGAGGCTGGGGGTCGGTCGGCGGGCTGCTCGACAGGGCGGGCGGGGAGGTCGTGGTGGTGAGCGAGCCGGTCGATCATTGCTGAACATCAGGTTCGCTGCCCAGGGGTCGAACGAGAGACGGGCCGGCCTCGTCGCAGACCAGCAGTAGGTAGTGCGCGAGACACCGCAACTCGTCCTGGAGGCGACCTTGATACTGCGCGCTGGCGAGGAGTGCGACCACTCAGTCTCGATACGGAGCAGCCCAAGCTGCCCCGGCGAGGCATCCGCGGATCAGCGCGTATTGCCGGTGCCGGATGGGCCCGAGAAGGCCCACGTGCTGCGGGCGTGCAGGAAGTCGAGCTGCCTGAGACGCTCAATCACCTGCTTCTTGATTGAGCGTCGGAAGATGACCGTCGCGGGAGGCGATCTCGGTGGATAGTTGCGCTGCCCACAGCCTTGCAGCGCCACCTCCACGCGTAGGCCCAGGGAGACCCGTTACTGCCGAACGAGCAGCGCTCGCCACCCACTACGTGGCGCGTGGAGCCCCACCAGCGGACCCCGCGCACCACACAAGAACCAATTACAAACTACCTGCCGAACAGCACCCTAGCCCATGATCGCCGCTGACACATTCGAGCCGCCTGATAACCATAACAGTAAAAAGCCACCTGACCATGCGCCGCCAATCGCGCTTTCCTCGTTCTGGGATATGGTCATGCCCCATTGACCAGCAGCCGGCGGAGAGCCGTGTTTTACTTCTTTGCCTTCATCATTCCAATACACTTTGTCTTCCGGCACGCCAGGGGTACTCGAGATTTTACAAGCGAACGCATGTAATGTTTTCGCTACATGCGGTTCCGCGATTAAGCACAGTTCACTCCCTTCCGCCTTGGTTAACACAATCCCGCCCGCGCATTCGACATGCGTCGTACTTACTAAGAACAGGATCGCTATACCTAACGCTTCCATTTCACTCGCGCCTAACGCATCGTAGACAAAGTGATATTCGCCTAACGCTAACATATTCCCACTGGTATCACCTAAACCCGTACAAACAAATTTGATACCCCCCGCTGTAGTTGTACATTTTTCGAAGTTGATATGGAATTCTCCTAACGGAGTCATCCCAGCTTCTTTGGACGTCCCCGTGGCCTTTTCGCACACCACCTTCTTGGCGTTGACGAATTCCACCACCACTAAAGTGGTGTTTGTAATCGCGGCCGTTTTCCCTGCCGTTTCAGGTAACACCTGGGGTAAGGCAGCGCTCGCAGACGACATCGCCACCCCGCCCACCACCACACACACAACCAGCACCCCAAAACCCAACAACCTCAAACTCCTCATAACCAGCCCCTCGCTCGACAGCACACAACTTCGACGCGCGCAGGCCAGAGCAACCAAAGACGGATCCAAGCAGAAGCACTCGCCTAGCACCCCACTACTAGGATTCCAGTCACTCACATCGCTGTCAAGTAATCCAAGCAGTCTGTTTCCTTATCAACGGGCGCCCGTAATCCGTGCCTAGTGCCCGCCCGCCGCCCCTCCCACGAGGCTAGACCGGACGGAGCAAAGGCCGCTCGAACTCGACGACCCGGAGTCCCAGCCAGTCCGGCTCGCAGCACGGAACCTGGATCACGGCACACTCCTCAGGCTCACCGATCATCAGCCGGGCGAGCCGAGTCCGCATCTCGGCATCAAATGACTTCGGCGACCCCGGGACCGAGGATGCCTGCCATCCTACGAACGAGACCGCCGTATCCGCCGGGAGTTTCGCCGGCGGCCGTTGCATGACCGTGGTCGATGCCTCAAGCGCCACAGAGGCCGAGACCCGGGACGCTGAGGCACGCATGAACTCCTTGGCGGCTGCCGGGCGCACCTTCAGTCTTGGGTTGGCGCGCCCACCGCGTTTGACGCCCTGCAGGTCGTCGTTTTTCTGCGCATCAGCCCGCTCGACACGGCCACAGCCGCGCGATTCGACCTCTACGCGCTGATCAGTGCCTGTGCTTTGCTTTCTTGGCCTTGTGCTTCTTTGGTTTCGCGCAGCCGGTGACGCCGATTTTCGTCGACTGGTGTATTTCGGCGCCGTTTTGAGCTACGAAGGATGTCGGCATGAGCAGCTTCGACTTGCACAGGTTGCCGTTGGAGCCCAGCGCTGAATAGAGCCCTGCGGGAAGGTTCAGTTCGAATGAGTTGAAGGGCACGTCGGGCGTCGTCTTGAATGTGCTGCTGGTGACCCCTTTGCGGATGAACGTCGATCCGACGAGGTCCACCGTGACGCCGTAGCCGCTGAGCACGATAGTCAGGCTTGGGAATGCTTCGCCGCCGTGTGAGACGAAGTAGGCGGGGCCTTCCAAGGGAACCGGCAGAAGCGGGGTGATGACCTTCGCGCGCCCCACCACCGATGCGGGTGGGCAACTTGCGGGATTCGCTTCGAATTTCACCGCCAGACACGCCTTCTGGAGCGTAGTGAGGCGTGACGGCAGCTGCTTGGGCAGGTCGACCTTGACCTTCGATATGTTCGCCTGGCTGCCAAACGCAGCCTTGGGGTAGGTCAGCTTGACGCTGAAGCTGGTCCCCTTGGATCGCGACGTGTGGCCCGATGTCACGGCCGTGAGGGCGGGTTTGAACTTGAGGTTCGCGCAGTTGGCGACCTGCAGCGGCACCGTCAGCGACTGCGTCGCTCCTTCCACGCTGGTGATCGCCCCGGTGATCGAGAGCGGCGCGCAGTTGGTGGGGTTGAACGTGAAGCCCGGCCGGCTGACGATCACGTTGACGTGCTTGATCTGCACGGGAACCCCTTCGATTATGTGGGGGATCGCGTGCGGTCCGCTGGTGTCGGTGGTAATCGTGAGCTGTGCTGTGGTGCGGTCCACATCGATCCGGGCGCGCACGACTATGCAGTCGCAAGGCGGATGGTTCGTGGGCGTGTTCTCGAGGTCGAACGGGCCCGCCTTGACGGGATTGACGATCGACAGGCCGAACGGTGAGCCCTCGTATTTTTCGGTGATGTAGACCTTGCCGCCGGTGACGGTCACGGGGTCGTTCCCTACTCCGGCGCTGACGGTCGTTTCCCCGATCAGGCTTTCCGGGCCGCAGGTTCCTTCATTGGCCTGCTGTTCGGGGCACAGCTTGACGTTCGTCAGAAGCCCAGACAGGCCGGGTGGCATCCGCAGCTTGATGGCACCCAGGTTCTGGCTGCCGTCTTCGCGGCTCATCGTCGTCGTGAAGGGGGTCAGGCCACCTGCTTGAATGTTGACCGAGCCGGCCGTGAGCGTCGGGGCGAACGGCAGGCTCGCTCCCGGGCAGGGCGACCCGTTGGGCCCGCTGGTGATCTGGAAGGTGCTTTCGGAGTTGACCGATTCATTGCCGGACCATGGCCCGAAGACCGCTTTGGTCGTGTAGGGACCGCAGTGCGCCGGTGTCGCCAACGGCGCCCTTTCTCCGCCGAAGAAGTGCAGGTCGGCATCTTCGAAGGCAAGCTGCGGCGTGTTCTTGAACGTACCGATCAACTGGCCGGTTTCGGTCAGATGGACTTCTCCGGGAAGCTTTACGACGGCCCCTGAGATCGGGTCTTCGGCCACGATGTACATCGCGATCAACGACCCGAACGGATTCGCGTTCTGGGTGGCCAGATATACGGCTCCCCGGACATCCTGCCCAGGAGGAAGGAGCGGCGTCGAGATGTCTACCGTTCCGACCTTCGACGCGCTCGGGCAGAACGGTTCGACGAGGGTAGGAGTAAAGCGAAGGTTTTCTCCAGCGCTGAGTTCCGGCTGATAGCCGACCTCGCTCTCAGTGCACGCCTGCAGGCCGTCACCTCCAGCCGGGTCGACCGCGACCCCTTCGGGCAGCGCGACGACGATGCTCCTGATGGCCGACTCCGAAAGGCCGTTGGGGTTCAGGATCGCGCTCTGGGGCACGTGCACGTCGACAGACAACCCAGTTGGGGAACTCGCGGCATTGCCGTCGGGGGTGACCCGGATCGAGGGCGTGAACGGCAGGTGATTGCAGCCGTCAATGGCCTCCGGGAGGGTGTAGAGGGCCGGTTCGGCCGTCTGTGGGGAACTACCGCCGCCTTCCGGCCAGGATTCGCCGCGTAGGGTGCTGCTGAAAGGAGCTTCACAGGAGGTGGGCATGTCCAGCAACGGTGGCGGTGTCGCCCCTGTGGAGGGCGGGCAAGTACCGAATCCATCGAGGCATTCCCAGCCGCGCTGGTGGTCGTGTCGCGGATCGCCGGGGACACCCCAGAACGTCAGTTTCACGCCGACGACCGACACGAGCTCGCTGATGTTATTCGATGCGACCGTCACGCCATAGTCATTTCCTGTCCGGATCGAAGTGTCGAGGAAGGCCGAGAGCAGGCCAAGAGCCTTGAAACCGAACCGCACGGGCTCGCCTGGGAGCGGCGTCACATTGAAGATCGGAGCGGTAGCCACAGAGTACGATCCTTGTGGTTCGGTGAACGCCACTGTCGCGACGCCGACGGCGGACTGAGCCGGGCATTCGTTCACGACCGCGCTGCCTTCCAATTTGGGCTCTTTCGCGAACTGACTATCTGTACATTGCACGAAAGGCGTCGCATTGCCGATGAATCCCGGAGGAAGTTCGCCGGCTATTGTCTTCGGGAGGCCGACCGTCACCGGCCGTTCTCTGCTGTCGAGCGCCTTCTGATTGAGCGCCACGACATTCGTCAGCTGGAATGGATGCGACCCCGCTTGGGTGGCGATCGCGCCACCCGCTTCTTCCGGAATCAACTGAAAGTCTTCGAACCCGAACTTCTCTGTCGTCCCGAGTGGAATCGCCCGGGAGAGTGACGCAGCTCGAGCAGCCCCACCCCCCGAAACTACCGCCGTGCTTTCTTCGCCGCTCACGGACGCGGGGCGCACCCTGACAGTGATCTGAAGTTCTATTTGTTCATACGCAGGCAGAGCCTCCTGCACAACTTCTTTTTCGCCTTTCCCATTAGTGGTTTCAAAGGAGCCGAAGGTACATCTAACACCGCTGCCTTCGCCTTTCACTTTGAACGAGCATGCTAGCGGCCCTCGATCTGAGGTTCCGGTACCGCCGGCTTTTGTTTTGACGCCGAGCGCTTCGATGTTGGGTGGGAGCGTGTCTTCGACCGTAACGGTGCCCGCAGTCGCGCCGTCACCGCGGTTCTGTGCCTCGACAACGATGATTCCCGAACCTCCCGGAGGGAGCTCGGTCGGTCTCGCCCCCAACGTGATTGCCCACCACGGGGAAAGCGATTCGGCGGCTGACGACACCGCAGGCGTCGCTGCCGCAATGCCCAGCGTGACCGTCAAACCCCCGAGCACCATTCGGGCCCATCTGACGCATGACTCTCCGCCCATTACCGCTCTCCCCAACATGTTCCCTCCGCGTCAGTACCGACACCCAAATCTCGGATCGGGGCGATCAGTAGAAAAGGCCTGAAAGCACCGCGAAACCCTCTAGTTCTAAGGTAGACGCCTGCGAATCTCCCCCACAAGCGGTGTCTCCGACTCCCGTCCGCCATTACGCCCCCGGTGATGTTTTGGGGTGGTGGTGTTTGTGGGCGTTGGTTTCGCAGGTTTTGCGTTGGTGGTGGTTGTGTTTTTTGCGGCAGGCTCGGAGGGCTTGGGCGAGGGTTT
>Ga0307374_10010236_pt1 | contig 13643 bp, 13 predicted proteins | sample OX3MG_FD_202532 | JGI IMG/M metagenome (GOLD analysis project Ga0307374, IMG submission 202532) | Soil microbial communities from Risofladan, Vaasa, Finland - OX-3 | ecosystem: Environmental > Terrestrial > Soil > Coastal area > Acid sulfate soil | place: Finland: Risofladan, Vaasa | collected...
AGCGGAGGGCGGGCTGAAAAAACCAGAAATATCCGACGAGGCCCTTGGTGAACAGCCGACGGAATTCGAAAAAATGAAAAAAATGTTCGAAGAAACGCCACGGGAACAAAAACCCGCAGCGTTGGAAGCGGAAAACGAAGAAGGCGCAGAGCTGGAAGAGGAAAAGCGGCAGGAAAAAACGCAAATAGACTTCGAAAAAGTGCGGAAGGTAAGCGACAAAATTGATGCAGCCAAGCAACGCGCCGCAGGAGAAAGAGGGGAGCGCCAAGAGGAAGAAAATGAAATGGGTGAGGGTGAAGATGAGGACCTGCCCATGGCGGCGTAGTCAACTTTTGCGCCATCCCAAAAGTCGTCCCCGCGGAGGCGAGGATCCGCGCCTTTAAAAACATTATCCGGAAGCGTGGGTCCCTGTCTTTGTGGGAATGCCGGAGGGAGGCAGAATGGTGGTTAAAAATGCTATAATAAAAACATCTCTCATGTTGTTCTATAAAAAGACTTTATTTTCCTCCCTGGCGGCCGCCGCGCTCTTCGCAGTAGGCGCGTTGCCGCTTTCGGCGCAAACCGCACAACCGCAGTTTTTAATGACCTGGAGCGCAAAAAGTTATGTGCCGACGGGATACGCCGGAAAGGCGTTTCCCACTGCCGGCTCGCCCGTCACGGTGTCTTTCGAACTCGTAAATCAGGGAAAGGTCGTCGACCTTTCCAAGCAGACGATCTATTGGTATGTGAACGAAGGCGTTCTCGATGGGACCGCGAACAAACAGACTATCTCGTTCCTTGCGCCCTCTTCCGTCCCCGGACTCATCGATGTCGAAGTGCAGTTGCCGAATTATCAGAACAGCATCCTTGTTCATTCCATACGGATCCCCGTTGTGACTCCGCGCGCGGTGATCGAATCGAGATACCCGGGCGGAAACTTCACTTCTCCTGCTTTTGAGGTATCGGCGCTGCCTTATTTTTTCAACACACAAAGTGCGTCCAGTCTTAATTTTACCTGGAACGTCAACGGCGAAAACGCTCCAAGCGCGGAAAATCCAGAGGACCTTAAGGTCGGTCTGAACGCCGACGCCCCAACCGGCTCCGCGGTCACTGTCGGCCTTACCGTTGTGGATGCGAACAATTCGGAGAGCACCGCCATTACGGGCATTAACCTCACGTACATAAAATGAAAAAGTGGGCTGGGCGTTCTTTTTTGACACTACTACTTCTTGTGGGCTTGCCCGCAGGAACAGCGCTTGCGGTCCAAATCTACACAAACATTCCCGGCCTGCCGGCGACAAACACGAGCCCCACGGCTCCCTGCGACACGGTTTTCGGGTTTTATCAATTCGCGTTGATGCTCGGAGGAGTGCTCGCCTTTGCCGCGATCACCTATGGCGGCATCAAATATACCCTGGCGGCGGGGAATCCCTCAAAACAAAGCGACGGGAAGGAGTGGGTGAAAGGAGCGTTGTACGGCTTACTCCTGCTTGTCGGTGCATATCTCATCCTGAACCTTATCAATCCACAGCTTACCAATTGCGGACTTACGGCGTTGCCGGCGCTTCCATAAATGCAGACGTGGCGGAGGGGAGAACGATGTAAGCGGCAAAGGTGGAGATGTTTTTTAAATCAAATGATGTAAAATTCTATATATGAAACGCTTTCTCATTATTTTCATCGGAATCGCGGCGGTCGCCCTTCTTGCACTCCTTGGCTATTACTTTTATTCCAAAAACGCGGCTCCCGCAGCATCGAATCCAGGATCAACGACGGGAGGGCTTCCGAATCCGGGCAACCAAAACAATCCACAACAAAGTTCGTCTCCTTCCGGTATTCCCGGGAGTCCGGTAGCGGCACCGGCATACACCGGCCAGAAATTCGGCGTGGTCGCACAAAACCAGGTCCTCGCTTATTACGTCGACCCGCAAAACAACGCCTTCCTCGTACAGCCGGACGGACAGGTTTTTGAGGTCGCAAACGGCACCGCGTCGGCCTTGGGCTCTTCAACAATTCCGAACCTCATATCCGCCGGTTTTTCCCACGATGGGGAGAAAATCCTGGGTATTTCCGGTAATCCGTCCGATCCGCAAATCTCTGTGTTCACGAGCAGCACCAGCGCCTGGCAACCGCTCGCGCAGGGCATCCTTTCGCCCGTCTGGTCGCCCATAAACTACCAGATAGCGTATCTCGCGCCGGCAAACGGTGCGGTCACGCTCACGACGATTGATCTTTCGAACCCAAAGGCAAGGCCGGTGTCTTTTATTACGCTCCACGCGCAGGATCTTGCTCTCCGGTGGGTAAGCGCGAATCAAATTATTCTTTCCGAAAAGACGGGCGCGGCATCGACGGGGTCGACCTGGAGTTATGATCTTAAAAAGAAGGTTCTTTCGGAATTGGTGTCGGAACAGTCCGGCCTAGATACCGCATGGAGCGGTCCGGCAGCTTCCGGGCTTGTTTTTGAGGGCAGCGAGAACGGAATCGGCGGCCGGCTTACTCTTGTGGGCGCCTCGGGCTCTCCACTCGAAAACCTTTCATTCCTCACACTTCCCGAAAAATGTGCATTTGACACCGAACTCGTGCCTGCGGCGTCTTCAACCGAGGTCGCAGCCTCTTCGACCGCAAAATCAGGCACAAAAATTCCTCTCGCGCCGACTTCAACTCTCGTAACATCTCTTTATTGCGGCATACCGCGCGACGCGCAGAAACTCCAAACAAGCGCTCTCCCCGACGATTATCTCATGCGGTCATTCTTCACTGCCGACGATCTCTACAAAGTGGATCTCGCGAGCGGCAATACCTCGCAGATCTTCGCGGACCAAAATCAGACACTCGACACAACCGACCTCAGCGTCGCGAATCAAACGCTTTTCTTTGTGAATAGGATCGATCAAAGGCTGTACGCCGTGTCGCTCAAATAGCTCGTTAGCTCGTTAGCGGCGAAATCGAAAACGCGGCGATTTCGCCGTTTGGCTCGTTAGCCAAACACGATGCGCTGACCAACGAGCTAGACGCGGGAAATCCACCGCTTTGATTTCGCCGCTAACGAGCTAACGAGCTATTTGAGCTAACAAGCTACCCTACGGGCTTCACAATCACATACCTCTCTTTTCCTTCTCCAGCGCTTTCGGTCGTCACTTCCGGATGCACCGCAAGCTCAACGTGCACGAGTCGGCGCTCGTAAGAGTTCATCGAGGGCAAGGAAACTTTCTCTTTCGTTTGTGTCACCTTTTTCGCAGCGGCGCGCGCGAGTTCGGCGATTAAGTGCTCGCGCTCCTGGCGATAATTATTGATATCGAGAAACGTCGCCTGCGCGCCGTTTTTTTTCGCGATCATTTGTATGAGGTGGTTCACCGACTCGACGAGCATGGGCAGGTTCGCCTTCACGAGTTCGGCCGAGTCGTAAATAAAAATCGAGCCGTGTTTTTCTTCCGGCTTGACCTCGATGCGATAATCCGAGAATCCCATCCCCTCAACTATTTTTTTTATTATTTGTTCCAACGGTTCCATCTGCGTCTGCTAATTGTTTGTTGATAATAACCTGCTGTCCGGCCGAGAAGAACGACGTAACGCACCAGTAAAGGGGAATCGCCGCCGGCAAGCCGTAAAAGAGGGTGACGGTGAGAATAGGGGCGAGAAACACCATCTGGCGGGACATCTTCTCCGCCTGGGAAAGCACCTGGTCTTTCGGCAGGGTCCTGAGACTCAGTTTCGCCTGCAGATACTGGGCTACCGCCGCCAAACCCACTATCACGATACTCCGCTGGCTCAGGTTAATCAAGCCCAGAAACATCGGGTTGATCGAAGCGGGGGCGGCGACGAAACCGTACAATCCGGCGATTGCGCCGGGCGCAAGCGTCGCGCGAATAATTATGTAGAGCGTCCACAAAATCGGCAACTGGACGAGGAGCAATAAAAATCCCATGAACGGATTCACGCCGTGCTCCTTGTGAAGGTCCATGATCGCTTTTGTCTGCTTTTCGCGGTCTTTCTTGTGCAGCTCCTGAATGCGCTTCATCTCGGGCTGCAATTTTTGCATGATGACCTGCTGTCGCGCGCTTTTATGGAAAACCGGAAACAAAACAATGCGGATGATGATGGTAAGAAAAACAATGGCGAGGCCGAGGTCGTGCGCGCCGATCGTGTTATAGAGGAAAACAAGCGCATTCAAAAGCGGGCGATAGAGGATGGTGCTGTATAGGTATCCCATAGTAATGATTTTTGGCTCGCGGAGATCAGCGTATTAATTTTTGAAGCTCGGCTTGGATGGTTTTTTTATCCGCGCTTTCGATCTTCGGCGAAACAATGATCAAAATGTCTTTTTTGAGGTTTGGAAATTTTACCAACTCGTCTGCGATCGAACGCTTCCAGTAGTGCCGCCGCGCGGAGCTCTTGACCGCATGATTGGCAATGACGATGCCGAAGCGATTATGCCCCTCTTTGTTGTCTTTCTCCTTTAGAAGAAAATACGGGGTTGAAAACGATCGACCCCCTATAGTCTTTTTTTTTTCGATGGGCAGGCGGAATTGTTTGGAATACATATTGCGCTAACTTTCAATTCTCAATTTCCGATTTCCGGGCGTATTTGAAAATTGCCGGATCTTAAATTGAAAATAGCGGCTTACACGGTAAGCTTTTTCCTTCCTTTCGCCCGCCGACGCGCCACAACCTTCCGCCCCGTATGCCTACGCATCCGCGTACGGAAACCGTGCGTCCGCGCCCGCTTCCTTTTCTTTGGTTGATAGGTGAACGACATGGGAATGATGATAGCACCAATAAATCTCCCAAACAAGGGGGTCTTATTTCCCTTTTGCGAAGGACGGCCTCGCCCGCCCCGTGGTGAAACGCCCTGTCTCCGCGCCGATACATAGGCGCGGGGATAAGCTCGCACGGCTCCGCGATGTCCTCGTAGGGGGGAAACCCGCGCTTGCTGAAATAATACCGATTACAACGCTTTTTGAGACGAGAAAGTCTGTGTTAGAGGGAAAAATAAATAGGTTTTTTGCCTTTTTGTTTGCCATCGGGTGAAAAAACGGGTCTTTAGGGGTTTTTACCGTTTTTTGCGGAAAAATTTTACTTTTTCTCATATCTGCGCCGCCATGAATTTTGTCGGGCCGAGTTATTCACATGTAATCCCCAGGAAGCGCTTATTCTCTCCTTTGACTCTTGTCGAATAAAAAATTAAATTAGAAAGTGTCGGTGGCGAAAGAGTTGACAGGCGCGCGATTGACGCAGATACTTCAACAAACAACAATTTCATCGTATTTTAATCATCATGGACCTTGAACAGCTTTGGCAGTCGACATTGGGAGAGATGGAGGTTAAGCTTTCGAGGGCGAATTTTGCGACGTGGCTCAAGGATAGCCGCCTCGTCGACAAGCGGGACGGTACTTTTTATATCGCCCTGCCTAATAATTTTGCGAAAGAGTGGGTGGAGAACAAATATCAGAAAAATCTTTTGGGTATTATCAGAAATTTCGACGATTCGGCAAAAAAACTCGAGTTTAGCGTGTCAAATACCAACACAGGGAGTCCGATAAAAACGGACGTGGTGCCGGTGCGCCCGCTTGAAGAGAATACAATTGACCTCGACTTCAAGGTGGATCCCGAAACCAACCTGAATCCCCGTTATTCGTTGCGGTCATTTGTTGTCGGCCCTTCTAATGAAATGGCTTTTGCCGCCGCAACGGCGATCATCGACGAGCTTGGCACCAAATACAATCCTTTCTTTATATACGGCGGTGTCGGCCTTGGGAAGACGCACTTGATCCAGGCGATCGGCAATGAAATAAATGTCCGTTATAAGGGAAAAATACGGTCGCGCTATGTGTCGTCGGAACGTTTTACCGGTGATGTAGTCTGGGGGGTAAAAAATAAAAGAATGGAGGATATTAAAAAACGCTACCGCGACGTGGATGTATTGATTATCGACGACATCCAATTCATCGGCGGCAAACAAAAGACCGAGGAAGAATTCTTCAACACTTTCAACGCGCTTTATGAGGCGAATAAACAGATCGTGATTTCGTCGGATCGACCGCCGCAATCGGTGCCAACCCTCCACGATCGCCTCCGCTCCCGTTTTGAAGGCGGGCTCACGGTCGACATCCAAATGCCGGAGTTCGAGATGCGGGTGGCCATCATACAAAACAAGCTTCAGGAAATGAATCGACAATTGAGCGACGCGGTAATCGTCCTTATCGCGAAGCGCGTGAAAAAAAGCATCCGCGAGCTCGAGGGCGTTCTTAAGAAGATATTATTCCATCAAGACAGGAAGCGGGTGGAAATTACCGAAGAAGTTGCCGGAGAAATCATTGAAAAGTCATTGCAAACACTCACTAAGCGGGTGACCGACGCCCAGATTTTAAAATCGGTCGCCGAATTCTTCAATCTCACCATCGAGGACCTTGTAAGCCACAACCGAAGGAAACAGGTTGTGGAACCACGCCAGATCGCGATGTACTTGCTTCGGGATATCTCCGAGCTTTCCTATCCTTATATTGGGGAAAAAATGGGGAGAGATCACACCACCGCTATCCATTCGTATGAAAAGATCAACCATGAAATTAACAAGAACAATAACCTTAACCAGAAAGTTGTCCTCATAAAAGAGATGATTTATAAGAGTTGATGCACAGGTTTTCCTTTTTCCAAAAATATTTATTTTCTTATTAAGCGTGCTGGTTTCAGGAAAATAAGTATTTTTGTTTTAGTATCCCCAGTACCCACCCCTTAATAGTATCTTTAATAACAGTATTCTATTTAATATGAAATTTATTATTATACGCTCGAATTTGAAAGAAGGAATTTCCGCCGTCGAGCGCGCCGCGGGCGAGCACCTCAACCTCCCAATCCTTAAAAATATCCTTTTTGAGACCGAAGGGAATAAAATTAAAATCACTGCCACAAACCTCGAAATAGCGATCACGTATGCAGTCACGGGAAAAGTGATTGAGGAAGGGAAATTCACCGCACCGGCGGGAATTTTGGGGAACCTGGTGAATAATCTGCAAAGTGACCGATTAAATATCGAAGAAAACAAAGGAAAGCTGGAGATTAAAACGGATAATTACGAAGCGAAGGTGCAGGGCCTCCCCGCCGACGATTTTCCAATTATGCCGAAAATAAAAAATCAAAAAGAATCGATCGAGATCAAGGGAGTTATTTTAAAAAATGGGCTTGAACAAGCGCTCGTTGCCGCCCAATTCTCAGAAATACGTCCGGAACTAAACTCGGTTTTTTTTAAATTTTCATTGAACAATCTGAAGATTGTAGCGACCGACAGCTTCCGCCTCGCCGAGCGCACCATTCCCTCGGAGCAATTCACCGCAAAATTAGAAAAAGAATTCAGTATACTTATTCCCCTGAAGACCGCTCAGGAATTGTCGCGGATCATCCGCGACGACGACACGGTGAATATCTACCGCGACGAGAATCAAGTCCTTTTTAAAACGGCATCCATGGAGCTTTTGTCGCGTTTGAGCGAAGGCACCTTTCCCGATTACGCGGCCATTATCCCCCAAAAATTCGACGCGGAGATGATTTTTAACCGACAGGAATTTATGAACGCGCTGAAACTCGCCGGAGTTTTTGGAAATAAATCAGGCGAAGTGAAGCTTGTTGTACAGGAGAACAAAAAAGCGGTGGAACTTATTTCTTCGGACCAAACACTCGGAGAAAACAATTATATGCTTCCCGTGAAGGCCCACGGCACAACCGACGCGATTGTTTTTAATTGGCGCTATCTTGCCGATGCTCTTAAAACTCTCAAAACAGAAGATGTATTTTTGGGTGTGAACAACGCGAATAATCCGGCGATGATCAAATCCCCCGGCGACGCTTCATATTTATATATTTTGAAACCGATAGCGGAGTAGGATCCATCCCGAATTTATATCTCAAAACGCATATCTCAAAACCGGCATCGCCACCCAGAAAGTTTTGAGATTTGAGATATAGGATACGAGCTTCGAGACCGGCTCCGGGAAAACTATTGCGCGTACACGATTACCCCGGATTTGGCGGAATTTCCGTTTTGATCGGTTGCCTCTACCTCGAGAAGGTTTTGTGCGCCGGGATTTTGTGGAACAAATTGCCAGTCGAGATTATATCCTTCTTTTGGAATCGCAAGGGATATTTGCTGTACTACGGCGCCGTTCCAAAGTACTTGCAATCCGGTGATTGGAGACGCGCCGGAGATTATGGCGTTCACCAAAAGTGTGCCGTTAAAAAATGCGCCCACGGCAGGCGATATGATTTGTACTTGCGGCGGGAGCGTTGTAGTCGCCGCCATAAGCGTCGTAGTGGAAACCGATGTTTGCGCTCCTGCGGCAAACGGCTGGTTATAGCTTGCGAAATTCGGAATATGGATGGAGGCCCAATTTATCACGCCTGTTTCCCAGTTGTTGAATTGGGGATCGGCGGCAGGATTTGTCGGGTCCGGCCCGGTGGGGTCGGCCTTATTTACGTAATATAAAATAGTATGGATCTGATTGTTGTCGAGATAATTACCGGCGAGGATTGGTTTTGCCGGCGTCGTGGGATCCGGTTGGATAAAAGTCGTCGATGAAGTGTTTGGCAGCGCGGAGGCGAGGAATTCGTGCCAGATAGGGACTGCGGCGAGAATACTCGAGCCATTTTTTTTGAAAGGCGTGTTGTCGTTGTTGCCGGCCCAGACGCTCACTTCGAGCGACGGCGTATAACCGTTTGCCCAGGCGTCGCGGTAATCATTGGAAGTTCCGGTTTTGAGCGCGACATCGTAACCGGGAAATTCGGTGAGGTTGAGGCTGTTTTGAAAAAGACCTGCGCGGGCGTCGGTATCGGAGAGAATGTCGTTCACAAGCCGTACGGATTGTGAGTCCGCCACGCGCGAGGAGTCGTCTTTCCACGACTCGAGCGTGTTGCCATTCGCGTCCTGCACGCCGAGCACCATGGTCTGGGCGTGTTTCACACCGTCGGCGGCGAGAACGGAATATGCTTCGGCGAGATCGGCAAGCTTCACGGCGCCGCCACCCAAAACAAGCGAGAGGCCGTATTGGTCGGGATTAGTGAGTGTCGTAAGTCCGAATGTATAGGCGTTCTTAATGCTTGCGTCGAGGCCGGCGAGATAAAGCATCTTTACCGAGGGGACGTTCACCGATTGCGCGAGCGCGGTGCGCAGGCTCATCGGCCCCGCGAACGTGCTCTCGAAATCCTGCGGATGAAAGCATTCTTTGTTGGTGTTCGAAAAATCGGGAACCGCCGGACAGTGCGGATCGTTCGCGGTGAATTCGGTGGGTGTGTCGAAAAGAACGGTGTCGGGCGTGTATCCTTCCTGAAAAGCGGTCAAGTAAACAAAGGGTTTTAAAGACGATCCAGGCTGGCGCAAGCCCTGCGTGGCGACGTCAAAATTCGGCTCGAATTTACAATTGACCGCGGGAGTGCAGCCGAGCGGCAACGACGAGGTAGCGAAATAATTTCTCGAGCCAACGAGCGCGAGCACCTGACCCGTCTGCGGATCTTGGGCCACGAGCGCCGCGTTATAGCCCTGATATAGTTGCTGGTTCTGTGCCGCGCCGTCCGTTACCGCCTTTTCCGCGTCTTGTTGTATATTCCAGTCGAGCGTTGTGGTGACTTTAAGCCCGCCGTTTTCCACCATGTCCTCTCCGTATTTCTGCACTAAATAATCCTCGACCGCCATCACAAAATGCGGCGCCTTGATACTCGTGCTTTGTGGTAGGAACACGAGTTTTTCGGCCGAGGCCGCGACAAGCTGTGTTTTTGTGATTTTCCCCGCATTGAACATTTGTTGAAGGACAAGGTTTTTGCGGCTCATGAGGTTCTGAATATGGCTTCCCCAAGGCGAATAATACGGAGGATTCCTCGGGATTGCGGCGAGTGTCGCGCTTTGCGCGAGGTCGAGGTTCACCGCGTGCTTTCCGAAATACGCCTCACTTGCCCCTTCAACGCCGTAGATTGTGTCGCCGTAAGGAATTTCGTTGAGATAGAGATCGAGGATTTGGTCTTTCGAATAATGGCGATTAAGCTCGATTGCGAGGATAACCTCCTTGATTTTTCTTGTGATTGTTTGAGAGGAAGAGAGGTAGGCGTTCTTCGCGAGCTGTTGCGTAATAGTGGAACCGCCCTGCACGATACCACCGCTCGTAAAGTCCGCAATAAAAGCCCGGACGATCGCCTTCCAATCAAATGCCGGTTCGTTGTAAAAATTCTGGTCTTCGATCGCGATCGTCGCATCCTTGAGTGTTTGAGGGATTTGGTCGAAAGAAACCACCGTGCGCTTTTGGCCGCCGTTGATCTCGTAAAGCAGTACCGTGCCGGTGCGATCGTAGATCTTCGTGGACTGGACTATTTGGCGGCTCGAGAGTTCGGCGACCGAAGGGAGTGTGGCACGGAAATACAAAAAAAGCACCGCCGCGAGCGCGACAAGACCGCCGAGCGCATAAATGGCGGCAATGGCGATATTCCTTATCGTGAGCTTTTTGGCGGCGGCAGTGACGATATTTCGCGCGCCGAGCTTTTTAATGGCAAGGACGATATTCCTTATCGTGAGCTTTTTGGCGGCGGCAGCGGCGATATCGCGTACGGAAAGATTTTTAAAGAAACGGCGCATTGTTCATTATTATCGCCGAAATAAGCAATAAAAACAACCCCTCCGGTTGATTGGAGGGGTTGTTTTTATGGACACAGCACAAGCGTCGAACTACATTTCAAGCTCTTCTTCTTCGTCGTCTTCCTTCGCCTCTTCGCCGCCATCGAGATCTTTTTGAAGATCCCCGTCTTCGTCCGGTTCGTCGCTCAACCTCCGGAATGCGAGCTGTAAATTGTGTGAGTCAACCATAGTAGACAAAAGCGATCCGACCTTTTAATTTTATATTCCACCACCGATATTTTCGTCCGCAGATATCCTGGACCCCCGCTTTTGCGAGGATAAATCGCCTGCGGACGACTTGTTTTTTAACCAGCATATCGTAACCCCACAATGTGTCAAATGGAGGAGGCTGTGGATAGCCGAGCTGAGCCGAGCCGGGGCGCGACGAAGCGCGGCTGTCTGGGGCATAACGGCTTCGACGGCGAAGCCCTAGCTATATCCCAGCTTGTTCGCCGCTACGATTGCGACCGCGAGGGCGTCGCTTGCGTCGTCGATAACGTCGAGCCGGGGAGTGCCGAGTATAAGCCTCACCATTTTAAGTACCGCCTTCTTGTCGGCAAGGCCGTATCCGGTTATGCCGAGCTTTACCTCGTTCGGCGCGAACTCCCTGATCTCAAGGCCGTTTTCTGCGCCACAGAGCAGGAGCACGCCGCGGGCCTGGGCGACCGCGAGCGCGGTCTTCTGGTTTTTGGCGAAGTACAGTTTTTCCACGGCCAGTATGGACGGTTTGAATTTTTTAATAAGCGCACCGAGCGCTTCTTTTGTTTCCCGGAGCGCTCCTATATCTTCGGAGCTCTCTATCTTCAGGATGCCGGCATCGAGGAGTGCGGCTTTATTGCCCGCGGACTCGATGATTCCGTATCCGATGCGCCGCGTACCGGGATCTACTCCTAATATGATCATAAAATTTTCAATTTTCAATTTAGCAATTTTTAAATGTTACATTTTCTGCGATCGCGTAAAGCGTAACAAGCGTGTTTTGAAAAACTAAAATGATTAATTATGAAAGCGGTTGCTTCGCGTTCGTGTATACGCGCTGTACTGCCTCGTGTTCCTCGAGCGCCTCGACGAGCTTTAAAAAACCCTTTTTTTCTTCCGACGGAATTTCCTGCAGGAACTTCGCTTTCCAACCTGCGGTGCCCAACGGTTCGAACGCCCAGCGGACAGACCCGTTTTCCGCCCACTTGCCGCCGAGTTCGTGCAAGAGCTGTTTTATTTCCTGCACCATCCGATTTTTATTGTCACTCATCGCTTCAATAAGAATGGCCGCGCCGCCGGGGCCATATGCCTCGAAAACCAACTCCTCGATGTTCGCGCCCGCCTCGGATGCTTTTTTTACGGCGCGCTCGATATTTTCCGCCGGCACCTTATTTTCCCTCGCCTTCTCGATTGCCGCGCGAAGGCGCGGATTAAAGTCCGGATTTTGCTCCGCTTTTGCGGCGACGGAGATTGCCGTAAGGAGCTTCGAAAAAACCTGCGCACGCTTCCGGTCCGTTGCGCCTTTTTTATGCTTGATTCCCGCCCAATGAGAATGGCCGCTCATAAAACTTAGGATATAGAATTTATATGAAAAGAAAAAGGGCGATCGTTTGACGACCGCCCCGTAAACAAGGTGCGGGGTGCTAGTAACTCGTGAGGGCTCCGACGCTCGGATCGCCGATCACGAGTTGCCGCCCGTAGATCCCCCAACTCGACAAGCTGAGGGAAACAGAGGGCAGGCTTTTTACGAAGGCATACCCGCTTCCTTCCGGCTTGAAATAGTCGACCTGGACGGAGTCGGTCATCCATCCGAGAATCGCAATCTTCTCGAAATAGATAAACCTATCCTTTATGGATCCCGGGCGAAGGATCGCGAACACGTGTCCGTTGTAGGAAATGCGGACGAGATAGTCTGACGCGTTTGCGATTTGCATACCCGTTGTTCCTCCAAGCCACTTGCGCGGCATGTGGACGACTTGCTCCCGTATCTCCTTCGCGGTGAGCGGCCGCGGACTTTCTTTGTCCGGATTTATCCGCGAGCCGGATGGCGCGAGGATGTTGTCGAACAACGTGTCTTGTGAGACGAAGTTGCCCGGCAAAAAGTTGATTTTATTGTATCCCAGGCCGAGAAACTTTCCCTGGTCGCTGTAGAAGAAAGCCATAACCGGGATTTGTTCCTGTTGCATCTGGATCAGGCGATCGTCAACCGCGATCTGACCGGGTTTTAGTGCCATGACGGCGTTTCCATATACAACGACGTAAGCCGTTGCCCCCTTCACGCTGTTTCGGAACACGGCGTTGTATGTCGGCACTTCGAAGCGGGCTCCCTCACCGCTCAGACCTACTGCCGGATTCATTCCCGTCATCTGTTTCAACAGCGGCGACGAGATTCCTAGTTGCGGCACAATAGCCCCCGACACTTTCCGGAAAAATCCTGCGACGCCGCCGTGCCGGTGGTGTTTGTTCGTCTGTGCCGCGGTTTGCGGGCAGAGGAGCAGTGACCACGGTATGGAGAAAATAATGAAGATCACCCGAATCATAATTTTTTTCACCGTGCCCTCCGAGTTTGAGTTTTTTCCTGAGAGCTTCCACGCTCCAGGTTGCTGACCATATTATATATCGGTTTATAAAATATGTCAAATGCGGCCTTTTGGGAGCGCCTCCTGTGCATAAAAAGCCTTGATAATTAAAGGCTTGCGGGCTAGGCTTGAAGCATACTTTAGGCCATGAATCTTCCACAAAACGACCTTCAAACAAGACTAGCGGCCTTAAAGCGTGAAGGGGAGGAACGGGCCGCGCAGCGCCTGGCCCAAAAACTCGGGCTCGGGTACGTCGATCTTTCCCGGACGCCGGTGAGCGCCGACGCCTTGCGGATTTTGCCGGAAGGCGCGGCCAAGGATGCGGCGATTGCGGTTATCGAACTGCGCGGCAGAAAAATCGCCGTCGCCGCGGTAAATCCGGAATTTCCCGCCACAAAAAAAGCGGTTCAGGATCTTGCGGCGAAAGAGTATGAAGTGAAATTGTTCGTGGCGTCGCG
>Ga0307374_10010239_pt1 | contig 13639 bp, 8 predicted proteins | sample OX3MG_FD_202532 | JGI IMG/M metagenome (GOLD analysis project Ga0307374, IMG submission 202532) | Soil microbial communities from Risofladan, Vaasa, Finland - OX-3 | ecosystem: Environmental > Terrestrial > Soil > Coastal area > Acid sulfate soil | place: Finland: Risofladan, Vaasa | collected...
ACCGCCTTATTCCTACATGGGCCCAGCGATGGGAGTCTGGATTCTTCTCGGGGTGATCTACATGGCCTACCTCTATCGAAAGGACCCCAAGCGGGTGGAGCAGGTGGGACTGGTGCATCTGGATTTGGCCGAGCCGCAGGTCTCCCCGGCGGTGAATTGAGATCCCGGTCGTAGGCGGCGACGCTTGGCAGATAAGGAGTGACTTGAAGGAGAGGCTGAGCAACCCACCCGGGAGATCACTTTGAGTTCGCTGGAGGTCCGGACCTTCAATCCCGAGCCTGGGCAGTACGCTTGGACCTTCGGTGGCGCACCACCGGTCGCTCGGATCACTCCCGGGAGCGTGCTCGAGCTCTTCACTGAGGACTGCTTTGCAGGTCGCGTCAAGAGCGAGCGTGACCTAGTCTCCGAAGTCTGCGAGTTCCCCTTCCTCAATCCCCAGACTGGACCCTTCTACATCGAGGGCGCCGAGGTGGGGGACACAGTGGCGGTCCACTTCATCTCCATCGAGCCAGCCCGCGACTGGGCGGTTTCCACAACCGTCCCCCTATTCGGGGCCCTCACCGCCACTCACCTCACCGCGCTCTTGAACGAGCCACTCCCAGAGCTGGTCTGGATCTGGCGACTGGACCGGGCCCGCCGCCTCTGCCGGTTCGAGGCCCGGACCGGGGGATTCTCAGTGGACTTGCCGATGGATCCGATGCACGGAACCGTAGGGGTGGCCCCCGCTAACCTCGAGGTGAGGTCGGCACTGGTGCCGGACGCCTTCGGTGGCAACATGGATACCCCGGAGATGCGCCAAGGCGTCACCTGCTACCTCGGAGTGAATGTTGAGGGGGCGCTGCTGTCTCTGGGGGACGGGCACGCCCGCCAGGGGGAGGGAGAAACCTGCGGGGTGGCGGTGGAGTGCGCCATGAACACCGTGATCGCAGTTGAGCTGATCAAGGGCCGCCCCTGCCCGTGGCCCCGCATCGAGACCGACGAATACATCATGGCGACCGGCTCGGCGCGGCCGCTGGAGGATGCGTTCCGGATCGCCCAGAGCGATCTGGTCCACTGGCTCGGTGAGGACTACGGCCTGGAGACCATGGATGCGTACCAGCTGGTGAGCCAGGGAGTGCTGGCGCCCCTGGCCAATGTCTGCGACACGAACTACACCTCAGTAGCCAAGTTTCCCAAGCAGTTCTTGCCCAGGCTGGAAACGATGGGTGGAATCCACCGCAAGCTGCGCGAACTTGCCGTCCAATACCGCGCCGGGACGGGCTGAGAGCTGCGTTCTCCGGACCGGGCCGGCGTCTCTAGTTCGCCAAGGGACGTCGGTTGATGCTGGCCGGTAGCCTGCGCCCCAGCCGCTCGGCGAACACCACCAGCCCGGCGGCTACTGCCGCCCAGAGGAGCCACATTCCGGGCCGGAGGAAGGAGCCGACTACCAGACCCCCGATGGTGGGACCGACCAAGAGGCCGACCCCCCAAGAGAGGTTGAAGGCGGCCATGTACCGGCCTCGCACTGCGGCCGGAGCCATGTCCGCGACCAGGGGGCCGATGGTCGCGCTGAGCAGGCACTCCCCCAAACCGAAGCACACCGCGAACACCCCGAGCAACAAACTGGCGGTTAGGCCGTGGGTGAGGCTTGCCACCTCCCCGATCAGCCAGGTGAGCAGCCAGGCGGAAGCGCTGAGCGCGAGGGTGCGAGACCGGTCCAGGTGCCGCACCGCCCGGCTGATTGGCAGTTGAGCGATCACGATGAAGGCCGTGTTGGCGGCCAGGATCAATCCCAGCGCCACGGTCGGCACTCCCAGGAAAACTCGCGCGTACAGCGGCACTGAGCTGTCCAGCTGGGCATAAGTTGACATGACCACCACGGCGTTGAACAGGATCAGGGCCATGAACCTGCGGTTCCGCAGGACCAGCCGGTAGCTGGACTTCTCCCCTTTCTCCCCGAGATGCCTTCCCGACGGGACCAGGCTGACGACCAGTGCTCCGAAGAGCACGAAGCTCACGGCGTCCACCAGGTAGATGGTGGTGAAGGTGGACGGCCGGGAGGTGGAGACGATCAGCCCGCCGATCACCGCCCCCACCCCGATGCCCAAATTGGTTGCCGCGTACTGGAGTGAGGCCGCCGCCGATCGCTGGGCACGGTTGGTGACGGCTGCCAACAGTGAGGCCATCGAAGGGTAGAAGCAGCCGAGTCCGGCGCCGATCAGCAGCATCGACCCGGCCGCCTCGGGGGCGGCAGTCGCGAACCCGAACCAGAGGTAGCCGAGAGCCTGGAGAATCAGCCCGGCCAGCATCATAGTTCGGGGACCCAGCCGGTCGACCATGGTGCCACCGACGGTGCCCGTCAGGAGGGAGGCCAGTGCGGAGGCCGAGATGATCGCCCCGACCTCGGGGATCGGCAGGCCCCGCACCACGTGCAGGTAGATCGACCCGAACGGCAGCACGAAGCCGTTGCCCACGGCTGAGATGGCGACCCCCAGGATCACCGTCCAGACGCTGGCCGGCAGCTCGGGCTTGAGACTGCGCAGGTAGCCGGTGGTGGCGCTCCAGGGGGTGGGGGCGAGCTCAGGAGAAAACAGCTCTGGGTCGCCCTCGCCGCCCGGACGCTCTCCGGGTGTCGGGGACAAGAGTTTGGTGACCTCGTGCGCGGGGCGGCCGCTGGCGGAGAGCGCCGCCAGCGTACCAACTGGCTCCTTACCGAGCCCATTGCTTGGCTATCCTGAGTTGTTCATGCCCCTTCGCGACGACCTCCGCAACGTGGCGATCGTCGCCCACGTCGATCACGGCAAGACCACGCTGGTCAACGCCATGCTCCAGCAGACGGGGTCCTTCCGGGCCAACCAGGAGATCACTGACCGAGTGCTCGACTCGGGCGACCTGGAGCGGGAGAAGGGCATCACCATCCTGGCCAAGCACACCGCGGTGCAGTACGGCCCGACCAAGATCACCATCGTTGACACCCCCGGGCACGCCGATTTCGGTGGCGAGGTGGAGCGGGGCCTAGCGATGGTGGACGGGGTGCTGCTGCTGGTGGACGCCTCGGAAGGGCCGCTCCCCCAGACCCGGTTCGTGCTTCGCAAGACGCTGGAGGCGCGGCTGGCGGTGGTGGTGGTGGTCAACAAGGTCGACCGCTCCGACGCCCGCATCGACGAGGTGGTCCGGGAGATTGAGGACCTCTTCCTCGACCTAGGCGCCGATGAGGAGCAGATCGTCTTTCCGGTCCTTTACGCCAACGCCAGGGCCGGGTGCGCCAGCACCGACCCGGCGGTCCCGGGCCAGGATCTAGTCCCCCTGTTTGAAGCCATCCTCCGCCACATCCCGGCTCCGTCTTATGAGGAGGGACACCCGCTGCAGGCACTGGTGACCAATCTCGATGCGTCAGCCTACGTGGGCCGGCTCGCCATCTGCCGGGTCCACAACGGGACCCTGCGCCGCGGCGACAACGTCGCCTGGTGCCGGGTCGATGGCTCCGTTGAGCGCGCCAGGATCACCGAGCTGTACGCCTCCCGGGCGCTGGACCGAGTGGATGTGGACGCCGCCGGGCCCGGAGAGATCGTGTCCGTGGCGGGCTTCTCCGAGATCTCCATCGGGGACACCCTGGCCGACGCGGACGATCCCCGACCCCTCCCCGCCATTCTGGTGGACGAGCCCAGTCTGGCCACCACCATCGGAATCAACACCTCACCGCTCTCGGGCACCGATGGCAACAAGCTGACCGCGCGGATGATCAAGAACCGACTGGACGCGGAGCTGGTGGGAAACGTCTCGCTGCGAGTGCTGCCTACTCCCCGGCCCGACACCTGGGAGGTGCAGGGCCGCGGTGAGCTGCAGCTAGCGGTACTGGTGGAGACCATGCGGCGCGAAGGATTCGAGCTCACCGTCGGCAAGCCGCAGGTGGTGACCAGGGAGATCGACGGCAAGCTCCACGAGCCGATGGAGCGGGTGGCGATCGATGTCCCCGAGGACTACGTCGGAGTGGTCACGCAGCTGCTGGCGCTCCGCCAGGGCCGGCTGGAGGAGATCGTCAACCACGGGACCGGCTGGGTGCGGATGGACTACCGGGTACCCTCTCGGGGATTGGTGGGATTCCGCACGGAATTCCTGGTGGAAACGCGAGGCACCGGAGTGCTGCACAACGTTTTCGACGGCTGGGAGCCCTGGCACGGCGCGCTAAAGACACGGCGCAATGGTTCGATGGTGGCCGACCGCCGCGGGATGTCGACCACTGAGGCATTGATGACCCTGCAGGAGCGGGGCACCATGCTGATTGGACCAAGTACGCAGGTCTACGAGGGCATGGTCGTCGGCGAGAACGCTCGACTCGATGAAATGGATGTCAATCCCACCAAGGAGAAACAGAAAACCAACATCCGTTCCTCCACCCAAGAAGAGCTGGAGCGACTCACGCCGTATCTCCAATTCTCCCTGGAACAGGCGTTGGAATTCATCGGTGAGGACGAGTGCGTCGAGGTAACCCCCAAGGCGGTGCGGCTACGCAAGATGATCCTGGACCAGAGTCTGCGAGCGCGCCAGCACCGCGTCTCGCGCCGCGACGCGCGAAGCTAGGTATCCGCACGCGAGCCGGCGCAGGCTCGGTGGGTTCATAAGCAAGCAATTATCGAGGCTGGTACTGCGGTTTCTTGCCCCGACCGGCCGCGAAAAGCCTTCACCAACTAGTCGCCGACCGCGGGCTGCGCGCGGCGCCCAGTAGGTAGCTGCTCCGCCGAGTAATCTGGTGAGGTGAACCAAGCCACCAGGCCTGCGGAGTTACACACGTCACGGTTGTTGCTGCGGGCGTGGCGTCCGGAGGACCGAGCGCCGTTCGCCGCCCTCAACGCGGATCCCACAGTTATGGAGCATTTCCCGGCGCCGCTGTCACTGGGCGAGAGCAACCAGATGGCCGACCGCATCGCGGAGAGGTTCGCGAGGGACGGCTGGGGGCTTTGGGCGGTGGAGGTCACCGTGAGCGGCGGCTTTGCCGGCTTCGTGGGCCTCAACCGACCGCGCTTCTCAGCCCGCTTCACTCCGGCCGTCGAGGTGGGGTGGCGGCTGGCCCAGTCGTACTGGCATCAGGGCTACGCCACCGAAGCTGCCCGGGCGGCTCTCGCCTTCGGCTTCGAGTGGCTCGAACTTGAGGAGATCGTCTCGTTCAGCAGCAAGTCCAACTTGCGGTCGCAACGGGTCATGGAGCGGCTGGGCATGCGGCGGAATGCTAGCGATGACTTTGCCCATCCGGGCCTTCCCCCAGGTCATCCCTTGGGGCCGCACGTGCTGTACCGCCTGTCCAGGTCCGAGTGGACTCTGGCGCGGGATCCGGAACAGAGGACCAGTACCCCCACATCAGGCCCCGGGGCTGCATCGAGCGATAGCTCCGAGCTGGACGCTGGTTCGTCACCCTCCGCGGGCTCAGGTCGACGACCGTCCTCGGGCGCCGCCAGTGCGGTCGAGCCATCGCTAACCATCGGGTGACCCAACCATGCGATTGACGGTTGAATTTTGAGTTCGAAGCTGTCGATCGACCTGCGCCCGCTGCGGCAGAGTTCGGACCTGCGACGCCTCTTCGGTAGGCGGGCAGTCTCCCAGGTGGGTACGACGATCACCACGGTCGCGGCCTCCCTTCAGGTGTACCACCTGAGTCACTCCTCACTGGAGGTGGGGGCGCTGGTGATCGGACGCTTCTCCCCATCACTGCGGGGAGCTCGGCTGCGCGCCGGCACCGTGACCGTGTTGGCGGATGCTGCCACCTCCTTCTCTCCCGACCCTCGGGGAGGTCCCCCGAGCTGACCGTGCTCAGCCGCGGGAGCGGTACTGTCTGAGATAGGAACCGGACTCGTCTCAGCTGCAGCCCGCGCTGTATGGAGGGGACTCATGACCCAATTCGCGTTCGATGACCAGGTGTCAGGCCAGGCCCGGGCCGTGGCGGAGGTGCTGGACTCAGTCGAGGTTCCCGCCCTCGACTCGGACCGTCCCGTACTGTTTGCCGGGATCGGCACCTCTCTCCACGCCTGCCGCGTCGCGGCCTACTGGACCGCCGAGCTCACCGGCGGCCGTCTTCGCCCCTGGGCGCTGGAGGCTCATGAGCTGGCTCTCCACGGCCAGTTCCTAAGTGGCGACCAGGTGGTGGTGGTCAGCCATCGGGGCACCAAGCGGTTTCCCAACGAGCTGCTGGCCCGGGCTAGCGCCGCGGGGGCGACCACGGTGTCCATCACCGGCTGGGGTAACCAGAACCCTCCCGGCGACTTCGTCCTGCGGACCTGTCCTGACGAGCGCGCGGGCACCCACTCCGTCTCCTACCTCACCGCCCTGGCGGTACTTGGAAAGTTGGTGGCGCGCCTGATCGGCTCCGACGCGAACGCCTTCGCCAAGGCCCTGGCCGACGTACCCTCCGCCATCGCCGGGACGCTGGCGGAACCGCTCCCAACCGAGGCGGCGGAGAGGCTGGCCCACCGCGAACCTATCGTGGTGACCGGCTTCGGTATCGACGCGATCACCGCCGAGGAGGCGGCGCTCAAGTTGAAGGAGGGCACCTACATCTTCGCCGAGGGGATGTCTCAGGAGTTCGCCCTTCACGGCACGCCGGCGGCCTTCGACCCTCGGATGGCGGCCATACTGATTACCCCAGGACGGGACGACGGCGGCCGCTTGCTGGACTTGCGGGGAATGCTCCTCGAGCTGGGGCTGGAGGTCCTCACCTGCGGAGCCGGCGTCGCTGACCTGCCGTTCGCCGAGGTGGAGTACCTGCTCCGCCCGCTGGTGGCGATCGTGCCACTGCAGCGGCTGGTAGGTGAGTTAGCCCGGCTCAGGGGCGCCAACCCCGACGCCATCCGTGGCGACCAGGAGCCCTGGTCCACCGCGATGCCCAAGGTCCAGCTCTAACTCTCAGCTGAACCCACGCCCCCAAGCCACTTCGCGGGGCGATGGAAGCGTGCCGAGCGACGGGTGCGAGACCGGCTCCAGGCGTCTCCAAAATCAGGCTCGGACCCCCGAGGGCGCGCATGCGGGCTCGCAGCAGCCAAACTAAGGATCAGGTTGAACAGTTGCCCCGGCTGCGGCGGTGACGTTGCCCCCGGCCAGCGCTTCTGTGGGGCCTGCGGTGCGTCCCTTGCTGCAGGGTGCGGGCGCTGCGGCGCGCTCCTCCAACCGAACCAGCGGTTTTGCGCCAACTGCGGGTCCCCCGTGGAAGGCGAGGCGGCGCCTAGCCCAGCAGCTCCGACAGCGCCGGCCGCTGAGGTTCGCTTGGTTTCGGTCCTGTTTGTCGACCTGGTCGGGTTCACGTCCCTCTCCGAAACGAGGGACGCGGAGGACATGCGCGAGCTGCTGAGCAGCTACTTTGCAGTCGCCCGCGACGTGGTCGGTCGCCACGGCGGCTCCATCGAGAAGTTCATCGGCGACGCGGTGATGGCGGTCTGGGGCGCCCCTCTGGCCCATGAGGACGACGCGCTCCGGGCGGTCCGGGCGGGGCTGGAACTAGTGGCGTCGGTCGCGGCATTCGCGGAGCAGGTCGGTGCGCCGGAGCTCCGTGCTCGAGGGGGCATCGTCACCGGCCGCGCCGCTTCCTGGGCGAGCTCCTCGGAAGGACTGGTGGTGGGCGACCGGGTCAACACCGCTTCGCGGGTCCAGTCAGCGGCGCCTCCCGGAGGGGTGCTGGTGGACGGGCTCACCCGAGAGGCAACCGGCGCCGGAATCGAATACCAGGACGCTGGCATCCACGCGGTGAAGGGCAAGGCAGAGCCACTGCAGCTCTGGCAGGTGGTCCGAACCTTGGACCAGGGGGCGAGACGGGAAGGGGCAGGCGCCGAGGTCAGCAGCACCTACGGCCGAGACGCCGAGCTGGCCCAGCTCCGGGAGATCTTCGATGGGGTGGTCCTCCGCTCCGAGGCGACCATGCTGGTGGTCAGTGGGCCGGCCGGGGTCGGCAAGTCCCGAATGCTGGGGGAGCTTGCCCACTATCTGGACGGGATCCCGACTCGGGTTCTCTGGCACGAGGTCGGTTGCACCTCATACGGCTCGGGGGTCGCCTACTGGGGCCTATCGCGGATTTTCCGGCAGCGGCTCGGAGTGTCCGACGACGACCAGCCCAGCGAGGTCTCCGCCAAGCTGGACAAAGGTTTGGCCCAGTACTTGCCCGACCGGGGAGACCGCGAATTCGCCGCTCCCAAGGTAGCTGTCCTACTGGGACTTCCGGGTCCGGAGCAGACCCCCTCGCGGGACGAGTTCTTCGCCGGCTGGCGCACCTTCATCGACGGGCTGGCCAAAGCGCGTCCCGTGGTGCTGGCGATCGAGAACCTGCAGTGGGCTGACTCCGGGCTACTGGACTTCCTGGAGTACCTCCTCGGGGCTTCTGGGCAGCTACCGGTGATGGTGGTCGGGCTGGCCCGACCGGAGCTTCTCCAACGCCGTGAGAGCTGGACGACCAACCGCCAGATTTCTGCCCTGCATCTGAATCGGCTGGGCGACACCGAGATCGGAAGCCTCCTCGAGGATCTGGTGCCGGGCATGCCGCTCCCAAGTCGCCGCCAGGTCGTAGCGCGTGCGGAAGGGATCCCCTTGTACGCCGTGGAAACGGTGCACATGCTGGCCGACCGCGGCCTGCTGGTGGAGCGCGACGGGGCGCTGTCTCTGACCCAGGAGCTCACCGAGTTGGACACCCCCGTTTCGCTGGAAGCGCTGATCGCAGCTCGCCTAGATGAGCTCGACGCTCAGGAGCGCGCCCTAATCAAGGATCTGGCGGTGCTGGGGCTGGCCTTCGGCCGCGATGCGGTCGAAGGGATCAGCACTCTGCCGCCAGCTGAGTTGGAGCGGCTGCTGCAGTCTCTGCAGCGCAAGCAGGTGCTCACCGAAGCCGCGAACTGGCGGCAGGACGCGGGCCGCGGCTTCGCCTTCAGTCAGACCCTCCTGCGGACGATCGCCTACGACCGGCTGGGGAAGCGAGAGCGTCGAGCTCGGCACCTCGCGGTGGCGGTCCACCTGCGCTCGCTCTTTTCCGCTGGTGGAGAAGAGGTGGCGGAGTCGATCGCCGACCACTACCGTGATGCCTACTTGGCCGACCCGGCTGCGGCCGACGCCGCCGAGGTGAGATCTCTAGCCGGCGAGTGGCTGGTTCGTGGCGCCCAACGGGCGGCGACCGTAGGGGCGCCGGAGCGGGCGGCCACCTACCTCCTCCAGGCGGCGGAGCTGGTGGCCGGCTCGGGGGAGGCGCTGGCCCATCGCGAGGCAGCCGCGGAGATGTATTTCCGGGCGGGAAGCGTGGCCGAGTCCCTGGAGCTGTTCGAGCGGGTGGCCCGCGCCCACAGCGACGCTGGGCGAACTCTGGACGCGGCTCGCCTGGAGGGGGAGATCGGCAGTGCGCTGGGTCGTCTGGGAAGGGCTGGGGAGGCAATCGGCCGGCTCCGGAAGGCGCTCCAGGTGCTCGACCAGGGGTCGCCGGGCCCCGCTCTCGCCCGGGTCTGCTCTCAATTGGGTCGAGAGCTCTCGATCTCGGGAGCCGGCACCGAGGCCCTTCCCCACGTAGAACGGGCGTTGGTGTTGGCGGAGGAACTGGACCTGCCCCAGGTGCTCTGCGATGCGCTGGAAACCAAGGCGCTGCTGCTGCGATCCGCCAGCCAGTCCGAACAGGCGCTGGAGTTCTTCGAGCGGACGATTGAGATCGCCGAGTCCCGCGGGCTCGCCTCCGAGGAGCTGCTCTCGGGTCACGCCAACAGCGCCGACACCAGGATGGCCAATGACCTGCCCGAGGCAATCTCCCACCTGGAGGCCGCGCTGGCCATCTCCCGGCGGCTGGGACAGCGGTACTCGGAGACCTTTCTGAGCGGCAACCTGATGCTCGCCCAGCTGTTCGCGGGCGACTGGGAGGGCGCGGAGGCGGTCGCGGTAGCCCTGCTCAAGGAAGAGCACCACGGGCAGGAGATCCTCCACAGCCGGCTGGTGCTCCTGCACGCTCTCCGTGGGGAGGCTGGTGCCGCTCGGGATGAGCTCGCCCGACTCACCAGGTGGGCGGAGCATGACTCCAGCGAGCCCCGAACGCTGCGCCTGGCTTTGGAGGGGACAGTCCTGCTGGCCGAGGGACTGGCGGAACCAGCGCTGGCAGCTGCCCGTTCCGCACTGGAGGTTGCGGTGCCCAGCTTCGGTTGGCGTCATGAGATCGCCCGCCAGGCCTGGCCCGACGCCTGTGAGGCCGCCGTTCAGTCGGGGTCCGCCTCCGAGTTGAAGACCCTGCTCCAGCAGCTCCGTGATGCACCTTCGGGGCACACGCCTCCGTACCTCGACGCCCAGGCGTTGCGGTACCAGGCCCTGGTCCCGGGAGTGAACGGCAAGGCGTCCGGCCGGCTCTTCCAATCGGCCGCCGAAGCCTTCTCTGCTCTCGGCTACTCCTACTGGTTGGCTCGGACGGTGGTCGACTGGTCGGCTTCGCGCAGGCATAGTGACCCCCCGGATTCGCCCTCGCTGGAGAGCGCCGCCGCCGAGCTCGAGCGGCTCGGCGAGACAGCCCAGCTCAGTCGAGCCCGAGACCTCTTGGGCGCCGAAGGCGGCTGATACCATCCCCACCTAGTCGCTCAGAGGGGGTGGTAGGCAGCTCACTTCCGGGCGGCGGTCGCCAGAGATCGGGGGTGGCGCGGGAGCCTTTCCTTACGCCTATTTGCGGGAGTGAATGATGCGGCTCGGCGCGATCTTCCAGCCATACCGAGCGGCGCTGGCGCACCGTGATCTGCGCCTGCTTCTGAGTGGCGAGGTCATCTCCGCGACCGGCTCCTGGGCGTATAACGTGGCCCTGGCGGTCTATGTCTTTGATCGAACCCATTCGGCATTCGTGGTGTCGGCGGTGTTCTTGGTCCGCTTCGTGCCGGCGATGTTCCTCTCGCCCTATGGGGGGATCATCGCGGAGCGCTTCGAGCGAGTCCGGCTGCTGATCACCTGCGACCTGGTGCTGGCGACCGTGCAGGTTCTGATCTGCGTATCGGTCGTGCTCCACACCCCGATCGCGCTCATCCTCGTCCTCTGTGCGATCGCCGCTATGTGCGCGCAACCGTATGCACCGGCGGTGGCGGCGATGATCCCACAGCTGGCCGGTGAAGACGACCTGGCCGCCGCCAACGCGGTCAATAGCACCATCGACAACTTGGTGATCATCGTTGGCCCGGCCGTGGGGGCGCTGCTCTTGCTGACGGGCTCGGCGGCGGCCGTGTTCGCCATCAATGCCGCCAGCTTTCTGATCGCGGCATTCTTGGTGAGCAGGCTGCAGGCCCGCTCCCATCCCAGCGACGTGAGCGAGGGCGGATCCGCGGGAGTGTTGCGCCAAGTGGGGGCCGGATTCAAGGCTATCGCGGAGTCGTCGTTGGTGCTCGTACTGGTCAGCTTCAGCGTATTGGCCAGCTTCGTCTACGGGACCGACACGGTGCTCTTCGTCTACATCAGCAAGCTGCAGCTGGGTACCGGGGCAACCGGCTTCGGCTACCTGATGGCGGCCCTCGGCGTGGGGGGCATCCTCGCGGCCCTGGTGGTGAACCAGCTGGCCTCGCGGCCCCGGCTCGGGATCATCATCACGTTGGGGATGGTGGTGTACTGCGTGCCCACCGCCCTCATGCTGTTGGTCCACGCTCCGGCGCTGGGCTTCTTCCTCGAGGTAGTTCGCGGCGGCGGAACCTTGGTGGTAGACGTGTTGGCGGTGACCGCCATGCAGCGCTCAGTCGCGCCCACCATGGTGGCCCGGGTCTTCGGGGTATTCTTCGCCCTGGTGCTGGCGGCGATCTCCCTGGGGTCAGCGCTCGGGGCGACGGCGATCAGCACGGTGGGGCTGCACGGGAGTCTCCTGCTGGCCGGGCTTGTGATCCCGGGCCTCGCCTGCTGCGCCTATCCCTGGCTGCATCGAATGGATCGCACTGCGGTTCGTCGAGTTGCCGAACTCGCTCCCCGGATCAAGGTTCTGGAGCAGCTTGGCATCTTCGCCGCCGGCTCCCGAGCCGCCCTGGAGCGGCTGGCCACGGCCTGCACCGAGACGTCCGCCCCTGCCGGAGAGGTGATCATTCAGGAAGGGGACACCGCGGATGCCTTCTTCGTGCTGCTGACCGGGGAGGTGGCGGTCTCCGCCAAGGGAGAGGCCGAGCACGCCCGGCGGCTGCGGGTCATGGGACCGGGCACCTACTTCGGTGAGATCGGACTGCTGGCGCGCGTGCCCAGAACCGCCACGGTGCAGGCGCTGGAAGCGTGCACGCTATATCGCATTCCCGGTCAGGACTTCATCGATGCCCTTACGATCAGCAGCCCGAGCGGCGGGTTGCTGGAGGGCGCCAAGACCAGGCTTGCTATCTCGCACCCGTCGTACGCGCCCACCCTGCTGGGCGAGACGCCGGCAGACAGTTAGCCGGCGCGAGCTGTCCGCCTCGGCGTCCCAGCTACCTGTTCGTCGGGGCGGGAGGTGGCGCAGCGACTGCTGCGGCGCCCGCGGAGAGTTGAGTCCGCCGCCGACCCGGATGCGGCATCGCAGCCTTACTGCGAGCCAAGTCCATGGAGACGAAACGCTCGCCCCGAACCAGCGGTGCGCCAATTGGCACAGCTACTTCTTCGCGTCGAGTCCACGGTGGACTGACCGACCGGCGTCTGCGGCGCGGGAAGTTCACCAGCATCCCAGCGCTCATGGAGGCGATCGACACCTGGGTCAGCCACCGCAACGCCGATCCAACCCCCTCGTGTGGCACGCCGCAGCCGACGAGATCCTCGAAAAAATACGCCGAGGCCGTCGAACCCTCTCACAAGTCCAACCCGCGACGCGGCACTAGCGTACGCAGCAGGCGAAACGTAACCGAACTTCGCTGGTAGCGGATCCCGGCCGCAAGGACTGTCGTAACTCGCGCTCAGCTGCGCCTGGAAGAGCGCTCGCTCAGGACCAAGGCGCCTCGCACCTCAGGGCAGCACTCGTGTAAGCCAAATCACCTCGTCCCCATCCTCTTTCGTCGTGACATGGTCGCGTTTGAACCCAAGCTTCTCGAGGACACGGAGCGACGGTGTGTTCCAACTGCCTACCGTCGACCAGAGTCGCGTCCGCCCAGTTGCGATCGCGGCGTCGAGGACCGCACGGGCCGCCTCAGTCGCATAGCCGCGCCCGTGTGCACGCCGAAACAGCTCGTAGGCGATCTCGGGCTGATCGATAGACGAGCGGCCGACGATCAGTCCGCAATATCCGATGAAGTCGCCCTCAAGGCGGCGGCAGATGGGAAGCAACGCGAGCCCGGTCTGTGCTGTCGCAGCGAGCTGGGTCGCGATGCGTTCCCGGATCTCCGCCACGCTTGGTACGCCGTTGCCCCGTTCCGTGACGAGTGCTCGGTATTCGTCGACATCGGACTCGGCCCAGGGCCGCAGCCTCAGCCGCTCCGTGCTGAGGTAGAACGTCATCGGCTGATAGTCCGGCACGGTGCAACTCTAAGCGTCGTCCCTCGTCCGCCGCCTGCCCGTAGTTCCTCCTGGTGGTACCGGGATCGTTGATGCGGGCAGGAAAAGCACGCATCGTCAACGTGATGCCAACACTACCCCCAAATCAATCAAGCGACAGAGCACGACGGCCCTTGCGAGGGCCACGGAGTGCTTCACGGGAGCTCCGATGGCTACTGGAATGTGTGCGAACCCCGCCATCGGCAAAGGAGGCGTCGGACCG
>Ga0307374_10010244_pt1 | contig 13635 bp, 14 predicted proteins | sample OX3MG_FD_202532 | JGI IMG/M metagenome (GOLD analysis project Ga0307374, IMG submission 202532) | Soil microbial communities from Risofladan, Vaasa, Finland - OX-3 | ecosystem: Environmental > Terrestrial > Soil > Coastal area > Acid sulfate soil | place: Finland: Risofladan, Vaasa | collected...
GGCCTCATCTTCAATGTCATCTTGACCATCGACGCGTTCGTCGCCTTCCGACAGCCGGGCGTCGGCCTCGGATTCAGCGTGGGAACCGCGGTGCTGCTGGTGAACGCGGTGTTGCTGTGGCTCTACTCGCTCAGCTGCCATGCCTGTCGCCACCTGTGTGGAGGCGGGGTCAAGCAGTTCTCCACCTCGCCCATCCGCCACACGATGTGGAAGGCCCTCACGCCCCTCAATGCCCGGCACATGCTGTTCGCATGGATGAGCCTGGTCTTCGTGGCCCTCACCGACCTCTACGTGCGGTTGGTGGCCAGTGGGGCCATCCACGACTACGGCGTTCACTTCTAAGGGGTATCGGACCATGGCTGAGTACGAGACCCACGATTTCGACGTCGTCATCGTCGGTGCCGGCGGAGCCGGGCTGCGGGCGGCGATCGAAGCACGGTCGCGTGGCCTGCGCACGGCGTTGGTGTGCAAGTCGCTGCTGGGCAAGGCCCACACGGTGATGGCCGAAGGCGGTGTTGCCGCGGCGATGGGGAACGTCCAGGACGAGGACAACTGGAAGGTCCACTTCCGGGACACCATGCGCGGCGGCAAGATGCTGAACAACTGGCGGATGGCCGAACTGCACGCCCAGGAGTCGCCGGACCGGGTCCGCGAGCTCGAGGAGTGGGGAGCGCTGTTCGATCGGACCAAGGACGGGCTCATCCTCCAGCGCGACTTCGGCGGCCATCGCTACGCCCGATTGGCCCACGTCGGAGACCGCACAGGGCTCGAGCTGATCCGCACCCTCCAGCAAAAGGCGGTGGCCGACGGTATCGAGGTGTTCATGGAGGTCAAGGTGTTGCGCCTCCTCCACGACGCCGACGGCGTGGTCTCGGGGCTGGTCGGCTACTGGCGACCCTCCGGCGAGTTCGTGGTGTTCAAGGCCAAGGCCGTGGTGATGGCCACCGGGGGTGTCGGCAAGAGCTGGATGTACACCTCCAACTCGTGGGAGTCCACCGGGGACGGGCACGCCATGTCCCTGTGGGCCGGCGCCGACCTCATCGACATGGAGTGCATCCAGTTCCATCCGACGGGAATGGTCTGGCCGCTGTCGGTGCGCGGCATCCTCGTCACCGAGGGGGTCCGCGGCGACGGTGGGGTGTTGCGCAACTCGGACGGCAAGCGCTTCATGTTCGACTACATTCCACCGATGTTCGCGGCCGAGACCGCCGACTCGGAGGACGAGGGCGACAAGTGGTACGACGACCACACCGCCGGTCGCCGTCCTCCCGAGCTCCTCCCCCGCGACGAGGTGGCCCGGTCGATCAATACCGAGGTGAAGGCCGGTCGGGGCAGTCCCCACGGCGGCGTCTTCCTCGACATCGCCTCGCGCCGGACTGCCGAGGACATCCGGCGTCGGCTGCCCTCCATGTACCACCAGTTCAAGGAGTTGGCCGGCGTCGACATCACCGCCGAGGCCATGGAGGTCGGGCCGACCTGTCACTACATCATGGGTGGGGTGCGGGTGGATGCCGACTCCACCGCCACCACCGCGGCCGGGCTCTTCGCAGCCGGCGAGGTGGCCGCGGGCCTGCACGGAGCCAACCGGCTCGGCGGGAACTCCCTTTCCGACCTGCTGGTCTTCGGGCGGAGGGCCGGAGTGGGAGCGGCCGAATTCGCTTCGGACCGACATCGCGCCATCACCCTCGACGAGGGCCAGATCGAAGCGGCGGTGGACGCCGCCGTGGCTCCGTTCTCCAGAGAGGACGGGGAGAATCCCTACGATGTCCAGCACGATCTGCAGGCGACCATGCAGAGCCTGGTCGGGATCATCCGCACCGGCTCCGAGCTCGAGGAGGCCCTCGGGAAGCTCGAGGTGCTCGAGGAACGGGCCACCCGGGTGTCCCTCGGCGGTGGGCACCGCTACAACCCGGGTTGGAACCTGACCACCGACCTGCCCGCGATGCTCACCGTCTCGCGCCTCACCGCGCTCGGTGCGATCAATCGCAAGGAGAGCCGCGGCGGGCACACCCGGGATGACTTCCCGAAGCCGGTGGCAGAGATGGGAGCGGTGAACTTCGTCCAGCGGATCACCGGCGACCAACCGAGCGGCGGCGGAGTGGGCGGAACCCCGTCGATTCGCACCATCTCCGTCACCCCGGAACCGATCCCGGGGATGCCCGACGAACTCAAGGAACTCATGGAGGAGGCGACCTGATGGCCGAGGACGACCTGATGGCCGGCGAGGCCGGGGATGCCGACGGGGGCGGAGAGGTCACCATGCGGCTGTGGCGCGGTGACGAGACCGGCGGGGCGTTCGCCGACTACGTGATCCCGGCCCAGGACGGTGAGGTGGTACTCGACGTCATCCACCGGGTGCAGGCCACCGCCGCGCCCGACCTGGCCTGCCGATGGAACTGCAAGGCCGGCAAGTGCGGCTCGTGCTCTGCGGAGATCAACGGACGCCCGGCGCTCATGTGCATGACCCGCATGGACACCCTCCCCGCCGGCGAGGCCGTCACGGTCGCTCCGATGCGGACGTTCCCGATCCTGCGGGACCTGGTCACCGATGTCTCCTACAACTACGAGGTGGCCAAGCGCATCCCGCCGTTCAACCCCCGGGCCAAGACCGCCGACGAGGAGGAGGCCGGCGGCTACCGCATGCAGCAGATCGATGTCGAGCGGAGCCAGGAGTTCCGCAAGTGCATCGAGTGTTTCCTGTGCCAGGACGTGTGCCATGTGATCCGCGACCACGAGGAGAACAAGACCGCGTTCGCCGGGCCGAGGTTCTTCGCCCGTTCCGCCGAGTTGGAGATGCACCCGCTCGACGTCAATGACCGGCGCGAGCTCCTCCAGAAGGACCAGGGTCTCGGGAAGTGCAACATCACCAAGTGCTGCACCGAGGTGTGCCCCGAGCACATCAAGATCACCGACAATGCCATCATCCCGTTGAAGGAGCGGGTGGTGGACGCGTCGTACGACCCGGTGGCCTGGCTGGGACGCAAGATCCGCAACCGCACCAAGCGCACGCCGGCCGAGGCGTCAGCCGATTCGCCGGCCACCGGCCCGGCCGCCATCCAGTCGGTGCCCGCGGCACACGGGATCCCCGCTCCGACACGCCCCTCCGGAGACCCGGTGACGGTGGCGTCGGCGGCCGACGACTCTCCTGCCGAGTGACGCCCCCCGCCGGCTCGGCGCGGCGTAGCACCGGTATCCCTGCGGGCGGCGGACCGTGGCCCGGTTCCTGAGCCCGGCGTGGGTCGAGGAGTTCAACGCCGCACTCCACGGGGTGGTGCTCACCGATCCGGGGCCCGACGCGGGCCTGGTGGCATCCGAGGGCCGGTTCACCGTGGCACAGGAGGTGCGTGCCGCACCCGATGGTGACGTGCGGCTGATCATGAGCATTGACGGCGGCTCCATCCACCTCGAGCTCGACTCCGTGGGCGGCGATCCCGACCGACACGTCGGTCCGGGCTCAGCAGCACCGGAGCCCGACGTCACCATCTCGCTCACCTACGACGACGCCGCCGCCCTGGCGAAGGGCGAATTCTCGCCGGCCGAGGCCTTGAACGCCGGTCGGATACGGGTCCGGGGAGATCTTTCGGTGCTGGTGGCCGCCCAACAGATGTTTCACGCCGCCCGGGTAGGTGCCCGGGCGTTCGAGTCGTCCACCACCTACTGAATCCTCGAGTCCGGGTGCTCCGCCCGCCACTCGGTGGTGTCGATGCCGGGGCCGTGGCACTGTGGGGAAGAGCCCTCTCCCGAGGTAGGAGTCGACGGCATGGAAGTACTGACCAGTAGAACCATCATCCACCCCCGCGACCTCGAACGCTCGCTGACCTTCTACAGGGACGCCCTCGGGCTCGCCGTGGCCCGGGAGTTCGGTGAAGGTCCCCACCGGGGCGTGGTCTTCTTCGCCGGAGGAGGACTCATCGAGGTGACGGGATCTGCCGATCGGCCGGTGGATCGAGGGTCAGTTGATGGCCGGCCGGCCGGCAGTCCGGTGGTGTTGTGGTTGCAGGTGCGCTCGGTCGTCGGCGCGCTGGCAGAGCTCAGCGAGCGCGGTGTTTCAGCGGTCCGGCCTCCGGTCCTCGAGCCGTGGGGATTGACCGAGGCGTGGATCGACGATCCCGACGGGCTTCGCATCCATCTGGTGGAAGTACCGGCGGACCACCCGTTGCGCCGGGACCAGCGTGATCTCACACCGAACCATGGTCCCCCGTGACCACCGCCGGGCATCGCGTGTTGGCCATCGACCACGTCCAACTGGCCATGCCGCCGGGTGCAGAGGCAGAGGCGGCAGCCCTGGCGTTCTTCGAAGGGCTGCTGGGCCTTCGATCGGTTCCCAAACCTCCCGAGCTGGCAGTCCGTGGCGGCTGCTGGTTCGAGCGGGGCCCGGTGCGGATCCACGTCGGTGCCGAGGTGGACTTCCGGCCGGCCCGGAAAGCCCATCCGGCACTGGTGGTCTCCAATCTCGATGCCCTCTGTCGACGGCTCGACCAGGCGGGGCATCCCACCCGTCACTCCGAAGACGTGCCCGGCAGGCCCCAGTGGTTCGTCGATGATCCGTTCGGCAACCGCATCGAGCTGCTGCCCGGCTGACGCCGGCAGGTCTCAACGGAACACCAGCGCCAGGCCGAACCCGACGGGGAGGAGGAACCAGCCCCAGCGGGCTGCCACCATCACCACCCCCGACCGGTAGCCGTAGAGCACGGCCTGCTGCGGGGGGTTGAAGGCCGGGGGGCCGAACGCCGACAGCACTGCCACCACCGCCACTGCCGCCGACCGGGTGACGATGATGATGACCACCAGATAGCCGACACGGACCGCGGTGAGCGCCAGCCATCGCCACGAGTCCGACGTCGTCCGGTCCACCGAGGCGTTGTGGGGATGGAGCACCGAGCCCGTGTAGAGGGCGGCGCCTACGAACGCCATTACCGGTCCAGCCACGACCAGCACCCAGTGCGAGGCGGCGGGGGCCGGACCGCTCAGATGGAGGAGCAGGCCGACCAGCACGGCCAGCAGCATCGACTGGTCGACCCAGGTGGTCGACCGCCGCTGGCTCAAGGGGGCGTCCCGCCGCATGAGGTGGATGCATACGGCGTTGGGACCGGCGTAGACCGCATTGGTCAGGGCGGAGAGCACGCTGCCGGCGGGACCGATCAGGGCCCCGGCGATGGGAAGGACCCAGAAGGCGCCGTTGGGGAAGGCCGCCCAACCCTCCAGCTCGGCCTGGCCGCCGCTCCGATGGCCACGGAAGACGTAGGTCACGCCGAGCAGCAGGGCGCCGACCGCGGCGATGAGAATGGGGGCGACGATCTGGCGGGGCGCTGTCAGCCGCCACGCCGAGAACAGTCCGAGCAGTCCGGCCGTGGCGACCAGCTGAATGCGCAGGTAGATCGGCCAGCCCTTGCGGAGCCCGGGCCCGCTGCGGTGAACGGCGAGACCGATGGTGGCGCCGCTGACATAGGCGCCGAAGGTGATGGCGAGAGTCAAGCGGCGACCCTAGCGCAGCGCGTCGGAGTGTCCGGGCGCCCGACGGGGCAAATCGATTGGCCCTATCCTGCGCTGAGTGGCGGCGGTGGACGTCGGATGGTGACCGCAAAGGGGAAGGGATGCCAGCGCTCTCGCTCGACGGGGTGACCATCGACTACGACGTGTTCGGCGAAGGAGATCCCGTCATGCTGGTGTGCGGGTGCGGCCAGCCGGCCATCGCCTGGCGGATGAGCCTGGTGCCCATGCTCGTGGCCGCCGGCTACCAGGTGGTGACCTTCGACAACCGGGGTGTGGAACCTTCATCATCCCCACCTGCGCCGTATCGGGTGAGCGATCTGGTCGCCGACACCATCGGCCTACTCGATCACCTGGGCATCGGTTCGGTGCGCATCGCCGGACACTCGATGGGCGGGTGGGTGACCGAGACCATGGCCGTCGAACACCCCGAGCGGGTACGGGGAGCCGCGCTGATGGGCAGTTGCAACGTGGGCACCGCCTGGGAGCGGGCTGTCACCACGGTCGAACGCGATCTGGCCCGCCTCGATCACACCATGCCCCGGCTGTTCCACGCCACGGAGACGCTGCGGTACCTGCCCAACCACGACCTGCAGGACGACGCCGTCGTCGAGGCCTGGCTGGCCATGATCGGGGATCTGCCGGCGTGGCCCAACCCGGGGAGACTGGGCCAGTACGAGGCCTGCCTGGCCTGGACCAACGACCTCGAGCGCACCCGGGCCTGGCCGACGATTTCGGTGCCCTGTCTGATACTGGCCTTCGAGCACGACATCGACTCCCCGCCGGAACGAGCCCGCGAGGCCGCCGACGCCATACCAGGGTCCCGGTTCGTGGAGATCGACGGAGCCAGCCACCTCGCGATCTTCACCCACGGGCCGGCGGTGGCGACCGCCCTCGTCGACTTCTTCTCCGAGCTCTGAGCGTCCCCGCCCTGAGCCCTACCGGGGGAACATCTGGTCGAAGATCCCGTCGACTCCCGACCCGTGCAAGGTCATGCCCCCGTCGACGACGATGTTCTGTCCGGTGATGAACCGGGCCAGGTCGGAGCAGAGGAACACGACCACGTCGGCGATGTCGCCGGGTTCGCCGAGCCGACCCAACGGCGTGGTTCGTTCGAATCGTTGCCGTTCGTGCGGCAAGAACTGCAGCAGCGGCTCGGTCAGGGCGGTGAGCACCATGCCGGGTGAGACGGCATTGACCCGGATGTCCGGGCCGTACTCGAGCGCCGCCGACGCGGTGATGGCGGCCACCCCCGCCTTGGCCGCCGTGTAGGGAGCCTCGCCGGCGGCGGGCCGGGTACCACTGATCGAGGCCGTGGAAACGACGCTGCCGCCGCCGGCGGCTCGAATGTGCGGGATGGCGGCGCGAAATCCCAGGTACACCCCGGTGAGATTGACGGCGATCAGGCGGGTCCACTCCTCCGGATCCCACTGGTGGAGCGGGGACATACCGCCGATCCCCGCGTTGTTGAAGAGGATGGTGATCCCGCCCATGGCGGCGGCAGCCGCATCGACCGCAGCCCGCAGTCCTTCGGCGTCGGTCACGTCGGCGGTATGGGCGGTCCCACTGAACTCCTCGGCGACCTCGATGGCGGCGTCACCGTTGCGGTCGATGATGGCCACGGAGGCACCTTCATCCGCCATCCGCCGGGCCGTGGCCCGTCCGATTCCCGACGCCCCTCCGGTGACGACCGCCCGCTGTCCCTCCAGTAGTCCCATCGTCGACTCCTTCCGTAGGGATGGAACGCTAGGACACCACTTGGGCGCAAACGCGTCGATCAGGTCGTGGAGGTGATCGACGAGGTCGGCACCACCGTGATGTTGATGGCGTACTCCCCGGACCTGAGCGCACCCGCGGTGGACGATGTGGTGGTGCCGGTTTCGACCTGGACGGTCCACTGCGCGTTGTGAGCGGTGAACACCGAGCCGGTCAATGTCACCGTGGTCGACGTGTTCGAGTTGGTACCCGAGTTTCCGTTGGTCTGCTGGGATCCGTTCTGCACATTGGTCACCGAGTAGCCCGCAGCCTGAAACTTCGATGCATACGCTGTCGTTCCCGAGCTCTGGGAGCCGGTGGCCGCGAAGGCCGCGTCCCAGTAGTTGTCGGCTCCACCTCCGCCGAGCACCCGCGAGTTGTCGGGTTGGGGAATGTCGCTCGGAAAGCCGGCCGGGACCGACCCTGATTCCGCAGAGAACTTGTGGCCGAACACGTTCCCACTCACGCCGTGCTTGGACACGTGCAGCCCACACGCCGAGAGCACCAGCCCGGCAGCCACCAGGGCCGCGATCGACCGCCAGGTTCGTGCGTGGCGCCTACGTTCGCCGCTTTCCACCGTGGTCCGAGTCATCGGTCGACCTCCTCACGCCAGTTCCGGACCTCGGTCAGACCGATCGTCCGCGGCCCACGGTACTCCCCCCGAATGCCGATCCCGCGCTTACTCCCGTCGGCGGCAGGCAAAGTATGCCTTGACCGATTCGTCGGTGGGGGCCTCCTCCGAATCTCCGACTTCGTCCAGCAGGATGAACTTCGGCTCCAATGCCGACCTGATCCGGGACAGGCGGACCGCCAGCTCCCCGATCCGCTCGTGGCTGAGGTCGTACCTCGACCCTCCGAGGTGTTCGAAGATCCTGATGTCCCACTCCGACAGGCCATCCTCGGAACACAACACGTCCATGATCATGACGTTGTCGTCGAAGTCGTAGACCCAGGGCGGTTCTTCCCCGAGGCGGCGCAGTTCACCGATGGTGTTGACGTCGAAGACGAACAGGCCGCCCTCGGCCAGATGGTCATGGACCCCATCGAACACCGACTGCCACGCCTCGAAGGTCAGGAGATGATTGAGGCTGTCGAACATGCAGATGACGACATCGAAGCGCTCGCCGAGGGAGAACGACTCCATGTCCGCTTGGAGCAGGCGGGCACGAGGGACCTTCTCGCTGGCCACGGCCAGCATCTCGGGCGAGCGGTCGAGACCGGTCAGGAAGGCCACATCGGCCAGCTGCACCAGAATGGATCCCGTGCCACAGCCCAGCTCCAGCAGGCTGGTGGCGTCGGGATGGAACCGTTCGATCCAACGCCTGACCCGGGCGCCCCGCGGGGCCGGGTCGTCCATCACGGCGTCATAGAAGCGGGAGACGTGCTCGTAGTCCGGCATCGGGCAACCGTGCCACAACCCGCCTGCCGATGACAGCGGAGGCGGGGCCCGATCCCGTCAGGTCGTCGGCGGCCGTCCGACGTATCGCTCGGCCAGCTCGCCGAGGATGGCCTCGCACTCGGACACGCAGGTCCCGATGATGTCCGCCACCGACCGGCTGGCGTCGATGCGCCCGGCCACCTGTCCGCTGAGCGCGATCCCTGCGGTGAGGTCGCCACCGAAGTAGACGTCACGGACCTTGCCGAAGGCGCTCATCGCATTGCGCTCATGGTCGAATTCCAGCGCCTCGGTGTGCGCCGTCCGGAGTGCCCGGAGTGCCGGTGAGGCATGGCTGTTCAAGAACACCGTGTCCGTCTCGCTGGCATCGATGATGGCCTGCTTCCAGTTGGCATGCACGGGGGATTCGATGGACGAGACCATCGCCGTACCCAGCTGCACCCCCTCGGCGCCGAGGGCCAGCGCCGCGGCCATGGTCTGGCCATCGAGGAACCCCCCGGCCGCGATGACCGGGACGTCCACCACCTTGGTCACCGCCGGCAACAGGACCATCGTCGAGACCGGCCGGGGGTTCTTGAACCCGCCGCCCTCCCCGCCTTCCACGATGAGGCCGTCGACACCGGCGGCCACCGCCTTCTCCGCGGCCCGAAGGGTGGGGACGACGTGGAACACGGTGAGACCTGCGTCCTTGAGGGGAGCGGTGTAGCGGGTGGGGCTTCCCGCCGACGTGGTGACGAACCGGACCCCTTGGGCAATGACGAATTCGACGATTTCGGTCGGATCCGCCACGAACGCCTGGGCGATATTGACCCCGAACGGCTTGTCCGTGAGGTCCCGCATCATGGTGATCTCGCGGCGCACGGCGTCGAGCTCACCGGAGGAGGTCTCGATGATGCCCATCGCTCCGGCGTTGGACACCGCCGATGCCAGCGCCGAGCGCGCGATCCATCCCATCGGAGCCTGCACGATGGGGATCTCCACTCCGAGGAGGCGCGTCACACGGTTGGTCAGCATCCCCGAATCTTGGCACGACCGACCGCTGAGGAACGGGCCGTGTCGAGCCGCGCCACGCCTTCGACAACTCCGCCGAGTAGAGTCGTCGACAATCGCATGGCCTCCTGAGGAAGTCGCGCAAGACTACGTATCCCGCGCCGAGGCGCAACCGGAGGTCCCGTGAATTCCCGCATCACCGCATCGGAGCCCCTGCTGGCTCGCGACCCGTCCCACCAGGTGGAGCAGGCCCCTCCCGTCGTACACGCCAGCCAGAAGATCGTCACCGTCGCCATCGTGGCGGGACCGGCGATCGCACTCGCCGTCCTCATCCCCTGGCTGTGGGGGCATGCCGTCAATCTCTCCGACCTGGTCATCGCGCTGGTCCTCTACGTGGCCACCGGATTCGGGATCACCATCGGCTTCCACCGGCTGTTCACCCATAGCGGGTTCGGGCCGCGCCGGGCGCTGAAGATCACCCTGGCGGTGCTGGGCTCGATGGCCGTCGAGGGCTCGGTCACGAGCTGGGTGGCCACCCACCGGCGCCACCACATGTTCAGCGACCATGCCGGCGATCCCCACTCCCCGCACCGCTACGGCGACCGAGGGATGGCCCTGGTACGGGGCCTGGCGTTCTCACACGTGGGTTGGCTGTTCGTGTCCGACGCGTCGAGTGCCTCGCGGTACGCGCCGGACATGTTGCGCGACCGTGATCTACAGGTCATCGATCGTTTGTTTCCGATACTTGCCGTGGCATCGTTGGCCATTCCCTTCGGCATCGGGTACGCGCTATCAGGGACACTGACCGGGTCGCTCACCGCCCTGTTGTGGGCCGGCCTGGTGCGGATGGGCGTCCTCCACCACGTCACCTGGTCGGTCAACTCGCTGTGCCACACGTTCGGTCAACGGTCCGACAAGACCACCGATCGGAGTACCAACCTGTGGCCCCTGGCCATCGTGTCCCTCGGCGACAATTGGCACAACGTTCACCATGCGCACCCGACGTGGGCACGCCATGGTGCGCGGCGGGGGATGCTGGACCCCTCGGCGTGGCTGATCCGCCGGTTCGAGCAGTTCGGCTGGGCTACCAAAGTCCGTTGGCCGAGCGTCGGGGCCAGGCTCGAGCCCGGCGCCTGAGCGCTCAGGGCAGGAGGCCCGCCACGTCGGCCCGCTCGGCCTCGAGCTCCTCGGTGGTGACCCGGATCCGTTCCGTGGCGAACTCGTCGTGGGACAGTCCCTCGACCACCGTCCATCCGCCGGCCCCGTTGGTGCGCACAGGAAAGCCGAACTGGAGGCCCCGGGGCACGTCGTATTCGCCGTTGGACACGACGGCCAGCGAGGTGAAATCGTCACCCGAGGTGGCGCTGCGGATGCTCACCACCGAGTCGATGGCGGCATTGGCCGCCGATGCCGCTGAGGACAGGCCCCGGGCATCGATGACGGCGGCTCCCCGCTTCTGCACTGTGGTGATGAAATCACCCTGCAGCCACGGCGCGTCGTCGATGACCTCGGTGGCGGGCTTCCCTTCGATCAGGGCGTGGGCGTAGTCGGGGAACTGGGTGGCGGAGTGGTTCCCCCAGATGGCCAGGTTGCTCACCGCGGCGACCGGGACCCCGGCCTTCCGGGCCAGCTGGCTTTTGGCCCGGTTCTCGTCGAGGCGGGTCATGGCGAACCAGCGGTCACTGGGCACCTCCGGAGCGTTCGACCGGGCGATCAGGCAGTTGGTGTTGCACGGATTGCCCACCACCAATACCCGCACGTCGGAGGCGGCGTTGCCGGCGATGGCCCGCCCCTGGGGGCCGAATATCCCCCCGTTGACCGTCAGCAGGTCGCCCCGCTCCATGCCGGCCTTGCGCGGGATGGATCCGACCAGCAGGGCCCACGACGTGCCGTCGAAGGCGGTATCCAGGTCGGTGGTGGTGACGATGTCGCTGACCAGGGGAAAGGCGCAGTCATCGATCTCCATCACCACGCCCTCGAGGGCCTTCATGCCGGGCTCGATCTCGAGGAGCCGGAGGACCACCGGCTGGTTCGGACCGAGCAGTTGGCCCGAGGCGATGCGGAACAGCAGGGAGTAGCCGATCTGGCCAGCGGCCCCGGTCACGGTCACGTGGATGGGAGAATTGGCTGCCATGCAGCTGAGGCTAATCGGACCGGTTCCGGTCGGTCGAACCCTGTCGACCTACTTGCCGTGGGAAACCGAGCATTGCTCGCCCGACTGAGCCTCGGGACGGCTACAGGCGGTCGACGATGGCCGCGGCAAACTCCGAGCACTTGACCTCGGTGGCACCGTCCATCAGACGGGCGAAGTCGTAGGTGACCACCTTGTCGGCGATGGTGGCCTCGAGAGCGGTGACGATGTCGGCGGCAGCGCCGGTCCATCCCAGGTGCTCATACATCATCACGCCGGACAGCAGTACCGAGCCTGGGTTCACCTTGTCCTGACCGGCGTACTTGGGGGCGGTGCCATGGGTGGCTTCGAAGATCCCGTGGCCGGTGACGTAGTTGATGTTCCCCCCGGGGGCGATGCCGATGCCGCCGACCTGGGCCGCCAGGGCGTCCGACAGGTAGTCACCATTGAGGTTGGTGGTGGCGATGACGTCGAACTCGTCCGGTCGGGTCAGGACCTGTTGGAGGGTGATGTCAGCGATGCTGTCCTTGACCAGCAGCTTGCCGTCGGGCTTGCCGTCGCAGTCATCCCAGCCAACGGCCACATCGGCGAACTCCTCCCGCACCAGCTCGTAGCCCCAGTTGCGGAAGGCCCCTTCGGTGAACTTTTGGATGTTCCCCTTGTGGACGATGTTGACGCTGGGCCGCCCGTGGGAGAGGGCGTACTTGATGGAGGCACGGATGAGCCGCTTCGAGCCGAATTCGGAGATCGGCTTGATGCCGATGCCCGATCCCTCTCGGATGTCCCAACCCATCTCGTCATGGAGGAACGCGGACAGCTTGGCTGCCTCGGGCGTGTAGGCCTCAGCCTCGAGGCCGGCATAGATGTCCTCGGTGTTCTCGCGGAAGATCACCATGTCGACCTTTTCGGGGTGGAGGACTGGGGAGGGCACTCCACTGAACCAGCGCACCGGTCGGAGGCAGACGTAGAGGTCGAGTATCTGCCGGAGGGCCACATTGAGGGAGCGGATCCCCCCACCGATCGGCGTGGTGAGTGGTCCTTTGATGCCGATCAGATGGGACCGGAATGTGTCGACGGTCTCATCAGGAAGCCAGTTGCCGGTCTCGTCGTAGGCCTTCTGTCCGGCGAGAACCTCCTTCCACGACACCGTCTTGCCGTGCTTGGCTGCAGCGGCGTCGAGCACCAGCTTGGCCGCCGGCCAGATGTCCACTCCGGTCCCGTCCCCCTCGATGAACGGGATGATGGGTTGGTCGGTGACATGGAGTGCCCCGTCGGGGCCCTGGGTGATCAGATCGGGCATGCCCGGCAGCATATCGGCACCCCTCCCCGCCCCCGCCAAACAAATGACGGAATCGGCGGGCAGCTCCGGCTCTGGCTGGAGACAGACGCCTTCGGCGGTCTCATGCCCTCCACCTGCGCACTGACCACAGACCGATCCCGAACAGGATGATTGAACATCCGAAGTAGATCGCCGCTTCCTTCCATTGGAGGGGCCAGTAGTGGTTGGTGGCCTGATAGAAGTCGCCCTCCTGCAGATGATGATCCGCGATGCATTGATCAATGCGAGTTGGGGTCGGTGCGTTGGCCTGCATGTGGCATGCTCGACCGGCGGCATTGGCGGACGGGTCACCCGCCGGCACCTGATAGCCCGTCGCATACCGATAGCCCGATCCGAGGTCCCAAGGGATTTGATCAGCAGTTGGCCATGATGACAAGGGCGTTTCGACTTGCGTTTGAACGGCCACGAAGGTTTCCGGCATGAGATTTGGCCGCACTGCCACCACCATCACCATGGTGACAGCCCCATAGGCGACCACCGTTGCCGCAACAGCCCAGGAGGTCCGCCGGATCACCGCACCGAGGGCCACGCCCA
>Ga0307374_10010245_pt1 | contig 13634 bp, 16 predicted proteins | sample OX3MG_FD_202532 | JGI IMG/M metagenome (GOLD analysis project Ga0307374, IMG submission 202532) | Soil microbial communities from Risofladan, Vaasa, Finland - OX-3 | ecosystem: Environmental > Terrestrial > Soil > Coastal area > Acid sulfate soil | place: Finland: Risofladan, Vaasa | collected...
AGCTTGCGTTCTACGAGCTGGACGGCGAGCTTCGAGGCGCCGATCCCGTCCGGGTAGACGATGTAGAGTTCGCGGCCGTGAGCGTGAACGCGTTCGCGCCCAGGGATCGCCGCCTGGAGCGCCGCCGCGACCGCCCGCTCCGGAGCGCGCTTCAGGACCATCACGATCAGATGGGCGGGGTCGTGCTCGGCCTCGGAGGCGAAGGGATTGTTCGCGATGACGGCGCGCCACTCGTCGGCGGTCCGCACCAGGAAGTCCGTCGTCAGCCCGAACCGGGCGGTCGCCTCCGCCGCCAGGCGCGCCTCGAGGGCGGCGGCTTCGCCGTCGCCGCGAAACACCAGGTTTCCGCTCTGCAGCAGTGATCGTGCATCGAGATAGCCGAGGTCGCCCAGCCAGGCGCGCAGGTCCGCCATGGCGATGGCGTTGCGCCCGCCCACGTTGATGGCCCGGATGAGGGCCACGAAGCAGGTCAGCGCCATGGCAGATCGGCGCGGCCGCGCAGGATCGCCTCGGCCTCGTCGGTGTGCTTGGCGCCGCCGCGCTCGTGCAGCACCAGGGGCGTCAAAAGCTGCAGCGGCGCCTTTGCCTCCTTGACGGCTCGCACCAGCACCCGCTTGGCCGGAACGTCGGCGTAGGGATGCACGGCCCGGACCTGGAGGGCGCCCGCCTTGCCGCCAAGCCAGGTCAGCACGTCAGCCAGGCGGTCGGCGCGGTGGACGAGGGTCAGCGATCCGCCCCGGCGCAGCGCCTTCAGCAGCAGGTCCAGCCAGGCGCCGAGCCCGTCCTCGGCGATCCAGGCGCCCGTCTTCGCAGGATGCGGCGCCCGCAGCCGCGCGGGATCGTCGAAGAACGGCGGATTGGCGAGGGCGGCGTCGAAGCCGGCGAGTCCGGGGGGCAGGCCTGTCCCCACGTCGCCGGCTCGCAAGGCGATGCGGTGGCCGAACCCGTTGGCGCGGACGTTCTCCTGCGCCAGCCGCAGCATCGCCGGATCGCGCTCGATGCCGACGAAGCTGGCGCCGGGACGCCGCCAAGCCGCGGCCAGCAGCACGGCGCCGACCCCGCACCCCGCTTCCAGCACCCGCTCGCCGGCGCTCGCATCGCACGCCGCCGCCAGCAGCGCTGCATCGGCGCCGGCGCGATAGCCCTTGGCGGCCTGCCGCAGCGTCAGCCGCCGATCCAGGATGCGATCGCAGGTGACCTCGGCCTCGTCCTCGTCCATGCCCGCGCCTCTCGCGAGCCTTGCGCCCGCCTTGACGCTCCCCTATCCCGCCAGCATTGTCGGCGGCAACGGCGATCCCCGGCGCCGCCCCCGGCGTCGCCATCGTGGGAGCTAGACTTGGACGCGGTCAAAGCGGCCACCCTCCGACCCGCCGGGTCCGTCGATCGCCTGTTCACCCTGGCTCGGAGCGACATGGGCGGCGTCGACGCCCTGATCCTCGAGCGGATGCAAAGCCCGGTGAGCGTCATCCCGCTGCTGGCCGAGCACCTGATCGCCGCCGGCGGCAAGCGGCTGCGCCCCCTGCTCACCGTCGGGGCCGCGCGCCTGGCGGGCGGACGCGGCGACGCGGCGCTGAAGCTGGCAGCGGCGGTGGAGTTCGTCCATACGGCGACCCTGCTTCACGACGACGTGGTCGATTCCTCGCAGTTGCGGCGCGGCAAGGTGGCGGCGCACCTGATCTGGGGCGCGCCCTCCAGCGTGCTGGTGGGCGACTTCCTCTTCGCCCGCGCCTTCGAGCTGATGGTGGAAACCGGCTCGGTGCGGGCGCTGCAGATTCTGGCGCAGGCCGCGCGGGTGATCGCCGAGGGCGAGGTGCTGCAGCTGACCCGCGCCCACGATCCCAACCTGTCCCAGGCGACCTATCTTCAGATCATCGGCGCCAAGACCGCCGAACTCTTCGCTGCCGCCACCGAGGCGGGGGCGGTGTCGGCGGGCGCGGACGCGCGCCGGGCGGCCGCGCTGCGCGCCTTCGGCCTCGCCTTCGGTCTCGCCTTCCAGCTTGCCGACGACGCGCTCGACTACGGCGGCGCCACCGAGACGCTGGGCAAGAACGCGGGCGACGACTTCCGCGAGGGCAAGGCGACCATGCCGCTGCTGCTTGCCATCGCCCGCTCCGGCCCGCGCGAGGCTCCGTTCTGGGAGCGCGCCATCGGCCGCAAGGAGCAGACCGAGGCCGACTTCCGCCGCGCGCGCGAACTCGTCGTCGGCGTCGGCGCCCTGGAGTCGACCCTCGACCTGGCGGCCGAATACGTCGACGCCGCCAAGGCGGCGCTGGCCGTCTTCCCGCCCGGCGAATGGCGCGACGCGCTGGAATCGCTGGCGGATTTTGCGGTGAGCCGCAGGGCTTAGAGGCTCAGAATCCCTTGAAAAGGCGATCGAGAGCGCGATGGATCTCGTAGTCCTTGCTCAAGAGATTCCCTAGCGGGCGCCGGAGCCTGGCCACGGGGATCGAGCCAAGCTCGGTCAGCGCGAGGACGAGCGCCTTGCCCTCGAAGGTCAGGCTTATCTCCACGTCGGTCGGCAGTTTGTCGGTCACTAGCGGAGCGGCCACGACGCTCTTCAACTCGATATAGTGCGATTGAAGTACGAGTACGTAGGGCGCGAAGGTCGCGGAGGCGGCGGACGGATTGTCGTAGATGTCGAACTGGCGCACTCACCAACGTCGGAGATCTTCGCCGAAAATCCCTCGCTCGGCGATCCGGTCGTTGTGCGTCCGTATGGCTTCTGCATTTTCGAGCGCCCATCGCGCCGCCCGTTCGTCCACCGTCTTGGGTCCCTCCTCACGCTCCCGCTCAAAAAGGTGGCGGCGACCGGCCACACTCAACGCCCAGACACCCCGCCGGGACGCCTTCTCGAGGAGGCCCTCTCGCACGAGATCCGCCCGCTCCCAGCATACGGCGTTCCACCATCGCGGGTCGCCGGTGGACACGCGCTCGCGATCGACTGGGAGCAAGCTGTCTCCGATCTCGCGTTCCAGACGGCCGCGAACATCGGCGACGGCGCCGGCGCCTCCCATCAGGCGCAGGACCCGCAGCAGCGGAAGGCGAAACTGCCTTTGCGGCGTCCTGTCGTCCTTCTTGCGCCGGCGGACCGTCCTCGGGCCTGGAAAATCCGCCGCGGTTGCTGGCGATCGTCTGCTCGTGCTGGCCTCCAGCGCATCGAGCGCGAGCCGCACCACGTCATCGGCCGAATCCTCGAGCGGCCGCGCATGCGCCTTCAGGCGATTCCAGGTGCTGTCTGAGATCCGAATCACCGGCATCGGTGCAGCCTCCTGGCCATGATCATTACCTTGTAACAAGGTAATGATCAACCCCGATCCCCGACGAGCTCACCCCGGCCCGATCATCTTCTCCGGGCGGACGATCTCGTCGAACTCGGCGGCCGTCACGAAACCGCCGCCGACGGCCTCTTCGCGCAAGGTCGTGCCGTTCTTCAGCGCTGTCTTGGCGATCCTTGCGGCGGCGTCGTAGCCGATCCTCGGGGAGAGCGCCGTGACCAGCATCAGCGAGCGTTGCAGCGCCGCCGCGATGTTATCCGTGCGCGGCTCGATGCCGACGACGCAGTGCCGGGTGAAGCTTCTCGCGGCATCGCCCATCAGCTGGACCGACTGCAGGAAGCTGTAGGCCATCACCGGGTTGAACACATTGAGCTCGAAATGGCCCGAGGCGCCGGCGAAGCTCATGGTGCTCTGGTTGCCGAACACCCGCACGCAGGCCATGGTCAGCGCTTCGCATTGGGTGGGATTGACCTTGCCGGGCATGATCGAGGAGCCCGGTTCGTTCTCGGGAAGCGACAGTTCGCCCAGGCCCGAGCGCGGGCCGGAGCCCAGGAAACGGATATCGTTGGCGATCTTGAACAGGCTGGCGGCCAGGGTGTCGATCGCGCCGTGGGTGAACACCAGGGCGTCGTGCGCGGCGAGGGCTTCGAACTTGTTGGGGGCCGAGGTGAAGGCGAGGCCGGTGATCTGGGCGATCTTCTCGGCGACCATCTCGGCGAAGCCGGGTGGCGCATTGAGGCCGGTGCCCACCGCCGTGCCGCCCTGGGCGATCTGCATCAGCATCGGCAGGGTAAGTTCGATGCGCTGGACGCCATTGGCCACCTGCTGGGCGTAGCCGGAGAATTCCTGGCCCAGCGTCAGCGGCGTCGCGTCCTGGGTGTGGGTGCGGCCGATCTTGACGATGCGGGACCACGCCCGCGCCTTGGCGTCCAGCGCCGCGTGCAGGGTCCGCAGCGCCGGCACCAGCCGGTGCGTCGCCGCTTCGGCGGCGGCGATGTGCATGGCGCTCGGATAGCAGTCGTTGGACGACTGGCTCATGTTCACGTGGTCGTTCGGATGGACCGGATCCTTCGACCCCAGCGTCCCGCCCAGCATCTCGATGGCGCGGTTGGCGATCACCTCGTTGGCGTTCATGTTCGACTGGGTGCCCGAACCGGTCTGCCACACCGAGAGCGGGAAGTGGTCGTCGAGCTTGCCGTCGATCACCTCCTGGGCGGCCGCGACGATGGCGTCGCCGATGCGCGGCTCCAGCTTGCCGAGCGCCATGTTGACCTCGGCGCAGGCACGCTTGACGATGCCGAGGGCGCGGATGACGGCCAGCGGCTGCTTTTCCCAGCCGATCTCGAAGTTCTGCAGCGACCGCTGCGTCTGGGCGGCCCAGTAGCGGCCCGCCGGAACCTCGATGGGGCCGAAGCTGTCGGTCTCGGTGCGCGTCGCGGTCATCGAAGGTCCCCGTCCGGTGTCGGGGCCGATGTAGCCGCGTCGTCCGCTCGCCGCCAGGGGCCGGCTCAGACGGCGGCGTCGGCCAGCACGAGACCGGCGGCCGGCGCCTGGAACTCGAAGGACAGGCCCCGTGGCGTCCAGTCATAGGTGACGCGCGCCCCGAGCTGGGCGGCGGCCCGCTCGATCACCGTGGCGCCCACGCCGCGAGACGACGGCGCGCTCGTTGCCGGGCCGCCGTCCTCGCGCCAGCGCGCGGTGGTTGACCTCGTGGGCGAGCAGCCTCTGCTTCTCCTCGGCGGCGCGGCGGTCGGTGATGTCCACCAGCATGTTGACGGCGCCGAGCACCTTGCCGTCCGCACCCAGGAACGGGGTCGGATAGGGCGTGAAGGTGATGCGGCTGCCGTCCGGGCGCTCGGCGATGGCGTCGGCGCCCCTGACCGGACGCCCCTCCCTGATCGCGAGCGCCATGGGACATTGGTCGTGCGGCAGCGGCGTCCCATCGAGGTTGAACAGCCGCCAGGTCACGGACCACAGCTCGCCCAGGCTCGGCCGCCGGCCTGCGAACTGCACCGCGGCCTCGTTGTAGAAGGTGATCCGGCCGTCGGCGTCGGTGGTGTAGATGGCGGCCGGAAGCGCGTTCAGCAGATCGCGATAGAGCACCTCGCGCTCGGCGAAGCCGTGGCGCGCCGCCGAGAGCTGCACCACCTGGCCTTCGCGCCCCGCCGTCGCGCTCGTCGCGAGCCCTGCCTTGGGATCGTTGAGCATTCGTCTCTCCCCGCGAACACCGGCGCCGAGATTAACCTTGGACCGGCGTCGCGTCGCGAACTTTGTCGGAGCGAGCCTTACCCCGGCGCAAACGTCATCAGCGGCAGGATCGGCCTCAGGGCCGCGCCGACGTAGAGCTGCGGATCCGAAGGCGGCGAGGCGCCGGTTTCGGCCTCGCGTTTGCTGACGCAGGCCTTCACCTCGGGAGCCAGCGCGGTGAAGTCGCGCGCGGCGGGCAGCGCCTGGAGCACGCAGCCGTCGAAATAGGGATATCTGTCGCTCTCGCTGCAGCCGAACGACGACCGGTCCGGCCGCGCCGCGGTGAAGATCATCCGGTTCGGCGCGGCGAGGATCGGCACGAAGACGCCGGAGAAGCAGGCCGAGATGATCACCACCGTCGGCCGCTCGCCGCAGCTCTGGCCGATCAGCTCGTCCAGGACCGGCGGCGCCAGCAGCGCGCCGCCCAGGACCAGCCCCTGCGGCGCCCCGTGCGAGGTGAAATAGAGGAGGCAGCAGCCCCTGGCCGTCTGCGTCAGCGCGCGAAGGCCCTGGTGGATCGACTGAAGATCCGCCTTGCCCGGCCTCGCGTCTGGGTAAAGTTGCGGTCGCACCGAGAATTGGCGCAGGTTGGCAGCGGAGAAGCCCTTGCGGATCAGCTCGGCTGCGACATCGCGCCGGGCGTTGTCGAAGGTTTCTGTGGGATCGTCGGTGTGGGCGGCATGGAAGTCGCCGGCCACGACCACCGCCGCCCAATCGGCGAAGGGGCTGGCGCCGGCGGTGGCGCTCCCGGCGACGAGGATCGCGGCGAGCAGCGCCGCGACCAACGCGGGCCAGCGCGGCATCGGCTATTTGTAGCTCTTGAACGGGGTCGGCACCGCCGTGCCGGTCGCCTTGGCGACGAGCCGCCCCTCGCCGTCGTAGAGCTCGCCCTCGGTGAAGGCGAGCGTCCGGCCCCAGCGCACCACCCGGCCGACGCCCTTCAGCGTTCCAGGCAGGACCGGCCGGAAGAAGCTGGTCTTCATCTCCGCCGTCGGCGCCACCGCCGTCATCTTCGAGGCGACCATGCATGCCACCGACATGCATTCGTCCAGCATGGCGCAAAGGTAGCCGCCCTGGACCTGCTTCATCGGGTTGGCGAGCAGCTCGGCCCGGGCCTCGAAGGCGACCTCGACCTGCATCTTCTCCTGGCTGACGCTCAGCAGCCGAAACCCGAGGGTCTGCGAACCGGTGGGCTGGTTCCTGGTGCGCAAAAAGCGCTGCAGGATGGCTTCGTCGGTGAGCGTCTCGGCGGGCGCCTCGGCGGTTTCTGTCAAGATATTTCCTTCATTTCTTCCTGAATTGATCGAGCGAGACGATGTTCGGCGTCTCTGCGGGCTTGTCGGATGGCGCTTCTTCGGACTTTGCCGCAGGCGCCGAGACGGTCTTGCCGGCGGGCGCCGCCGCGGCCGCGGTGAACACCAGCTTGAAATCGACGCTGGGATCCCAGAACTGGGTCACCGCCGCATAGGGGATCGACAGCGACTTCGGCTTGCCGCCGAATCGCAAGGTAACCGAGAAGAAGGTCTCGCCAGGTGCGAGGTCCCAGAACTGGTGCTGCAGCACGATCATCATCTCGTCGGGATACTGATCGAGCAGCTCCTTGGGCCCCGAGACGCCGTCGGCCCTGGTGCTGAAGGTGATGAAGAAGTGGTGGTCGCCGGGCAGCCCCTTGGTCGCCGCCCGCTTCAGGGCCGCGCGCACGACCCCGCGCTGCGCCTCCTGCTGCAGCGCCGCATACCCCATCAGATCCTTGGGCTTGCCAGTGTTGGGCATGCGGGCGAGGTTAGCGTCGCAGGCCGGTGACGGGAAGCGCCTCGGTCTCGGACTCGCAACAAAAACCTGCCCTCGCGTTCATAGCCAATGGGTGGCGAGCAGCAGGCTGGTCTCGCTGGCGGTCACTCCGGGGATGGCGCGCACCCGGTCGAGGGCGCGGCCGAAGTCGGCGAGACTGGCGGTGTCGAGTTCAGCCAGCATGTCCCAGCGGCCGTTGGTGACGTGCACGGCCTCCACCTGAGGCAGGCCCTTCAGGGCGGCGAGCACCGCGCCGGAGCGGTCGCCCTCCACGGCGATGGCCATGATGGCGCGCACACGGCCCTCCTCGTGGGCGGGAGGGGTGCGGATGGTGAAGCCGAGAATGGCGCCGGACGCCTGGAGCCGCGCCAGGCGGTTCTGCACCGTGCCCCGCGAGACCTTGAGCATCTTGGCGAGCACGGCCGCCGGGGCGCGCGCGTCGGCGCGCAAGGCGGCGATGAGGCGGTGGTCGAGTTCGTCCATGCGCAGTCTGCCGTTCTGCTAGCACATCCATGGCGTTATGTTCAAGACGGCATGCGATTCGTGGCGGTCTGTGCGCTGTTCGTTAGCAGGCTCTGGTGGTCTCATTGGGCGAATCGCGTCGCCGAGGAGGCGGAGTTTGGCGGAATTCCTGATGACCGATCCGGCCCATTATCGAGTGGGCTACGAGATCAATCCATGGATGACGCCCCGGCTCTGGGGCGCCGATCCGCTCGGCCACGCCTGCGCGGCGCGGCGCGCCTGGGACGAGCTGAAGCGCGCCCTCGAGACGGCCGGGGCGCGGGTGCGGGTGATCGCCGGCGCGCGCGGCCAGCCGGACATGGTGTTCGCGGCCAATGCGGCGGTGGTGCTCGACCGCAGGGCGCTGCCGGCGCGCTTCCGCCATCCGGAACGCTCGGGCGAGGAGGTCGCCTACCTCTCGGCCTTCGAGGCTTTGCGATGCGCGGGCGTGCTGGACGAGGTCGCCCAGATCGACGACGTCGTCCAGGAAGGCGCCGGAGACGCCATCTGGGACCGTCGGCGGGGCCTGTTCTGGACTGGATTCGGCCCGCGCTCGGACCGCGCCGCCGCCGAGGTGATCTCGGGCTGGTTCGGACGGCCCGCCGTCGCGCTCGAACTCGCCGACCCGCGCTACTACCACCTGGACACCTGCCTGCTCCCGCTGCCGGGCGGCGAGGTCGTCCATTACCCGCCGGCATTCACCGCGGCGGGCCTGAGACGGCTGCGCAGCGAAGTCCCGGGCGATCTTCTCATCGAGGCGAGCGCCGCCGACGCGGTCGCTTTCGCGGTCAACGCCGTGGCGCTTGGCGAGCGCGTGATCATGGCGCGGGGGGCGCCCGGGCTTTGCCAGCGCCTCGCCGGACGCGGCTACCGAGTGACGCAACTCGATCTCGCCCCCTTCCTGATGGCCGGAGGGGCGGCGTTCTGCATGACGCTGCGCCTCGATCTGACCAGCGCGCCGACCAGGTTCGCCGCCCTTGCGATGTCTGACCAGAGGAGCTGCCCATGACCATCGCCAAAATCCTGGAGCGTCCAGACCTGCTCGCCCTGGAGAGCGAGTTCGGCGCGCGCAATTACCAGCCGCTGGACGTGGTGCTGACCCGCGGCGAGGGGGCGTGGGTTTGGGACGTGGCCGGGCGACGCTATCTAGATTGCCTGGCGGCGTACTCGGCGGTGAGCCAGGGTCACTCCCATCCGCGCATTCTCGCGGCCATGACGCGGCAGGCGGCGCGGCTGACCCTGACCAGCCGGGCCTTCCGCAACGACCAGCTCGGCCTCTTCTACGAGGAACTTTGCCAGCTGACCCATTCGCATTCGGTGTTGCCGATGAACACCGGCGTCGAGGCGGTGGAGAGCGCCATCAAGGTGACGCGCAAGTGGGGCTACGAGGTCAAGGGCGTGCCGGTCGGCAAGGCCGAGATCATCGTCTGCGCCGGCAACTTCCACGGTCGCACCTTGGGCGTGGTGGGGTTCTCCACCGATGCTTCGGCCTATGCGGGCTTCGGACCGTTCGCGCCAGGGTTCCGCATCGTGCCCTTCGGCGACGCCGAGGCCCTGGAGCAGGCGATGGGGCCCAACACCGTGGCCTTCCTGGTCGAGCCGATCCAGGGAGAGGCGGGGGTCATCCTGCCGCCGCCGGGCTATCTGAAAAAGGCCCGCGCGCTATGCACCGCCCATGACGTCGTCCTCGTCATCGACGAGGTGCAGACCGGGCTCGGGCGCACCGGGCGGCTGCTGGCCGAAGAGCACGAGGGCGTGGAGGCCGACCTGACCCTGCTGGGCAAGGCGCTGTCGGGCGGGTTCTATCCGATCTCGGCGGTGCTCTCCAACCGGGAGGTGCTGGGCGTCCTGAAGCCCGGCGAGCACGGCTCGACCTTCGGCGGCAACCCGCTCGCCTGCGCCATCGCCCGCGAGGCGCTGAGGGTGCTCGTCGAGGAGGGCATGATCGAAAACGCCGCGCGCGTCGGCGCGCGCTTCCTGGACGGGCTGAAGTCGCTTCGGTCCGGCGCAGTCAGGGAGGCGCGCGGGCGCGGCTTGATGCTGGCGCTGGAACTCCACCCCGAGGCCGGCGGCGCGGCGCGCTACTGCCGCGCGCTCGCCGGGCGCGGCATACTCGCCAAGGACACCCACGACCACACCATCCGCATCTCGCCGCCCCTGGTGATCACCGCCTCGGAAGTCGACTGGGCGCTCGGCGAGATCGAGGCGGTGTTGAGAGAATGAGGGCGCCCGCCGCGCCGACTAGGCGTTGCGCGCCATCAGGCCGCCGTCCACCGGGATGGTCGCGCCGGTGATGTAGCTGGCGGCCGGCAGGCACAGGCTCAAGGTGACGTGCGCAACCTCCTCCGGCTCGCCATAGCGGCGCAGCGCGGTGCGGCGGCGGGCGAAGGTCTGCTTGTCGGCCGTGGCGATCGCCTGGGTCATGCCGGTGTTGATCGGGCCGGGGCAGACGCAATTAACGGTGACGCCTTCCTTGCCGAGTTCCACGGCGAGCGCGCGCGTCAGGCCGGCGACGCCCGCCTTGGCGGTCGCATAGATCGAGTCGCGCGCCGTGGCGCCCAGGGCCTCGGTGGAGGCGATATTGACGATCCGCGGGCTGGCGGATTTGCGCAGGTAGGGCAGGGCGGCGCGGATGATGCGCTGATGTGCGGTCAGGAGGATCGCGACCTGGCGCGCCCAGAGTTCGTCGTAGCCCGCGGCGTCGATGGCCGAGAAGGCGCCGACGCCGGCGTTGTTCACCACCGCGTCCAGGCCGCCGAAGTGCTGCGCCATCTCCGGGATCAGATGCGTGATCGCCGCCGGGTCGGCGACGTCGAGCCTCCAGGCGCGCGCCTGGCCGCCGTCGGCGCGGATCTCCGCGGCCACGGCCTCGGCGCCGGCCTCGTCGATGTCGGTGACCGCGACCTTCGCTCCCTCCCGGGCGAACACATGGGCGGTGGCGCGGCCCATGCCGCTCGCCGCCCCGGTGACCAGCGCCACCATCCCGGCGACCGAGCGGCTGAGGTTCGGGACGGGCTGCATGGGCGGGGCTCCGGGCGTTGGCGCTGCGTGCGTCCTCTTCCACCTTAGGCCGCGTCACGCCACGTCAGCATGGACAATCGCGGTGCGCGCGACATGCTCACAGGATCGCAGGAGCCCCCCCATGGACGATCGTTTCGACCTCACCGGCAGGACTGCGCTGGTCACCGGCGGCTCGCGCGGGCTGGGGCGGGCGATGGCGCAGGGGCTCGCCGAACGAGGCGCCGACATCGCCGTCGTCAGCCGCAAGCTCGACGCCTGCGAGGCCGCGGCGCACGAGATCGAGGCGCTGGGCGTGCGCGCCTTCGCCTGCGCCTGCCACATGGGTCGCTGGGACGAGATCGAACCCATGGCCAACGCGGTCTGGGACCGGTTTGGGCGCATCGACATCCTGGTCAACAATGCCGGCATGTCGCCGCTCTATCCGGCGCTGGACGAGGTCACCGAGGACGGCTTCGACAAGGTGATCGGCGTCAATTTCAAAGGTCCGTTCCGGCTCACCGCCCTCCTCGGCAAGCGCATGCACGCGGGCCGGGGCGGCTCGGTGATCAACATCTCCTCGACCGCTGCGCTGAACGCTTCGCCCTGGGCCTTGCCCTATGCCGGGGCCAAGGCGGCCCTGAACGCCATGACCCTCGGCTTCGCCGCCGCCTACAGCCCCAATGTGCGAGTCAACAGCATCATCGTCGGCCCCTTCGCCACCGACGTCGCCGAGCACTGGGCCGACCCGCCCGATCACGCCAATCCCGGCTACACCAGGGCCGGCCTGCGCATCGGCCAGCCGGGCGAGATCGTCGGCCTGGCGCTCTATCTCGCCTCGGACGCCTCCAGCTTCACCAACGGCGCGATGATCCGCATCGACGGCGGCCCTGTCCGGGCCACGCGGGCGCCCTGAAGCGTGCTATGCTGGCGGCTTCGCCGACGGAGATCGCCATGGCCCACGCGCCCTTCGAGATCGAGCCGCTGGACGCCTCGTTCGGGGCGACGGTGACGGGCCTGCGACTCGCCGATATCTCCGAGGACGCCTTCGCCGAACTCTATCGGACCTGGCTCGATTACGCCCTGCTGATCTTCCCCGACCAGCACCTCTCCAGGGTCGAGCAGGTGGCGTTCGCAAAGCGCTTCGGCCCCTTGGAATTCGAGATCGCCCCGATCAGCAACGTTCGCGCCGACGGATCGGTGAGAGCCGACGACGAGGACGACGTGATCAAGGTGCTGAAGGGCAACATGGGCTGGCATTGCGATTCCACCTACATGCCCGTGCAGGCCAAGGGCGCCGTCTTCACCTGCCACGTGGCGCCGGCCGTCGGGGGCGAGACCGGCTGGGCCGACATGCGCGCGGCCCACGACGCCCTGGACCCGGCCATGCGGGCGCGCATTGCGACGCTCAGCGCCTACCACTCGCTGCGCTACAGCCAGGCCAAGCTCGGCCACGTCCCCCATGAAGGCAGCGACTACAGCGGCTACGGCTTCACCGTGAAGGATCCGCCGCTGCGTCCGCTGGTGAAGACCCATCCCGAGACCGGGCGGCGCTGCCTGATGGTCGGACGCCACGCCTATGGCGTGCCGGGACTGGCGGCGCAGGAGTCCGAGGACCTGCTGCAGCAGCTCGCCGACTTCGCCTGCCAGCCGCCGCGGCTGCACCACCACCGCTGGACCGGTGGCGACGCCGTGGTCTGGGACAACCGCGCCCTGATGCACCGCGCCTGCCCCTGGGACATGCGCACACCTCGGGTCATGTACCATTCGCGCATCGCCGGCGATCCCGTCGCCGAATTCGCCGCCTGACGGCTGGGGCCGATCAGGCGAGGTCCCAGAGCGCCGCGGCCGGCAGCACCGCGCCGTCGTCGCGACCTTGTCCGTCCGCGGCCAGGGGCCCGACCGGCTGTTCCAGCGGCGCGAGCACGCCCGCCTGCCCCGGATTGCCGGTGCGCCCCAGGCCAGCCCAGATCTCGAACCCGAGCCGGGCCAGCAGCTGCGGCCGTTCCCGGCGGCGAATCTGCGGGTCGAGGCCGAGGAAATAGTTCTCCTGCTGCCGCACGAACGGGCGGCAGTGATAGGCGAGCAGGGCGCGGCGCTCGCCGCCTTCGGCGTGGTTCGCGCCGGTGCCGTGCACGAGCCGGCCGTCGAACACCATGACCGAGCCCGCCGGGCCCTCGGCCGCAACGGTTTCCTCGGGCGCGTATGGCCGCCGCTCGCGGGCCAGATGCGAGCCGGGGACCAGGCGTGTGGCCCCGTTGGCCTCGCTGAAATCGTCGAGCATGAACAGTAGGTTCGCCACCAGCGGCTTCTCGGTCCAGAAGTCGACGTAGCCCTGGTCGCGGTGCAGATACATCGGGGCGCCGCCCGGCCGCGCGACGTTGGCGGTCAGGCTCGAGAGCAGGAACTGCGGACCCAGCAGATGGCCCATGAACCGCTCCACCAGCGGGTCCAGTATGAGATCGCGGAACATCCGGCCCTTGTTGGGCAGCATCCAGACGCGCTGGTTGATCCCCGATTCCACGAAACCTTCGCCGCGGGCGATCTCGCCGGCGGCCTGCTCGGCGACGCGGGCGCCCAGCGCCGCGGTCGCCTCGCCGCTGAGGGCGCGCTCCAGGATGCAGTAGCCGTGCTCGGCCAGATCAGCGAGCGCGGCGTCGACCTCCGCGCGTCCGCGCAGCGGCGGCGTCTCGGCTCTGACCGTCGTCACCATGCATAGGCCTCCGGCGCGGGACCGCCCGGTCCCGGGAAGATCTCGTCCAGCCGCTTCAGCGTCTCGTCCCCCAGTTCGATCTCGAGCGCGGCGAGGCTGGAGCGGAACTG
>Ga0307374_10010246_pt1 | contig 13633 bp, 8 predicted proteins | sample OX3MG_FD_202532 | JGI IMG/M metagenome (GOLD analysis project Ga0307374, IMG submission 202532) | Soil microbial communities from Risofladan, Vaasa, Finland - OX-3 | ecosystem: Environmental > Terrestrial > Soil > Coastal area > Acid sulfate soil | place: Finland: Risofladan, Vaasa | collected...
GTCGCGCTGCGGAAAAGCACCAGCGAAATCGGCACCAGTAGAGTGGTCTCGTCAATCGCCGCCAGAAAACGCTCGAGCGGCAAATGAATTCCATCCTTGCTCTTCAGCAGCTCCACGCGCGCACCGCGCCGTCGCTGCTCCATATAAAAATAAACAATTGAAGGAAATTCCAGATCCACCAGCACCACTTTGTTGCGCGGCCCGGAAAAATCGAAACACGACGAAATCACCGCCTGCGTGATCGTCACATTCTGGTGTAGCGAAATTTCTCCCGCGTCCGCGCCAATGATCGTGCCGACCTTGTCTCCCGCTGACACGGCCATTTCCCACCAGCCCTCTTCCCACGCGCGCACGCCTCGCGTGGCCCACGACTCCGCATAATCGTGGACGCGTTCATAGACCGCCCGCGGCATCGCTCCGAGCGAGTTGCTGATCAGGTAAGTCGTGTGCTCCAAAATCGGAAACTCGTCCCGCCACTTCAACAATTCATCCATGAACATTCCCTCGCCGTTTCGCTGAGGTTCAGGCGCAATTACCTTGCCCGCCATCGTATCAGAACCGCTTGAAATTGCACCTCGCCGCTTCTTCGTCTAGGATGGGGCCTCGCGTCATTGCGAAGCGCGAAAAAAGAATATGCGAAATCCTTTGGAAGTTTATATTCGAGCCGACGTCAATGGCCTGCGCTCTCTGGGACTCCGGTCGGCTATGCGAATCCTCGCACTGCGAAAGCCACATGCTTTTTTCGCATGCACGGTCGCAGTTGGCCTTTGTGCGCTCCTTGCTAGCTGCGGCGGCAGCACCATTCATTCGCCCAACCAGCCCGTCAGCCTGACCGTCTCCGCCGCCATCAGCTTGAAAGAGCCTCTCGACGCCTTCGCGCAAAATTACAACCGACAGCATCCCGATGTTCGCGTCGTCTGCAACTACGGCGCTTCCGGCACGCTTCAGCAGCAGATCGAGCAGGGCGCTCCCGTCGACATTTTTATTTCCGCCGGCGAAAAACAAATGGACACGCTGCAAAATGAAAATCTGCTCACCGCCGGCACGCGCCGCGATCTGCTCGCCAATCAACTCGTGCTCATCGCGCCCGCGAATTCCACCACACTTCACAATTTCAATGATCTCGCAAAACTTTCCGTGAAATCCGTCGCTGCGGGCGAGCCGCGCACCGTTCCCGCCGGAATGTACGCGCAGCAGGTCCTCGAACATTTGCATTTGCTCCCCGCGCTCAAATCCAAGCTCGTTTATGCGGCGAACGTCCGCCAAGTCCTCGCCTACGTGGAAACCAGCAACGCCGCCGCCGGGCTCGTGTACATCACCGACGCGCGCATTTCCAACCGCGTTCGCGTCGTCGCCACCGCGCCATCCGCTTCCCACGACCCCATCCTCTATCCCGTCGCCTTGCTGAACGCCTCGAAGTCTCCGCAAGCTGCCCGCGCGCTTCTCGACGCGCTTGAATCGCCCCAGTCGCTCGCCCTCTTCGAAAAATATGGTTTCACCGCTTCGCCCGCTCCCGCCGCAGTACACTAATCCCCGATGCCGCTCGACCTATCGCCCATCTGGATTTCGCTCGAAACCAGCCTGACGGCCACCGCCATCACGCTCGTCTTCGGCGTCGCCGCGGCCATTTGGCGCGCCAATCGCCGCGGTTTCGGCCCTGCTCTGCTCGACAGCGTGTTTCTCCTGCCCCTCGTGCTCCCTCCCACGGTGGTTGGTTTCTTGCTCTTGCTGCTCTTCGGCCGCAACGGCCCGCTCGGCCGTTTGCTCCTGCACTTTGGCGCCACCGTGGTCTTTTCTTGGCCCGCCACAGTCATCGCCGCCGCCGTCGTTTCGTTTCCGCTGATGTACCTGAGCGTTCGCGCGGCTCTCGAGCAAGTGGACTCGCATCTTTTGCAAGCCGCGCGCACTCTCGGCGCATCCGAGTGGCGCGTTTTCCGCCGCATCGCGTTGCCTCTCGCATGGCCTGGCATTCTTGCGGGAACCGTCCTCGCCTTCGCGCGCGCCCTCGGCGAATTTGGCGCCACGCTCATGCTTGCCGGCAGCATTCCCGGCAGAACGCAAACCATCCCCATCGCCATTTATTTTGCCGTCGAGGCCAACGACATGCATCAGGCCGTCGCCTGGTCGCTCATCGACATCTTCATTTCCCTCGCCATGGTCGCCGGCATGTATTACTGGACGCACCTGCAAAATCCCGCGCGCCCGCAGTGGACAAGGGAAAGGGAGTCGCATCGCTGATATGGCTCTCGAAGTCCAACTCGAAAAGCGCCTCGCCGGCTACAATTTGAATGTCGAATTTTCCTGCGACGCCGATCCGCTCGCCGTTCTCGGCCCCTCCGGAGCCGGCAAAAGCATGACGCTGCGCTGCATCGCGGGTCTCGAACGCCCCGACCGCGGCCGCATCGCGCTCGATGGCCGCGTCCTTTTCGATTCCTCGAAAAAGATCGATCTCCCCAGCCGCCAGCGCCGCATCGGCCTGCTCTTCCAAAACTATGCGCTCTTTCCGCATTTAACCGTTGCTGAAAATATTGCCTTCGGCCTCGACGGCCTGCCCGCCGCCGAACGCGTCGCACGCGTAAAACAGCAAATCGCGCACGCGCATCTTGCGGGCCTCGAGAATCGTTCTCCGCGCGAACTCTCCGGCGGCGAACAGCAACGTGTCGCTCTCGCACGCGCCCTCGCCATCGAACCTCAAGCCCTTCTGCTCGACGAGCCGCTTTCCGCGCTCGATACGCATCTTCGCAGCCAGATCGAGCGTCAGTTGATCATCTCGCTCGCCGCTTTCCGCCGCCCCGCGCTTTTCGTCACCCACAATATGGAGGAGGCTTATCGCATCGCCACGAACCTCGTCGTGCTAACCAGGGGTCGCGTCGCCGCTCATGGCCCCAAGGAAGAAATCTTTCGCCATCCGCCAAGTTTGGAAGTCGCGCTGCTCACCGGCCTCAAGAATTTCTCACGTGCAAAACAGATTTCAGCGGACACCGTCGAAGCCCTCAATTGGAATTGCACTCTGCGCATCGCGCAACCAATTTCAACCACGCCCGCTTACGTCGGAATTCGCGCCCATTACGTTGATTTCCTCGAAGCTGCATCCTGCGTTTCCTCGAGCGCGAATGTATTTCCGTGCTGGCTCGTACGCGCGTCGGAAACCCCGTTCGGAATCACGCTCTATCTGCGTCTGCACAATCCACCCGGCGCGACTGGCGAGCATCACCTGCAAGCGGAGCTCTTCAAGGACAAGTGGCTGCGTATGCGCGAGCATTCGCAACCCTGGCACGTCCAACTTTCTCCCGAGTCCCTTATGGTTCTTCCGGAGTAGAAGCTGCCTCGTCTTATAAATGGCCTAGGGGGTCGGAGCTTTAGCTCCGGCATAAAACTCCTGAAAAACAAGGGCGTTAGCCCCTGAAGTAGAGTGGTCTGATCGCCTCTCGCTATTTATGAGATGAATAGATGACTTGTAGTCGGAAACAGTGCGCGGTCTGCTTGAAGTCGCTTTACTTGAAGTGTTTTGTGAATTTGATGTTGATGCCGAAAATCCCGTTGATATCGCGCAGCGCCACAATCGTGATGTCGCGGCGAATGGAATAATCCACTTCGATCACCTGCTGCTGATTCGAATTGGCGTTCGTGCTGTACGTCACGCTCAAATCGCGGGTCACCTGTTTCTGAATCGTCACGCGCGCCGCCGTACTTTGCTCCACGCCATTGGTCGCCAGGCTGCTTGCCAGGAACGGGTCCACCCGGAAATTCGTGACTCCAAAAAGTTTCGCGATCGGCCCTCCCAACTGGCTCGAAATCGCCTCGGACAGCAGCGCCGTGGCCCCGAAGTTTTGCGCCTGCGCGGAAGACGAAGTCATCAGCCCCGTTTCCTGCCCCTGCGTTCCCAGCGCCAGCAGGCTGATGATGTCGCTCGCCGCCAGTGGCGGGTCCGACCGGTAAGAAAGCTGCATCCGGCTCGCCGGCCCGGTAAAATCCAGCGTGATTTCGTACGGATTGATCGTCGTCGAAGCTTCGATATTCAACACCGGATCGAACCGAAACGGATTGGTAAAATTGATGTCCCCGCGCGTCAGCCGGTACGTGTTCCCGTGGAACGCCATCTCCCCCGTCAGCAGGTGAATGCTGCCCAGCACAATGGGATGTTCCCACGTGCCGCGAACGTGCACGCCGCCCTCCGCCGTGAAATGCGCTCCCGCCCAGACAATCCGCGCCCCAGGACTGGTCTCCGCTTGCACGTCCAGTTGCAAATTCCGCAGGTACGCTGACGACGTCGCCGGCCCCGAGATGGTCGCCGTCTGCGACGCCACCACCAACGAAGCAAAACTCGCATTCGGCGCAAACGTGATTCGTTGCACCGTCACGTTTCCGGAAAGCAGCGCCGTCGACGTCGTTCCGCTAAAGCGAATGTTCCCGCTCGTCAGCCAGCTCATTCCCTCCGGATAGCGAATCCGCACGCGCTCCGCCACCGCGTTTATTTCATACTGGACGTGCCCTTCGCCGTATCCCGCCGACCCGGAAATCGTCATCTTGCCGCCACCCGCCTCCGCCGTCAGATTGTCGAATAGCAGCCGGCTTCGGTCGAACACCATTTCGCCATTCAGATTATTTATGCCCGCGGGAAAATCTCCGTAGTGCCCCGATACGTTGCTCAACTTCGCCTGCCCCGTGATCTGCGGACTCGAAAAAGTTCCTGCGATTGTGGTGTTCAATTGCGTCACTCCGCGAGCATCCAGTTCGGGAAACAGCGCCGACACTAGCCGCAAATTAATGCTCCCGCCTACATGCAGATTCAGCGCGCGGTCTCCGGAAAATCGCGCGTCCCCGGAAATCTGGAAATTTGTATCCGTTCCCTTCAGCGTCGCTTGTTCCACGCGGACTTCGCTTTTCCGGTAGCTCAGCCGCACCGGCCCTTCGTTCTCCAGCTTCACGTATTCGTAATCCAGGCTGATGCGCGACAGGTTCGCCTGCATCACGATCGTGCTTGGCTGACGCGCCTCGCCGGAAAAATTCAGCAGCCCGTCGATGCTGCTGTGCCCCGTCAGTTGGCGCAGATGCAATCCCGCTATGATGAAAGGATCCAGGTCGATGTGGTCCAGCTTCATCCGGCCGCTCACAGGATAATTTCCAGACAATCCTACTCGCAGTTGCCCATCCAGTTTTCCGGCGGTTTTGGTCGACCGCAATTCCAATTGCGCAATACGTCCGTCCGAATCCAGCCGGCCCTCGAAACTGTCCAGCACTTCCGATCCGAATTGCAGATCCGCCACTTCAATCATTCCGTGCGCCCGTGGCGCTTTCACGGGCCCGCTCCCGCTCAAATGGAAGCTCATTTCCCCGTTCACCGGCATCGCATTCGTTTGCAGAAAATGGAATTTCCCCATAGGAATCGTGCTACCGGCCATTTGAAATTCAACCGTGCGGCTCGAAGGCCGGTAAAACAAGTTGCCTGTCACGCGCCCTGTATCCCGCTCCAGCTCCGCATTCGTAATTCGAATTTCGTCGTGCCGCAAACTCAATTGTCCCTTGGCGCGGTCCGCGTGGATTCCGTACGCCACCACCTGTTCCAGCGCAAAAGTTCCATCGAGCACCGGATCCTGTCGCGTTCCGCTCCCCTGAAAATCCGCCGTCATCACCGCGCTCGCGGGATACGAAGTTCCAAAGAGCCCTTGCAAATCATCCGTGGAGGCGTGATCGAAGTGCGCGTCCAGGCTCCATGTGTCGTCCGGCTTAAAACTCCACTTGCCATTCAACTGCAAATGCAAATCCAGGTTTGCCGTGGAGTGACCGCGCTTCACAATCGCGTGCGAAAGTTGAAACTGGAACGGCGAATAAATCATCCGCGCTTTGATGTCGTCCCAGTAGAGCCGCCCGAAATGCGCATTTTGCGCCTCAAGCCCTCCGGCGAACGTCGGCCCGTCCAGCGGCCCCGTCAAGTTGCCCTTCCAATCCGCGGCTCCGGTGATCGGCTCCGAATCTTTTTTTACTCCTCGCAAATACGAAATGAAGTCCTCCCAATCCTCCAGCCTCGTTGTGTGAAAATCCGCACTCAGCGCGGAATGTTTCGCCGCCAGCGTGCCCTCCACGGCGAGCCGGCTATTCGCCGTGCTGATCGTGCTGCCCGGCGTCAGAACCACCCCGTGGCGGTCCATCGCGTAATCGAAGCCGAGTTGCGCCGTCACCGGAAATGTACCGGCCGCGGCCTTTGCGGAAGGCGTCCACGTCGTCACGCCCTTCGTCGTCAAGTCCTTGAAGTCGCGGTTCCACGTCGTAACCGTATTCACGCTCATATCGCCGCGCCAATGCAACGTGCGCACGGGCATCGAAGGGTTGTTCACCGCATCGAGCACTTCCGCCAGGCTCGCGCCGGTCATCTGCGTCGCTGTGCGAAACGCCAGCCCGTGGAAGTCCATGTCCAGGCGGCCCTTCAATCCGCCGCCGAACGCCTTCGCTTCGAATACTGGCATCGTCAAATGGCTGTTCGCCACATACAAATTTCCCCAGCTCTGCATGCCCCCCGCATGGAACCACTTGAACTTCAAAGCAATCCCTTGCGCCAAATAGTGCCCTTGCAACGCGAGTTTCGTCGCCGCATACGTCCCATTGCCGCCGAAATCCACCTGCCCATCCGGCACTCCCGGCTTGCGCAACACCTGCCGCAGGTCCGGCAGCCACAAATGCACACGGCAGTGAAAGTCCGCATCGAGCGGCTTGAAATTCTTGATTTCTGCGCGCGCGTTCACTTCCGTATGCGGCATTTTCCATTGAAAATCATCGATCGACAGTGAATTCCGCGTGATCGTGAATTTCATTGCCAGATCGGAGCGAAACGGCAAATACCTCCTCGCCACAATCTGCATTTGCTTCCATCCAAGCTGCGCGACGTACGCCTCTTTCCCCGGCGTGCGCGCCTCATAGTTCATCACGAACTGGAAATCGCTCCCTTCGGCGTCCAGCGGAATCTTCGCGTCATTGAACATCATCGCCCCTTCGATGATTTTCAGTTGCGCAATTTGCAGATTGAATAGCTGCTCGCGCCACGGCTTTCCGGGATGGCTCACTGCGGGCATGGGAATGTTGCTGTGCCCGTTTTCGCTCACGCGCACAAACACAGATGGCCGCTCGATTTCCAAATCGCTGAGTGAGATTCTTTTCTTGAAGAGGGAGATGATGTGAACGCCCACGCGGATTTGGTCCGCGTGGAAGAACGGCGGCAAGCCCGCCGATTCCCGTCCGTGAAGCGTGAAATTGTCCAGTTCAGCGCGCAGGCCGCTCAGGTGGAAGTGGAACGCGCCCAGTTCCACTCGGCCTCCCGTGCTGCTCTCGATTTTCTTGACAATGTAACTGCGCGCCCAGCGTTCCCCTGCGCCCGTTTCCAGAATCACCGTGATCACCGCGGCGAACGCAACCACAATAACCAACATCACCAGCAGGGCGCGAATCACTCGCCGTCTCATCCGCCCCCTCCCGAGGGCTGGAGGACGATTCGAATCCGGGCCTTCGCTTCTTCAAGCCATTGCGTCGCTTTCTTGTTGATTTCCTGTTGCGTCAGCAATTGGCGGATTTGCGCTTCCACCTGATTCAGCGGCGGCACGGACATTCCCTTCTTTTGAAGCTCCGGCGCAAGCTGCTTTTGGTAATAGGCTTCGATTTCCGCGGAAGTCACTTGCGTTGCAGCGTGGAATTTGTAGTTCAGGAATCGCACGTAATAAAGCTGCCGCTCGATCACCTGGTGCACTTCGTCTTGTGTAAGCCCCGCGCGCGCCAGCCGTTCCTGAAACTGCTGCTCCGAGGGAAATCGCTTCACCAACGCCTGGAACTCCGTTGCCACATCGCTCGCCGCCGGATGCGGGAATTTTGTCGCGACTGCTTCCGTGCGCACGATCCATTGATCCACTAGTTCCTGCACCACCGTCGCGCGGCTCTGCGCGTGCCCGTCGATCAGCTGCTGGTAATCCTCGAGCTGCTTCACTTCGCTGTCCGTCACCACGTCGTCGCCGATTCGCACTGCGATCCCATCGATGTTCATTGTCTGTGGCGCTGCCGGCGCTGCTTTTGAATCGCTCTGCGGTGGCGCGGAGCCCTTGTCTGGCGCACTCTGCCCTGCCACTGGCAACGCCAGGCAAAACAGCAACGCCAATATCGCGCCTGCATTTCGCATCAGAATACTGAACCTATATTGAAGAAAAATTGGAAATGCGGCAATCGCGATGTTTGAATCGTCGTCGTATTCGGCAGCTCGAACTGGAACGTCGCCGGATTCAGTTGGTACGCCAAATCGATTCGCACCGGCCCGATGGGCGTGGCATAGCGAAAACCCCATCCAATCGTGTGCGAGAAATAATTCAGGTTCGGACACTGCGATTGCAAAAGTGTCGAGCCCGGCTGGCAAAGCGCCGAAGCCGGCAATGGGCTGTACCGCAGCGTTACGTGCTGAATGTCCGAGTACACATTGCCCGCGTCATAAAAAATCGCACCGCCCAGGTGATTGCCCACAAACGGCAGGTGCATCGGGAATCGCAATTCCTGATTGAACGCCAGCAGTGCCAGCCCGCCAATCGGGAAGCCCGTCGTGACGTCCCGCGGGCCCGCCTGGTTCAATGCAAATCCGCGAATGCTTGTGCCGCCGCCCGCGAAAAACTTTTCCGGCAGAGGTATGTTGTCGGACGTCGATCCGCTGAATGGCTGCTCGATGCCAAACGTCGTCGAGCGCGCGAACACCAGCGACCGTCCAATCGGCTTGAACGTGGAATTCTGTATCTGAAACCGTAAATAACTCGCCGTGGATCCCAGCGATTTCGTGGCCACGCTGAAGTCCGCCGTATTGAATGTTCCGTGCGACGCGTCCGCCGGATTGTCGCGCCGGTCGCGAATCCACGTCAGCCCAAAGCCGGAAACTTTTGTCGGCTGGCTGAACAGCGGCACTTCTTCCACCGAAACCTGCAGATTGCTCGCCACCACGTGCCGGTAAAAATAGCGGTACGTGAACGAAGTCGCGGGAGAAGTGTTCTGCACCAGTTGCACGCTGCCTTCATAGCGCGTGGCCGTGAACGTATTCACGTAGCTCGCTTTATCCGCAAATCCTGTAACGATCAGATTCAGCGACGGGTGAGTAAGAAAATTCGGCGCCGTATATCCCAGCAATCCTTGGTATTCCAGCGTGCTGCCGCGCAGCTTCAACGAAATCGTATGCGCGCGTCCCCCCACATTGATCTTCGACACCTCAAAAATCCCCAGCGGGCTCACTTTCAGCGTTGTGGATGTCGCGCTCGATGTCGACGCCAGCCTCTGCGCCTCAAAGCCAAATCCGTAGCTCAGCGTGTACCGTTTCCCTTCTTCCACCGCCACCACAACATTCTTTTTCGGATACGTCCCCTCCGGATTCTGCGGCGCCACCTGCACGCGATCAAAGATCGCCAGGTTGTACAGTTTCTGCTGCGTGGCGATCACGTCTCCTTCTCGGAGCGGCCCTCCCGGCTTCACCAACACTTGCCGCTCGATGATTCCCGGTCGCGTATACCGGTAGCCCGCCAGCAATACCTGGCTCACATCGACTCGTTGTCCCTCCGTAATGTGATAAACCAGTTGCACGCGATCCGTTCCCACCAGCGTTTCCTTGGCTTCGAACTGCGCATTCGGAAACCCTTGATCGAAATAATACGCAAGTATGTTGTCCCGGTCCGACGTCACATTGGCGTCCGAAAACGGCTGCCCTTTCGTCGACGCGATCACCGTCAGCAACTGCGCCGTCGTCAGTGCGTGGTTCCCCTGCATTTGCAAATCCGCCACATGCGTTTGCTGCCCTTCGCTAATATGAAATGTCGCAAAAAGATTCCCTCTTTTTCCGTGGTAGTCGTCGATCACTTCCGGACGCACTTCGGCCTGCAAGAACCCGTTCGCCACGTACATTCCGTGAATGGCATTCGCGTCGTTGCGAACCATCTGCTGGCTGAAATGTCCTCGCGACAACACCCCCGCCGGCTGGATCTGCAGCCTGCTCGAAAGCAGTTGCGTGTTGAAGTATTTATTCCCCTCGATTTTCACGCCCACCAGCCTGTGACGTATTCCCCGGTCCACACTGTATCGAATCACTTCCAGCGGAGAATTCATGTCCCCGCTCGTCGTGTAATTCACCGTGGCGCTGAAATAGCCCTCGCTTTGCAATAGGTCGCGAATATTCCGCTGGCCTTCTCCCAATAGATCCGGGTCCACATCGCCCTCTTCATACACAGGCACCAGCTTCCGCACCTGTTTCGCGGAAATCTTCATGCCGGTCACTTCCACGCGCACCCGCGGTCCGGCGGTCACATCCAGCGTCATCGGCAATGTATTGCTGTTCGCATCATAGTCGCCGCGTTTCGAAAGGACGCGCGCGCCCAAATACCCCTCCGCCACCAGATAATCGCGCAGCCTCTCCGTGCCCCGGTCGACTCGCTCCAATGTCACCGTATTCCCACGTTTCAGTTTCGCCTTTCCCAGGATTTGCTTCCCGGTGAATGGTGTCTGATTGTTGAGTCCCAAGGACGAAATCTTCGCCCGCGGGCCCGGCGTCACGTCCACCGTGATATCCATCTCCCGCGTTTCCGGATGCTTGACAAGCCCGTAGTGCCATTGCGCCTCGTAAAATCCATCGTCCCGCAATGTCTGGCCTAGTCGTTGTAATCCATCGTTCAACGCCTGCATTTGAAACGGCTCTCCCAGCGGCATCCGCAGCGCCGCCACCGCCGTGCCTTCGTTCGGTGGATCTTTCAACCCGTTCACGCGCACAATGTTGTTGTAATAATTCCGCGTCACCACAAAATCAACGTGCAACCCGTCCGCTTCCGTTGTCGCCTTCGTCTGCACGTCTGAAAACAATCCCGTTTGATTCAGCGCGCGCAAGCTCGCCCGTTCGGCGTCAATGTGAAACGCGTCACCCGCCTTCAGCGGCAGTGGCGCCAGTTGCTCCGGAATCGGCGTCCCCTTATCGTCTACCAACCGCACGGAGGCAATGTGCTTTCCCTCGAGCGACGCATCCTGCCCCCACGCTGCCGGAAAAGTCATGCATGCAGCAAGCAGAAACGCCAGCACACCGGTGCCCGCAAGTCTTCTTCCGTCCGGCATTCTGCCCCTGCATTTCATCCTCTCTCCAACTCAAAGGCGCTCAAAAAGAGAAGGCTAGCATACGCGCTGACTCTTGTTTTCCAAAAGGCGATATGATGGAAGCCTTCATTCGAGGGAATCGTGGACCCCGGACAATTCGAGAAATACTCGCGCCAGATTCTGTTTGCCGCCATCGGAGAACAAGGCCAGCAGCGCCTCCTCCAATCGAGCGCTGTTCTTGTCGGCTGCGGAGCGCTGGGCACCGTCGCGGCCAATCTCCTCGTTCGCGCCGGAGTCGGCCGCCTCAGAATCATCGACCGCGATTTCGTCGAGATCTCGAACCTTCAGCGTCAGATGCTTTTCGACGAATCCGACGCCCGCGAGTCCCTGCCCAAAGCAGTCGCCGCCGCGCGCCATTTGCGCGTCATAAACTCCGATGCCGCCGTCGACCCGTTCGTCGCCGATCTGAATCCGCAAAATGCGCGCGATCTGCTTTCTGGCTTCGAGGTCATTCTCGACGGAACCGACAACTTCGAGACCCGCCTCCTTATCAATGATGCCGCAATCGCGCTGGCGGTTCCCTGGATTTACGCCGCCGCTGTTGCCAGTTACGGTCTCACCTTCACAATCCTTCCCGGCAAGACTCCGTGCCTCTCTTGCCTGCTCGAATCAAATGGCAAATTCGCCGGCCTCGGAATCGAGGAAACCTGCGACACCGCCGGCATCCTCAACAGCGCCGCCAGCACCATCGCTTCCATCCAAGCGGCCGAAGCGACCAAGCTTCTTGCTGGGAAATCCGCAGCGCTCAATGGCCGCCTCGTCTCTTGCGATGTTTGGACCGGCCGCTTCCAGTCCATCCGCGTCGCGAAGAATCCTGAATGCCGCGCCTGCGTTCGCCGCGATTTCATTTATCTCGAAGGCCAAGCCCAGCCGCACATCACCATGTGTGGCCGCGATTCGGTGCAAATCCACGAACGCAGCCGCCGTCTTGATCTCGGCGAGTTGGGCCGGCGCATCGAAAAAACCGTCGCCGGAGTTCGCCGCAACGATTTCCTTTTGCGTTTTCGCGTGCCGCCTTACGAACTAACCGTCTTCCCGGATGGCCGCGCGGTCATCAAAGGCACGCGCGATCTCGCCGTCGCGCGTTCGCTCTACGCTCGTTATATCGGCGCATGAAATGTTTTCTAGAGACTGCAACAGGAAAAGGACCGCCATGAACAAATCCGTACGCGTTTCCGCCATCGTGCTCTTGCTGGTTCTCTTCGCCGCGCAGATGACGGCAGCGCAGCAGCAAAAATCCCCCGCTCTCGCCGAAGACTTGAGTGCAAAACTGGCGACAACTTTGAATCACATGTCCGCCGATTACGATGGCGTGATGGGAATTTACGTCAAGGATTTAACTAGCGGGCAAACTTTCTCCGTCCATCCCGATACAATTTTCCCGCAGGCCAGCTCAATCAAAATTCCACTGTTGATCGAATTGATGCGTCAGGCGCAATCCGGGAAAATCGATCTCAATAGCCGCGTTGACATTCGCCGCGCTGGTTTAGTCGGCGGCAGCGGCGTGCTCCAATTTTTTTCTGACGGCGGTTCTTCCATCTCGATTCACGACCTCGCCATCCTTATGATCCTGCTCTCTGATAACTCCGCCACCAATCTTCTGATCGATCGCGTCGGCATGAGCAACGTCAATTCCATGCTCGACGCACTCGGCCTCCACAACACGCGCCTTGCCCGCAAAATGATCGACATCCCCGCCGAGCAATCCGATCGCGAAAATCATTCCACGCCGCGCGAAATGGCTGCGCTCGTCGAGCAGTTGAACGCCGGAAAATTGCTCGACGCGGAACACACCAAAGCCACGCTCGACATTCTCGAATACCCAAAGGACAGCCCTCTACGCGCGGGCGTGCCCGAAACAATCACCGTCGCCGAAAAACCCGGCTCGCTCAATGGCGCGCAATGCGATTCAGGAATTGTTTTTCTCGAAGGCCGTCCCTACATCATTTCTGTAATGACCACTTACAATCGCGTTGACGGCAACGCGGCCATTACCAGCGTCTCGCGCGTCGTCTTCGACTATTTCGATCGCCTCGCCCACGACAATTCCTACGGCGTCCGCGTCCGCTAATTTTCAACGAAGCCCATAATCTGAATTGAAGTAAATCTGAAGAACATTCTGTTTGAATAAATTCTGGATCAAAGTCGAAGTGAAAGAAGTCCGAAGCCCGAGGCAAATCTTTCCAGCTATCTGGAAGTCATCTATCTCATGAACGGCTTTTGTCAGGGCACGGCTTTAGTTCATCCTGAGGTACGAAGGGCCGTGCCGAAAGACCGAAAAACTCAGGGGTTTTAACCCCTGAGGCGGAATGACACTCGCAGAGGGAATCTATGAGGTGGGTTGTATCCAAAAGATCCAGCGGCGTCTTCAACCCGCGATGCGTCGCTCCGCGTCCTGCCGGATCGCAATCCGTTCGATATTTTCGCGCGAGTTCATCAGTGTTAGAAACGTGCTCAGCACCCGCGCTTTCGTTTCGTCCGTCAGCCCGCTGCC
>Ga0307374_10010250_pt1 | contig 13629 bp, 13 predicted proteins | sample OX3MG_FD_202532 | JGI IMG/M metagenome (GOLD analysis project Ga0307374, IMG submission 202532) | Soil microbial communities from Risofladan, Vaasa, Finland - OX-3 | ecosystem: Environmental > Terrestrial > Soil > Coastal area > Acid sulfate soil | place: Finland: Risofladan, Vaasa | collected...
CGCGGCGGCGAGCGCCCGACACCGCTGAACCGGGCCGGACAGCGCTGAGCGAAGGAGTCCCGACGTGCATGTGTCCTACGGGTTGCCGACCCACCGGGTCGACCGCGGCGAGGAGTTGGTGAGCTCTGGAGCCATCGCCGAGCTGGCGGTGGCCGCCGAGACCGCCGGCTTCGCCGCGGTCTACACCACCGAGCACCCCTTCCCCGGTGACGCGTGGCTGGCCCACGGCGGCCATCACGCCGTCGACCCGCTGGTGGCGCTGTCGTTCGCCGCTGCTGCCACCACGTCGATCCGACTCCACACCAATCTCTTCATCGTGGCCCTGCGGAACCCGTTCATGGCGGCCAAGGGGATCGCCTCGCTCGACGCCCTCAGCGGCGGGCGGTTGATCATGGGAATCGGGGCTGGCTACCTGGAGACGGAGTTCGACGCCGCCGGGGCGTCGTTCGCCGACCGCAACGACCGCACCGACGAGGCCATCGCCGCCATGAAGGCGGCATGGACGGGAGAGAGCGTCACCTTCGAGGGCACCGGGTTCCGGGCCTCGGGCAACACCATGCTGCCCCGGCCGCACCGTCGCCCCCATCCGACCCTGTGGATCGGCGGCAACAGTCGCCGGGCCATCCGGCGGGCGGTCGAGCTTGCCGACGGATGGTCGCCGTTCCCCAATCCGGCCCGCCTGGCCGACCGGACCCGAACCTCCCGCCTGGAGACCGTCGGGGACCTGGCGGAATCCATGGACTACGCCCGCCGCTATGCCGACTCCATCGGCCGGGTCGATCCCCTGACCTACGTGTTCGTCCCCGAGGGCCTGTCCATGGGGGGCGCCCCCACCTTTGACGAGGACCGGGTCAACGCGTCGATCCGCGAGCTCGAGGAGCTCGGGGTCGGGTGGGTCACGGTGGCACTGCCCGGCGACACCCGCGACGCCCAGCTGGCGGCCATCGAGCGATTCGGCCGTACCGTGCTCGCAAGGGCGGGGTCGGACCGATCGCACCGGTGAGCCGGGAGCGGCGCCGCCCGGCACCGGCGAGACCCCGGAACGGGCCGAACGGCGCTCCGTTGCCGCCCGGGCCGGATCACTACGGTGTCGGTGTGGACCGGACCCGGTGAGCGAGTGGAGGAGGCGGTCAGGTCCCACCTCCGTCCGGACCTGGTTCCGCTCCGACCTCGCCGGCAGCTGGGTGCTGGTGATCGCCGTGGTGGCCGCACTCCTGTGGGCCAACAGCCCCTGGGGCTCCAGTTACGAGACCTTGTGGAACCACACCGTGCGGGGCGGTTCGGGTTGGGCGGGCCTCACCACCGTGAGGGCGTGGGTGAACGGCGGGCTCATGGCCGTGTTCTTCTTCGTCGTCGGCCTCGAGATCGGCCGTGAGCGCCGTACGGGCGAGTTGGGAGACCTGCGCACCGCGGTGGTGCCGGTGGGAGGGGCCATCGGAGGCATGGCCGGCGCCGGCCTTGTGTACGCGGCGTTCAATCATGGCGGTGTCGGGTCCTCCGGATGGGGCATCCCCATGGCGACCGACATCGCCTTCGCCCTGGGCGCGCTCGCCCTGTTGGGTCGCAGGGCCCCGCCCGGGCTCCGACTGTTGCTGTTGACGCTGGCGGTGGCCGACGACATCGGCTCGGTCCTGGTGCTGGCGGTCTTCTACTCCAGCCGGACCGATCCGCCGGCCCTGATCGGTGCAGTCGCCGTCACCGTCGCACTGGTCGTCCTCCGGCAGCGGGGCCGGCTGGCCGTGGGCTCGGTGCTGGCCGGCGGCGTGGTGCTCTGGGCCCTGTTGGCCGCCGGAGGGGTCGAGCCGGCGTTGGCCGGCGTGGTGGTCGGGGTGCTGGTGCCGAACCGGGTGCGCGGCTCGGACGACGACCCGGCGGAGCGCCTCGAGCGACGGGTCGCACCGGTCTCCGCCTTCGTCGTGCTTCCGCTGTTCGCGGTGGCCAATGCCGGGATCGTGTTCCACGCGGGGACCCAGGGGGCGCCCGGTGCGTCCTCGGTCTTCGCCGGGATCGCCTGCGCCCGGGTGGTGGGCAAGCTGGCGGGCATCTCGCTGGCCTGTGCCGTCGTGGTCCGACTCGGACCGGGGCGGCTTCCCGAGGGTGTCCGGTGGGGTCACGTCGCCGGCGGCGCCGCCGTCGCCGGCATCGGGTTCACCGTGCCCCTGCTCGTCGCCGAGCAGGCCTTCGCCCGCGATCGCGCCCTGGTCGACGCTTCGGAGCTCGGCCTCCTGGCCGGGTCGGCGGCGGCGTTGGCCCTGGGGGCGGTCATTCTCGCCCTGGTCGGCCGGCGGGGGACCGGAGTCGCCCGGCCGGTGCCGGGACCCGGCCCGGACGAAGAGGGGGAGTTCATCCCATGGTGACCGGCGGCGACCGGTGGCCGTATGCTGCTGGCCTGGCCTGGCCGCAGCGGCTTCGTCGGGGCCGGACCCGGATGAACAGGAGGGAACAATGGAGATTGCCGTCGGTGACAAGATCCCTGATGTCCGGGTGATGACCTCCGGCCCCGACGGGCCGGCGCACGTCCAGACCGGCGAGGTGCTCGGGTCCGGCAAGGTCGTGCTGTTCGCCGTCCCGGGTGCCTTCACCCCGACGTGCTCGGACTACCACCTGCCCAGCTTCGTCATCCGCCACGACGAGCTGAAGGCGAAGGGTGTGGACACCGTGGCCTGCATCTCGGTCAACGACCCCTTCGTGATGGCCGCCTGGGGCGAGGCCCAACACGTCGGCGATCGGGTCACCTTGCTTGCGGACGGCAACGGCGACTTCACCCGGGCCGTGGGTCTCGAGATGGACGGGAGCGGATTCGGCCTCGGTACCCGCTCGCAACGGTACGCCATGGTCATCGTGGACGGGGTGGTGACGGCGCTCAATGTGGAGCCGGGCCCCGGTCTGACGGTGAGCGCAGCCGACGCCGTCCTCCAGGCCCTCTGACCCGGGCGGGGTGGCCCGCACCGGGCATGGGACAGGTCGTCCCGCAGGGCGCGCCACAGCGGGCCGACGACGATCGGGTCGTCGGTGATCAGGCCGAGCTCGCGGTTGCGGTCGAGTCCGGCCGTCGAGAAGTTCTGCGAGCCCAAGAAGGCGGTGGTGGCGTCGGCCACGATGGCCTTGGCGTGTGGGTAGAGGGCGAGCGGGGGACCCGGCGAGGTGGCCACCCGGACCCCGGCTCCGGTGAGGGCGTCGAGGTCGGCCCCGTCGGCCGCCCCCGCGTCCAGGACCACCTCGACGTCGACGCCGCGACGGGCGGCGGCCTCCAGTGCGGCCTCGACGGGCGCCGAGGCCATCTCCTCGTTCTCGGCCAACAAGGTGTTCCGGGCCGAGTCGACCAGGCCGATCAGCGCCGGACCGGCCCCCGGGCTCCACACCAGGCCGGCGACGGCCGGAACCGTCCGGACCGGTTGCCCGCGCCAGTCGCCGGCGAACACGGACTCCATCGCCGACACCGCCGCCGGGTCCCGGTCGATGACCGTGAAGTCCCGGGTCGTCCGGTAGTGGCGGGAGGTCAGGTTCCCGGTCAGGATCGCCGACGCCGTGCCGTCGGTGGTCACGGTCTTCTGATGGAGGAGGGTCCTCTCTGGTGCCCAGCGGACCGGCACTCCGGACCGCCGCAGCTGGGCGAAAGCGGCCTGGTTGACCGAGGCGCCGTGGTAGGCACGGTCGAGGAGGACCCGCACCGACACCCCCCGGCGGGCCGCGGCGATCAGCAGTGCCTGGGTGCGGGCGTCGGCGAGCTCGTACATGCTCATGTCGACGGTCCGCCGGGCCCCGGCGATCATCAGGTCGACCGACCGGTAGCCGTCCCCCGGCTCGACCCTCAAGGCCAGGGCGTGTCCGGCCCCCGAGGCCGTCGGGTCCGGTCCGACCGGTGGGCTGCAGCCGCCCAGGGCGAACACCGCCGCCGTGGCGCCGATCACGGCCTGCCGGAGGGGCCGCAGTTTCGGCGACGGGGTGCGACCGACGGCCGGCCGGCGGTCGGGGGTGTCCCTCGGGTTGCCGGTTGTCACCACGGGCCCAGCCTCCGACGGAAGGTCATGGAGCGGTCGAACGGCCCGGGCGGGCGAGGGCCACCGGAGTGGCGATCGCCAGTCAACCAGCTCCTGACGCGGGCGTCGAGAGGTCGACGGGGCGAGGCGGCCGGCCTGCCCGGCCACTACCGTCGTGGGCGTGGATCTGAACGACGCCTTGCGCACCACCGGGGCGGTGCGGGAGTTCCGCCCCGGTGAGATCCCCGACGGCACCGTGTACCGGCTGTTGGAGACCGCCCGCTTCGCCCCCAACGGAGGGAATCGCCAGGCCTGGCGAGTGATCGTGGTCAAGGACCCCGCACTCCGGCGGGCCATGCGGGACGCCTACCTCCCGGGCTGGTACGAGTACCTGGCTCAAGTGGCGGCCGGGCTGACCCCCTGGGCGGCGGTCACCGACCGTGACCTCGAGCGCCGGGCGATCGCGGACGCCCCCGAGGTCGCCCGCGCCGCGGCCGAGGGCCCGGGTGGCTTCGCCGAGCATTTCGACGAGGTGCCGGTGATGATGGTCCTGCTGGCCGACCTCGCCAAGCTGGCCAGCGTCGACCGCGATGCGGACCGCTACTCCCTGGTCGGGGGGGCGTCGATCTACCCCTTTGCCTGGAGTGTCCTGCTGGCGGCCCGGGCCGAGGGCCTGGCCGGGGTCATGACCACCATGGCGGTGAGGAGCGAGCCCTCGGTCCGAGAGCTGCTCGGAATTCCGTCCAGCGTGGTGTTGGCCGGGGTGCTCGCCCTCGGGCATCCGGTCCGCCAACCCAGCAGGCTGCGGCGGGAGCCGGTCGAGTCCTTCGCCACCGTCGACCGGTTCGACGGGCGGCCGTTGGGGTCGCCATGACGGCGGTCGGTGCCCTCCACATCCCTCGGTGGCCCGTCCGATGAAGGTCCGGGTCGGGGTGAGCATGGGTGCGCCCCCGGTCACCGATCCGAACCGGTTCGCCGGGGTGATCGATGACATCGACTCCATCGGATTCGATTCCGTCTGGTTGCCCGAGGTGTTGACCGCCCCCGCACTCGATCCTCTGGCCGGTCTGGCCTTCGCCGCCGCCCACAACCCCCGCCTCAAGCTCGGCACGACCATGCTCCTCCCCGGGCGGAACCTGGTCCGCCTGGCCAAGGAGCTGTCGACCCTGGACGTACTCTCGGGGGGACGGCTGCTGGTCACCTTCGTGCCCGGCCTGCCCCGCCGCCCCGAACGGGACGCCGTCGGCCCCCGAGCCGGGGACAAGGGCCGGCTGATGGACGAGATGCTCCCGGTGCTCCGGAGGCTGTGGGCGGGGGAGTGCGTCTCCCACCACGGCGACACCGGAGATTTCGAGGAGGTGCGACTCTCCCCGCTGCCGTCCCAGGACCCCCTCGAGGTGTGGACCGGCGGCATGGTGCCGGCGGCGCTGCGGCGCTGTGGGCGCTTTGCCGACGGTTGGCTTCCCTCCGCCTGCACGCCCGAAGAGGCGGCCCGGGGCAAGGTGGTGGTCGATGCCAGTGCCGCCGAGTCCGGCCGCCACATAAGCCCCGAGCATTTCGGGGTGTCCATCGCCTACGCCCGCCGCCGGTTGGGCCCGAGGGTGATCCGGGCCATCGCCTCGGCCCGCCGCGGCGTCGATCCCCAACAGGTGGTGCCGGTGGGCGTCGACGGTCTGCGGGCCATGATCGAGCGCTTCCTCGACGTCGGGTTCTCCAAGTTCGTGGTCCGGCCGATCGAGAGCCCCGACTCGTGGAGGACCGAGCTCGAGTCCCTGGCCGCCGGCCTTCTCGACCTCCAGACGTGACCCGGGCCCGGCCTGTCGAGTTCCGGTTCACCGCCTCTGACGAGCCGGAGCTGCTCGCCCGTATGGCGGATGTCTCCGCCGCCCGCACCGGTTGGATCAACCTGCAACCGCTGGTCGACGAGGAGCACGAGCCCCCCGGGCCCGGCCCGTTCGCCTTCCTGGGAGGCTCGACCCACAAGGTCCCCGTCGCCACCTGGATGCCCGGCCGTCTGTCCACCGACGGGACGGTCAAGCCCACCACCGTCGGGCTGCAGCACGCGGCCGGTCCCCGGCTGGCCGCCAAGCTCCGGCACGCCGGGCTGCCGCTGCCCGAGGGGTGGCGGATCACCCAGGACCATCCGCGACGTGGCCTGGTGGCCCTGGTGCCGGCCGACGCCGACGACGCCGTGGTCATCGGCTGGTTGCTGGAGGCGGCGACGTTCGCCAGCACGGTCCCGACCACCGGGCGTTGGACGGCGTCGGTCCACGCCGGCCTGGCCTGAGGCCCGAGGACCCTACGGCCGGTCTCGGTTGCGCCCGGCCGGCTCCAGCGACGGGGCGCGCACCGGTTCGAACAGCGCCTCGGCCAGCACCGGGCCCGTGCTCGGGACCGGCCGGTGGACCCGGCCGGCGACCGGACGCCAGATCAACGCCGCTGCGGCCAGGCCGAGGGTCGCCGCCGCCGCCACCGTCACGAAGGGCAGCCACGAGGCGAGGGCGAACGCCGCACCCGCCCCGCCGGCGGCGACCGCCGTGCACGCGGTCTGGCTGGTGCCGAACAGGCCCTGGATGCGGCCGACCTCCGAGGGCGCCGATCCCTGGGTGAGCAGGGACTGCACCGCGGGCATGGCCGCCGCGAACCCGACCGCCTCCAGAGCGCCGAGCGCCACCAGGGCGGACACGCTCGGGATGAACGGGTACGAGGCACACAGCACCAGGGAGAACCCGATGCCGCCCAATACCAGCGTGCGGCGGTCCATGTGGTCCGCCAGCCAGCCGCTGGGCTTGGCGACCAGGACGAAGGGCACCGCGAAGAGGGTCCACGAGATGCCGATGGCCAGGCCCGACGCCCCCCGGGAGACGAGGAGCAGCGTCCAGCAGATCTCGTAGACGCCGGTGGTGAGCCCGAGGGCGGACCCGCAGACCAGGGCCCCCGCCGTCGAGCGGTGGATCCCCACCCGACCGAGGGGCTCGCCCCTCCCCTCGGGCCGGGGCCGCGCCGGCCGCTCCGTCCCGGCGGCACCGGGCTGGCGGAGCCACATCGCGGGGATGCAGGCGCCGATGGACAAGAGCCCCGAGACGAGGAACATCAACCACATCAACCGGACCCCGAGGATGCTCCCCACCAGGGGGCCGACGGCCATCCCGGCCAGCTCGCCCCCGTAGACGGAGGCGAAGGCGCGTCCCCGGCGCTCCACCGCCACCGAGCTCGAGATCATGGCCAGAGCGGCCACGGTGGCCGCCCCGGCCCCGACGCCCTGCATGGCGCGCAGTCCGATTGCCGCCGGAGCGCTGATGGGCAGGAGGAACGAGAAGCTGGACAGCCCGTAGACCGTCAACCCGGCGATGAGCACCGGGCGCCGCCCGACCCGGTCGGCGATCCGCCCGACCGGGTACTGGGACAGGACTCCGGCGGCGAAGAATGCCGCCATGACCAGGCCGGCCAGGGCGTCGGTGCCGCCGAGGCGGCGGATGTAGACGGGGAGCATGGGCACGATGGCCGTGGCACCCATCCACTGCAGCAGCACGGTGACGGTGAGGGTCCGGATCAACTGGTTGGTTCCCTGGGCGCCGTCCCCGGGACCAGCCTCCCGCCGGACCCCGCCGCCTCCCGGCGACCCCCCTGTCATCCCCCCTCCCGTCGGTTGCCCAGGTGCCACCCTCCACAGAGTTCGCACCCGTAGGGCTCGAGGTCGGCAGCCACCTCGAGCCGGAGCAGCAGCGCCGACCGGTTGGCCTGGTCCCGCGATGGGAATCGTGTCTTCGGCTGTCCGTCCGCCCGCCAGTGCTGGCGGGCGGCGCCCGGCAGGCCGGCCGATCCGGCACGCGGGCGCCTCCGCCCCCGGCGAGCCTTGGCCATCACCTCTCGTCCCTTCCCGTCGGCTCGGCGCCGTGCTACTCGGTGTAGACGGGGGCGCGCTTCTCCTTGAACGCAGCCGTCGCCTCGTTGAGGTTCCCGGTGTGCCCGGCGAGCAGCTGGGTGCGGTTCTCCAGGTCCACCGCGGCGCGAAGGCTCCCCACCTCCAGGGACGCCCAGATGGTGTCCTTGGTCAGGGCCAGCCCGAAGGGGCTGAAGGCGCACATGCCCTCTGCCGTCTCGACGGCCAGGTCCAGCACCTCCCCGTCGGCGACCACCCGGGAGACGAGCCCGATCCGGAGTGCTTCGTCGGCGTCGACGCGCTTGGCGGTCAGGAGGATCTCGGCCGAGTTGGAGGTCCCCACCGCCCGGGGGAGGAGCCAGCTGACCCCCAGCTCGGTCCCGCTCAACCCGTTGCTGATGCCCGCACCGCAGAACACGGCGGAGCGACCGGCCAGACGGATGTCGGCCCCGAGCGACAGGCACATCCCCCCGCCATAGGCCGGCCCCCTGATGGCGGCGACGATCGGCTGGGGGATGGCGCGCATGGCCGGGACGATCCCACCCATGTACTCCATGGCCCGCATCCCCATCCGGTGGCGGCCGAGATCGTCGCTGCCGGGCGGGACCCCCGCGTGCTCCAGCTCGAGGCCCGAGCAGAAGGCCCGCCCGGCACCGGTCAGTACCACCACCCGGCAGCCGTTGTCGGCAGCGACGTCCGCCAGGGCGTCGTAGAGATCCGACACCAGGGCGAAGGACATGGAGTTGAGCCGCGAGGGATTGTCCAGGGTCACGACCCGGACATGGGGGCTCACGGATTCGACGGTGACGAGGGGCATGGGCCCAGCCTCACCGACCGGGGCGTCCGGCGCCACTCGTCCTGACGGATGCGCCATCATCGTGGCGTGCCCATCGAAGCCTTCAGCGCCTTCGACGCCTACGGCGGCGCAGCGCCGCCGGAGCTGTTGGTCGGTCATCTGCTGGTGGCGACGCCCCGACTGGCCGACCCGAACTTTTCGCGGCGGGTGGTCCTGGTCCTCGACCACGGCGGCTATGGGGCGCTCGGACTGGTGATCGACCGGCCCGGTGGCGTGGCGGTGGGTGAGCTGCTGCCCGAGTGGCATCCGCTGGCCACCCCTCCGGCCGAGCTGTTCACCGGCGGCCCCGTGGCCCGCAACGCGCTGATCGGGTTGGCCCGGCTGACCTCCCGGGACGGCGCCGATGCCGCGCCCGCGCTGATCGGATGGAAGCTCCTGGTGGATGCCGAACACCCGGTGGGAACCGTCGACCTCTCGGCCGATCCGGGCGTGCTGTCCGACGCCATCGTCGGGGTGCGCCTGTTCTCCGGCTACGCCGGGTGGGACTCCGGCCAGCTCGAGGACGAGATCCAGGAGGGGTCGTGGTACGTCGTGCCGGCCGAGGCCCGGGACCCCATCTCTGCCGACCCCGAGGGCCTGTGGCGCCGGGTGCTGCGCCGTCAGGGCGGCGCGCTGGCCGTGGTCGGGGGGTTCCCGACCGACCCGGCGATGAATTGAGGGCCCGGCTACCATCTCGGCGTGGAACGCGGAGGTGGCCGGCCGACGGTACGCCCGGTGGTCCCCTCCGAGGTCCCTCGGGTGGCCGACATGCTGGTGCGCTCCTTTGCTGACGACCCCGTGGCCAATTTCATGTTCGCCGGGGAGCGGCGGCGCCGACGGGGGCTGCACTCCTTCTTCACCGCGCAGATCCGACGGCAGTACCTGCCCTACGGGACCGTCTACGCCACCGACGACCTGAGCAGCGTGGCGGTGTGGGGCCCGCCCGAGCGGGTCCGCCATCCCCTGCGCGAGCTGATGCAGCTACTCCCGACGGCGCCGTTCCTGATGAGCGCCCGGGTGCACAGGGCGCTGCAACTGCTGTTCGAGATCGACGCGCTCCATCCGAAGGAGCCGCACTGGTATCTGGCCACCCTGGGGACGGAGCCGGGCCGCCAGCGCCAGGGGATCGGGTCGGCCCAACTGGCCTCCCTGCTGGCGGTCTCCGACGAGCAGGGCGTCCCGGCCTACCTGGAGTCGTCGAAGGACCGCAACGTGCCGTTCTATGCCCGGTTCGGCTTCGAGGTGGTCGACGAGCACCGATCGAGTGCCGGGAGCCCGCCCATCTGGCGCATGTGGCGGGATCCGAGGGTCCCCGAGCTCTGACCGGGGAGGGGCGTAGCGGCGGATCAACCGACGACGGGTCCATCGGCGACGTGGACGCCGTCGGGACGGTCCTCGGGCGGCGCCACCACCGCCTTCAGCAGCTCGATGAGGGCCCGGGTCGGGGCCGAGGGCAGGCCCCGGCTGCGCTGGGCCACCCCGATGCGCCGCCGGGGCAGCCCCTCGATCGACACCGGGTGGAACTGGGTCCGCAGGAAGGAGGGAATGGCGGTGGCCGGGAGGATGGCGGGGCCGTATCCCTCGAAGGTGAGGGAGGCGATGAGCCGGAGCCCATCGATCTCCGCCGCGGGGACCAGGGTGATGCCCAGGGGCCGGGTCACCGCGTCGAGCTCGTCGCGGAACGTGGTCCCCGGGAGCGGGAGGAGCAGCTCGAGGTCGGCCAGATCTTCCAGTTCCACCGCCCGGCGACGGTGGGCCATGGCGTGCCCGTCGGGCACCACGAGCACGAGGTCCTCCTCGAAGAGCTGCCGGGCCACCAGGTCCCGGCCCGCCACCGGTAGGTGGAGGACGGCCAGGTCGAGCTGACCGGACGCCAGTTGGGGCTCGAGCCCGGTGGTGTTGCCCTCGACGACCAGCAGGCGGAGTTTCGGGTGGTGCTTGGCCGCCCCGTCCATCAGGCGGGGGACCAGCCACCGCGCCGTGGTCCCGATCATCCCCACCCGGACCGTGCCGGTCACCTCGTCCTTGCAGGCCGCGACATCGGACACCAGCGCGTCCAGCTCCGAGAGGATGCGGCGGGCCCGGGCCACCACCACCGTGCCCTCCTCGGTGAGGCGCCCGTCGGCCCGGTCGATCAACGGGGTGCCCAACTCCCGCTCGAGTCGGGCCACGTGGGCCGAGATGTTGGACTGCACCGTGTTCAGGTGCTCGGCGGCCGCGGAGAAGGTGCCGTGGTCGCTGATGGCGGTCAGTGCCTGGAGGTGTCGGAGCTCCATCGCTATTCACGATAGCATCTATCGACATTAGCTGCTTGACTGATTGCTCGCGGCTGTTATACGATGGCTCAAGACCACAGGATGTTAAGGAATCCCCCTCCTATCCTTGTTGAGTCAGTGCGAAGGGATCGCCTCCCCCCCTGGCGATCCCTTTGCCGCGTCCGGAGCCGGGTTCCCGTGGCGGGGGGCTCCCCACCGATGCGGGTCCGACCCCGGCAACCCTGCCAACACGCACGAGTCGGCAGTAGCGTGACGGTGATGTCCGATGCCGCCGGTGCCGTATTCGTCGATCTGGACCGCACGCTGCTCCGATCGGCCAGCGGACCGGTGTTCCACCAGGCCATGGAGGCCGAGGGGGTACTGGATCCGGGCCGGCACCTCCCGGGCGATGGCCTCATGTACGGCTTCTACAACCGGTTCGGCGAGTCGGTCCCCTTCATCGGACTGGCCAGGGCCGCGGCCGCGGTCATGCGGAACCGGTCCGCCGATGCCACCCGCCGGGCGGGGAAGCGGGCCGTCGAGGCGCTGGTGGAACTGGTCCAGCCGTGGGCTCCGGAGGTGCTGGCCGCCCATAAGGCCGAAGGGAGGAGGCTGGTCCTGGCCACCACCTCCCCGATCGACATGGTGTCGCCCCTGGCCGATGCGCTGGGGTTCGACGCGGTCATCGCCACCCGCTATGCCGAACGGGACGCGAGGTACACGGGCCGGCTCGACGGAGCTTTCGTATGGGGCATCGGGAAGCGGGCCGCCGTGGTGCGGTGGGCGGCCGACCAGGGCGTCGACCTCGGCGCCTCCCACGCCTATTCCGACAGCGTGTTCGATCTTCCCTTGCTCCTCGCCGTCGGGCACCCCCACCCGTTGAACGCCGATCCTCGACTGGCGATGGTGGCGCTGGCCCGGCGTTGGCCCCTCGAGCAGTGGGACCGGCCGCCCGGCATTCCCTCACTGGCAGGCTTCGAGCCCTACCACCTGGCACGACTGTTCTTCCGGCCCCAGTCGTTCCCCTACGCCCGGTTCACCGTCGGCGGGATGGAGCACATCCCGCCGACCGGACCGGTGCTCCTGGCAGCCAACCACCGGAGCTACTTCGACGTGGCGGCCATCGGGCTGGTGGCGGCCCGGCTCGGCCGGCCGGTGCGCTTCTTGGCCAAACAGGAGGTCTTCGACGCCCCGGTCGTCGGCCGCCTGGCCCGGGCCCTCGGTGGCATCCCCGTGGAGCGGGGGACCAGGTCGCCGGATCCGATGCGCAAGGCAGCGGCCTCACTGCGGGCCGGCGAGGTGGTCATCGTGCTTCCCCAGGGGACCATTCCCCGAGGGGCGGAGTTCTTCGATCCGGTCCTGAAGGGCCGGACCGGGACGGCCCGACTGGCCGCCCAGACCGGGGCCCCGGTGGTGCCGATCGGCGTGTGGGGGACCGAGCGGGTCTGGCCCCGCTCCTCCCGGGTGCCCAACATGACCGCTCTGCAGCATCCTCCGCAGGTGACCGTCGAGGTCGGGCCGCCCGTCCCCCTCGGCCTCGAGGACCCGGTGGCGGAGACCACCGCGATCATGGCGGCCATCGCCGCCCTCCTGCCTGAGGAGGCTCAGGTCGGGAGGATCCCCACCGACGAGGACCTGGCCCGCACCCGACCGCCGGCGTGAGCGTCCCACCGACCCGGACGCCGCCGCCCGCACTGCCGCCTCGAGCCCGGCTGGCGGTCGGGGTGCTGCGGCTGGCCAACTGGTCGTCGCGGACGCTCGGCCGGGGGAGGGGCACCGTGGCCGGGGGCCGCCTGGGGCTGGCACTGGACCCGTCACTGCTGTCCACCTTGGCCGAGGGCAGGCGGGTGGCCCTGGTCAGCGGGACCAACGGGAAGACCACGACGACCCGGATGCTGGTGGCGGCCCTCACCGACGACGGGGAGGTGCCCATCGCCACCAACGACTCCGGTGCCAACATGCCGGCCGGCCATGTGGCCGCCATGGTGGCCGCCCTGCCGGCGGCCAGCGCCGTCCTCGAGGTCGACGAGGGGTACCTCGGCCGGGTCATCGACGAGACCCGGCCGAGGGTGGTGGTCCTGCTCAATCTCTCCCGGGACCAGCTCGACCGGATCTCCGAGGTCCGGATGCTGGTCGACCGGTGGCGTGCGGCCATGACAGGGCTGCCCCCGCCTGGCGGCCGGGATGGCGACGGCACCGTGGTGGTGGCCAACGCCGACGACCCCATGGTGGTGTGGTCCGCCTCGCCCGCCCCGGAGGTGCGTTGGGTCGGGGCGGGCCAGGTGTGGCGAAACGACGCGGTGGGGTGCCCGGCGTGCGGCGGCCGGATCGTGTTCGACGAAGGGGGTCCGTGGGCCTGCGACCGGTGTGACTTCGGACGCCCCCAGCTCGACGCCTGGCTCGAGGGGTCCGTGCTGGTGACGGCGGGCGGGCAGAGGCACTCGGTCGACATCGGTCTGCCGGGCCAGTTCAACCGGGCCAACGCGGCCATGGCGGCCGTCGCCGCACCCTTTCTGGCCAGCTCGGACGGCATCCCCGGCCACGAGGGACCGCGCCTCGAGCTGTCCACCGCGCTGGACCGGGTGGCCAGGGTCGACCAGGTGGAGGGGCGGTTTGCCTCCACCACGTTCAACGGACATCCGGTCCGACTGCTCCTGGCCAAGAACCCGGCCGGCT